>Ga0209415_10007815_pt1 | contig 18615 bp, 16 predicted proteins | sample PeaSoiSIISIP2007_FD_187696 | JGI IMG/M metagenome (GOLD analysis project Ga0209415, IMG submission 187696) | Peat soil microbial communities from Weissenstadt, Germany - SII-SIP-2007 (SPAdes) (version 2) | ecosystem: Environmental > Terrestrial > Soil > Wetlands > Peat | place: Germany...
GTCCTCCACGGTCGCCACGGCCACGCCGCCGGGGAATTTGCGCGGCCACGCCGGCACTTCGCCGGTCTGGATGAAGGCGAAGACGTTCGGCGCGATATCCTTCGGCGGCACGTGCGCGCGCATCGCCGCGCCGTGCGTGACTTGGAGGTAGACCAGTCCGGACCGCACGCCGTTGCGCCGCGCCAGCTCGGTGAGGATCGTCTCGAACTGGCTCGCGGAGAACGGAATCGAAATCCCGAGCGCTTTCAGGCCGCCCGACATCCGCGCGTAATGATCGCCGACGCGGAAGAGGCGGCCGTTGTTGACGCGCAGCGCTTCGTACACGGCGTCGCCGAAAAGCAGGCCGCGGTCGAGAATCGAGATCTTCGCATCCGCCAGGTCGCAGAATTCGCCGTTCACGTAGCCGGTTGCGTTCGCTTCCATCGGAAAATTTCTCCTTTTAGATTCGAGGTCAATCGCTCGCTGATCGTTTATCGCTTTTCCCGCCGAAGAATGCCGCAAGAATCAGCCCGGCCAGTCCGGCCATGCAGGCCCAGGCGAACAGGTCGCCATGCGCGGTGTAGAAGCTCTTCAGCCTCGTCAGGCTCAGGTTGCCGATCAGCGTGCCGGCCACTTCGCGGTATCGGCCGTCGGGCAGGACGATCCGCTGCGTGATCCGCCCGTCCGGCGCGATCAGCGCGGAGATGCCCGTGTTCGCGCAGCGCGCGATCGGCACGCGGTTCTCCACCGCCCGGAACGTGCAAACCGCCAGATGTTCGTCCAACTCCGTGCTGTTGCGGAACCAGCCGTCGTTGGTGATGTTCACCATGAACCTGGCGCCATCGGCGACGAACTTGCTGAAGAGGTCGGCCACGGAATCCTCGTAGCAGATCGTCACGCCGAACTTCATTTCGCCGCCGGGCACGGGCAGGTCGAACAGTTTCCGAAGCGTGCCCGGCGTCAAATCGGGGCCCATGATCTCGGGCCGGAAGACCCGCAGGAACGGCAGCACGTCGGTCAACGGCGTGTACTCGCCGAAGATGACGAGGTGGATTTTGTCGTAACGCCCCTCGATGCGCCCCTGCGGCGAGATGAAGTACGCGCTGTTGTACAGGCGGTTGTCGGAATCGTGCGTAGGCGAGCCCACGAGCATCGGCACGCCGACGGCGTGGACCGCATCGTTCAACTCGCGGCGCGTTTGCATCAGGTACGCCCCGTCCGCCCGGTAGGTCTTATCCTCGCTGGCGGCCAGCCACTCAAGGAGACGGTCATCGCACACCTCGTTCAGCGAGGCGGGAAATATGGTCTCCGGCCAGATCACCAGCGCCACGCCCTGTCCGACCGCCGCCTTGGAGAGTTCGACGTGGAGGTGGAGCATTTTGATCGCGTCCTCGCGCGACGGCGTGTCCTTGAGGTTCTGCGGCACGTTGCCCTGGACGAGCGCCACCTTCGGCCCCGGCTCCGGCCGGAGCGCGCGCATCCGGCCCCAGCCGTACCCGAGCGTCGCCGCAACGAGCGTCACCGCGACCGCGCCATAGACCAGAATCCAGCGTCGGCTGATTGCCCCGCGAGGCGCATTGGAAGAACCTTGCGAAGGTTTGTACGAACCTTCGCAAGGTTTCGCCCTTGCTCCGCATTCCACACCCCGCACTCCGCACTCGAAAATGACGTCCGCCAGGCAGCCGTTCACCAGCGCGATCAGGAACGTGATGCCGTAAACTCCGGTGATGTCCGCGACCTGGACGATCGGCAGGTAGCGATACTGCGTGTGCGCGAGGAAGAAGAACGGGAAGCCGGTGAGGAAGTTGCCGCGGATGAACTCGAACGCCGCGAACGTCACCGGCGCGGTCAGCGTGAAGGGCAGCCCGCGGCGCTTCAGCCGGCGCAGCAGCAGCGTCGCCGCCGGCCAGTACAGCGCGCAATAGAGCGCCAGCGTCACCCAGCCTTCAGGCGCCGTGAACCGGAGCCAGTGCAGCAGCGCGACGAACAGCGCGCAGCCCGCCAGGAGCGACCAGAGCCAGGCTCGGCGCGACGCGCTCCGCCCCGCCATCACCAGCCACGGCGTCAGCGCCACCCACGCGAGGAACCCGCAGTCCAGCGGCGGAAACGCCGCCCAGATCAGCGCGGCTGACGCGAACGCCAGGAGACCGGCCGTCAGATGCCTCTTGAGAAATCCCAAATTCCGATCCCCGCTGTGCAAGCCAGTCGGTTGACCGAATCCGTTATGCTGACCAACTTACCGCCTTCGAGGCTGGTTTGCAAAAAGAACCGGCGTCATGCCCCCGCGGAGGTTGCCACCTCCTCAAGTGCGGCCGAACTGCGCCCGGCTGACGCGGACATAAAAGCGCGGGGCGGGCGATTGTCTCCAACCTCCCGCCCCGCATCGAGAACGTCCGTTGCGTCCTCACCGCGGCATCACTTCGTAGGGCCGCCGCTCAGGACGTCAATCTGCTCCTGGGTGTCCAAATAATGCCAGATCAGGAAGCCTTCGCTGGCGCTGACCAGGTTCGCCGCCGGCGCGCCGGCCACGGACGACGTGGGCATTACCGAGTAGTTTGCGGCGAGGCGATTCGCCGGAATGGTGGGATAGGCGATCGTCGCGATGCTGGCGCTGATGTCCGCGTAGTCGAGCGCCGTGCCGTCGGCGTTGGCATTCGACCAGTTCAGTATGTTGAACTCCGTGTCGCTGACCAGCACCGCGTGCCAGTCGCCATAGAGGACATTGTAGGCGGTTTTGTGCGCCCAGGTGCCGTACCCTAGCTTCTGCGATATTGACAAGGTCGGCGAGTAGGCTCCCTCCGCCGCCTCATCCCACTTCGAGAAGGTGTCGGAGCAGATCGCGCGGTTGCCCAACTGCTTCTGCGTTTTGAACTGCGGGCAACCGGCGTAGGCCTTGATCCCCGGAGTCGTGGTGTCGGTGAAGTCGGCGTAGGGCAGGCCCGCTACATCCGTCGGGACGCCGGTGCCGACCGTCGTGAGGGCCGGCGAAGTATAGGGGACGCCGCCCTTGCCCGCGTAGAGCCAGGGCGCGCCGCTTGTGCTGATCGGGACGCCGCGATAGTTGTACGAGCACTGGAAACCATACACGTTGGGCTGGTTCTGCCATCCGTCGGCGCCGAAGTTCTGCACCATTTGAGGGTAGTTGCCGCCTATCATAGCGCCCGCGTCGTCCAGGCCGGTGCCGCCCATCAAGGTAGCCATGTCGCTGCGCGTGAGGCCGGCATTCGCGGCGCCCGCATCCCACGGCATTCCCGTCGCAGACGGGCACAGGAGCACCTTGGCGTCCTTGATGTAACCGCCCGTGAGCAGGCACCCAAGTCCGACCGGGCCGGCGAAGCAGGCCTGGCCGGCCGCCGGAGTCGGCGCCAGGGGCGGCACGATCGGCGAGCCGAAAAATACCGTCCTGAAGAAGTTCACGCCCGGGAACGCAAGGCCGCAGGAAATGCCGGAAGTCGCCCCCCTGCCGAATATCGGCAGGTTTATAGGTTCGTCCGTCACAACCGCGTCGGCGGGGATGAGGCCCGTCATCCGGCATGCATACTGCGTACCGTTGATGTAAGACCTGTAGGTCACGCCGCCGGTGGCGGTTCCTAACGGCGTAGTGGCGCTCGGGTCAACTCCCCAGCCCGGGTAACAGGGGAAGTACCCGCTGAAATCAGCGCAGTACGATTCCAGCGCCTTTGAGAACTGGTTGAGGTTGTTGAGGCACGAAGTGCGACGCGCCTTTTCCCTCGCCGCCGCCAGCGCCGGCAGCAGCAACGCGGCCAGGACGCCGATGATCGCAATCACCACCAGCATCTCGATCAACGTGAAGGCCGCTGAACGTTCAGCCCGGTTTCCAGCTTGCATGGGATTTCCTTTCCCCCACCGTGCGCCGGCCACCTGTTACTGGGGAATAGTAGTGTTTCGTCCAGACTTAGTCAAGATGGAGAGGCTGATTTCCAGAACGTTCTTGCGCTTCTCTGAAATGCCGGATAAAATGCGACGCTCGGAGAGCTTAGCGCAATCCCGAACGGGAGGGGAACCCGATGAGCAGCCAGGGCAAGAAAGTCCTGATCCTTTCCGTCAAGGCCGGCGCCGGCCACCTGCGCGCTGCGGCGGCCCTCGAGCAGGTGTTCCAACAAACCCATCCGGAGGTCGAGGCGCGGAACGCGGAGACGCTGGAATATACGAATCCCGCGTTTCAGGCCAGCTTCACGAGCGCCTACAACAAACTGGCGTCCGACCTGCCTTCGGTCTGGGGCCTAATCTACGAACAGATGGAGAAGAAGCCCTCCACGAGCAAATCGAAGAAGTTTGCGGCGCTCGTGGACCGGCTGAATGCCGCGCCGATCGTCCGCATGGTCCGCCGGTACGCGCCCGACGCCGTCATCTGCACACACTACCTGCCCGGCGAAATCCTGGGTCCGCTCCGGCGCAAGGGCAAGCTGGCGGCGCCCCTGTTCGTAACTTTCACCGATTTCGACATCCACGCGATGTGGATCCAGGAAGGCGTGGACCGCTACTTCGTCGCGACCGACGAGATGGCGCACGCGCTCGAGGAATACGGGATCGGCAACGCGAAGGTCAGCGTGACGGGAATCCCGATCATGCCGGTCTTCTCGCAGCCGCACCTGGAGCCCCGGGCGATGCGGCTGAAGCTCGGCCTGCGGCCGGATCCGCCGACGGTCCTCCTCTCGGCGGGCGGGTTCGGCCTGACCCGCGTGGATGAGACCGTCGCCATGCTCGCCGACGCCATGGACGACGTGCAGCTTGTCGCGCTGGCCGGAAGGAACGCGAAGCTCGAAAAGGGGCTGCGGGCGGTCGCGGCGTCGCGGCCGGGCAAGATCGTGCCGATGGGTTTCGCCGGGAACATGCACGAGCTCATGGCCGCCAGTGACTTCGTCGTCTCGAAGAGCGGCGGCTTGACGTGCAGCGAATGCCTCGCAATGGGGCTTCCGATGGTGATCTTCAACCCGATCCCGGGGCAGGAAGAGCGCAACGCGGATTACCTGCTCGAGAACGGCGTGGCGCTCCGCGCCAATTCCGCCGCGCACCTGGTCTACAAAGTGCGCCGCCTCCTGACCGACGCGGCGCTCCTCGCCCACATGAAGAGCGCCACGCGTCAGATCGCCCGGCCGCGCGCGGCGTATGAGATTGTTGAGACCGTGCTCAGCGACATCTGAAACCGGCGTCCGATCCCGCGCTACACCCGCATCTCAATCACGCGCAGCGCCGCGGGCGCCACGTTCACCTCGACCGGCGTCCAGCCCGCCGCGTCGCCGTCCACCTGGACCGGCAACGGCTCCTGCGACGTGATGCGCAGCCGCGCCGCCGTCCCATGATGGACATCGCGGCGCAGCAGGTGCCGCCGCCGCGCGACAGCCCAGAGATAGAGGAGCAGGTTCGGGAAACCTGGCCGCTCGAACACGACCCAGTTCAGCCGCCCGTCGTCGTCGCGCGCCTCCGGGGCGAGCGGGAGCGAGAGCGCGTATCGCGGCAGGTTGAAGACGAACGCGTGCGCCCCCGCGACGCGTTCGCCCTCCGCCTCCAGGACGAGAGGCCCGTACGTGTATCCGGCCGCCGCCTCGAGGATCCGGCCGACGTAGCTCCAATACGTGACGCGCTTGAGCCGGCGGCCGTGCGCCCGCCAGAGAGCCAGCCGGCGGATGACTTCCGCGTCGAACCCGACGCCGATCATGGAGCTGAAGAGCCGTCCGTTCGCATGGCCCAGGTCCACCGAACGCACGCGCCGCCGCGCGATTGCGCTCACGAGGCGTCCCTCATCGGTCGGGAAGCCGAACGCCTGCGCGAAGACGTTTTCCGTGCCGAGCGGAAGGACGGCGATCGGCACGCGAGGGCGTTCGTTGATGAGATCGGCGACGGTGCCGTCGCCGCCGGCCACGACGACACAATTCCATTTCCCGGCCAGGTCCGGGTCGGCCAGTTCAGCCGTGCGCTCGGCGCGGTGCCAGAGTTCCTTCGGCGCGAAACCCGCACGGCCGAGCGCCTCCGCCAGCGCGGCGACGCGCCGCCGGTTCTCCAGGGAGCCGCTGTAGGGGTTCGCCACGATCAGTACGCCGCGCGCGTCGCCGGTGTGATTGCCCGCCATCGCTTGACCCGACCACACATTACGGGCGAGTGACGAGCACCGAAGATCGAGGCCGAACGCCCTGTCCTCCGTGCTCGCCACTCGCCGTCGCTCGGTGTCTCATGCGTGCTTCGAGAAAGATCCAGGCTGATTCTGCCGTCTTACCGCCTGCCCTCTCCCAGCCCGGTCTTGGTCAGCCACTGGCAGCTCTGTTGAGCCGCCATCACCATGTCCGTCGCGCAGCGGTCCAGTTCGACGACCAGCCATTGGAGCACTTTCGGATCGGCCGCGGTGATGCACCCGGTCACGTCCACCTTGCCCGCGCCCACCGCCGTGTGCGGCTGGCCTTTGACCAGCGGCCCGTCCTTGACGTGGAGCAGCGGCAGGCGGCTGCCATACTTCCGGATGACCTCCGGCACGTTCACCGCGCCGAAATTCGCCGCCCAGTAAATGTCGAGTTCGCCGAAGATATCCGGCGCCAGCTCCATCAGCTGGTCGTACTTCAGCCGCCCTTCCTCGGGTTCGAATTCCCACCAGTGATTGTGATAGCCGAACCGCATCCCGTACGGCTTCAGCAGCTCGGCGGCCTTCTGAAGTTCCTCAGCCACGGTCTTCACTCCGTCCGGCCCGTTGAACTCGTCCGGCCCCTTGTTGCTGATGATCATCTTGTAGCCGAGCGCGCTCGCTTCGTCGGCCAGCGCCCGGACGTTCTCCGCCGTCGGCAGCTCGACGTGCGCCGAGGAGGCGACCAGTCCGAGGTCGTCGAGCATCTTGCGCACCTCGGCCGGTTTGTTGCCGTACAGCCCGGCCATCTCGACGCCGACGTAGCCGCCCTCGGCCACATCCTTGAGCGCGCCGAGGATGTCCTTCTTCGCCTTCTCGCGGAGCGTGTAAAGCTGAATACCGACCGGCGGCCTCTTCTCCGCCATGACGTCCTCCTTCTGAATTATGCCGGAACGGCCTTGTGAGCGTACACGATGACGCCCGTGCGGCCCTCCGAGCGGATCTTGCGAAACTCGAGACGCACCTTCATCCCCATCTTTATTTCCTCAGGCGCGACGTCCGCCACCTGGGCGGTCAGGCGCGTCGTATCCTCCATCTCGATCACGGCGACGACGTAGGGCACTTCCTGCGCGAAGGCCGGCGGCGCGACGCGGATCACGCTGTAGGTCAGCACCTTGCCCGCGAGCGCCATCGGTCTCATCTCGAACTCGCGCCCATGGCAGCCGTCGCAGACCTGGCGCGGCGGAAAGTGCATCTTCCCGCAGCCCTTGCACCGGGCGACCTCGTTCAAGAGCCGCTGTCTCCGTTCGCGCCAGATGCGGACCGTGCTCATCTCAAGCCAGCTCCAATACGTGCACCACCGAACTCCCGCCACTGCCGCCCATGTTCTGAGTCAGCCCGATCCGTGCGTTGCGGACCTGGCGCTCGCCGGCTTCGCCGCGCAGTTGCGCCACGACCTCGCAGATCTGCGCCACGCCGCTGGCGCCGACCGGATGGCCCTTCGACTTCAGGCCGCCGCTCGTGTTGACCGGCGACCGGCCGTCGCGCGCGGTCAGGCCGCTGAGCGCGGCGTCGCCGCCCTGCCCGCGCGGAGCCAGGCCCAGTTCCTCGATCGCGCAGACCTCAGCGATCGTGAAGCAATCGTGCACCTCGGCCACGTGGAGATCCGAGGGTTTGCGCTTCGCCATCTGGAGCGCGATCTGACCGGACCGCTCGACGGCCGGCAGCCGGGTCAGGTCGGGCCGGCGATAGAGCGCAAGATGGTCGGTCGCGTGCCCGACTCCGGCGATCCGCACCGGCGCCTTCTTCGCTATCTTCCTTGCCATCTCGAGCGGACAGAGGACCGCCGCTGCGGCGCCGTCGGTCACGGGCGAACAGTCGAGGATGTGCAGCGGGTCGGCGACCATCATCGAATCGAGAACGTCGGCGATGGTGATCCGGTTCCGGAACTGAGCCAGCGGGTTGAGCGCCCCGTTGGCATGGTTCTTCACCGCGACCGCGGCGAGTTGCTCGCTGGTCGTGCCGTATCGCTCCATGTGCGCGCGCGCGATCATGGCGTAGAGGCCGGGGAACGTCACGCCGTGGAACGCTTCGTAGTCCTGGTCGGCGGCCGTCGCGAGCGCCGCGGTGCACGCATCGCCGGCCAGGTCGGTCATCTTCTCGACGCCCAGCGCCAGCACGATGTCGCTCAGGCCGCTGGCGACCTCGATGAAGGCCGACCGCACCGCCAGTCCGCCCGAGGCGCAGGCCGACTCGACGCGCGTCGCCGGGATCGGCCCCAGCCCGAGGAAGTCCGCCGCCAGGCTCGCCAGGTGCTCCTGCTCGACGAACAGGCCGCTCGACATGCAGCCGATGTACATCGAATCCACGTGGTCCACGCCCGCGTCGGCGATCGCCAGGAGCCCCGCCTCGACCATCAGGTCGCGCAGCGATTTCTCCCAAAGCTCGCCGAACCGCGTCATGCCGATGCCGATAATCGCAACATCCCGCATCGTCCGCCACTCCACGTTTCGAAATCGAACGCGCCGGTCAATCCTCTTCGCGCGCGATCTTGCTGCGGAATCGCGCGTAGCGCGTGTAATCGAGCTGCACGGTCGGCTTTGACAGGATCTCCTCGACCGTCGGCCCGCGGCTGCGGACCTCGTTGATCCGGTCGGTGACCGTGAAGACGAAGCCGTCGCTGCCCGCGCCCGAGCCGTAGGAGACCATGAAGATTCTCTCTCCCGGTTTCGCCGCATCAAGCGCGGCGCAGAGCCCGAGCGGCGACGCGCCGCTGTAGACGTTGCCGATGCGCGGCGACAGGAGTCCCGCACGGCACTGCTCTTTCGAGAACCCCAGGAGTTGTCCCGCGCGGACCGGGAACTTGCCGTTCGGCTGATGGAAGATTGCGTGGGCGAAGTCGCCGACCTTCAGGCCGGTCTGCTCGAGCAGCTTCCGCGCCGCCGTCAGCGTGTGATGGAAATAGCCCGGCTCGCCCGTGAAGCGCCCGCCGTGCCGCGGGAACCGCTCCTCTTCGCGGCGCCAGAAGTCGGGCGTGTCCGTCGCGTAGGAGACCGACGCGTCCATCGTGGCCACGGCGCCTGCGCGCCCGAAGATGAACGCTGCGGCGCCGGCAGCGGTCGCGAACTCGAGCGGGTCGCCCGGCGCGCCCTGGGCCGTGTCGGAGCCGATCGCGAGGGCGCACTCGGCAGCGCCCGCCTCGACCAGGCGCGAGCAGAGGTACATCGCCTCGGTGCCCGCCTTGCAGGCGAACTCCAGGTCGGCGGTGTGGACCCAGCGAGTCGTCCCGATCGCCTCGGAGACGACGGTGCCGCTGGGCTTCACGGCGTATGGATGGGACTCGGAGCCGATGTAGATCGCGCCGATCTTCGCCGGGTCCGTCCCGCCGCGCCGGATTGCGCGTCGCGCTGCCTCGACTGCCAGCGTGATGCAGTCCTGGTCGCGCGCGGCGACGCACTTCTCCTCCATGCCCAGTCCCCGGCGATAGGCTTCCGCGTCCCATCCCCACGCGCGCGCGACTTCCGAAGTCTTGATTCGGTAGCGCGGAATGTACGCGCCGTAGCCGACGATTCCGACCGGGTCCTTCATCCGAAGCTCTCCGCAGAATCAACGCACCGCTTGACCGCGAAAGAAGAGATGAAACCACAGAGCGATAGCGCGAGCTGGCGAGCGCCGCCTGTCGCCAGAGATGTACACAGATACGGATTACTGTTGCTGAAGTTCTTATCTGTGTTCATCTGTGGTTCCAAGTTCAACGGACCGCCGTACCGGCCTCGCTGCCGCACAGAGCCGATTCGACCGTCCCGGCGACCAGGCCCGAGACGATCCGTGCGTCGAGTCCCGGAATTCTCCGCGCGATTCGGTACAGCCGCTCGACCTTCGCGAGCATTCCGCCGGTCACGTCCGGCCGGTCCGCGCGCGGCGGAACTGCGGCGCGAAGAGCGCGGCGGATGCCGGCGAGGTTCGTCCGGTCCACGCATCGCGCGCAATCCGCTGCGCGCTCCCGGGCGGCGAGCGGCGCGGGAGAAAGGCGGCGCGGACCAGCAAGATACACGCCTTCCACGTCGCATGCAAGTATGATCCGCTTCGGATGCAGCCGGCCGGCGAGAAACTCGAAGAGTTCCTCGGTGCTCAGAATGGTGAAACCGCGGCGTTCATCGAGCACGGCATCGCCGTGGGTCAGAGGGATCTGGCCGTCTTTCAACAGCGCGCGAATGACGCTCAGGTCCCAGCGGCGCACCTTGCCGTCGCGCGCGATCAGCCCCGCGCTCGGGCTGACGAGCGCCGGATGCAACCCGCCGCGTGCCAGGGCGTCGAGCACGCGCGCGTTGATCTCCAGCACGCCGCGCCGCGTCTCCGCAAACCCGCGCCATCCGCCGCCGCCGGCGAGCCCTTCGAGCGTGCGGTTCCGTTCCGCCGGGAAATGCGCGAACCCGCCGCCGCCGTGCGCCAGCAGAAGCCGCATCTGCGGACGCCGCTCGAGCGCGCGCGCGATCTCGCCGGCCAGCCGCTCCACCGCCGCACTCCGGAACGACCTCGGCCGCCGCTTGTCGCCCAGCAGCGATCCGCCGAGCTTGAGGAAGGCAAGCGATGGCGAACCGGGATCCTTCACGAGGCGGCCTCCACAACGGACTCGGAACCACAGATGAACACAGATGTACACAGATACGGATGATTCCTGTTGATCTTCTTATCTGTGTTCATCTGTGGTTTCAACTCTTCTTTCGCGCTTTCGCGTTTTCGCGGTCAGACGATCCGCGCGCCCGGTCCTGCGCGGTCGGTCAGGACCTCGCAGCCGGCCTCGCGCGCAATCTCATCCGCGATCCGCGCGGCATCCCTCTTCAGCGTGAGGACGTGCACGTTCGGTCCCGCGTCAATGGTGAAGTACGCCTCGACGCCGCGTTTTCGAAGTCCGTACACGGCGCGAATCACCTCCAGCGTGCCCGCGGTCCAATAGATCAGCGGCGGAGTCGACGTCAGCATCACTGCGTGCATCGAGAGCGCATCCGCCTCGGCGGCTTCGCCCAGGAGCGCCAGGTCGCGGCGCAGGATGCCCTCGCGCACGCGGCGGGCGCGGTCGGGAATCGCCGCCAGGCGGCCCACGAACGCCTCGCTCGTGTGGGCGAGCCGATGCCCTTCCGCTGATGAGACCGGCTTCTCCTCGCGCGAGACCAGCGCGACAAGGTCGCACAACTCCGGCCAATACGTCTCCGGCGCGAGGGACTCGGCAAAGGATTCCTCGTGGACCGAGCCGGGATGCAGTTCCACGAATCCGCCAAGCACCGACCGCGCGGCCGATCCGGAACCGAGCCGCGCGATCCGCGAAAGCTCCGCCGCATCCGCCTTGATCCCATACGCCGCCGAGGCCGCCACGGCCAGCGCGGCGAATCCGGAGGCGGACGAGGCGATCCCGCAGCCGGTGGGAAAGCTGTTCCGCGAGGTGACCCGCGCGCGCTCTGTTCGGCCGGCGATCCGCCGGAGGCGGTCCAGGAAAGCGTGGATCCGGGCCGCGGATTTCTCGCCCGGCTGCGCGCCGTCGAGCCGGATCTCATCGTCCGGAACGCCTTCGTCCAGAAGCTCGACCGACGTCGTCGTGACGCAGGCGGACAGCGTCATCGAGACGCTCGGGTTCAGCGGCAGGTTGTCCGCGCCGGGCTGGTTTCCCCAGTACTTGATGAACGCGATGTTGGCGCCGGCCAGTGCGGTGACATTCGAAGCCAAGGTTCACTCCGGGAGGTGAAGATGTTCGTCATTCGCCGTTCTGAGGTCCACCGAGGCTGGTCGTGATCGTGCTCTCGGCGCCCGCGAGCCGCAGCTCGGCGGCGATGCGTTCCTCGCCGGCGTCGTCGTCCACCAGCGCGATCATCGCGCCGCCGCGGCCCGCGCCGGAGAGCTTCGCCCCGAGCGCGCCTTTCCGCAGGGCGACTTCGACCAGCCGATCCAGCTCCGGGCTCGAGACGCCGACGCGGCGCAGGATGCTGTGCGAGTGGGTCATGCAGACGCCGAGCTCGGGCGCCGACCCGCTCCGGATCACCTCGCGCGCGACGCTGGCCATCGAGCCGAGTTCCCAGAAATACGAATCGAACCGCGCCCGGTCCTTGTCGCGCGCCGCGCTCACGTCCTCGACGACCTGGAGCGTCGGCGACTCGATGCCCGTATCGCCCACGACGAACCGGAAGCGGTTGGCGCCGACGGCGATCTCCTGCGGCGGCTTGCTGCGCACGAAGTAGACCGGCTCGCCCCGGGCGACGACGGCGCAGTCCACGCCGCTCGGATTGCCGTGGAACTCGCGCTCCGCCTCGATTGCCAGCTCGCAGACCTGTTCCGTGTCGAGCTTGCGGTTGAGCGCGCCGCAGACGCCGCGCACCAGGGCGACGGAGATCGCCGCGCCGCTGCCCATCCCGCGACGCATCGGGATCGTCGAGTGCAGCCGGATGCGCATCCCCTGCTTCTGCTCGCCGAAGAGCCCCGCCACGGACTCGGCGAGCCGATAGAGCGGCGCCAGGCGGTCGGAGGCCTCTTGCGCGCTGTGGACGCGCTCCTTCAACTCGTCCGAGATCATCTCAATCCCGCCGCTCGGCATCAGTTCAACCTCCGCGCGCGCCCGGACTCCCCGCAGCGGAATCGCGATGGCCGGATGGCCATAGACCACCGCGTGCTCGCCGATGAGAAGGATTTTGCCCGGGGCTTCGCCCGACGCATTCGCCATCGAACTCTCCGTACATCCGCGTCCCGGGGCGGCCCTGAGCCGGCCGGCCTGCGCGCGGTATCACTGGATTCTATATGTCCATCCAGACAATTGCAACGCACGCGGGCGGACGCTATGATATGCGCCTTGCGGCGATGAAATGGAAACCCGGTTGAGTCCTCGAAGGCGGCCGCCGCAGCTTCGGGGCCTTCGGCAGATTCGGAAGCCAGCTTATGCCCAGAGTTCTGGTCGCAGACTCGTTGTCGGACGTCTGCATCGCCATCCTGCGCGATGCCGGATTGGAGGTGGACGTCAACACCGGCCGGAGCGAGGAGGAACTCGTCCGGCTCATTCCCGCCTACGACGCGATGGTGGTCCGGAGCGCGACGAAGGTGACCCAACGCATCCTCGAGGCGGCCGACCGCCTGAAGGTCGTGGGCCGCGCGGGCGTCGGAGTGGACAACGTGGACGTGCCGGCGGCGTCGCGCAAGGGCGTGGTGGTGATGAACACGCCGCTGGGGAACATCACCAGCGCGGCAGAGCACGCCGTGGCGATGCTGCTGGCGCTGGCCCGCAACGTCGCGCCCGCCGACGCCTCGATGAAGCGCGGCGAGTGGGAGAAGAAGAAATTCACCGGCGTGGAACTTTCCGAGAAGGTGCTCGGCGTGGTCGGGATGGGCAAGGTCGGCCAGATCGTCGCGCGCGCCGCGATCGGGCTGGGGATGGGCGTCTGCGCGTACGACCCGTTCCTGCCGGAGCGCCGCGCGAAGGAACTCGGCGTCGAGCTGCTCGATCTCGACGCACTCCTGGAGCGCTCGGACTTCGTCACGATCCACACGCCCTTGACCGATAAGACCCGCGGACTGATCGGCGCGGCTGCATTCGCAAAAATGAAGCCCTGCTGCCGCCTGATCAACTGCGCGCGCGGCGGCATTGTGGACGAGACCGCGCTCATCGAGGCGCTCAACAACGGCCGGCTGGCCGGCGCCGCGCTCGACGTGTTCGACGCGGAGCCGCTCCCGAAGGACAGCCCGTTGCGCTCGGCGCGGAATATCATCCTCACGCCGCACCTCGGCGCCAGCACCGAAGAGGCGCAGATCAAGGTCGCCGAGGCGATCGCGCGCCAGATCGGCGCGTTCTTCAAGGAAGGCAAAATCCAGCACGCGGTGAATATCAGCGTGACGCTCACGCCGGAACTCGAGCCGTTCGCGAAGCTCTCCGAGACGCTCGGGCGGCTCCTCTCGCAGATCCTCTCCGGTCCGCCGCAGAGCCTGACCTGCTCGGCGCGCGGCCGGATCGCCTCGGGCGATACGCACGCGCTGTCGGTCTTCGCCTTGCAAGGGCTGCTCTCGCACTGGCGCGAGCAGCCAGTGAACCTCGTCAACGCGCCGCTCGTCGCCGAGGAGCGCGGCATCGCGGTGACGGAGGAGAAGTCGCTCGAATCGGCGGACTTCGCCAGCGTGGTCCGGCTCGAGGTCAGGGGTCCGCGCGCGACGCACAGCGCCGCCGGCACGGTCTTCGAGGGACGCGAGCCGCGGATCATCTCCATTGACGGCTTCACCGTGGACCTCAAACCCGAAGGGACCGTGCTCGTGATGTTCTACCCGGACCGGCCGGGCATGGTCGGCCGGTTCGGCACGATCCTGGGTAAGGCGGGGATCAACATCGCGGGGATGGACGTGGGCCGGCGGGAAAGGCGCGGGCGCGCGTGCGTGGCGCTCTCGGTGGACGACCCGGTCCCGCGCCCGGTGCTCGAGGAGATGCGCGCGTGCACCGGTCCCGACGGCGAGGCACACCTCGTCGAATTGCAGACCAATCATTAGGGATGCGGCGGGAATTGCGCGGGCCAATTTGCGCGCGCGTTTCATTCCATTTTGAAAGCACTTTTCTTTCTTTCTGCAATCCATGAGTTGACGGGAGCGACGGCTTCTGTATAATCGCGCGAGGCGCGGCATCGCCGCCCGCCCAGGATCACGAATGGAGGAGTCGCGAATGGCCCAGGAAAAGACGATCCTCATCGTGGACGATGACCCGGATATCGTGGAGTCCACTCGCGTGGTGCTGGAGTCGGCGGGCTACCGCGTGATGAGCGCGTCGAACGGCACCGAGGCTACCGAGCGCATCGAGAAGCAGATCCCGGACCTGATCCTGCTCGACATCATGATGGCCGAACCGACGGAGGGCTTCCACCTCGGCTACAAGCTGCGCGAGGACCCCGTCTACGCCCACATCCCGATCATCATCGTCAGCGGCATCAGCGAGAAGACCGGCTTCGACTTCTCGAAAGAGAAGGGGACCGATTACATCAAGGCGGACGAGTTCCTGGACAAGCCGGTGAGCCCGCAGACGCTCCTGAGCAAGGTCGCCACGCTGCTCGAGCGGAAGCAGAGTCGCGCAGCGCCCAACGAACAAGCCCGCTCCGATTCAGCGGGCTGAACGTCGCGGAAGAACCGTCATAAAATGAGGCCGCTCGGTGCCGGCGCAGCAGATGGCGGAGACGGCGTTGCTGGCGCGATGCCACTGGCTCCTGCAAGCCCGGTGGGTGGTGGTGGCGGCGCTCGCCGGGGCGCTGGCGGCAAACGACGGCGTTCTGAAGCTGCAACGGCACACGGCGCCGATCTGGGCCGTCGCGGCGTTCATCGCGATTTATAACGCGGTCTTCACGGCGTTCGAGCGCCGGCCGAAGGTCTGCCTCATCGGCGAAAGGCGAGGCGTCGCGGAGCGCATCGCGGCCTTCGTCTTCATGCAGATGGCGCTGGACGCGCTCGCGCTGACGGTGCTGTTGAGCTTTTCGGGCGGCATTGAGAACCCGATTGCGTTCTTTTACATCTTTCATGTCGCGCTCGCCGGCATCCTGCTGAGTCGGCGGCTGTGCTACGCGCTGGCGTCGCTGGCGACGGCGCTGGTCGTCGCGGTCGCAATCGCGCCGCTGGATTACGGCTTTCTGGGCGGCGTCATTCAGGAGGCCGGGCTGCGCCGGAACGCCGCGTTCGCCGCCTCTTACCTGGCGGCGTTCGCCTGCACGATGTACGTGACCGCCTACGTGACCACGTCGGTCGCGGCCGACCTGCGCAGGCGCGAGTCGGAGTTGCTGAGCACCGCTGAGGCGCTCCGCGAGACGAGCGAGAAACTGGCGGCGCTGGAGGAGCACAAGTCGCAGTTCATGATGACGGCGGCGCACCAGCTCAAGAGCCCGCTGGCCGCCATCGTGAGCCTCCTGCAGGCGGCCGGAACGGGACAAGTTTCGCCGGAGAAGGAAAAGGAGATGCTCGCGCGGGCCGTCGGGCGCGCGAACGGCGCGGTGCGGCAGGTGCAGGAGTTGCTGGACCTCGCCCGGCTGCGCGCGCTGGACCCGGCACGCCACGCGCGGAAGGTGCTGGATTTCCGCGAGGTGCTCGAGAGCGTGCGCGCGACGATCGCCGCGCAGGCGGACGAGAAGCGGGTGAAGATCGAGTTCCAGGCGCCCGATCGCGCCGCGTGGGTCGAAGGAAACCGCGACGATCTGTTCGTCGCGGTGCTGAACCTGGTGGAGAACGCGGTGAAGTATAGCGACAGCGGCGGATCGGTCAAGGTCGCGCTCCGCGCGGAGGACGCCGGATGGGGACTGGCCGTCTCGGACACCGGCATCGGCATCCCGGCGGCGGCGCTGCCGAACCTGTTCAGGGAGTTCTTTCGCGCCGGCAACGCCATCCGGCGGAAGATTGAAGGGACCGGATTGGGCCTTTCCATCGTCGAGCAGATCGTCCGCATGCACGGCGGCCGCATCCGGGCGGAGTCCGAGGAGAATCGAGGCTCCACGTTCACCGTCTGGCTGCCGCGGGCGCCATGAAATTGAAGAGATGAAACCACGGATGAACACAGATGAACACGGATAAGAAAGTCAACAAGAGTAATCCGTATCCGTGTGCATCCGTGTCCATCCGTGGTTCCAAATCCTGTTGCCGTGGCTAAAGGAGACGAAGATGCAGGAGAAGATTCTTCAGAAAGAGGCGATGCCCGGCTTCCTCCAGCGATTGATCGGCACGGCCAGGACGATTGCGCCGGTGCGGCAACCGTCCGGCTACTATCTGTTGAAGCCGGTCAGCCGCCCGGACGAAGTGGCGCTCGATTTCCCCTTCCTCTATTATTCGGCCAAGGAATATCTCCTGCCGCCGGGCGAGCCCGTGCTGACGTTCGGCCGCCGCGAGGGAAAGCCGTTCGTCGCGCCGGAGACCGACACCGACGAGGTCATCCTCTTCGGTCTCCATCCGTGCGACCTGAACGCAATCTGGACCTACGACGCGTTCTTCACCGCCGATCACGAGGACGATAACTTCCTCGCCCGCCGCCGGCACATGACCATCGTCGGGCTGGACTGCGCGAAGCCGTGCGACGAGTTCGCCTTCTGCGCCGACATGAAGACCGACGTCGCCCAGGGCGGCTATGACCTGCTCCTGACCGACCTCGGCGACGCGTACTTCGCGCGCGCGGCCACGAAGCGTGGCGAGAAACTCCTCGGCGACGCGCCCGCCCCGACCGCGAAGCAGCGCGCCGCGCTCGCGGACCTCGCGAAGGCGCGGCCGCAGCTGTTCCCGAAGCGCATCGAGTTCGACACCGACGAGCTGCCCAAGCGCCTCGAGGGAAGCTACGACAGCCTCGTCTGGACCGCCGTCGCCAAGCGCTGCTACAGTTGCGGCTCCTGCGTGCTCGTCTGCCCGACCTGCTTCTGCTTCGACCTGAAGGACCGCCTCTCGCTCAACCTCGCCGACGGGCAGCGCGAGCGCTGGTGGGACGGCTGCATGCTGAACGCCTTCGCGCAAGTCTCCGGCGGCGAGAACTTTCGGCGCGAGAAGCATGAGCGCCTGCGCCACCGGATGATGCGCAAGGGCAAGTACATCAAGGAGCAGATCGGCCGCCCCGGCTGCGTCGGCTGCGGCCGATGCGACCGCGCGTGCACCTCGAAAATCTCCATCGTCGCGACCTATAATCAACTGAAAGGGGGTGCGTGATGCCCGTCACGAGCCCGACCGCCGAGCCGCGCACCATTTACACCTCCGAGATCGCCGAAGTCCTGGCGACCCGGAAGCTCACCGAGAAGGAGATGCTCTTCACGATTCGCCTGCCGGGCGGACGCGACCTCGGCCACACGCCCGGTCAGTTCGTCGAGGTCTCCGTCTTCGGCTCGGGCGAAGCGCCGATCTCCATCACCTCGCCGCCCACGCAGAAGGGGAACTTCGAGATCTGCGTCCGGCGCGTGGGGCTGGTCACCGGCGACCTGCACCGGCTGGAACCCGGCGCGGCCATCGGCGTCCGCGGGCCTTACGGGCGCGGGTTCGACATCCGCGAGTTCGAGGGCAAAGACATCCTCTACGTCGCGGGCGGGCTCGGGCTGGCGCCACTGCGCTCGCTCATCAAGGCCACGCTCAACCCGGCCCTGCGCAGCAAGTTCGGCCGCATCACCATCCTCTACGGCGCCAAGAACCCCGGCGAACTGCTCTACACCGAGGAACTGCGCGAGTGGCAGGAGCGCGGCGACGTGACGTGCATGGTCACCGTGGACCGGCCCGACGAAGCCTGGCGCGGGAACGCCGGCGTGATCACCACACTCTTCAAGAAGCTGCCGAAGGTTTCCCCCAAGAACACGATCGTGACCATCGTCGGCCCGCCGGTCATGTACAAGTTCGTGATCCTCGAAGTGTTCATGCTCGGCATTTCCGAGTCGCAGATCCGGCTCTCGCTCGAACGGCGCATGAAGTGCGGCGTCGGCAAGTGCGGCCACTGCCAGATGAACGGCGTCTACGTCTGCCAGAAGGGCCCGGTCTTCAGCTATTCGGAGATCAAGGGACTGCGCGAGGCCATCCACTGAAATTGAACCGCCTCTTGTAGGAGAAAGGCT
>Ga0209415_10007816_pt1 | contig 18613 bp, 16 predicted proteins | sample PeaSoiSIISIP2007_FD_187696 | JGI IMG/M metagenome (GOLD analysis project Ga0209415, IMG submission 187696) | Peat soil microbial communities from Weissenstadt, Germany - SII-SIP-2007 (SPAdes) (version 2) | ecosystem: Environmental > Terrestrial > Soil > Wetlands > Peat | place: Germany...
GATCTCGAAGGCCAGTTGCGCAACACCATCATCGCCAAAATGACCGATGCGTTCGCCGCCAGCCAGGTTCCTTTTCTCGATATGGCCGCCAATCAGGGCGCGCTCGCCGAAAAAATCAGTGAGCAACTCAAGCCGGCGTTTGCCGACTACGGCCTCTCGCTGGATACCTTTGTCGTCGAAAATCTCTCGCTTCCGGAAGAGCTGCAAAAAGTGCTCGACCAGCGCATCAGCATGAACGTCCTCGGCGACATGGGCAAGTTCACGCAGTACCAGGTGGCCCAAGCCATTCCGATTGCAGCGGGCAACGAAGGTGGCGGTGCCGTTGGCGTTGGCGCAGGACTCGGCGCCGGCGTCGCCATGGGCCAGGCGATGATGGACGCTATCAAGCAGTCTTCGTCCTCCAATCCGGGAGGCGGGGGCGCGGCGCCTGCAGTTGCCGGCGCGGCCTCCAGTGCCGTAACGAAATTCTGCAGCGAGTGCGGCAAGCCTATTCCGCGCACCAGCAAATTCTGTCCGGAATGCGGGAAGCCTCAGGCTTAGTGGTGACGCGAGCATGAGCGGCATCGAATGGGTCGTTGAGGCCTTCGGTTGCTCATCCGATTCACTGCGCGACCTTCGCGCGGTCGAGACGCTCTTCCATGGCATGATTCGCGGCATGAAGCTTCGCCCTGTAGGCGAAACGCAATGGCATCAGTTTCCCGGCTCCGGCGGCATCACCGGCCTTTGCTTGCTCGCGGAGTCGCACATCGCATGCCACACTTTCCCCGAGCACAATTCGCTTTGCCTGAATCTCTTTTGCTGCGTGCCGCGCGCTGAATGGAATTTTGAAGCCGCGCTCCAGCAGCTTTTCCACGCGAGAAATGTTTCCGTGAGGCGTTTGGCGCGTCCGTATGAGGCGTCACGCCAGCAAGCAGCCAGCGATTAGGATTTAGTGCGAGGACTTTTGTGCAACAGGTGAGCAACGGACGATGACTCAGCCCGTCTCGAACTGTCCCAACTGCGGCGCAAAAATTGTCTTCCAATGGTCCAGCAGCGTTCAGACAGTTTGCCAATATTGCAAAAGCATTCTCGTGCGCACGGATGTCGATCTCAAGAAAGTCGGCCAGGTTGCCGATCTCCCGCCGGATAGTTCCCCGATTCAGCTCAACACCGAAGGCATATATCGCAACAAATCTTTCGTGGTCATTGGCCGCATTCTCTATGAGTACGACGAGGGTGGATGGAACGAATGGCACATCACCATGAATGACGGCGCAAGCGCCTGGCTCTCCGACGCGCAAAATGAATTCGCCGTGTCTTTCGCGTCAAATACGCCCGGCCTGCCCTCTGCTACGCAAATCAACGTTGGCCAGCAATACACCTGGAACAATCAGCGCTACACCTTGACCGTGATCACCCCCGCGCACTACCGCGGTGTCGAAGGCGAGCTGCCTTTTGAATATTGGGACAAGACGGAGGTCACTTTCGCCGATCTTCGCAGCGAAACAGGCAGGTTCGCTACTCTGGATTTTAGCGATGAACAACCTTCCCTCTATCTGGGCGAATTTGTCGAGTTCGACGATCTCAAACTAAAAAATCTCCGTAGCTTCGAGGGCTGGTGATGAGCGCAGGCACACCGCCACTTACCAATCCGCCGAATCCGCAGGCGAAAGCCTTGAATTGTCCGCAGTGTGGCGCGGCGATCATTCTTCGCGCTATGGGACACGCCGAAACGGTCGTCTGCGAGAGTTGCCATTCCATTCTCGATGCCAAGGATCCCAATCTTCAAATCCTCCAAAAATTTGAAGCCATTATCGGAGTGGACCGCCCGCTCATCCCGCTTGGCTCGCGCGGCAAACTTCGCGGCACGGATTACGAAGTCATCGGCTTTCAGCGGCGCGGTATCGTGGTGGAAGGCATCAGCTATTACTGGCACGAGTATGTGCTTTTCAATCCGTACAAGGCCACTCGCTACCTCACCGAGTACAACGGCCATTGGAACGACATCAGCGTTTGCAAGGAATTGCCGCAGACCGGATTTGCCTCGGCCAATTATCTCGGCGAAATTTACAAGCATTTTCAGACGGCCGAGGCCAACACCAATTTCGTCCTCGGCGAATTTCCCTGGCAAGTCCGCGTCGGCGAACATGCGACGGTAACGGAATACGTCAAGCCGCCGCGCGTTTTGTCCTCGGAAAAAACAGCCAACGAAGTGACCTGGTCCATCGGCGAATATATGTATGGCGCCGACATCTGGAGATCGTTCAGTCTTCCGGGTGCTCCGCCGGCAGCGGTTGGCGTATACGAAAACCAGCCGTCGCCTGTCCACGAAAATGTCAAAGGCATTTGGGCCGCCTTTGCCGCGTTCGCCGTTCTCCTGCTTGTGCTGCTTGCCGGATTTGACCTCGTCTCAGGCAAAGGCACGGCGTTCGAATCCAGTTATCGCCTGGACGTCGGCGAACCAAAAGGTGAAGCTTCCTTTGTGACCCAGGTCTTTCCTTTGGAGGGTCGCACGTCGAATGTGGAGGTCACCACCACCGCGAACGTCGACAACTCCTGGATCTATCTGAATTACGCGCTGATCAACAACGAAACCGAGCAAGCCTGGGATTTCGGCCGCGAGGTGAGCTACTACCACGGCTACGACAGCGATGGTTCCTGGAGCGAAGGCAGCCGCAATAACACCGTCATCATCCCAAGCGTTCCCGCAGGAAATTATTATTTGCGCATCGAGCCTGAGGTTGATCCCAAACATCCCCCCATCCTTTACACGGTGCAGGTGAAACGAAACGTCCCTGTCATGGGATTCTTTGGGATTGCGTTTCTGGCGCTGCTGATTCCGGCTATCGCCATCACTTGGCGCTCCCTCAGTTTCGAGCGCATGCGCTGGGCCGAAAGCGATCATCCGCCCATCAAAATTGGCAGTTCGGAGGACTGAACCATGTTTAGAAAACTTTATCTCGCGTATGGAATGTTGATCCTCGGAGGCACCGGCTTTGCCCAGTACCACGGTTGGAGTCTCGACCGTATCAGCCAGCTGAAAAACGTTCCCAAGTCCGTTCGTGATAATCCCGGCTCCTATCGTTCCGTCTACGGCTTCTATCACCATTACACCGGAGGCAAATAAGATGAACCTCGTTCCGCTCGGCAACATCATTGCAGCACTCGTGTTCGCGTTTATCGGCATGCTCATCTTCGTCATCGCGTTTTTGGTGATGGATAAGCTCACGCCGTACCATCTCTGGAAGGAAATCGTCCAGGAGCACAACATGGCGCTCGCGATTCTGGTCGGAGCTATGTCCCTTGGCATTTGCATCATCATTGCCGCGGCCATTCATTAGCTCATGGGCATTTTGCTCTTCATTTCGGTGCTGCTGGTTGCGGCGTGCGGACTCATCTACGAGCTTGTCGCCGGAACGCTGGCCAGTTATCTCGTCGGCGACAGCGTCTTCCAGTTTTCCACCATCATTGGCACCTATCTTTTCGCGATGGGCATCGGCAGCGCTCTTTCGCGCTATTTGAATCGTGGCCTCGTCTATCGTTTCGTCTGGATTGAGCTATTACTCGGCGTCATCGGCGGGTTTTCTTCCGCGCTGCTGATGCTGGCTTTCGCCTTCACGCAGGGATTTGAGCTGATTCTTTATGCTTTAGTGATCGTGATGGGTGTTCTGGTCGGCCTGGAAATCCCCTTGCTCATGCGCATCGTGAAAGATCGCTACGAATTCCGCGACGTCATCGCTCACGTTCTTACGTTTGATTACCTCGGCGCGCTTGGTGCCTCTCTGCTTTTTCCCATTCTCCTTGTGCCGCGTCTCGGTCTCGTCCGCTCCGCCATGCTGTTCGGACTGATTAATGCTGGCGTCGCGCTGTGGACCACATACTTGTTTTCCGCCCAGCTATCCGGTACGCGCACTCTTCGTATCGCCTGCGTCGTTGTCTTATGCGGGCTAGGAGTCGGCATGGCCGACGCCCGCCGCATCACCGCCACCGCCGAAGACAACATCTACGCCGACGACATCATCTTCGCCCGCGACACCCGCTACCAGCATCTCGTCCTCACTCGCTTCAAGGACGATCTCCGCCTCTTTCTCAACAGCCACTTGCAATTCAGTTCTCGCGACGAATACCGCTATCACGAAGCTCTCATTCATCCCGGCCTGGCTGCCGTTTCCACTCCTCGGCACGTCTTGGTCCTCGGCGGCGGCGACGGTCTCGCCGTCCGTGAAATCCTGAAATATCCCCAAATCGAAAGCATTACTCTTGTCGATCTCGACCCCGAGATGACCAAACTCTTCTCCACTCACCCCATGCTCACCAAGCTTAACGACAAATCTTTCCTCTCCCCTCGCGTTCATATCATCAACGCCGATGCTTTTCCCTGGGTCGATTCGAACACCGATAGTTTCGATTTCATCGTCATCGATTTCCCCGATCCCACTAACTATTCTCTCGGCAAGCTTTACACCACCGCTTTCTATCGCGCTGTCGCTCGCCACCTCAGTACGCAAGGACTCATGGTCGTACAAAGCACATCTCCCATGTTTGCTCGCGACTCCTTCTGGTGCATCGCGCAAACCCTCAAACAGTCCGGCCTGCAAACCTATCCCTACCACGTCTATGTTCCGTCCTTCGGCGAGTGGGGCTTTGTCCTCGCATCCACCCACGACTACACTCCGCCAACGTCTCTGCCCAGCGGTCTCCGCTTCATCAACGTCGAAGGTCTGCCCGCCCTCTTCCAATTTCCGCCGGACATGGCTCCTCTTCCCATGCCGCCCAATCAACTGAATAGCCAGGTCCTTGTCCGCACCTACGAAAACGACTGGAAGGACATCAGTCATTGAAGGTTGGCCGCCGAAAATTCCTTCGCTCCGGAAGTGCCGCTCTTGTCGGACTCTCTCTAAAGACCGATCGTCCCATCGCCGGCTCGTTCGTCAACGATTCCTTCCAGATGGGCCATCTCCTGCGCGACCGCGCCTCCTTTCCTCCTCCGAAGCGCATGGAAAAATTCCCAATCGTCATCGTGGGCGGCGGCATCGCCGGCCTGAGCGCCGCATGGCGCCTCCGCAAACGCGGCTTCACCGATTTCGTTTTGCTGGAGATGAACCCCCAAGCCGGAGGCAACGCCCGCTGGGGCGAAAACGAAATCACCGCCTACCCCTGGGCCGCCCACTACGTTCCCGTCCCCGGCCCAAAAGCCGAGTACGTCCGCGAACTCTTCGAAGACCTCGGCGTCCTGAAGAACGGCCAGTGGGAAGAGCGCAATCTCTGCTTCGCGCCGCAAGAGCGCCTCTTCATTTATGGCCGCTGGCAAGATGGCCTCGAACCCGCCGTCGGCCTCACGCAAAAAGATCGCGACCAGTTTCAGCATCTCGAAGATCTCTTCACAAAATTCAGGGCCAGCGGCGAATTCACGATACCTCTCGAACTCGGCCATTCCTCCAAATATCAAGATCTGGATCGTGTCTCTTTTTCCGATTGGCTCCAGCAGCAGGACTGCGATTCGCGCCTCGTGAACTGGTACATGAACTACGTCTGCCGCGACGACTACGGCGCGCTCGCCAAAGACACTTCCGCTTGGGCCGGCGTCCACTATTTCTCCTCACGCGAAGCCGAAGAAAAAGGTCCGCTCACCTGGCCCGAAGGCAACGGCTGGATCACCCGCCGCCTCCTCGAACGCGTCGGCGAACATGTCCGCACCAACCAAATGGTGCATCACATCGTCGAAACAAAACGCGGCGTCAGCGTCTTCGCCGGCGACACCGAATTCCAATCTGAATTCGTAATCTTCGCGGCGCCAACGTTTCTCGCCTCTTATTTAGTGGAAGGCTTTCCTCGCCTACACGATTTCGTCTATTCCCCCTGGCTCACCGCCAATCTCACTCTCGAGCGCCTCCCCGATTCCCGCGGCGCCGAGCCCACCTGGGACACCGTTTTTCTCGACTCTCCCACGCTCGGCTACGTTGACGCCACGCACCAAAGCCTCCGCACCCACATCGATCGCACCGTTTGGACTTTTTATTGGGCTCTCGCAGAAGGCACTCCCGCGCAAAACCGTCAGCTACTACTCGACAAGGATTGGAACTATTGGAAAGAAGCCATTCTCCACGACCTCGAACGCGTCCACTCCGACATCCGCCAGTGCATCTCTCGCATCGACGTCATGCGCATGGGCCACGCCATGATCCGCCCTGCCGTCGGTTCTGTTTTTTCAGAAGAACGCCGCCGCTTCACCCGCCGCGACACTCGCCTCCTCTTCGCCAATTCCGACCTCAGCGGTATCTCCATCTTCGAAGAAGCGCAGTACCACGGCGTCCTCGCCGCTCAAGCCGCGCTGAAGCGTCTCGGCGGCCACCGCTAGCTAGCGAATATTCGCGGCCGTAACAGTGGAATCGTTCCCCGAATTTCGCGCATCCAACCACCAGGGACCTGCGTACTATATAAAGGATGGCTGTAGCTGTTTGCCGGGAAGGGAAAGATGCTGATTCGAAGAAAGCCAGAACTAACCTACGCCGACGTCACGCCCAAGGATCTCTATTTCAACCGGCGCAAATTCCTTCAAGCCATGAGCCTCGCCGGAGCCGCCGCGTTCGTCGGCAAAAGTCTTCTTGAACTCACCGCGCCCACCAGAAACGTCTTCGCCGCCAGTAAATTCCCCAATCTCGCCAAAAGCCCCTTCAGCACCACCGAAAAGCAAAACACTCTCGAAGAAGTCTCTCACTACAACAACTTCTACGAGTTCGGCGTTGATAAAGACCAGCCCGCCAAAAACGCCCAAAAATTCCGCACTTCGCCTTGGTCGGTTTCCGTCGAAGGTGAAGTCAAAACCAAGCGCAAATTCACCCTGGACGAAATCCTCAAGCTCGCTCCTCTCGAAGAGCGCATCTACCGCCATCGCTGTGTGGAAGGCTGGTCCATCGTGGTCCCTTGGATTGGTTTCTCCTTCAGCACCATCGCCAACCTCGTCCAGCCAACCGACAAAGCAAAGTATGTCGCGTTCGAATCCGCCTACGATCTCAGCCAGATGCCCGAATCCAGGTATGCCGGTATCCAGCTTCCCTACGTCGAAGGCCTTCGCCTCGATGAAGCCATGAACCCGCTTACGCTCGTCACCGTCGGCATGTATGGCGATTCTCTCCCCAATCAGGATGGCGCGCCCGTCCGCATGGTCATCCCCTGGAAGTACGGCTTCAAGGGCATCAAGTCCATCGTCAAAATTAAGTTTGTCTCGAAGGAACCGCCCACGACGTGGAATCTCGCTAACTCGCAGGAGTACGGTTTCTATTCCAACGTAAATCCCAACGTTGATCATCCTCGCTGGTCTCAGGCAAAAGAACGCCGCCTCGGCGAGATCTTCAAACGCGCCACTCTCATGTTCAACGGTTATCAAGATCAGGTCGCCAGCCTCTACACCGGCATGGACCTGAAGAAATACTACTGAGCCGGATTCCGCCGCGTGCCCTCGCTCCTCGCCAACAAGTGGACCAAAGTCCCAGTCTTTCTTCTTTGCCTCTTCCCTTTCGGATTTCTTGTTTGGCGTTCGTTCACTGGAAACCTCGGTCCAAATCAAGTCGAGACTCTTCAGCACACCACCGGCGATTGGACCCTGCGTTTCCTGGTCATCACTCTCTGCATCACTCCGCTGCGCAAGCTCCTTAAACTCCGCGATCTGATTCGCTTCCGCCGCATGCTGGGCCTATTCGCCTTTTTCTACGCTTGTCTCCACTTCCTCACCTATCTCGGCCCCGATCAATCCTTCGATCCCGCCGCCATGTGGAAAGACGTCGCCAAGCGCCCTTTTATCACGGTAGGTTTCACCGCTTTTGTGCTTCTCATTCCGTTAGCCATCACCTCCACTGCCGGATGGATTCGCCGCCTCGGCGGTCGCCGCTGGCAATGGCTTCATCGCCTCATCTACATCAGCGCAATTTGTGGTGTGATTCATTACTACTGGCTGGTCAAATCCGCGGTCCTGCGCCCGCTAACCTACGGCGCAATCGTCGCGGCCCTGCTGCTCTGGCGCCTCGGCGACTGGCTTTTCCGCCGCGGCCGCTCCATCGCAGTGGCCCAAAAAACAGAAAACGCATCAGCAAAAGTCTGATGCGCGAACCGCGTAACTTTGAGTGTTCTATAAGGGCGGGCTTGTTTACCCTGTAACTGCCCCGCCCGCGCAGTCCATCGCTCGAAACTTATTGAACCGCCGTCGCGTTCCCGCCACCAGGCGTAGCCAACTCCCCAAATTCCAATCCCCAAAACCGCGGCGCCGGCGTCAAAAATTCCACACCAATTCTCTGTCCCCTGTCGCAGGGCTCGCCCTGATACACCACACGGCACTCTTGATCTTCCAATGTTTCCGGGTTCGTCAAAACCAGGATCTCGCCGTTATCAATCTCATGCTTCAGCATCAGCAAACCGCCGTGCGCGTTCACGACTACGGTCTCGCACGACTCCTTAAATTTCTTCCCGTTATGCGCACGCCCCTGCGCTTGCAATCGCATCTTGTGAAACGCACGCCCGCTGCGCCGGTGTGTTGGTGACGTTGTGCCGTTCATACCACCAATCATCGGCCCCTTCCGCAAACACCGTAAACTGTCCGACAGGACAGGTGTTCCCCATAAGCACCGCCCTCCCTCCAGCAGGCCCAAATGCGGCCAGTTTACGCGCCTACCGTCCACCTCCATCTGCAACGCCATGCCTTCGGCAGACTCACTCTTGATCGGTTTGCCCTGTGCGCAACCGATTCTGCCGAACAAGGGCTTCCGATTGTTCCGCCGCTTCCTTCACCAGGAAACCCATCTTGGGGTGCGATGCTTCCAAATCACTGTATAGCTCGTAACTTCGCAGAGCTTCCGATGTGGTCGGCCCAATGGAAGCCTTCACAACACTCTCCAGTCCTGCCTGGAGACTCTCTTTCCTTCCGGCTTCTTCCGCAATTCGAAACAAATGTGTGACCTGCACTCCGGTCGTAAAAAGGACAACATCGATTTGCCGTGCGATGATGGATTCGACTGCCGCTCTCAGTGGGGCTCTGTCCTCTGGTAAATCCCATTGATAGACTGGCACCGCCGTCACTCGCGCTCCTCTCTCGCGTAGTCCGTCGAGAAGCTCCCGGTTGGACACCCCGTATTCCTGCACGGCTACCTGTTTGTCCCGCAAATCAAGTTTGTTTTCATCAATGGCCCGCAGCAATTCGCGCCACGTATTTGGTTCGGGCGCAACCAACGCGATCGGCACTCTCCATTCGCGCAGGACAGCCACCGGCTTCGGTCCTCGCGCGATGACGCATACTTTTCTCAAAGCCTCGACGAACTGCTCGGTCGGATGCACGCTCTCCAGCACTTGCGAAAGCGCGCGCGCTCCCACTCCGGTCAGAAAGATCACCACGTCGAGGCTTCCGCTCAACAACGCATCCGCAAACTTCAAAGCTTCGGGGTTCGACGACAGTGGTATCTCGCGCATCGCCGGAGCATGAATCGGCTTCCCGCCGTACGTTTCTATCAGCCGACTCATTTCCGGCCCTCGCCGGCTCTCCAGCGTCAATACTCTTAATCCTTGGAAATTTTTCACATTCATCCCGCATCTGGTCTCGTATTACGATATCTGTGAGCCGGCGGAAATGAGAGCGCTACCAGTTCGATTCATACCTGGTACGAGTCGCTGTTCGCGGCGTAGTTGTTTTCAACTCGCACCGGCCGATGGCGCGTAGGAACCGGAGGATCGCCAGGACGCGAGTCCCACTGTGGCCGCCGCAGTGAAAAAAGGATCGCTTGCAGGAGCTTGCCGTTCGTATTCTTTTTTGGCGCGCGATGATTGGATGACTCCCGCGATTACGTCCGCGAACGACTCGTCGCACGGCACAGTTGCCAGGATTTCGTTGCCCGGCATCGCGTGAGCCCCCGTTCGTCCGCCGGCGTAAACCGCCACGGCATCCACAAGCTTGCCGTCGATTCTCGTCTTAAACCCGCGAAGGCCCACGTCGGCAGCTTCATGATTGCCGCAGCCCGCGGGGCAACCTGACCAGTGAATCGTCAGCGGGTTCACTCCTGCACCCATTTTTTCGTGCAGCGCTTGCGACAGAGCGAGCGCGCGGCTCTTCGTTTCTATCAACGCCAGATTGCAATAATCGGTGCCAATGCACGCCACCAGACCGCGCACGAAGGGCGAGGGACGAGGTGAAAGCTGCTTCAGCAGCGGTTCATTCAAAAGGCTCGTCACCAGCCCGCTCGGAACTTTGGGAATCACGGCATTTTGTCCCGTCGTCAGCCGAATCGTGCCGTCGCCATACGTGTCGGCCAAACGCGCGAGCTCTTCGATCTGCCCGGGATCGACTCTGCCGGTTGGCACGCACAGTCCCACAGCCACCAGCCCTGCCTGTTTTTGCGTGCTTAGTCCGATATGGTCGGCGTGATGGGAACTTCGCATGTCTCTTCCTTGAAACGCGAGTTCATAGTCCATGCGTGCGGTCAGTTCCGCCCGCAATCTGGGGATTCCCCATTTTTCTACCAGGAATGCGAACCGGCATTTGGAACGGGCTTCGCGCGGGCCGTAATCGCGGAAAATCTTTATCAGTTCCACGACAACTGCCACCGCCTGATAAATCTCCACAAAAACGTTCAGCCGCGAAGCGACGGTGAACCCACCTGACCCCATCTTCCCGCCAACCATCACGTTAAACCCAAGCCGCTCGCCCTTCTTCGCGGGCACCAGCGCGATGTCCTGCGATTCGCTGTGCGTGCAGTTGTCCAGACAACCCGTGACCGTGATATTCAGCTTGCGCGGCAAGTTCGTGAACTCTGGATTGCCACTGCCCCCAACGATAATTCGGTCCAGATCCTGCACGACCGGCGAAGCGTCAAACAGCTCATGCGGCGTTAAACCGGCCAGCGCGCACCCATTGATATTTCGCACGTTGTCGATGCCGGTCTGCAGCGAGCGCAAGTCCACTCCGCTTAGCTTTTCCCAAATGGCGGGGACGCTGTCGAGCGTGAATCCGCGCAATTCGATCTGCTGCCGCGTCGTAAAGTCCAGGACTCCATCGCCAAGCCGCCGCGAAAGTTCGGCGATCGTGCGCAATTGCCCGCTGTTGACGAATCCGTTCGGCATGCGGACGCGCATCATGAACTTGCCCGGCGTCGGTCTCCGGTAGAAAACGCCGACCCATTTCAACAATTCCTTTTCGGCTGGCGTGAGCGATTCCGCTCCCCGTTGAATAATCTGCGGCAACTGTTCCAGAATCCGCAGGCCATCGCCGTCCACCGAGGCCTTATAGCCTTCGACGGCATTCGGAGCTAATGTGGTCTGCCTGGCTTCCATCCGATCCTCTTTCGAGAACAGTTTCAGAACTACCTAGTTGGCTTCTGCCGTTTGCCCGGCCGGTGCGCCGATGGGTTCTTCCTCGCGTAACGGAATCACGATCGCCGCTCTTTTCTTGGGCATGTTCGTCACATACAGCGCCAGCCCTGTAAGCAGTGCGCCTGAAACCAGATTGCCCAAGGTGACGGGAATCTGGTTGCATATCCACCACTGGCCTACGGAGACTTGCGCTCCGAACAGCATGCCCGTGGGAATCAAAAACATGTTCACAATCGAATGTTCATAGCCGTGCGCAAAAAAAGTCATGATCGGCAGCCACATCGCCACCACCTTGCCGATCGTCGAGCGCGATGCCATCGCCAGCACGGCTCCCAGCGTCACCATCCAGTTGCATAAAACTCCCTTGATGAAAGCCGTTTCCCATCCGCGCAGACCGATCGCCATGTACGCAATGGTCTTTTTTTGTGCCGCCGCTTTTATCAATTCGCCCACCGCACCGCTGCCGCTTGTCCCGCAGTTCGTAACGGCCAGATAGAAAAGCACGGCGTAAAACAGGCTCCCCGCCAGATTCCCTAGATAGACCCAGCCCAGATTGCGGAGCATTGCGACGAACGAGACTTCTCCCGCTGCCCACCCCATGGGCAGGAGCGCAAAATTCCCAGTGGCCAGTTCAAGCCCAAGCAATACCAGGATCACAAATCCGACCGGAAATAGGATTGCTCCCACAATGGGAGCCACGTTTTGCGCGAGCACCATGAATACGAGTGAGGTCGCATACGCAAGTAATCCCCCCGCAAGAAAACTCCGGATCAAAAGGTCGCGAATCGAGAGAGACGCTTTTCTGCCTGCCGCTTTGGTCGCATCGCTAAGAAGATCTATGGGCTGGACGTAATCCAAATGGCCACCTCCGCCGCTGCTACAATGGGGACAACTCCAACATCTGGCGTCAACAGTTGCCACATCTTGCGTCTCGGGGCCGCTAGCGGCAAACGCATCTTTTGCATTGGCCGCATTGAAAATTGTGTGGGGGGGTGGGCCCCGAAGGCAATCGGCGAAGCGCCCGCACCTTTAATCGCGCGAGACCCACTCTGCGCTCAGTTTCGGCGGCTTCTGCAAGGTCTGCATCACCACGCAATACTGCTCCGTTTTCTCTCGCAATCCGCGCAGTTGCTCCGGCGTCGCCTCGGGAGCCACAACGTTAAAATCAAGGCGAATACTCTCAATCCCGACGGGCACATCCTTCGAAATGCCTAGTGTCCCTCGTAAATCCAGGTCCCCCGACACGGTAACTTCAATCCGTTGCGTCGGTATGCCCATGGCGGCAGCTACCATTTGGCACGTAATCTGCGCGCAAGCCGCCAATGCCCCCAGCAACAAGTCGCCCGAACAGGCCCCCGCTCCATGTTTGATGTTCATGTCCTCAAATCGGCGGAACTACCCGCGATTTCATCCCGCCGATTCACAAACGCGGAACGGGAAGCTGCTAACGGCAGCAGACTGCGGTCTGGACAGACTCCTGCCTTCTTCTTGGCTTTTGTTCTCGCTTCCCATCTTCGGCGCTCAGCCACAACGCCGAGCGGTTTGCCAAAGCAAAGGAAGCGTCGGCAACGACACTCCTCGACGCGGCGCAGGTGAGTAAGGTCGATTCGCAGCCTTACCGCCGTCGAGCGTTCTTTCCTCAGACAAAGTGGTCTTCCGGGACGGGCCTTTTATCAGAACGAACTCTATTCTCTCGGGCGTTTGTGGGGCACGGTCCCGATGCCGGCAATCGGCGACGCGATGCTCGATGGCCAGTGGAAGACACTGGAAGTTTCGTCCCCGCGCCGTTGAATTTTGACGCGAAATCCGCGCCTGTGCTCGACCTTCACCTACTCGTCCGCTTGTGCCCGGGCCACGCCCGGCTCTAGAACAGAAACTGGCAGCCCGCGCGCGGCTTTCTACAATGAATTCAAAAACGCGATGAGCTGTGACTTTTCTTTGTCGGTCAAGTTCATCTGGAAGCGTTGATTGTAGAAGTTCAGCACTTCGTTCAAGTCACGGGCCGCGCCATTGTGAAAATACGGTGCACGCGCGGCCAGCCCTCTCAGTACGGGCCCCTTGGTGCGGTTCACGTCCCCGCATAGTCCGGTCACGAGCCCCTTACCAGGATCGGTCGTGTAAATCACATACGGCGTGCTCGGTTGTCCGGCCGCGGCGAAGGGGTTCGGGCATCCCGTAATTTCGTAGACGGGCACTCCCGGAAAGCTCAACTGCGCAAGCGCGTTGGCGATTTCCGTGTCCGATTCCTGCGCCGCGTCGTGGCCTGTTCCTATATCGAGTGCCAACGGAAGCGAGTGGTTCCCCACGTTCGGCGTGTCATGGCACGTCGTGCAAGTTCCTGGAAACGAAGCGATCGGCACCGTGATTCCAAGCGCAGCGGCCAGCGCCGGATTATCATTTAGTCCGCGGACGTTTGTGATCGTCAGTGCGCGCGAATTGAAAAGTGTTTCTCCCGCCGCGATATCTTGCCGAGCCTGGATCGTCGCCCAGTCTCTTTCATTGTCAGTTTCCATGTTTTCCCACGACGAAAACAGTGTCATTCCATTGGGATTGAACTTGGCGCCCGTTGGATCCGCTCCCAAAGTGTCATTGATTCCCGGATAGTAGGTTGCACCCGACAGATTCCTCGCCCCTCCCAGCGCTCCGTAGTCTGTAAGCGATCCCGCGCGACCGTCCGCCCGTTGCGCGCTGAACAAGCCCATCTCGAAATTGACAATCGCGGTCTGCTGGTCAATTGTCGGTGGCACGGTCGCTTGCGCATGACCAGTCGTTGCATCAATGGCTTGGTGCATCAAGTCAGTGATCAGGTTTGCTTTAAACGTTTGTCCATTGTTGAGCGGCGCGATGGTCTCTCGACCATCAAACATAATCGTGCTCATGAATGACAGATTCGTCGTCGGCAAAGGCCGCCGATAAACCGATACGGTTTGCAATCCCGAGATAGGGTCGGTCACTATGGCGCAACCGTATGGATCTACCGCTGCTCGTATCGTGAATTGCGCTGTTGCGGGAAGTTGTATCGGAATTCGAATCAGTCCGTTTTTCAGCAACAAACTATGTGTCTCTGGATCATTTGAACTTGTGCTCGGACAGTTGGCGCCATCAAATGCCGCAAACAGCGGATCGTGCCCCTGGGTCATCGCAAAACGTTCTTGGATATTTTGTGTGCTCAATCCCATCCCATTGCCGGCGATATGGCACGTCGCACAGCTTCTCCCATTGGTCCCCAGGCTCTGGAAAAAGGGCGTGTTTTCAACAATCGGCCCAGCCGTGTTGTAAGTGGAGAGGATTCCGGTGGGATCGAGGAAGGGAAATAAATTGGGAATTACCATCACGCCGGAGGCGGCTGTAGCCAGGCATAGCATAGCGCCCGCGATTGCCAGCTTCCTGCCATGAAATCTTACCTTCCTCATAGAGCTTTCAAGCATTCGCATTTTAACCCTCCCCGGTGTCTCTCAGAAAAAGCGGACGGCGCTGCTTCCACTGCAGCATTCCTCGCACGAGCGCAAGGTTATGGCAATACAGGTCGTCTGGAAATCTAATTAAAAAAAGGTGAAGGCCTAACTCATTCATTCCACAGCAGATCTTTACTTGCAGCGAGCCGGACACGAGGTCTATATTGGGCGCACTATGTAATACTCGCGGTATTCGATGGACACGGCATTGCAAACTACTCGGTTTGGCCCGTATGAGTTGCGTCTCAGCTCCCGAGAGCTCTATAAATTCGGGACTAAGGTCAAACTCCGCCCTCAACCGTTCCAGGTTTTATCCCTTTTACTCGACCATCCAGGCGATGTCGTTACTCGCGAACAGCTTCGCCAGCAGCTTTGGCCCGCGGATACCTTTGTGGACTTCGAGCACAGTCTGAACACCGCAATCAAAGAGCTCCGCGGCGTTCTCAGCGACTCCGCCACCGAATCCCGCTTTATCGAAACCCTCCCCAAGCTCGGCTATCGCTTTATCTTCCCCATTCAGGACAGTGCACCGAACGGCCAGCCCAGTCCTGTCGCTGCCGCTGTTGAACCCGAAGCTATCCTGCCTCCAGTCCTGGCTGAATCTGCGACCCCTCTCCCCGCCCCCCGATCGCTAAGATGGACCTGGCTTTCTGTCGCGGCTGCCGTGGTCCTGATTTTCGGGATAGTTATGGCCGTCGCGCGCATGGGGGTTTTTCGTCATTCCGCAAGCGGCGCCGCTTCCGCATCACTTAAACCCCGCCCTTCCATCGCCGTTCTTGGCTTCAAAAACCTTTCCCGCAAGCCTGACGATGAGTGGATGTCCATGGCTATGGCTGAAATGTTGGCCGCCGAACTCGCATCCGGACAGCAAATCCGCGTAATACCCAGCGAAAACATCGCTCGCATGAAACTGGATCTGTCTCTCGCTCCAAGCGACACCTATGGCCAGGAAACGCTAGGTAAGATTCACAATCACCTCGGCACCGATATGGTTACGTCCGGCTCCTATCTCGCACTTTCCGATGGCTCAAGCACCAAAATCAGAATCGTTCTGCAGGTCCAAGACACGCGCACAGGAGAAACTATAGCTGCGATCACCGAGGACGGAGCCGAATCCGATCTTCTCCAACTCATCTCCGCCGGCGGCGACAGTCTGCGCCGCACTCTCGGCATTGGCACTTTGTCCGCCGCCGCCGCGCGCGAGGCGCGCGCCTCCGTTCCCTCGAATTCCAAAGCTGAACGCTTCTACTCCGAAGGCCTGGTCAAGCTTCAGGAGTTTGACGCCCTCGCCGCGCGCGCGCTACTCGAAAAAGCCGTCGCCGCAGATCCCAATCACGCCCTCTCGCATTCCGCGCTCGCGGAGAGCTTGTCGATCCTTGGCTATGATCTCAACGCTCAAGAGGAAGCAAAGAAAGCTCTTGCTCTCTCTACGCGCCTCTCGCGCGAGGATCACCTCTCCATCGAAGGCCGGTATCGCGATCTCACCAATGATCGTCCCGCGGCCCTCGAAATTTACCGCACCCTCCACTCTTTCTTTCCGGACAATCTCGATTATGGCTTGCACTTTGCCAACGCGCAGATCCGGGCTGGCCACCCCGCCGATACTTTACAAACGGTCGAGGCATTGCGTAGCTTGCCGGAACCCCAAGGGACAGACGCTCGCATAGACTTGATGGAAGCCTCAGCCTCCGAGCGGCTGGGCGACATGAAGCGCAGTCAGAAAGCCGCAGCCGCGAGCGCTACCCGCGCGCAAGTCCAGGGAAGCGGCCTCATGTTGGCCACGGCCATCGACCGCGAAGCCTGGGCCTGGCTCAATCTCGGGGAACCGGACAAAGCCATCGCGAATGACACCCGCGCCCGGGAGCTTTGGCTCGCTGCCGGTGACAGGCGGAATGCCGCGAAAGCTCTTCACGGTATTGGCATCGATCAGAAGGACGAAGGCGACCTGCCCGAAGCTCGAAAGTCTTTCGAGGAGGCGCTCGAAGAATTCCGCCTCATCGGAGCCAATTGGGACATCGCATCATGCTCACACAATCTCGGTCTCCTCTTTTCGGAGCAGGGCGAGCTCGAACTCGCCAAAACTTATTTGGAGGAGGCGCTCCGCATACAGCGCTCGCAGAATGACAAACGCGGCGTTTCCTCTGATCTCGATGACCTGGGAACTGTCGCCTTGAGCTCAGGCGATTTGGTATCCGCAAAACAGATGAAGGAGGAAGCGCTGCAAGGTTACCGCGACATTGGCGACAAGCGCGGCGAATCCGACCTGTTGTTCAACTTGGGAGAGGTGCTTTATCAGCAGGGCGAGCTCGCTGCGTCTGCGGAAAAGTATGACCAAGCCATGGTCGTCCAGAAAGAAATCTCCTATAACTCGGGCTTGGCCTATTCTCTGGCCGGTCGCGCGGAGGTTCTGACCGCCCAGGACCGTTTGGATGACGCGTTTTCTTCTGCGCAACAATCTCTCGCTCTTCGCGAGCAAATCAAGGAAGCAAAATACTCCGCAGAAAGCGATCTGCAGCTCGCCGAAATCGCTCTCGACCAAACTAAGCCGGCGGATGCCGAATCCCTTGCTCGTAAAGCCATTTCCGTTTTTGAGAAAAGCAAAGCACGTGGCTCCGCCTCCCTCGCTTACTCTGTGCTCGCGCGTTCTCTTGTCGCTCAGCAAAAGCTCAACGACGCCCGCGCTGCCGCCGAACATGCCGCCGCTCTCGCGCATCAGGGTAGCGACCGCATCGTCCGAATGACGGCTGGGTTTGCTCAAGCCGACGTCGACACCCGCACCGGCAAGGCAGCTGGCGCCGAACGCGATCTCGGTGCCCTCTATGATCAGGCTAAACGCGACGGCTACGCAGTTTTTGAACTCGAAGCTCGCCTCCTTTTAGCACAAGCCGAATTTGCGTCCGGCAAACCCGCTGCCGCCCGCGCACATTTGGAAAAACTCCAATTGGATGCTCGCAATAAGGGTTTTCTCCTTATCGCTAGGAAAGCCGGAGCAGGGCTGCCCCGTTAATGTTAGGAAGCCGCTGCGCGACGACTGAAATCTGTTGGCTGACAAGTCGCCTGCTACCCGTTGTCATCTGCCGTGTGCTTGTGTGCAGGCCACACCCAGCCCTAGAATAGAAACCAGCAGCCTGAGCGCCGTCTTGTAATTCCGCACTCTTTCCGCTGCCACAAACATACGCTTTCAAGTTTTGCTTAATTTGACCTGAAAGGACTCATAGCCCCCGAGAGCCCCATGACCAACCTTGCTGAATTTATAGAAGGTCATCGCGACGAACATTTGGCTGAGCTCTGCGAATTCTTGCGCATTCCCAGCGTTAGCGCCAAAAGTGAGCACAAACCGGACATCGAGCGCGCCGCCCGATGGGTTGCCGACCATCTCCGCGCCGCCGGTTTCCAGAAAATTGAAATCGTTCCCACCAGTCTTCATCCGCTCGTCTACGCCGAGTCTCTCGAAGCTCCCGGCAAACCGACCGTCCTCTTTTACGGCCACTACGACGTTCAGCCCGCGGAGCCGCTCGAGCTCTGGACTTCGCCCGCCTTCGAACCCACCGTTCGCAACGGCAATCTCTTCGGCCGCGGTACCGCCGATGATAAAGGCCAGGTCCACATTCATCTGAAAGCTCTCGAATCCATCCAGAAAGTGAACGGCAAGCTTCCCATCAACGTAAAAGTCCTGATCGAAGGGGAAGAAGAAGTCGGCAGTGTCAGCCTCTGGGATTACGTCCAAAAGAACAAAGAAAAGCTCAAAGCCGACGCCCTCGTCGTCTCCGACACTTCCATGCTCGCCAAAGGCGTCCCTTCCATCACTTATGGCTTTCGCGGCTTTAATT
>Ga0209415_10007817_pt1 | contig 18610 bp, 23 predicted proteins | sample PeaSoiSIISIP2007_FD_187696 | JGI IMG/M metagenome (GOLD analysis project Ga0209415, IMG submission 187696) | Peat soil microbial communities from Weissenstadt, Germany - SII-SIP-2007 (SPAdes) (version 2) | ecosystem: Environmental > Terrestrial > Soil > Wetlands > Peat | place: Germany...
TGCCGCCCGTGCCCGCTTGGGGCCATTGGCCCCAAACCCCGTGCGCTTTATCCAAGATCAAATGGGGTTCGGGGACCAAGTCCCCGGTGGGGTTTGGGGCAATGCCCCATATAACCTTCCCTCGGGCTGCCGCCCGTGCCCGCTTGGGGCCATTGGCCCCAAACCCCGTTCGCTTTATCCAAGATCAAATGGGGGTCTGGGGACCGAGACCCCGGTGGGATTTGGGGCAATGTGCCCCATATAACCTTCCCTCGGGCTGCCACCCGCGCCCGCTTGGGGCCATTGGCCCCAAACCCCGTTCGCTTTATCCAAGATCAAATGGGGTTCGGGGACCGAGTCCCCGATGGGGTTTGGGGCAAAGCCCCATATAACCTTCTCTTCTAGCCTTTGGCTCGGTTGGGATTTGAAGGTGCGGTGTCCAGAGGCTTGGCGCGGCTTGGCCCGGCCCGGTGAACGCCCCCGGTCATCATGGCGGTTTCGTTCAGCCGATCAAAGGCTTTCCGCCATTCCTGATCCGCACCCAGCAGGCAGGCTTTCGAGAAGTAACGCCGGGCGTCGCCAAGCTTTTTCGTTCGTTCGGACAAATGTTCATCGGCAGCCAACTGCACGGCTAAATGCATTAACTTATCAGCCACCCGCATATTGGAATTGCATTCCAGTTCCCGGGCTTTTTGGCGAGCTTTCTGCTTGTAGTCGAACGGCAGCGTCTTATCGGCTTCCAGATAGCTTTTCAGCCGCCCGGTCAGTCGTTCCGCCTGCTCCGGCGGGGCCATCGCCAATTCATGGATGGTGTCGCGGACGGTTTTCCGTGCGGCTGCCATTGCCGCCGCCTTGGCGTCGTCCGTATTGGGGGTCGTTTTGGAAAAGCCGAACATCGTTCCTCCTTTCCTCTTTTCGGACAATATCCGACAAGAAAGGAAGAATAACTATATGCACAGTGTCACAATATAATCGAACAAACATGGGATATATTTCATAGGATATGCAACAGGGCATAACAACCCATGGAATACATCTCATTTGAACTAAATTAAAAGCAACGACGGTTTACAGAAGGCCCATCGACTTAAAGCTGACATGCCCCTTTTTGCCGATCACCAAATGATCATGCAGGGTAATGCCGACAGCTTTTGCGGCTTCGCGGACCAGTTTGGTCATTTCAATATCCGGGCCGCTGGGCGTGGGATCGCCCGAAGGATGGTTATGCACCATGATGATGGCCGTGGCGTTCAGCTCCAGAGCGCGCTTGACCACTTCGCGGGGATAGACCGGGGTATGATCCACGGTGCCCCTTTGCTGGGCCTCATCGGCGATCAGAACGTTTTTGCGATCCAGAAACAGCAGGTGAAACTGCTCGATATCCCGATGCGCCATACTGATATGGCAGTAATCCAGCAACTTGTCCCAAGAGGCCAGAATAGGGCGGTTGATCACTTCATGGCGAGCCAGACGCTGGGCCGAAGCCTGAACCACCTTAAGGGCGGTGGCTGCGACTTCCTTGATACCCTCCACCTCCATCAAGGCTTCGGGGCTGGCGGTCAGCACTTGGGAAAAACCGCCGAAACGAGCCAGCAGGCTTTTCGCCAAAGGCTTCACGTCGCGCTGAGGAATCGCCAAGGTCAGCAGCAGCTCCATCATCTCGTAATCAGGCAAAGCATCTGCGCCGCCTTGCAAAAAACGCTGGCGCAGACGTTTGCGATGATCTTTGTAATGGGGCTCGGCTGTTTCCTCGGCGTCGCTCATCACGCCTCGCGGTTGGGGAAATCCAGCCCGGCGGGGGACAGGGTAAAGATCTCGCAGCCGTCGGCGGTCACGCCCAGAGTGTGCTCGAACTGAGCCGACAGGCTTTTGTCCTTGGTCACCGCGGTCCAGCCGTCCGACAGAATTTTTGCCTCATAGCGCCCGGCATTGACCATCGGTTCGATGGTGAAGATCATGCCTTCTTTCAGCACCAGCCCTTGGCCGGCCTTGCCGTAATGCATGACGTTAGGAGCCTCGTGGAACACCCGGCCGACGCCGTGGCCGCAGAAATCCCGCACCACCGAGAAGCGGTTGGCTTCCACGTAGCTTTGAATGGCATGGCCGATATCGCCCAGGGTCGCCCCCGGCTTGACCACCTTGATGGCCCGCATCAGGGATTCATAGGTGACTTCGCACAGCTTGCGGGCCTTCACGCCCACCTTGCCCACATAGAACATGCGGCTGGAATCGCCGTACCAGCCATCCAGGATGGGAGTGACGTCGATATTCAGGATGTCGCCCTCTTCCAGCTTCTTGTCGCCGGGAATGCCGTGGCAGATCACATGATTGATCGAGGTGCAGATGGACTTCGGATAGCCGCGATAATTCAGCGGAGCCGAAACCGCCCCGCGCTCGGCGATGAAGGCGGCGCACAGCCGATCCAACTCGCCGGTGGTCACGCCGGGCTGCACATGGGGAAAAATGAAGTCCAGGCATTCAGCCGCCAGACGCCCCGCCTTACGCATACCCGCGAAATCTTCGGGGCCGTGCAGGGTGATGCGGTTGGCCTCGCGGCCGTCATGATCGGTCATCGTACTCTCATCCAGTTTATTCAGGCGCCGCCAGATGCCAGGGAAGCGGGTCGGCGACCGTAATCTCTTCCAGGCTCAGACGGCAAGCGTAACACAACACCTCGACCCCGGAAGCCACCGCCCGGCGCAAAGCCTCGGCATAGGTGGGGTCGACATCGGCGGCGGGAACAAAGTAACGGCAATCGCTTCGCTGCACCAGAAACAGCATCACCGCCCGATGTCCTCCCTCTACCATATCGGACAATTCGGCCAGATGCTTAGCGCCGCGCGCGGTCACGGCATCGGGAAAAGCGGCGGCATCGCCCCGCTTCAGATGGACGTTTTTCACTTCGACATAGCATTTGGGCCGGGCCGGGTCTTCCAGCAAGATGTCGATGCGGGAATTGCGGCCATAGGCCACCTCGCGCCGCAACGAATCATAGCCCGTCAGTTCAGGAATCAGCCCGCCGGAAATGGCTTCGGCGACAATGGCGTTGGGATGACTGGTATTGATGCCCACCAGCCCGCCATCCACATGAGCCAGCTCCCAGCTCCAGGCCAGCTTGCGGGTCGGCTTGTCGGAATAAGACAGCCACACATCAATGCCCGGATCGGAAAGCCCCGTCATCGCCCCGGAATTGGCCACATGGGCGGTGGTCTCGCTGCCGTCCTCAAGCACTACGTCGGCCAGGAAACGCTTATAGCGTTTGATCAAACGGGCTTTGGTCAGCGGAGGCAGGCGCATTTCTAAGGGTCCAACCCCGTCACGGGCTGTTCTCCGCCATTCAGCGCCTCGGCCAGATTAACCCGGCCCACACCCGGAGCCAGCGGCTTTTGCTGCGAGGCATGAGGCCGCCAGGCGGTCATGGTGAGAATCTGGAAGGTCGCCGGCAGCCGTCCGCTTTCATCGCGGAAGCGTTCCTCGTACAACGCCATGGCGCGGAACAGGGTGGAGCGTCGGGTGGGATGGCGGCGGCGGGCGACGATGGCGTTGCCCTCGCCCATGCCGCGCAGATCGGCGAACAATCGCATCACATCGCCATAGGTGACGGTGATGGTGTCCAGATCGACCACCGGAAGCGAAAACCCGGCCCGTTGCAACAAGCCGCCCAGATCGCGCAGATCAGCGAAGGGCGAGACCCGAGGCCCGGTGCCCCCCTCTTCCTCCAGTTCGGCATCCATCAGGCACTGGCGCAGCTCCCACAGGGTTTCGCCACCCAGCATGGCGCCGATGAACAGTCCGTCTTCCTTCAAGGCATGACGGATTTGTAGCAAGGCTCCCGGCAGGTCATTCACCCAATGCAGGGACAGATTGCTGATGATCAGATCGAAGCTGTTGGGCGCGAAAGGCAGAAACTCTTCGTCGGCGGCCAGGCTCAACCCGCCGGCCCGTTTGGCCATCTTGGGCGACAGGTCGCAACGCACCAGGGTGTCGATGCCGCCCCGGCTTTGCAGAACCTCGGACAGCTCGCCGTTATGGCACCCCAGATCAAGGGCGGTGGGAAAAGGACGGGTCATGTCCAGCAGCCGGTCCGACACCCGTTCCGCCACTTCGCGCAACAGGAAATCATGTTCAACCAGCCGAGCCGCCGCCCGGTCGCGCTGACGCCGCACCTGAGCGCGGTCGAAGACGGTAAGATCGTTCATACCCGGTTATATGGCACGATGGCGGCGATCTGAAAAGACGGATGCAGCGGAAAGATGCTTCGAGACAGGCCATCCGCCTCCCTCATCAGCATGAAGCACCCCGTTTTCTAGCCAAAGGCCAGAGAGCGGTTATGCAGCTCCATGGTCATGTTCAGAGTGGTCAGAGCCTGATCCAGGGTGTGGATTCCCCGCGACTCCAGGGCTTCAATCAGCCGCAGCAGCACCGCCGCCGTCACCAGAGCGTCGCCCAGGGCCGTATGGCGGTCGGTGACGGTGACGCCATAGCGCTCGGCGATATCGTCCAGAGACTGCCCTTCCGCGCTGCCATCCACATAGGACGACAGCAGCATGGTGTCGAGCACCGGATTATTGAAGCTGATCCCGCATTCCCGTTCCCTCATGCGGATGAACTTCAAATCAAACGCGGCGTTATGGGCGATCAGCACATCGTCGGCGGCATAGGCCTTAAACTGGGGCAGCACCACCGTCAGCGGCGGCTTGTCGGTCACCATATCGTCGGTCAGGCCGTGGAACTTGGTGCTTTCCGGCGGGATCGGGCGTCCCGGATTGACGATGCGGTTAAAGCTTTCCCCGGTCAGGATGCGCCCACCGACAATGCGCACGCCGGCGATGGAGACGATCTGATCGCCCTGCCCCGGATTGAGGCCGGTGGTTTCGGTGTCGAACACCACATAGGTCAGATCGCGCAGCTTGACGCCGCCCAGATCGCCACCCAAACCGCCGCCCTGGGCCAGCAGATTGAAATCGAAGAATTCGGGGCGCGGCGGCAGCTTTTCCGTCTGCCCCACCTTGTCCTGGCCTTCACGGCCCAAAGACAGAGGAATGCGCAGGGTCACCCGACCATCGCGGGCTTCCTCCACCAGATCCTCGCGGGTGTGGTGGGCCATGACGTCGCGCACGGTCATGCCGCCCAAAGCCGCCGAAACCGTGGCCTTCTGCCAGGCGATCAGGGTTTCATCATCGACCCGCCCGCCATCCCAGGCGATGTTGATCCAGCCATGGCCGTCTTCGGGCTCCGCCGCCAGATCGAATTCCTGCGGCCCGGCCTTGGCGATGGCCCGGATCAAGGCTTCCAGCGCCAGCACCAGCGAATGGGAATCTCCATGCAGCCAGATGGGCAGGCCGGTCAGCGTGACCTTCAGCCCGGAATTTTCCAGCCGCCGAATGACAAAGTCGAACAGATCAGCGGAATGAATATCCGACATCGGCCACCAGCCGGTGACCAGCGAACGATAGCTTTTGCTGGCGGCGGCCAGAGCATCCGACAGATCGGCAATCACCGTATCCGTGTTATCGGCGCTTTTGCTCAGACGCCCCAAGCGGTTGCGCATCCCGTCCAGCACTTCGCGCAACAGCGCATCGCGCTTGGCCAGGGCCGCCACCTGATCCGTCACATCGTTGAAGGTGATGACATAGCCGCTGATCTCGCCGCCCTCTTCGCCTTTTGTCCGCACCAGGCTCATACGGCCTTGCAGAAGCGAACGCCCGTCGGTAGTGCCGGACACAAAGGGGGCGTTGGACAGCTCGCCTTCCGGCCGGTGCAGCAGGATATCGAGGATATGCAGCACAGGTTCCTTGGCCACCAGGCCGAACAGATTGCGGCCCAGCCCCATCTCGCCCGAGACATGCAGCAGGCCGCGGGCGATCTGATTATAAAGCACCACCTGATGCTTCATATTGCAGACGACCACCCCTTCATGCAGGTCGTTCAGGATGGCGGCGAGGCGGGCTTTCTGAGCCTCGGTATTGGCGGTGGCGGCGGCTACGGCTTCATTGACCTGGCGGCGGGCGGCCCCCAGCTTCAGGGCCATCTCGTTGGCCGCCTCGGGCAGAATGGGCAGCACCGAATAACGGGCCAGATCAAAGGAATCCCGCGTCTCGCCATGGGCGATGGCCCGCAGCTCAATGGCCAGCTTGCGCGCCGCCCGCAACACGATCAGATCGACGATCTTCCAGCAGGCCAGCCCCAGGATTCCGGCCAGCCCCACCGCCAGCACGGCAAAGGTGATCAGTGGCGCGCGGGGCGATCCCGCACCATCCAAAGGAAGCATGAACGCCACCCCGGCCAAAGCCCCCGCATAGGCGGCAAAAGCCAGGCACAGCAACAGAAACGGTGCCAGCCGTCGGTTCATTGTCCGATACTCTCCCAGACGGTGCGATACGATGCCGCGCCGCTACTATTTGGTCATAGTATGACCAAACCCCTGAAAGAGAGAAAGCGGAACCTTAGACCTGATAGAAGCTGCGATACCACTCGACGAATTTGGGAATCCCCACGTCGATGCTGGTGGTGGGTTCAAAGCCGTGATCGCGCTGGATGGCGGAGATATCGGCAAAGGTTTCCTTCACATCGCCCGGCTGCATGGGCTCGAAGATGATCTCGGCCTTTTTGCCGCAAGACTGCTCGATCAGTTCGATGAAGTGGGTCAGGGATTCCGACCGATGATTGCCGATATTATAGACACGGTAAGGCTTTTCGCCCGAGGGCGGAGACCCGGCCACGGCCAGAAGGCCGGACACGATATCGTCGATATAGGTGAAGTCGCGGCGCATGTCGCCGTGATTGAACACATGGATCGGCTTGTCTTCCAAGATCGCCTTGGCGAACAGGAAAGCCGACATGTCGGGGCGTCCCCACGGGCCATAGACCGTAAAGAAACGCAGGCCGGTGGTGGGAATTTGATAGAGATGGCTGTAACAGTGGGCCATCAGCTCGTTGGCCTTCTTGGTGGCGGCATAGAGCGAGATGGGGTTATCCACCCGATCATCCACCGAGAAGGGCAGCTTTTCGTTGCCGCCATAGACCGACGACGAACTGGCATAGGCCATATGCTCGCATTTCGGCAGATTACGGGCCAACTCCAGCATGACCAGATGGCCTTCGATGTTGGCGTGGGTATAGGCGTAAGGATTGACCAGCGAGTAACGCACCCCGGCCTGAGCCGCCAGATGGATGATATGGGTGACGTCCTGATGCCCCTTGATCATCTCGCCCATGGCTTCGCGGTCGGCGATGTCGATCTGATGAAAGCTGAAGCCGGGCTTGGCCTTCAGCTGTTCCAGGCGGGCATGTTTGATCCGGGGATCGTAATAATCGTTCAGATTATCGATACCGACGACCTTTTCGCCCCGGTTCAACAGCCGCAGGCTGGCATGAAAGCCAATAAAGCCGGCAGCGCCAGTCACCAGATAAGTCATGATTACTCTCCCAGGAACGGCACCGCCGGTTCCGCCTATTCCATACCGATCGCGCGCTTGTAAAGATCGAGCAGTTCTTCCTGCTCCTTGCGCTCATGGTCTTCGACCTTACGCAGGCTGATGATCTTGCGCAAAATCTTGGTGTCGAAGCCAGTGGACTTGGCTTCCGTATAGACCTGCTTGATATCCTCGGCGAGGGCTTTCTTTTCCTCTTCGAGCTTCTCGATGCGGTCCACATATTGCTGCAGAGCTTCGGCGGCAATGCCGCCAATGGCTTCGCTGGAACCTTCGGCCATGGCCTTGAAACCTCGTGACGTGAAAAAGAGGCCGGAGGATAGCCAGAGGCGGAGCCTCAACGCAAGCCATCTTGTGATCAGCGCCACAACGTCCTAGTTTTCACGGCATGAGCAGCCCGCCCCAATTCGTCGCCCAAATTCTGGCTTATGCCGGGCGGCGCCTGCTGGACGTGCTGATCCCGCCCCGCTGCCTGAAATGTGGAGGCATCGTCGACAGCCCCGGCGCTTTGTGCCCGTCTTGCTGGGAAGGCATCAGCTTCATCGCCGCGCCGGTCTGCTCCTGCTGCGGCACGCCCTTCGACGTTTATCTTGGCGACGACGCCCTGTGTGCGCCTTGCCTGGAAAAGCCTCCGCGCTTCGGGCGCGCCCGTTCGGTGTTCCGCTATGACGACGCCAGCCGGGCGCTGGTTTTGCGCTTCAAACATGCCGACCGCACCGGCAGCGCCAAGACCTTCGCCCGCTGGATGGCCCGCGCCGGAAGCCAATTGCTGGCGGAAACCGACCTGATCCTGCCGGTGCCGCTGCATCCCTGGCGATTGCTCAAGCGCCGCTATAATCAGGCCGCCCTGCTGGGGTTGGAACTGGCCAAGCTGTCGGGCAAGCCCTGCCGCACCAATATCTTGCTGCGCACCCGCAACACCCGCCCCCAGGGCACCATGGGCCGGCGGGCCCGCGGCCGCAATCTGCGCGGCGCCTTCGCCGTCCGGCATTCCGAGCTTGTCGAGGGCAAAAACCTGCTGCTGATCGACGATGTTCTGACCAGCGGCGCCACTTTGTCGGAATGCTGCAAGATGCTGCTGGGGGCCGGAGCCAATCAGGTAGATGTGCTGACTTTGGCCCGCGTCGTGCTGGCCGATGAGGCGAAGGGCTAGCCAAGCCGCCCCGGCCCACTATATCTTGCGAAGATCATATTTTCGGAGTAGCCGCCAAATGGCCCTGATCGAGATTTTCACCACCCCGGTCTGCCCCTATTGCGTCAAGGCCAAGGCCTTGTTCAAAAAGAAGGGCGTCACCTGGACCGAGGTTGACGTGGCCAGCGACGACGCCGTGCGCGACGCCATGGTGCAGCGCGCCGGCGGCAAGCGCACGGTTCCGCAGATCTTCATCGACGGCAAGCATGTGGGCGGCTGCGACGATCTTTACGCCCTGGACAAGGCCGGCGGGCTGGATCCGCTGCTGAGCGCCTGACCGTGAGCGACGTGGTCAGCCAGTTGGCGTTCAACAAGTTCAAGGCCGCCTGCATTCAGGTGAGCGCCACCAACGACATGGACGCCAACATCCAGGCCGCCGCCGCCTTGGCCTGCGACGCCCGTGCCGCCGGAGCCCGTCTGGTTCTGATGCCTGAAAACGTCAGCATGATGGAATGGGGCAGCCGGAACATCATCGCCAAGGCTCAGCCCGAGGCCGAGCACAAGGCCTTGGCCGCGTTCCAGGAAGTGGCCCGCGAAACCGGCCTGTGGCTGCATTGCGGCTCCCTGGCGGTGCTGCTGGAAAACGGCCGCGTCGCCAACCGCACCATCATGCTGGACCCGCGCGGCGACATCGTTGGCCGTTACGACAAGATCCATATGTTCGACGTGGACCTTGGCGGCGGCGAAGCCTACCGCGAATCAGCCACCTTCGAGCCGGGAACCAAGGCCGTCACCGTCGGTCTGCCCTGGGGCAAGTTGGGACTGTCTATCTGCTACGACCTGCGCTTCCCGCATCTGTTCCGCGGATTGGCCAAGGCCGGAGCCGATTTCCTGGCCATTCCCGCCGCCTTCACCCGCACCACCGGCAAGGCTCACTGGCATGTGCTGCTGCGGGCCCGCGCCATCGAAACCGGCTGCTTCGTCTTCGCCCCCGCCCAGTGCGGCGAGCATATCGGCGGACGCCAGACCTATGGCCATGCCCTGATCGTCTCGCCCTGGGGTCAAGTTCTGGCCGATGGCGGCGAACAGCCCGGCTTCGTCATGGCCGACATCGACACCGACGAGGTGGACGAGGCGCGGCGCAAGGTGCCGTCGCTGGTCCATGATCGCAATTATGAAGAGGCGGAGGATGGGCTTTAATTGAAAGCTAAACTCCCCCGTTGCATAATGAGGGAGCATTTGGCAGAAAAGCCGCCGCAATGATCAAATATAATCTGATATGCGCCCAGGACCACGAGTTTGAAGGTTGGTTCCGTGATGGCGCGGGCTATGACGCCCAAAGCGCGGCGGGTGAGGTTTTGTGCCCCCGTTGCGGCAACGCAACCGTGCGCAAGGCGCCCATGGCACCCAACGTGGTCAGCAGCAAGCGGGCCGCCGCTGTGGCCGCCGCCGAGCCGCCTGCGCCGGAAATGGTCGAACTGCGCAACGCCCTGCTGACCTTGCGCCAGCAGATCGAGAGCAACGCCACCGATGTGGGCGAACGCTTCCCCGAGGAAGCCCGCCGGATGCATTATGGCGAAACCGAGGAAAAGCCCATCTACGGCAAAGCCTCTCCCGACGAACGGGAAGCATTGCAGGAAGAAGGCATCGACGTGGTGCCGATCCCCTGGGTCAGAGCCGATAACTGAGGATCATGCTATGAACAGTCTGTCGCGCCGCCGTCTGATGGCCTCTTTGGCTGGAAGCGGATTGCTGTTGGGAACCTCGGCCGGCAAGGCCTTCGCCTTCAGCGAAGAATCCCCGACCGCCCGCGTCATCGCTTTGCACACCAATGCCTGCGGCGCCACCGCCAGCCATCAGGAATTGGTGCAGGAAGTGGAAAAGACCCTGGGCGACAAGGTGTCGGATGCCGACAAGAAAGCCGTCATCGCCCAACTGACCTGCCCGGTCTGCGGCTGCCCCCTGGCCGGACTGTTCTAAGAAACAGCCCCCAGGCCATCACTGGCGAAACCGCGCCCGGCGCATGGGGGGCGCTCTTTCGTCACGCCTGATCAGTACGGTTTGAACAAGAAAGGAAGGCTGAACGCCTTCCTTTCTTTGTCAGTGCACATGCTGCAGAAAATCCCTTAAGCGAACGCTGGGCGGATTTCCCAGCAATTCGACGGGATTGCCGTCATGCACGATCTTGCCGCCTTCCATGAAGATCAACCGCGTCCCGACCTGACGGGCGAACTCGATTTCGTGGGTCACGACCACCATGGTCATGGTTTCGGCGGCAAGGGTCTGCATCACCTTCAGCACCTCGTGCCGCAGCTCCGGGTCCAGGGCGGATGTCGGCTCGTCGAACAGCATCAGGGCCGGACGAATGGCCAAAGCGCGGGCAATGGCGACTCGCTGTTGCTGGCCGCCCGACAGTTCCGACGGGGCATGATCGCCTTTGTCTTTCAGCCCCACCTTGTCCAGCAGGCTTTGGGCCAGGACACGCGCTTCGGCCCGCCCCATGCCACGGGACTGCACCGGCCCGAACATGACGTTTTCCAAGGCCGTCATCTGGGGAAACAGATTGAACTGCTGGAACACCATGCCGGCCTCCAGACGGATCTGACGGATATCGTCCTTGCTGCCACGCACGCTGCGGCCATCCACCAGAATGTCGCCGCCCTGAATGCTCTCCAGAGCGTTGATGCAGCGTAGCAGAGTTGACTTCCCCGACCCCGAAGGTCCGATGATCACCAGGACTTCGCCCTTGTCGATGTTGAGGTCAACCTTATCCAGGACGGTCAGCGGCCCGAAGCTTTTCACCACCTGTCTGAATTCGATCATGCTCATAGGATCGGCATCCGTTTTTCGACGAGTTTCAGACCAAACGCCACCACGCTCAGGATGATCAGATAGATCACCGCCACCGCCGTCCAGATTTCCACCGCGCGGTAGTTGGAGGCCATCACCTCCTGCCCCTGCCGGGTCAGCTCTCCGACGCCGATGACGATGAACAGCGATGTGTCCTTCAGACTGGTAATGCACTGATTACCCAGGGCCGGGATCATCCGGCGGAAGGCCAGCGGGCCGATGATATGGAGCAAAACCTTGCGGAACGGCAGGCCCATAGCCAAACCGGCTTCCGTCAACCCCTTGGGGATCGACAGCAACGCGCCGCGCACGATTTCGGCTACATAGGCACCCGAATTGATGACGATGCTCAAGATCGCCGCCGAGACGCCGTCGATGCGCACCCCCGCCAGAATCGGCAGGGCGAAATAGATGAACATCACCTGCACCACCAGCGGAGTGCCGCGGATCAGCAGGATATAGCCGCGGGCGATGCCGTCCAGATACCAGGAACCATAAGTGCGGGCCATGCCGGTCAAAGCGCCCAGCGCCAGACCGCCGGCCAACCCGGCCACGGCAATAATCAGGGTCAGCTTGGCGCCCATCAGCAGATTGGGGAGCGACTCCCAGATGACAGACCATTGGAAATCCACGTCGGCGTCTCCCTCAGGAAGGCTGCGCCGTCCCGGAGGTCAATCCTCCGAAACGACGCAGCCCGAGGCGATTAAGGTGCCTTGCCAAACCATTTTTCATAGATGGCGTTGTATTGGCCGTTGTCTTTCAGGGTCTTCAAAGCGGCATTGAATTTGGCGGTCAGGTCGCTGCCTTTGGGAAAGGCATAGCCATAGAACTCGCCGGAAACCAACGGCGGAGGCAGGATCTTGGTGCTGCCCTTGCCAGCCGAAGCGGCGTAATAGGCCACCACGGGGGTGTCAAACACCACGGCATCGACACGGCCCGCCTGCAATTCCAGGAAGGCGTTGTCGATATTGGGGAAGCTGCTGACTTCGGCGGCCTTGGCGTTGACCTTCAGGTAGTCCACCGAGCTGGTGGCCTGCTTGGTGGCAATCTTCTTGCCGTCGATTTCCTTGGAAGAGGTCAGCTTGCTGTCGCTTTTCACCAGCACGGCCAAACCGCTTTCGTAGTAGGGATCAGAGAAATCCACCACCTTCTTGCGCTCGTCCTTGATGGTGATGCCGGCAAAGGCGCCATCCAGGTTATGAGTTTGCAAAGCAGGGATCAGGCCGTTGAAATCCATGGGCTGCAGCTTGTACTTCACCCCCATGACCTTGGCGGCGGCATCCCACAAATCCACGTCAAAGCCGACGTAAACGCCATCCTTCTGAAACTCGAACGGCATGAACGACGTATCGGTGCCGATCAACAGCTCCTTGTCCGCAGCCACGGACGGAGAGGCGGAAAGAGCCATGCCGACCAGAGCGGCACAGGCGATCAGAGTTTTACGGAGCATGGATGGAGTGCCTCCCAGAAACGGGTGAAGCGGCAGCCTAAGATCCAACGGCAAGACAGCCGCAGCTGAAGAAACTATTCCACGTCCACCCCTTCCCCGCAAGGACACTGGCGTATAATTTTCATGCAGAATAAGGACATGCTCATGAATGCGGCAGCGCAACAGAGGCAGGGCGCGGACAAAAATAAAGCCCTGAACAAAATTCAGGGCTTCATCTTTTCCATAAACGACGAAAGCGTTTATTCGTGTCCGTAGCGGATGAAATCGGTCCAGGTGCGCTCGACCTGCAACATGGCATGGCTGGCGGCTTCCAGGGACTTCAAGGTTTCCGGCGTGGTGCCGACCTTGGCGGCCAAATCGTTTTGCAAGGTGCGGATGCCGTTGCACAGGCGCATCCCCTTCTCGGTCAGCTTCAAGCGGATCGAACGGCGGTCATGTGCGCAGCGTTCCTGCATCAGATATTCGAACTCAGTCAGCTTCTTGATGTTATACGACACGTTCGAGCCGTGATAATAGCCGCGGTCTTTCAGATCGCGGATCACCACTTCGGCTTCACCGATGTTATACAATAGAAGGGCTTGCACGGCGTTGATGTCCTCAACATCCATGCGGCGGAGCTCGGTGCGGAGCACGTCAAGAAAATGACGATGGAGGCGCTCTACCAAGCGGACTATGTTGAAATATGGTTCGCTCACGGGGCAAATGATATGGGGAACTGAAACATTCCGCAATCCCTCTCTGTTAACTTTTTCCATAATCGCCTCAAAGTCGGTCGATGGCGCTTGACCTTGGAACGCCTAGACCGAACTCTAAGGCACTCATAGATTAAGGACTTGGCTCACTTGGATTTCCTTCCAGACTTCCTTCCCCGCGAATTGATTGGCCGGATTATTGCCGATTACGGTTATTGGGCCGTCTTTCTGGTCGTCGGATTGGAAAGCTCCGGCCTGCCCCTGCCCGGTGAAATCACCCTGATCTCCGCCGCCCTGCTGGCTGCCGCCACCCACCAGCTGGATATCGGCCTGGTTCTGGCCGCCGCTTCGGCCGGAGCCATTCTGGGGGATAATCTGGGATATTGGGTGGGGCGCGAATACGGGTTTCTGGTGCTGCTGCGCCACGGCGCCAAGATCGGCATCCGCGAACGCCAACTGAAGATGGGCCAATATCTGTTTCTGCGCCATGGCGGCAAGGTGGTGTTCTTTGGCCGCATGGTGGCGGTTCTGCGGGTTCTGGCCGCCTTGCTGGCCGGAATCAACCGTATGCCCTGGCCTCATTTCCTGGCCTGCAACGTCGCCGGCGGAGTGCTGTGGGCGCTGATCTATGGCGGCGGCGCTTATCTTCTGGGCCAGCAGATCACCCGCATCACCGGCCCCGTCGGCGTGGCGGGACTGCTGGCGGGCTTGGCCGGACTGGTCATCTCGTTTCGCTATATCGCCCACCATCAGCGGGCCTTCGAGGATAAGGCGGAGCAGGCCTTTCCCGGCCCGTTGGAATACCACCATCATCATTGGCGGCATCAGAAATAAGGTCTTGAGGGGTTGCAAGTTTTGCAGGGCGGGATTAAGACCGCACCAGCAATAGGAATATTTTGTCCCATGTCCCCACCTGTTTCACATAGTCTGACTGTTCTGCTGGTTTCGGCGGATCGCCTGTTCCAGACCGCCGCCAAGGTGAAACTGGAAGGCTGGGGCCATCATGTTCTGACGGCTCAGGACGAAGCCGAAGCCTGCGCCCTGTTGGAAGCGGCAGCCACCGGCAGCGAACATCCGCGTCTGGCCATCATCGACATGGACCTGCCCGACGGCGCCGGAGCCCGTCTCTGCCGCCATGTCCGCCAGGAAGCCCGGCGCAGTCCCATCTATATTCTGGCCTATGGTTCAGCCGAGGGGCGGCGCGGCACCCTGGAGGCGCTGGAGGCCGAAGCCGACAATTTCGCCGCCAAGCCCCTGCATCCCGGTGAATTGCAAAGCCGGACAGAACAGGCCAGCCGCCTGCTGGTTCAGGATCAGGAACTTTATCAAGGCTCGGGCGACGACCTGCCCCAAGGCATGGTCAGCCGCGACGCCTTCGACCGCTTCTACGGCATTCTTTACGCCCAGTTTCAGCGGGCCGGCGGCAGCGGCGTGCTGATGTTCGTCGAACTGGCCAACCGCGGCGAAATCTATCTGCGCCATGGCTTTCAGGCGGCCTACGACATCGAACTGGAGATCGCCCGTCGGCTGGTCACTCTGCATCGCAGCAGCGATTTCGTCGCCCGCATGGCTGAAGGCCGCTTCTGCCTGCTGCTGACCAACACCACATCACTCCAGGCCCATACTGTGGCCATGCGGGTGGCCGGGGTGCTGCATGGGCTGAATGTTCCCTATGCCGGACAGCATGGCGGCGACGCTCTGGCGCCCCGACTGGCTTTGTCCCTGGCCGATTTCCCGGCCCAGGGCGCACATCCCAAAGAATTGCTGGAACAGCCACCCTCGACCCCGGTAGCCGTCTTCAGCGGGGCGGAGTAGACGTCGAAGGCGACGGGGTGGGCGACGGCGACGCCGCGCCAGAAGAACCGTCACTGCCCCCCACTTTGCTGCAACGCTGGTCGATGCAGCTATATTCCCGGCTCACCGGCCCCTGCCCGCCCGGAGTATGAACCGTTACCGAATGGTCGCCGGCTCCCGTCACCACGATCGAGCGGTTGATGATTTCCTGATCATCGGCCCCCAGCACCAGCAGACTGGTCTCGCCCGCCGCCTTGCCGAACAGGGTGATCAGCGTGGGCTTTTCCACAGTAACATCGGCGATGGCCGGATTAGCCACGATGACCCGCTGGGCCGGCGTGGAAAGATGCAGCACCTGCGCCTTGTCCACCGTCAGGCTCAGCGGCCCCTGTCCACCGGCGGCATCGGCGGCCATGGCCGGAACCGACAGCAGGGCCAGACCGGCCAGCAGAACGCCCATCGGCAAAACGGATGTGAAGCGCATTATGATCTCTCCCGCAGCCTTTATGGCGTCGCTGGTGAATCTACCTTATGCTGACCGCCTGTCACAACGGCTTAGCCTGGAAAGTCCTTTTATGACCGCTCACCGCCCGCTTCTGGCTTCATTGCTTCTGCTTCTGGGCGCCTGCTCCGCTCCGTCCGGGACCGGCGGCGGTTCGATGCAGGCGACGGCCGATGCGGTCGATGCCTCCAGCCGCGCCGCCGCCTTGTCGTCCGAAGCCGGAGGCGACTACCAAACCGCCGCCGTCAGCTGGCAGGCTTTGCTGGAGCGCCACCCCGAAGACGCCGATACGGCCCTGCATCTGGCCCGCAGCCTGCGCTATTCCGGGCAAATTCAACCAGCCACCGATCTGCTGAACAAGCTTTTAGACAAGCAGGGGCGCAACCCGATCCTGCTGACCGAACTGGGCAAATGCTATCTGGCCGGCGACCGCCTGGGCCTGGCCACCCGGACCTTGAGCGAAGCCGCCAATCTGGCTCCCCACGACTGGCAGGTGCTGTCGGCCCTAGGGGTCGCCCAGGACTATCAGGGCCACTATGCGGAAGCCCAGGCCGTCTATCAGAAGGCCCTGGAGCAATCCCCCGACAATCCGGTGATTTTGAACAATCTCGGCCTGTCGCAAGCCCAGTCCGGCCTGCTGCTGCAAGCCCGCTCCACCTTGGAAAAGGCCGCCGATCAGCCTAAGGCCAACGCCCAGGTGCGACAGAATCTGGCCCTGGTCCGCGCTCTGACCGGCGACATGGCCGGCGCCGAACGCCTCAACCGCCAGGACCTGCCGCCTGACGCCGTGCGCGCCAATGGAGCTTTCTACCGCTCGTTCGGCGGCGCAGCGCATATGGAATGAGGGATTTTACGGCTTAACCGGCGCCGCAGGCGGCGGCTCGGCCACCCAGCGCATAGGGCATTCGGCGGCGTGGCCGTCGCGGACATCTTTTTGCAAGGTGCCCCGCTGCTCGTTGACCACATGGCCCCGCGCATCCCGCTGGGCCGAACGCAGCAAATAGCTTTGAATGGGAAACTGGTTGGTGTCGAAGCGGAAGCCGGGACGGGTTCCGACGAAATCGGCACGGCGGATGACCGTACGGATCATCTCGTCATTGTTGATCTTCTTGTCGGCCCCGCGCATGGCGGCATCAATCAGCATGGCCGCGTCATAGCCCATGGCCGCGTAATAAGAAGCGGGGCGGCCATATTCACCGTCGAAATCGCCAACCATGCGATGATTGGCGGGAGTGTCTGAATCCTCGCTCCAGGGCCCAAGACTGAACAGATCCAGCGAGGCCGGAGCCGCCGCCGCCAATGTCGCCTGATCCAGCGTCGAGATCGGGCCGAACAGGGGGATTTCTCCCTTCAGCCCTTCATCGTCATATTGACGGACGAAATTGACCGCCATGCCGCCGGTTTCCAGCAGATAGACGGCGTCAGGCTTTTCCTGGGTAATACGCCCCAGTTCCTGGGTGAAATTCATCTCGCCGCGGCGACTTTGCAGCACAGTCACATCAGAGCGGAAGCCCCGACGAAAGGCGTCGGTGGCAGCCTGGGCAACCGGCGTCGGCGGCACCGCCAGCAACACCCGGCGATAGCCCTGCCCGGCCATATATTGGCCGGCCAGTTCGTGCAAAGTATCGGTCAGTCCGGCCAGGGAAAAGACGTAAGAATGGCAGTCTTTCCCGGCCATGGCCGCAGGCGGCGCATTCAGGGCGAGCAAAAAGCTGTGCCCGGAATCGGCCATGGGAGCCAGTTGGGCCAGCACCTTGGGATCACTGGCCACCAGAGTGAATTGGGGCTTCAGGTCGCGTTGCAATTTTTCCATCAGGACGCGGGCGCCTTCGGGACTGCGATGATCGTCGAAGGATACCAGATCGAATTCGACGGTCCCCAACCGCCCGCCCAGATGCTTGACCCCCAGCTTGAAGCCGTCCAGGGCGTCCTGAGCCTTATAGGCGTCGGGACCGGACAAGCTGCCGATAAAGGCCACGTTGAGGTCCGGCCCACCCGCAGCCCGTGCGGCAGAAACGGAAAAGCTCAAGCCGACCGCCAGCATTGCCGCCGCCATCGCCGTGATCTTCCACCATCCCTGCCGCATCATTCGGGCTCCTTAATACCGGCGCGTCCTTGACGTGACCGCCTTATTTATCACTTCTTCTTAGCGCGAGCGAAGGCGTCGGCCAGGGCTCCACCAAAGGCGTTGCCCGCAGAGGTCGGCACCGGCTTGGACGGCTGAGGCCGCCCCTGAGGCTTGCCGCCGCCGCCCCGACGATCGTCACGGCGATCACTCTGGCGGTCATTTTGGCGATCGCCACGGGGAGCCGCCTTGGCCGCCGGTTCGTCCATCCGCATGGACAGGGCGATGCGCTTGCGCGGCATATCCACTTCCAGCACCTTGACCTTCACCACATCGCCGGCTTTCACCACGGTGTGCGGGTCTTTGACGAACCTGTCGCTCAGCACCGAGATATGCACCAAGCCGTCCTGATGAACGCCGATATCGACGAAAGCACCGAAATTGGTGACGTTGGTGACGGTGCCTTCCAGGATCATGCCGGGCTGAAGGTCTTTCAGTTCCTCGACGCCTTCCTTGAAGACCGCGGTCTTGAACTCGCCACGGGGATCACGGCCAGGCTTTTCCAGTTCCGAGATGATGTCGGTGACGGTGGGCACGCCGAAGCGGTCGTCCGTATAGTCCTTGGGGTCGAGCGAGCGCAGGAACGAGCCTTCGCCGATCAATTCCTTCAGCGGGCGTCCGGTGCGGGCGGCGATGCGTTCCACCACCGGATA
>Ga0209415_10007818_pt1 | contig 18604 bp, 16 predicted proteins | sample PeaSoiSIISIP2007_FD_187696 | JGI IMG/M metagenome (GOLD analysis project Ga0209415, IMG submission 187696) | Peat soil microbial communities from Weissenstadt, Germany - SII-SIP-2007 (SPAdes) (version 2) | ecosystem: Environmental > Terrestrial > Soil > Wetlands > Peat | place: Germany...
GTGCGGAACTTGTACCCGCCGTTATCTTCGCGGGCCACGCAAATGCGGCTGGTGCCCACGTCCAGTCCAAGCGCGCCGCTCGCCGTCTTGTCATTCTTCATTGATCTCTCCCTTCTGAGTTGCCGATCTTGCTGCTGCCAGGATCTTTTCATAGCGTTGCCGGAGGAGCCGCTTGTAGGCGGCTACCGGCATGCCGAGTAGCGTCGCCTGCATTGTTACCTGTTCATCCGATGCGTGCAGTCCCTGCCAGAGCCGCCGCCCGGTGGACTGCACGAAAATGCCGTCGTAATCGAAACCGAAGGCGAACACGCTGGCCAGCGGTTGCCGGTAGTTGTCGCCGAGTCCAATGTCGCTGAATGGAAAATTCCCCGCCCAGTCCGTGTGGTAACCGATGCGCATGTTGCTGGGGTTGACCGACACCTGCGCGTGCGTGACGCAATTGCCCGCCGGAATCGAGTACTTGTAGCGAAGCATGTCGGTGAGGATGCGGGCCGAGTGGATCTGCGCCGGGCTGATCTCCGGATTGTCCGCGCCTCGCTGGGTCTGTGTTTCAAAGGAAATGCCGAGGAAGCTCGCGTTCAGATTCACGTACGCGTACTTCTCGTCGGCCCAGATGGACATGCCCGCGTGGTTGGCGATCTGGTCGTCCGGCACGACGCGGAACACCTGGCCGAACCGGTCGACAACGTAATTGTACGAGTGATTCCGGCGAACCAGGTCCAGCACGGCGTTGCCAATGCGCCGCATGTGCCCGGTCTCTTCCGGCTCGAACGGAGCCATGTGGCTTTCGGTGGTGTGATAGACGATGCCCGCCGGACCGGAACGCATCTCCGCCGTATCGAGCTGCGGATCTCGCCGGCGATACACGGGGTACGGGACCCGGTCGTTGCCGGTCGTCTCGTAGCTCTTTTCGATGCGCAGTCCGTTGCTGTAGGTCTCGTAATCGCGCGCGGACTCAACCTGCCACACCTTCGGCGCTTCCTGCCCGGCAGGCTGCGGGACGGGCGGCGGAAGCAAGAATTGTCCGCGATACCGGTACGCGGAATTGCTGGACGTGGGCGAGGCTACGAAAGCGGCGATCAGAAACAACGCAACCGCCGCCAGACCGGCGTTCAGGATGCGGCGTCGCGGGCGCCGGGCGATAGGCGGCGCTTCGGCCGGGCGTGTGAAGTCCTGCGCATCTACAGTCCGTCGCAGGAAACGGAGCCTCTCCACCGGGTCGCTGATGTTCCCCGCCCGCCACTCGATAACCGACATTCGCACTTGCGCCGCCTTGCCTTTGTGCCACCGGCGCCACCAGCGCGCACGGCGCCGATCCCCTCCGCCCGACTCGACTTTCGTCTCTGCCTCAGACACCAGCATGCTTCAAATCCGGCCGAGCACTTCTCGTGCTTCGTTGTGTCTATCGGCAGTCGCGTGCTAATACCTTAGAGAAGGTACAAGGTACTCAGAAAAGTTCTGCGTAAAATCACCTGGGCGGGCTCAGGTCAGCGGCCGCCTGCGAATCTTCCCGTTGCGGCACAATCCCTTGATTTCATGAGATTTACTTCGATTCCCACACGTCCGTCAGGGCCTTAACTCACCGAAGCGGCCATCAGCGCCCCACGGGCCGTGGAAGACAGCGGATCGGCCGACATCCGAACATCCGAGAGCCGTACCGGCAGCTCGTAGCCGCTGAGCGCTTTTCGGAAGAACTCGAAAAATCCTCGCGGCATGACCGTACCGCCGCTGAGCACCATGGGAATGGGACCGTCGAGCCGGGGCAGTCGCCTGGCTGCGGAAAGGTTATCGCGAAGCGCGCCGAGCAGCGTGTGCACCACCTCCTCGTAGTACACGGTCAACGCGTTCTGCACAAGGTCGTGCGTGAACCCGTTGAGACTGAACGACCGTTCCTTCTTCACACGAATCCGGTGGGAGACTTCGCCGGTGGCCTCGGCCGCGCGCATGTCGATGAAATCGCCCGCGCGTGGAATGCTGAAGCTGATCACCGGCACCGACAGCACCGCCAGGCATACGTTACACATCCCGCTGCCGCAGGAAATCCCGATCCCGGTGTAGTTCGACGACTCCATTTCCGCGAACACCACGGCCAGCCCTTCGCTGATCGATTTCGCCTGGTATCCCAGCTCGCCCAGCATCTCGCGGCAGGAGCGTTCGTGATAGGCGAGACTACCGCCGTTCTCCACGCTCGGCGCGGGCACGCTGAAGAAGACGTTCTGTCCTTCCGCCGGAGGCTTGCCCAGCAGCCGGGAGACGATGCTCCGTATGACCGCCAGACTATGCGGCTCCCGCGGATTGAGCATGCCGTCCAGCATGGGTCGGCGCGTTTCCACGTGGAAGACCTCGGCGAACTTCTCCGCGTCGTTGCCCGGCACCACGATCTCGTCGCCGTGGACTTCGTGAAAGACGTTGTCCCCGGCCAGGAGCTGCTCGGTCAGGCGCGAGTACGGCAGGGTGATGAAGGCGTTCAGGTGCGCCTCGCACTGCCTGTCCTTGTCCATGCTTCGCGCCACCACGATCCGGCTGGTGCCGATGTCCAGGCCCACCGGCTGCAGCCCGTCGGCCGGTTCCGTTTTCTTCATGACGACGTTCCCTTTCTCGGTCTCTGCTTCCGCCATAGATGGTCACTCGACGAATGGAAAGAGCTCCTCGCGGCGGACCCTTTCTGAATACAGGGAGAGCCGCACGACATCGTTGTGGGCCAGCGGCGGCTGCCTGCGCCCCGCACGGAGGCACAGGACGGTCAACCCGACCGCCGCGATGCAAATGCTCACGATCATCAGCGCGCTCCGGCGGTCTGCTCCGCTCCCACGCGCGCCAGCACGGCGCTGTAACTCGCGTTGTTGCCGTTCGCCTCGGTGCTCTTGGGCACGCAGATGGCGGCCGCGGAGGAAATGTGCTGCATCTCCTGGCTCTTGCGCTTTTGCCACACGCGGAGGCGATCCTGGCTGGCGGCCACTTCGTCGATATTGCGCTGAATGCGCGCCATATACTGCGCCGTCAGACGTTCCAGCTCCGCCTGCAATCCGCTGTTTTCGTTGTCGATGGCGGTTTCGAACTCTTTCAGGCGCTGCTCTTCCCCGTTCTCGTAGTCGTTGAGCGCGCGCTGCCGCAGCATGGCGTCCTGCAGCAGATCTTCCACGGGGATTCCCGCCGTCTCGATGGCCATCATCACCGAGCAGCGCTTGGTTTCATGCGACATGCCGGCCAGATGCGGGCTGTTCAGCATCTCCGCGACTTTGAGGATTCCGTAAACCATGCGCGGTGGCTGCGCCGGTGCGGTTTTGTAGATCTCGTCGAAGGTCCGCAACGCGTCGAGAGACCTGGCGCGGACGGCGTTCAGGCCCGGCGTCGGGAATGGTGTCCGGTCGGTCTCCCCAGCCGCCTGCGTGTGAGTCAGTTTGGCCGGCGCCGCTGCGTTGGAATCGTGGCTGTCCTTCGGCGAAGCGTCGGTTCCGTAAGTGAAGTGAAGGATCTTTTTGAACATGCAAGGCTCCGTAGTGTAGTCGCAACCCGCGGCATCGCCCCTGACAAGTTGTCCGGCCGATACATTGCCCGGATTTCGGTGAAGTAGTAGGTGGAGGGAGGTATTTTCTCGATAAAAATCGATGAAATTACCCGGCCGGAAAAGAGGAGAATATTGCCGTCAGCGCAACACGCTTACGGCTATCCCTGAAGGTTCCGCCGCCGTATGGTACACACGCTCGGTGGCCACGCGGAAGTCCTCTGGTTTCGCCGTGTAGATGTCGAGAAACTGCTGCGGATTGCGGTCCACCAGCGGAAACCACGTGCTCTGAATCTGCACCATGATGCGATGGCCGCGCCGGAACGAGTGGTTGACGTCCGGCATGGTGAATTCCACTTTCGTCACCTGCCCCGGCGTGAACGGCTCCGGCTTCGAATAGCTGTTCCGGAACTTGCCGCGCATCACCTCGCCGCGCACAAGCTGTTCATAGCCGGCCATCACCAGCCCCGCCGGATTCGGATCGGGCTTCGGGAAATCGGCGGGATAAACGTCGATCAGCTTCACCACGAAATCCGAATCCGTCCCCGATGTGGAGACGCGCAGGCTCGGCGCCACCGGGCCGGCCATCACCATGTCGCCCGTCAGCGGCTCGGACTCCCACGTCAGCACGTCCGTCCGCGTGCCCACGCAGCGCTGGTCCTCCACCATGTATTCGCGCGTCATGCCCGCCGCCTGCCCGCAAATAAACGGCACCGGCTTGTTGGGATCGCTGACGTATTCGTCGAAAGCCGATTCGCCAGACGCCGGCGGATCGAACGTCAGCTTCCCGCCCGCATGCAGATACAGCGTGCGCGGCTCGGAGTTCTTCGGCGGCCACGCGTCGTACGGCCGCCACACGTTGCTGCCCGTCTCGAATACCACCGCCTTCGGAAGATTCGGCTCGCCTTTGCCCTTCAGGTAGTACTCGAAGAAAGGAAACTCGATGCTCTCGCGAAAGTATTCGGCTGTCTTGGCGTTGAAGCTCACCGGCCCCAGGCGATCGCCTTCCGAACGCTCCCAGCCGCCGTGAAACCACGGGCCCATCACCAGAACGTTGACGTCCGAGTGCCCCTGCTTCTCGATGGAGCGGAACGTTTCCAGCGTGCCGAACAAATCCTCCGCGTCGAACCAGCCGCCCACCGTGAGCACCGCCGGCTTGATGTTCTTCAGGTGCGGACGCAGATTGCGCGCCTGCCAGAACTCGTCGTACGTGCCGTGCTGCATCGCCTCGTTCCAGAAGGCGATGCGGCCCTTCAGGTACTTGTCCTGCGTGCCCTCCATCGTGCCCATGTCCAGATAGAACTGGTATCCGGTATCCGGAATCGTGAACGACCGCGGCGGATACTTCTCCAGCGGCTCCGGGCGCGCCATGCCGAACTCGGAAAAGAAGCGAAACGCGTGCGGCAGCCAGAATGCGCCGTTGTGATGAAAATCGTCGCCGATGAACCAGTCCGTGATGGGCGCCTGCGGCGACGAAGCGCGCAGCGCGGGATGCGCGTGCACCAAGCCGGCGGCGGCGTAGAAGCCAGGATACGAAATCCCCCACTGCCCCGCCTTTCCGTTGTTGCCGGGGATGTGTTTCGTCAGCCACTCGATGGTGTCCCACGTGTCCAAGCTTTCGTCTGTGTCGCTCGGCCCCCGCCGGTTCTCGACAATCGGCCGCATGTCCACGAAATCGCCTTCGGACAGATAGCGCCCGCGCACATCCTGATACACGAAGATGTACTTCGCTTTGGCGAAGAGCTCGGAGGGCCCCAGTTTGTCGGGATAGTTGTCCTCGCCATACGGCTCCAGCCCATAGGGTGTGCGCTCCAGCAGGATGGGCCACGCCTGCGACATGTCCTTGGGCGCGTAGACGGCGGTGAAAAGGCGTTTGCCGTCACGCATGGGGATGTAGTGTTCGCTTTTGGTGTAGTTGGCGCGAATGAACTCGGTGCCCTGGCCGGCGAGCGCGAGGGCCGAGAAAAGAAGAACCAGCGCGGCTCGCAACATGAAACTACCAGCGTAGCCGATCTCAGCAGGTTGCTGAAAAAGGCCCTCACAGGCTCAAGCCCAATGTCACTTAGTTTTCAGTCGGCGGTTGCCGGCACAACATTCCAGGATAGTTATGATTGATGGCCCCATGCGTCCAGAAGAGTCTCGACGCGGCAAACGCGAGTGTTTGCGCCACCGTCGTAGCGCACGCACTTTGCGTGCCGTGTCGGCACTCCTGCCGACACCTTTCCACTCAGGTAGTTACGGCCAGTGCGCGAAAACTAAGTGACATTGGGCTCAATCCTGTGCCACCATGTGTTGCCAGGTCACTCATAACCGGTGGCACAGACTTTAGTCTGTGGTCCGAATGGGAGGTGCCTGGGCCTTTTTCAGCATCCCGCTACTGCCCCAGGTACTTCATCACCACCGACACCCGCCGGTTGCGGCTGTTGGACGGATCGCCCGGGATGAGGCTGTGGCGGTCGGCGTAACCGCGGATCTCCGACACCTGATCGGACCGCAGGCCGTCGGCCACCATGATGCGGCGCGCCATGTTGGCGCGGTCGAAGGAAAGCTCCCAGTTGCCGTAGGCGTCCGGCGCATGGGACCGAAAGGCGAGCGAATCGGTGTGTCCTTCGATGGCCACCTCGTTCGGCATGGTCCCCAGTTGCTCGGCCAGCAGATGGAACATGCGTTCGCCATTCGCCGTGGGCCGCGGGCTGCCCGATTCGAAGAACATGCCGCCGTTGCTCTCGATCAGCTCGATGCGCAGGCCCTCGCCGGTCACCGTGAACTGCACGTATTTCGCGAGTCCCTTCAGCTCGGGCATCCGCCGCATGGCCCGCTCCAGCTCTTCGCGCAGTCTGCGGATATTGGCCTCGTCCACCGAAAGCGTTTCGCCGGTGCCCGCGCGCGCGGAACCGGTCAGCCGGTGAAAACCGCGCGGATCGCGGAAATAGCCGGCCACCGATTCGCGCACGTCGCGCGACGCGCCCACCAGCCACAACACGATAAACAGCGCCATCAAAGCGGTAACGAAATCGGCGTAGGCCACCTTCCACGCGCCGCCGCGGTGCGTTTCCCGGTCGTCCTCAATCTCCGGAAGCGGGTTCATGAAGCCTCGGCCGCGCTCGCGGGCGCTTCCGCATGCGATTCCTCGCCCGGAGGCCGGACAACGGGGATCTTCGCCCTTCGCAGGTGCCGCTCCATCACGTCGAAGGACGGCCGCAGATCCAGCGGAATCGAACGGCGGCCCGATTCAGCGGCGATCATCGGCGACGCGCCATGGAAAAACGCGCCAATAGCCGCGCGGATCACATGCAGATAATCCGCCCGTTCCCGGTTCAGGCACTCGAGGTGGCTGGCCAGCGGCCCCACCACTCCGTAGCACAGCAGAATCCCGAGGAATGTCCCCACCAGCGCAGCCGCCACTTTCTGTCCAATCTCCGAGGCCGGGCCGCCCAGCGCGCGCATGGTCACCACCACGCCCAGCACGGCGGCCACGATGCCCAGCCCCGGCAGCGAATCCGCGAGGCTTGCCAGCATTCGCGCCGGCTGATTCCGCCCCGCGCGCTGCACTTCGACGTCCAGCGACATGAGCCGCTCCAGCTCCGCGCCGTCCAGCCCCGCCGCGATGGCGATGCGCCACGAGTCGCAGATGAAGTCCAGCGCCACTTTATCCGCCAGAACCTTCCGGCACGGGCGAAAGATCTCGCTCGTTTGCGGCGATTCGACGTGCGGCTCCAGCGCCGATACGCCCGCCCGACGGCTGAACTGAAACAGCACGTAGAGCAGTCGCAGAACCGCGAGATATCCCTCCGCGTCGGGCCCGTGCCGCCATCGCACCGAGGCTACCGCCGCCGCCAGCACGCGCAGATTCCGCCGAGGATTCGAAACCAGCAGAATCCCCAGCGCACCGCCGCAGATGATCAGCAGTTCGGCTGGCTGCAGCAACACGAACACGCTGCCGCGCTCCATCAGATAGCCGGCCAGCACCGAACCCAGCACCACCGCGAGTCCGGCCAGGATCAGCATGCAGGACCCCCGTGGGTACAGTTGAACGGGCGCATCGGCAAATCGGGCAATCTCCGCAGGATCGTTATTCGTATCGGCAGCAACGCGCGTTTTGTGAGCCAGGCCCTCACGGAAACGCCTCCCGCGTCCGCTCTCTCAATTCACTCCCCGGCCGATGAGTACCGCGAGAGGTGGATCCTTTGACCGTAAACAGACAAATCGCCCTGACCTGCGGCGCGCTGGTCGCCTGCACGGCCGTCACCGGCCTCGCTTCCCTGTGGGGACTTGAAAAGGTGAACGGATACGTGCGGGAAATCACTACCGATTCGTTTCCCGGCAGCGTCTCGATTCTGCGCATCGACAGCCTGGTGAAGGACCTTCGCGGCGACGCCTGGAAACAGATGGCCTGCGCCGATCCCGCGATGAAGGCGCAAATGGACGCGCACATCGAGGACCTGAAGCGGCAAACCTACCAGGAGATCGCGCATTATCGAACTACCATCACCACCGATGAAGACCGCCAGTTGTTCGCCCCGATTCAGGAGACCTTCGAGAACTACATCCAGGGGTGGTATGCCGCGGCCTCGCTCAGCCGCGACGGCAAAACGCAGGAGGCGGTCGAAACCTACTTGAACCGGGCGGACCCGCAGCATCAGGCCCTGAAGCAACAATTGAAGGCCGAAGTGGATCTCAACCTCGGAAACGCCAACGCCAACGGCTCAGCCGCCGGACCGGCATCGCAAAGAGCCCGCATGCTCACGCTCGTTGCCATGCTGCTGGCCGTTGCCGCCGGCGCGCTGCTGGCCACCTGGGTGATTCGCAAACTGGTGCGCACGCTGCGCTCCGCCGCCGAACAGATCGATTCCGGCGCGCAACAGATGGCCGCCGCCGCCACGCAGGTGGCCAGCGCCAGCAATACCCTCGCGCAGGACGCCACTCACCAGGCCGCCTCGGTGGAAGAAACCTCCGCGGCCACGCACGAGATCTCATCCCTGACGCAAAAGAACGCCGAGGCCACGCGTCACGCTTCGTCCCTCATGGACCAGGCGATGCCCATCGTTATCGAAGTGGATGCCGCCCACCAGGAACTCGGAAACAGCATGACCGAGCTCCGGAATTCCTCGCAGAAAATGTCCCGCATCAACCGCGTGATCGATGAAATCGCCTTCCAGACCAATATCCTGGCGCTCAATGCCGCGGTCGAAGCCGCGCGCGCAGGCGAGGCCGGCCTGGGCTTTGCCGTCGTTGCCGATGAGGTCCGCACACTCGCCGCCCGGGCGGCCGACGCTGCTCGTGAAACCTCCGGCCTGATCGAGGAATCCATGCGCAATGCCGGCGAAAGCCGCACCAGGCTCGACAAAGTCCTCGTGGCCATGGCCGCCAACAAGAAGAACGCCGGCGAGGTGAAGGTCTCCATCGACGAAATCAACGGCAGCACCCAGGAACAGGCCCGCGGTCTGGAGCAGATCGCCACCGGAGTCTCGCAGATCGAGCAGGTGACCCAGCGCGCCGCCGCCACCGCCGAGGAGAGCGCCTCCGCGTCTCAGCAGCTTTCCGCGCAGTGCCAGCAACTGAAAACGGTCGCCGCCCGGCTCACCGCGCTCGTGCGTGGCTGACCGGAACCGCGGCTTTCCCACGCCTCCCGCCGGCAGCAACTTGTCTCTCGCGGCCGGCAGTCCGCGCCGCGCCTTCGGCATTTCCGCCCCTGTCAGCAACTTGCGCCCGCATTATGGTTTATACATTGTTGAGGGCTGGCGGAAACCGCGCCGGTCTCGGTGCGTCAGTGGGATAGAGGAATGCTGTGGCGACGCCCAATGCCGGGAAGTCCGCTGACGTTCATCTCAACGGACAAACCATCATCAATGAACTGATCCGCAACATGGAGCTGGGCCGGTTTGAAATGGCCTATCGCGTTCTGCTCCCCTGCGTCTTCGCCATTTATTTGCATCCCGACGACCACGCGCGCCTGTCGGGGATCTTCCCGCTCATTATTGAGGATGCACGTCGCGCGCTGGGCGCACGCGTCACCGAGATGAACCGCGCGCGCGGCGGTTTCGGTATCGGCCGCTCCAAGAAAGCGGAGAAAGAGCACCGCATCGCCAGTACCAATTGGGTCATCGAATTCTATCCCGACACCGAAGGTTCGGTCCCGAAAGGCGACGTGGAGATTCACTCCGAGCTGAACGAAGCCGCGCAGCCGGCCTTTCGCGGCACCAAAACCACGCTGCTGGGCCGCGAGCCCTCGGTCACTTCGCGCCGCACCGGAGCAACTCAGGAAGTTGTCCGCCCCGAGCCGGCCTGGGCCGAGATTCGCTACGAGGACGACTCCGGCCCTCAGTTATATCTGGTAACCCAGAATATGGTCCGCGTCGGCCGCGGCGGCGACGACGAACTCATGGACGTCGCGCTTTACGCCAGCGACGAAGTCTCGCGCGAACACCTCACCCTCCGCCGCGAGGCCGCCACCGGACAGTTCCTCATTACCGACCGCAGCACCAATGGCACCTGGGTCAATGGCCGGCGTCTGAAGAAGGGCGTCGAAGAGCCGCTTCCCGAGCGCGCGGAAATCGGCGTGGGCGAAGTTCTCACCCTCCAGTTCGAGGCGAAGCGATGAACATTCCCGCCGGAACCAACGTAGTTTTTGTGGTGACGTTCTTCGCCGTGGCTCTCGCGCTCGTTCTCGCCAACGTCTCCAAACGGAGCTCATGAGCACAGCCACCGCATTCCGCTCCGCGACTGCCAGCGACCCCGGCCTCGCGCGAGACCGCAATGAGGATCGCGTCTATGCCGACGATTCGCGCGGCGTCTATCTTGTCGTGGACGGCCTCGGCGGTCATCCCGCCGGAGACCGCGCCGCCGACATCGCCGTCTCCACCATTCCGCGCGAACTGGAACTGGCCACTGGCGACATCGAGCGCCGCATCCGCCAGGCCATCGCCGCCGCCAACAACGCCATCTTCGAAGCCGCTCAGTCCGATCCAGATTGCCACGGCATGGCCTGCGTCCTGACACTGGCCGTTGCCGAAGGCGACCGTGTCACCGTCGGCCACGTCGGCGACTCGCGCCTCTATCTCGCGTGGAACGGCATGGTCCGCAAGATCACCTCGGATCATTCGCCCGTGGGCGAGCGCGAGGACAGCGGCGAGATCACCGAAAGCGCCGCCATGGCCCATCCGCGGCGAAACGAGGTTTTCCGTGACGCCGGTACCCAGCCTCACGCGCCGGACGACGAGGGCTTCATCGAGGTCCGCTCCTTCGCCTTTCATCCCGACGCCGCCATGCTGCTCTGCACCGACGGCCTCAGCGACGTCCTCGCCTCCGCGCGCATCAGCTCCATCGTCGAGCAGTTCGATGGCGACGCCGACCGCACCGCCGCCGCGCTGGTGGATGCCGCCAACCGTGCCGGCGGCATCGACAACGTCAGCGTCATCTTCATTCCCGGCCCGGAGTTCCTGGGCGCCCAATCGCCCCAGATGTTGCAGGCGCGCGAGCGTCACGCCATCACGCGTATGCGTGGGCGCCGCTGGCACCGCTACTGGCTGAGCCGCTTTCCGTGGCTGCTCGCGGGCATCGCCGCCGGAATGGCCGCGTGGGCGCTCATGGAACGCTATTCGCCGCGCCCCCGTCCCACGCCGCGAATTGTCTACGTGCATCCTGGCGACCCCGCCGCTCTTCCGAAAGCTCTCAGCTCCGCGCACCCCGGCGACATCATCCAGCTCGCGCCCGGCAGGTACACCGGACCCGTCGACGTCCCCGAGGGCGTGACGCTCAGCGGACCCACGCGCGGACGCGCGTCTATTGAAGTGACGGGGCGAGCGACGTTGGGAGCGCCAGGCACATCGCCCGCGGGAGCGCCCGGCGTGTCGTCGGTTGGAGCGCCCGGCGTGTCGCCGGTTGGAGCGAAGGAGTAACTGTGCCCGCCGTTCTCGCCGTGAAGCAGTTTGGAAAGTATCAGATTGTGCGCAAGCTCGGCCGCAGCATGAGCGACGTTTACCTCGCCCAGGACGAAGCGGCCAACCGCCAGGTAGTGCTGAAGATTGTCGAGCACGCCTCCGACGCCTCCACCGACGCCCTCATCGCCGCCGAGCGTCGCGGCGCAGTGATCCAGCATGAGCTGCACGGGCTCGACGCGCGCATCCTCGAAGTCTACGAATACGGCGACCAGGACAACTGCTTTTTCGTCGCCATGGAATACTGCGAGGGCCTGAGCCTCGCGCAGATTATCGCCCGCGAAAGCCGCCTCATTCCGTCGCGCGCCGTTCGCTATGCCGCTGAAGTGGCCAGCCAGCTTAACACCCTGCACTCCTTCCAGGCCGAAATCGACGGCCGCAAGCGTGCCATCGTCCACGGCGACATCAAACCCGCCAACATTCAGGTCGACCCGTCCGACAGCGCGCGCCTGCTCGACTTCGGCATCGCCAAGACCATCACCGCCACCCACAACCTCACCAGCCACAACCTCGGCAGCCCCGCCTACTGCTCGCCCGAGCGGCTGAGCAATGCGCAGGTGGATCCCAGCGCCGATCTTTGGGCCCTCGGTGTCACCCTCTACGAGCTGGTCGCTGGCATTCCGCCCTATCAGGCGCAGACCACGCGGCGTCTGGAAAATCTCATTCAATCGCGACGGCCGCCGCGCGCGCTTCCATCGGATTGTCCCGCGCCGCTCAAAGCTATCGTCGCCAAGGCTCTTGCCGCCGACCCGGCCCATCGCTACGCCACCGCCGAGGCGTTCGAGGAAGACCTTCGCGCATTTCTCCAGAAGCGCCCCACCGCCGCCGAAACCGAACCGCTTCCCACATGGGATTCCAACGCGACTCTGGCGAAGAAGAGGCCCACCTCCGAACGCCGCTCCCCATGGATGCCGAAGCTCAGTCAATGGGCGCGTGAGGCCAATCGCACCATCTGGGCGCTCGCGGCAGGACTCATCGCCGGCCTCATCGTGCTCATTCCGCCCGCGTATCTGTATCGCTTCTGGGTGGAAGCCGAGCCGCTCCGCGCCGCGCAGGACTATTCGCAGAAATCCGTCGCCGACATCGCCTCCGACTGGCAGCTATATAAAGGACTCCAACAGCAGAATCGCTTCCTCGCTGCCGCCTCGCCCATTTCCTGGGTGGAACCGGCGCTGCGTTCGCGCCTTCTCACCACCGCGCAAGGCATCATCGACGAATACCGCTCCAGCCCCGATCCCGTGCTCGATCACTTCGATTGGGAGAAAGCCCAGATCTGTCTTCGACACGCGCTGGAGATCAGCCCATCGGACAAGAAATCCCAGGCCCGCGCAGCGCTCTGCGATGGCTATCTGCTCATGATGCGCAACCCCGGCCCGGCCGTCCTCACCACCGGCACCGAAGCCGATTTCGACCGTGCCGCCTCGCTCGATCGCCACTGGCCCGATCCCCACCTTGCGCTCGCGAGGCTGAATGCCTACGGCTACCACAACGCCGGGCAAACGGCCGCCGAGCTCAACGCCGCGGACCACCTCGGATTCCAGTCCGGCCCGCGCGAAATCGAGATGCAGGCCGACGCCTTTTTCTATCGCGCCCAGCAGGAATTCCGCATGGCGCTGAAGGACACCGGGATGGCTGAGACGAAACGCCGCCGGATGCTCCTGCAGGCCCGCCGCAATTTCAATCGCGCTCGCGAGCTCTACGAGCCGATCTCCGGCTTCTCGAACGTCGGCGACAATCTTGAAAAGCTGGACAGCGACGAAGCGGCCGAACAGCAGTGGGAAGAGAAACGCGCCGCGGCCGCCCACGTTCACACCCGCTCGCGCTACGTGCGCAACAAGACATGGCGGTAACAAAGAGCTGGGATCACAAGGTTCGCGTCGAGCTGACGCAGGTGGAGGCGGCCGCCCGCCGCCAGGGCCGCGCCGGTACATGGTGGCTGCTCCTCACCACCCTGCTCGCCGCGTGCGGTCTGGCGCTGGTCTTCTTCACGAAGACCCAGCATTTCGCCGACGACCAGGCCAGCCTCGCGAGCGGCGCTCTGGTCAACCTGAACGCCGTCTCCAGCGCCGATCGGCTTCTTCCATTTCTCGAAATCTGGCGCGATCCCGCCGAGCGACAGGCCGCCGCCGAAAAGCTCTTCGACTTCCTCGAGCACTCGCGGCCTTTGCCCAACGTCGGCGCAATCGCGCGCCGCCCGCTGCGTTTCCCCGTCGCGAAGCTGAAGCCGCTCATGATCGTCCGCGCGCCCCAGGAATTCCGCCGCGAATATCTGAAGTGGATGGGCATCTACCTCGGCGCGTTCCTCTTCGTCCACCTGCTCTGGCGTCTGCGCGGTTTTCGCGGCGATCCCGCGCTGCTTCCCGGCATCCAGTTGCTCAGCGCAATGGGCCTCATCCTCGCCGTCAGCCTGAAAGATCCCCTGCGCGACACCATGGAGTTCCAGAAATTCGCGTGGGGCGTCGCCGCCGGTTGTCTTCTTCTGCTGCTCCCGCTCATCCGCCCGTTCTACTGGCGCGCCATGTCGACTCGGGTCTACACGCCGCTGCTCGCCGCGTTCGTGTTGTTTGGCCTGCTCATCACGTTCGGCAAAGGGCCCACCGGCAGTGACGCGCGCGTCAATCTCGGCCCCTTCCAGCCCGTCGAAGTCATCAAGGTTCTGCTCGTCTTCTTTCTCGCCGCTTATTTCGCCCGCCGCTGGGAGTGGCTGCGCGAGCTCCGCGAAACGCGCGTGCCGAAAATGCTGGCCTGGCTGCATTTGCCGCGCTTCGCCCACACATTGCCGGTCATGTGCGCCCTCGCCTGCGCGCTGTCGATTTTCTTCGTACTGAAAGACCTCGGGCCCGGCCTCGTTATCGGCTTCATGTTCCTGGTCATGTTCGGTGTCGCGCGCGGCAAGGCGGGACTCGCTACTATCGGCGTGGCCCTCCTCGTCATCGGCGTCGCCGTCGGTTATCACTACGGAACTCCCCACACCGTGGTTGACCGCATCAATATGTGGCAGTCGCCCTGGGACAACAATCTGCGCGGTGGCGATCAGCTCGCCCACTCGCTCTGGGCTTTCGCCACCGGCGGACCGTGGGGCTCCGGTCCCGGCTGGGGCGATCCCGGACTCATCCCCGCCGGCCATACCGATCTCGTCCTTCCCGCCATCGGCGAGGAGTGGGGCTTCGTTGGCGTCTTCACCGTCGCGCTCCTGCTCGGCTTCCTCGTCTGGCGCGCGCTGCGCATCGCCCTCACCGCCTGCGACGAGTACTCATTTTTCCTCGCCCTTGGCTTTGCTTCGCTGCTTGCTCTCGAAATGCTGCTCATCTCCGGCGGCGTCCTCGGCGTGATTCCGCTCTCCGGCGTCGTCTCGCCGTTCCTCAGCGCGGGCAACACGGCGATGCTCTCGAATTTCCTCATCTTCGCGCTCATTCTCACCGTCGCCACTCGCAGCGAGGGCAACACCGCGCCGCTCATCGTCCAGGCGTTTCGCGTTCCCGTCCGTGTGGTCGGCGCGCTCTTCGGCCTCGCCGCAATCGCGCTGGTCGCGAAGGCCGCTTCCATCCAGATCTTCCACGCGAACGACCTCATCGCCCGCGACGCGTACGTCATTCAGGAGGACGGCCAGAAGCGCCCTCAGCACAACCCGCGACTGAACTCGCTCGCCCACGAGCTCGTGCGCGGGACCATCTATGATCGCAATGGCCTCCCGCTCGCCACCAGCTCCTGGGCCGAACTGGAAAGCCATCGCGCCGATTACGACAAGCTCGGCATCAACATCGACACTGCCTGTTCCCGCGCCGACAGCCGCTGTTATCCCTTCGGCCCCGCGCTCGAGCATTTCCTCGGCGACCTGCGCACCGGCGAGAAGTTTCACGCGACCAACGCCTCGCTCATCGAGCACGATTCCGACCCGACCCTGCGCGGCTTCTCCGATTACAGCGAACTCGCCGCTGTGGTTCGCTACCGCCACCAGCCGGGCAACCCCCTCATGACCGCGCTGCGCGCGCGCGACCGCAGCGTTCACACCACACTCGACGCGCGCCTCCAGATGCGTGCCGCCGCGATTCTCGCCGCCCGCCTCGAAAAAGCCGGCAAGGATCACGGCGCTCTCGTCATTCTGAATCCGCAGACCGGCGATCTGCTCGCCATGGTCAGCGCGCCCGCGCCGCCCGCTGAAGGTACGGCTTCGCCCGACGAATTGCTCGACCGCGCCCGCTACGGCCTCTATCCGCCCGGCTCCACCTTCAAGCTCGTCACCGCGATTGCCGCGTTGCGCCTCGATCCGAACAACACGAAAGCTCCCTTCCATTGCACCCGCCTCCGCGACGGCCGCGCCGGCGTGCTCATCCCCGGCTGGAACCGGCCCGTGCGCGACGACATCGGCGATTCCGCCCACGGCACGCTGCAAATGGCTCAGGCCATCCAGGTTTCCTGCAACGCGTATTTCGCGCAACTCGGCGTCTACAAGGTCGGGCCGAAGTCGCTCGCCGAAACCGCGCAGTTGATGGGCATCTCCACCGGCGAACCAGCCGAGTTGAAGAAGATGCTTCCTTTCGCGGCTTACGGTCAGGGGCCCGTGGTGATCTCGCCATTCAAAATGGCCCGCGTCGCCGCGACCATTGCCGATAGCGGCGAGATGCCGCCTGGCCGCTGGATCTCCACTGCCCCCATCGCGCCGCAACAGATCCTGCCCGCCGACTCCGCGCGCTTCATCGCCGAGGCCATGCGAGCGGTCGTTACCGGCGGCACCGCGCGTCACGCCATGGCCGGCCTCGACATTCCCGTGGCCGGAAAAACCGGAACGGCACAGGTGGAGGAAGGTCTGCCCCATTCCTGGTTCGCCGGGTTCGCCCCCGCCGATGCCGCGCCGTCCGGTCAGATCGCTTTCGCAGTCGTGGTGGAGCACGGCGGTTACGGCGCGCAGGTGGCCGCGCCCGTCGCCCGCGATCTGATTGAGGCCGCCCGCGACCTGGGGATTATTGTGGAGAAGAAGTGACCAACTGGATCGAGAAACTCGGACGCACCATCTTCGAAGCGCCCTTCGGTGGCGAGCAGCTTGTGAAGGACGCGCCCGGCATGGCCGAGATTCGGCTCGCCGTGCTCGACGACGTCCGCGGCAAAACGCAACGCGTCGCCGGACGCGAAGTGTTCCCGTGCAACGTCATCCGCCTGCTGATTCGCGGCGTGAGCGAAGAGCAGGCCAGCGTCTTCAAAGGTTCGTTCTTCCTCGGGTTGCTCGAGGAAGAACTGCGCGCCGGCCTGAAGCGCATGCAGTGCCGCTTCCCCACCGATCTGCGCGTTGAAGTGGAGACCACGCCCGATCTGCCCAACGCCGGCGAGCTGTGGGTGGAAGTTCACACCGAATCGCGCAAGTCCGCGTCAGCGAGCCCGAAAGAAGAACCGCCCATTGGCCGCATCACTGTGCTGCGCGGCGCGGCCAACGTCAGCGAGCTCGTGCTCGATAAAGCCCGCATCAACATCGGCCGCCCCGTGGAAGTCTTCAAACAGGATGGCCCGTCGCGCGTGAACGACCTCGCCTTCGCCGCCGACGACGAGATCAACCGCACCGTATCGCGCGAGCATGCGTACATCGCCCGCGACAAGCGCACCGGCGAATACCGCATTTTCAACGACCGCGTCTACAAAGGCGGCAACTGCGGCATGTGGATCATGCGCGGCGGTCTCAGCCAGGAAGTCCACCGCAACGCCCGTGGCGCCCGCCTCGAAGACGGCGACGAAATCCACCTCGGCAACGCCGTCCTCCGCTTCACGCTGGACTGATGGTCTCCGTGGGGCAGGTTTGTAACCTGCGGCCGATTTTCAATCGGCCCCGTGGCGCACGCTCAAAGCGTGCCGTCTCGACACTCGGGGAAACCCGGGGACAGACGGAACGTAATCGCGTTTCGCTCTGGTCCTCGACGAAGGCAAACATCTCCTGCCCGGCCGGGCTCTGTCCTTGCGGGGACCTCCCTTTTGCGGCGCCAGGCAGCGGTGCCAGCCGAAATCCACCTCTACGCCGCGCGCCTCTCAGTACGTGGTCGACGTCCGCTGTTGCAGATCCATTACGTCAACACTGCGTGACTCGAAATCGACCTCGAAAAAGATGCGGGAGAAACCCGGGGACAAGAAACCCGGGGACAGACGGGGCGTAATCGCGCTGCGCTTAACCCAGCAGCGGCTCTCAGCCCGCCTTTTTCAACTCTTCGCGAATCACTCTCCGTAGCGTCGATTCAAGCGGCTCCCGCTTCCGGCCAATGAACTCGCGTAGAGCCTCGTTCATCACCGTCTGGTAATTACCGCCGCCCGCCCGGTCCACCTGATCGCGGAACCAGTTCAGCACATCGTCGTCCAGCCGAATCGTCACTCGCGTCTTGCCAGGCGGCACACGAACCACCGGCCCACGCCTGCCTTTGCTGAAATCGTATTCCTTTCTCATGCTCCCTCCTCGTACCGCCGACGTTCGTTCGCCGTGGCCCGCCGCGCGCTGTTGATCCGAATGCGTTCACCCCGCCGGGTGTAAACGACGACGGGTATCCCGCCGAGCGAATCCTGTCCAAGCGTGACCCACCTCTGTTCGTGGTCGGTTTCTTCGGCCACGGTAACAGCGAGTTCGTCTTCGAAAACGGGAACTGCATCCGCGAATTGAACGCCGTGTTTCCGTAGGTTCGCCGCGGCCTTCTTGGGATCCCACTCGAAGGACATGAATCCTGTGTACTATTGTACACAGAGTTGAGTTGCTCAGAGAGTCACGCCGTAAGGTCTGGTGGGTCTCGGACTGGTTCCCGCAGCGGAAACTCCAGTTCGACGCCGCCTACTGGCGCAACACGGAGGCGGAGCAACTCCGCAAGATTCATCGGATGAGCGTGACCACGCCGGACCCTCCGCCGCAACCAGGTTCCGGCCGCATAAAGCCAGGACCGTATCGTGAATGCCATCATCCTCTCACAACGCTACCATCATTCCCACAAATCTCCTCCGCCCCTTCAACCACTTACACGCTGCACCCGTGCCCACCCGTGCTATCACCTCAAACCAACAAGCTGGCCAGCTTGAACGTTGACGCATCGCCCAAACCGAGCCGCGAGGGCAACCGAGCGGTTTCGCCAAAGCGGTGCGAACTGGTGTTCCGCGCGAACCGGCGGAGGTGGTGACGGGGCGTTCCCCCGAAACTGCGCCG
>Ga0209415_10007819_pt1 | contig 18601 bp, 15 predicted proteins | sample PeaSoiSIISIP2007_FD_187696 | JGI IMG/M metagenome (GOLD analysis project Ga0209415, IMG submission 187696) | Peat soil microbial communities from Weissenstadt, Germany - SII-SIP-2007 (SPAdes) (version 2) | ecosystem: Environmental > Terrestrial > Soil > Wetlands > Peat | place: Germany...
TTTCAAGTTACGTTGACTTGGAGAGGACTTTCACCTCTCCGGTCAACAGCGCTTTCAGGCGCACAAGCCCAGGCCAACGGCCTGGGTGAGGAATCCACGCCACGCAATTGGCGAGCCCTGAAGGGGCGTGAGGGGCCGCTCGACGCGGCGGCGGCGTTTCGCGGAGGCCAACGCCAGGTTATTTCGCCCTTGCAGGGCTTGTTCCCAGAGAAGTGTGGTGTCTCGTTGGCAACCCAGGCCGTTGGCCTGGGCTTTGTTAGCTCGCCCCTTTGGGGCTCGAAGGCAGGAGGCTAGTCGTGGAGGATAATGCTCAGGAGGCCACTGTTGACGGTTAGCCCACCGTTGTAGTCGATGAAGCCAAGCTTTTTAAACTTGTTCATGAAATGGCTGACGCGCGACCGTGTGGTGCCGACCATCTGCGCCAGGCTCTCCTGATTGATTCTGGGGACCACTGTCTCCGCACGGCCTTCTTTGCCAAAATGCGAAAGCAGCAGGAGAATTCGAGCCAGCCGCTTTTCGCTGGAGTTGAAAAGCTGGTCAACAAGATCCTCCTCATAACGGATGTTACGGGAGAGCAGGTGGGTGACGAATAACTCTGAGATGTGGTGCTGTTCGTGAAGCATGCGTGCCATGGCGGGCCTTTCTATCCTGACCAGCGTGCAATCCGTCATCGCGGTAGCCGTCGCCATGCGCAAAGGCTGACCTGCGAGACAGCCTTCACCGAAGAAATCACCAGGGTCCAGAATGGCCACAATGGCTTCTTTGCCTTGTTTGGATGTAACCGCCAGCTTCACCTTGCCGCGGCTGAGGAAAAACACGGCATCGGCAGGATCTCCCTGCCTGAAGATGTGGCGTTTTCTTTCGGTTTCCGTGACGCTCTTTCCGTAGGACACCTGAGTGAGCAGGGACTCCCAATCAGCCGACTGGCTTTTCTTCCGCGCCACGACAGCCCTCCTCCTGCCCGTTAAAGCAGTCACCTCGTATCAAGAATAAGTGGTTTTTGGTAACGACCAGGCACTGCTTTGCGGACCGTGTTCGCCAACCGCACTCTTACAAACGCCTTATACTAGATCAATCCCCAGCTAAAGTCACCACAATTCTGCGTACGGACCCACGTCCGGGGTATCGACCTTGTGGAACCATTCAACGCGGGGCCTGGGCGGTCGCGCCGGGCGCAATGCGCGGACGGGTCGCAGGATCGAGCAGGTTTCACGCCTCCACCCCACGCTCGTCGCCACTCTGCCAATCGCCAGAGGGCGAGTCGTGTAAAATCAAGCCATGTTGAACTGGAGGAGTGCTAAGGTTGCGCTCCCGCAGAGAGTTGGCGGGTCAACATGAAGAACACGAGTTCCATTCGATGATTACTCCTCAACTTTCAGGCGTTTCTCACCGTGCAGGCCCGGACGGGTCCACCCGGCGCTACCGGCCGGAGGGATTTCCGCCCTGCGGGGTACGCCACAAAGAGCAATCGATAGTTCTTCCGAAGCCCGCCGACTCGTCTTGCCGGAGGGTTCCCGGCCTTAATAATCTCGCCGGCGGCCGCCGAAGCCGCCACGACCGCCACCCCCCCCGCCGCGGGGGCGCGAGAAGTCCGTGCGCGGCGGGCGAGCCTCATTGACGGTCAAGGGACGGCCCTCGAGAGACTTTCCATTCAGCCCTGCGATTGCCTTCTGAATGTCCTCACCTTCGCCGAGTTCGACAAAGCCGAAGCCTCGCGGCGTTCCTGTCATCTTGTCGCGGACCACCACCGCCGAGGCCACTTGAAAGCCCTGGCCGGTTACAAACTCGCTGAGCGTCGCATCGGTAGCGCTATGGGGTAAATTGCCTACGAAAAGTTTAGTTGCCATGTTTCTCTCTGATCCTCCAAGGTGGAACGGCCTTTGGGGCCTGCTCCGTTAGGTTGTATTTCAGGTTATAGTTCCCCGGGACGATGCCCGAGGCGCTCCGGGGATGAATATCCCGAAGCCTGTTGTGCGACGATAGCAGCGTTCGGCGGGTGACGCAGAACGTCCAATGGGTTCAACTCCTCCCCCACCTATCTTCCGGCCCGTCGGCCGGCGGCCCGACGCGGCCGTCCTTCTTTTTTGACTGAGGCTTTTTCGGATTGTGCTGCTCCAAGTAATCCCTGATGTCCCGTTCCCCGATGCTCAGGCAGGCCTCAGTGCGCGATTCAGTGGTTTGCGCTCCTAATTCCTTGGCCAGGCGCGCATAACAGATGCCGGGACCATCTTGAAGGCCTAGAGAATCCGGTCGAAACGCCTCGGCTTCGACTCTGACGGTGAAATCGCGTACCTCGTGCGGCGCATCAATCACATGAAAGGTATAAGTCCGAGAACCGATAGAACTATCGAAGCCCACATATTGAATGTACATGCAGAATCCTTCACCGTGACTCGGCTCGCGCCGTGTGATTGGTTATCAAGAGTCTAACCATCGTTGAAACCCTCGTTCCGTCTTGCTGAAGGTTGTTTCGTATTCACCAAACTCCAACGAGGGCAACCCGGGGGTGTTCATCGAACCGAGCTGCAGCATGAGATAACCAGACTTAGTTCGAGAGATTAAGGGCGTGTCTAAGAGAGGCTCCTCTCGTTAACCATCATGGGTGAATTTACTTTACTTGTCAAGACAATTATGCGAATCTCTTAAAGTCAGGTCGAAATGAACTTCTCGAAGTTAACCGGGGGGGGATAGTTGCGATGGATCTGCCTTTCATCATCAGACAGCGGCTGGAGCAACTTGGACATGAGCAGAGAGATTTGGCGGTTGCTGCCCAAGTCACGGAGTCTTATATTTCGCAGTTACTTACGAGGAAAAAAGCGCCTCCCGCCCCGGAGCGGACAGATATCTACGGCAAGATCGAAGAATTCTTGAAGTTCCGGCACGGAGAGCTCACTAAGCTGGTTGAGTTGCAGCGCCAGGAAGAGTTGATGCGGAAACTGTCCGATCCACCCGCGCCGTTGTTTAAAGAAGTTCGCGAATTGGTCCTTCGTAAGTGCAAACTTGACAAACAGAAGCCAGTCAGGGCGATTTTCGAACGACAACCTTTCGGTGAACTTGAACTTCTGGTCACCCAAAAACTTGTCGATGTGGTCAAGGGAGTTACCAAGCAGGAACTGGAGAGCGAGAGCTGGCTCCGCTTGATCGTAAGGGTTAGCGATCGAAGTTACGAGGAGATGCGCGTAGCGATTCTCGACTTCCTGGATACGGACGTATTCAATGTGTCGAGTGAGCATTGCACCTCTTTCCTGGATCCCCTGATCGAATCTTGGGATATTGACCTTGCGACTTTTAGCCTTGAAATTGTGTTGAACCGCAGGATGGCCCCTCGGCACATCAGGAGGTTCGCATTCGTTGAACAACCCGAAGCTGCCGGCGAGGAAGAGCGGGGGCTGAAGGAATTCCTACACGATACTTCTCTCAGTGGTGGGGCCACCGAAGCAGAAACCGAGTTCTTGAGGTCTCTAAGATTTAAGGGGAGACACCCCACTCCGCTCTACTACTACCGTGAATTGCAAAATCTTCGCGATCCCCTGCATTTTCGAGGTCCGGTTTTGCAAGTACCGGGCGCGCCGGAGACCGCAGACCTTCCGCAAGATGCTGACCGTTCCAAGACTCAGCTCGCGTCGTAACAGGCTGCTGAAGAGGGTGTGGCGGCGCCGTTCAGGTTGGCAGACATTATGCGTAGCGTAGAGTCTCCGCCTTTGAGACTCTTGTTGGTTTAGGGGAGGAACCTTTGTCGCCTGTACTTCAGGAACAGCAGGATGACCGGCTTCGCGGACTCATCAACAGGGGCAAGGAACGGGGCTATGTCCTGTTTGACGAGGTGAACGAAGTTGTGCCCGGCGAGACACACACCGCCGCGGAGGTTGGCAGGCTGTTCTCCGCCTTCGAAGGCCACGACATCCGCATCTACGAAGACGCTCCTGTAGCGATGCCTGCAAGCGGTTTGCCGGGGGTTGCTGAACACGCGGAAAGCGAGACGGGAGAAGATTCCGTTCATTTTGAAGAGCCTGAACTCGACGACACCGCACTCTTTCCGGACAAGACCAGCGATCCAGTCATGCTCTATCTTCGCGAGATGGGAAGTGTGCGACTGCTCAGGCGGGACGAGGAGGTGGCCCTCGCCAAACGCATGGAGCGCGGCCGTGCGCTGGTGCTCAAGGCCGTTTCTCGTTCTCCGCTTGTCCTCGAAGAACTGATCGAAATGGGCAGGGAATTGCGCAACGGTACACGTTCGATTCGAGAGGTCGTCCACTTCGATGAGGAACATGTGACGGCCGAAGAAATCGCCAAGAAGACCCGCCAGACGCTCGCGACTATCGACAAGATTAAGCGGCTCTACGGCGCAGGACTTCAGCAGGCCGCTCGGCTAAGCAACCTTCCGGGTTCGAAGCAACGCGCGCATCGCCGGGCGCGACGCCAATTGTCGCGGACGCGGGTTGAGATGTCGCGACTGGCTCGCTCCATGGGGCTGCACCCGCTCGAAAAGAAGCGCCTGGTTGAGAAGTTGCGGCGCCAGGTCGAGCGGATTCATTCCTTGGAGAGTGGGACGGTCCGGTTTGTGCCGTGCGGGGGCGCCGCGCCCGGCAAGGTCGCCACTTCGCGCGAGGATCGGCGCGCGTGTCGCTCCCAGCTCAAGGAAATAGAGGAGTCGAGCCAGATCGGGCTCACGGCCGCGAAGCGTTCGCTGGCTGTGATCCTGCGCGGCGAGGCCGCAGCCGAACGAGCCAAGAAGCAGTTGACCGAGGCCAACCTTCGCCTTGTGGTGTCCATCGCCAAGAAGTATGCCCACCGCGGCCTGGAGTTTCTGGACTTGATCCAAGAGGGGAACATTGGCCTGATGAGGGGGGCCGACAAATTCGAGTGGCGGCGCGGCTACAAGTTCTCCACCTATGCCACCTGGTGGATTCGTCAGTCGGTCTCACGCGCCATCGCCGATAAGGGGCGCACGATTCGAGTGCCGGTGCACATGTCCGCCGCCATCATCAAACAGAGTCGTACCATCCAACAACTCGTTCAGGAACTAGGCCGCGAGCCTACTCCAGAGGAGATCGCCCGGCGCCTGGAGGTCAGCGTCGAGAAAGTGCACAGCACCAAAACGGTTGCTCAGCGGACCATGTCTTTGGAGACGCCCATTGGGAAGGACGGCGAGTCGGGCCTGGGAGACTTGATCGAGGACAAAGCACTTGTTTCGCCCTCCGACGCGGCCATCAAACTCAACCTGAAGGAGCGGATGGCTGGCCTGTTGAAGACGCTCACCACCCGCGAGGAAGCCATAATCCGGATGCGGTTTGGCCTGGACGATGGCACCGAACGCACTCTTGAAGAAGTCGGCCAGATCTTTGCCGTTACTCGCGAGCGGATCCGCCAGATCGAAGCCAAGGCGCTGCGGAAGCTCCGCCATCCGTTGCGGTCGAGGCATTTTCGTGTCTTCCTCCAAGACTCTTGCTAAAATAGCAGGGAGGCCGCAGCGGCCCTCAACACCCGGCGCCGCCGGGAATGTATATTAGGCCAAGGAGAGAAATGAAAAGTCTTTTTGTTGGTAATTTGAGCTTCCAGACGACGGAAAGCGATTTGACCACGCTATTCAAAGGGTTCGGGGAAGTTAAACGGGTCCAAATTGCGAAGGACCGGGAAACCGGCCGGGCTCGCGGGTTTGCATTCGTCGAAATGCCCAACGATGAAGAAGCGGCCAAGGCGATTGCCGGCCTTGAAGGAAAGTTGTTTGGTGGCCGCAACCTTAAAGTGAACGAAGCGCGTCCCCGGGCGGAGCGAACCCCCACCCGCAACAGCAGCGGTGCAGGGCCAAGGCAGGGTAAATTCTCAAATGAGGACTACAGCGAATCCGCGCGCCAGCCGCGTGAACCCCGCTGGTAGTCCCAACCGATGCGTTGGGAATATTGTCAGCGTACCTTCGTATTCCAAGGAGACTTGATGGCCACTACCCCCGAGAAACGTCGAAAGGAAATGAAGCGATTGGAAAAGCAGCGCGAGAAGGCCGAACGCCGCACCCAGAGAAAGATCGCCAGCCGTCGGCAGAAAGAGCTTCTCGCCGAAGGTACCAACCCCGCGCGCGACGGAGCCTTGACAGCAAGCGCGGCCGAACCCTCCGAGTCGGCGCCTCGAGATTGATCCCCCAGGCCGGGCCCACCCTCTTGTCCCAGTAGGGCGTCGCCGCACTTCGCTCACTTCCCAATGACGGCTATCGTGAACGGAGGAGTGTGGGTTGAGAGCTTCTTGCGACGCGCGGGACGGGGTTTGGGCGGAGGAGCTTCGTCGGTAAGTTCGACAGTCATGAGCCCGGTGACAAATTTCTTGATTCCGTGGAGGTGGAAGTCAATGGAGGTGCGCTCGGCGTTCGATTGGGTCACCGCTCCAAGACCGTATTGAGCGTGCCTAACGAATTGTCCTTCCGCGAGTACCTGCATAATAGCCTCCTCGAATACGATTGCGAGATTCTCTTAACCCCCGCCTTCCGTTACTCCTGAGAGCGTTGAGGGGTTCCTGTGCCATCCGGATGGCCGGCTGGGCTATGCGGCCATCGCCATCGCCTGCGTTCGTCGCATACTCGAAACGCTCTCTACGGCGCATGCCAGGACGTGAGCGAGTTCATCGCTCGTCATGGGAGGCACAATGAAGTCAAATGCCCCGCCCACGATCGTGTCCACATAGAGCTTGATATCGGCGAGGCGCGACACCACGATGACCTTCACGGGCTTCAAGGCCCCAAGCGCCAGCTTGACGACGTCTGCCCAGTTACCGTCAGGAAGCAGCGCTTCCGTGAAAACCAGATGCGGTGGATCAGCCTTGCGGAGCAGCGGCAACGCCTCCCCGCAGGTTTTCAGCCAATTGACTTTGATCGACCGCCCTTCCAGAGACTGTTTCAGCAGGCGCTGCGAGTCCGTGGACTGGTGCAACAGGAGCGCTGAGATTTCTTCTTTCAAGGGACCTCCTTAGGGTCCGTCGCCCGCGAACAGGTTTTTCCTCTGCCGGCAGTCCCGATCCTTCGAGCCGTGGCTGGAGGCTAAGGGCGGAAGTTGAGCTTGTTTGCTTGCCGGGCTTTTTCCAGCGATTTGAGCGATGGCTAAGGTCTGCTCCGCCTATCGAACCTCAGCCTTCCCGGCATCCTCACCCTATGGGCTTAAGTGACCGCGAAGATGTGCCGTCATGCTCGGACGCGGCAATGGCTGGAGTTGCTGTTTTACTGCCCATCGCATCCCGTATTTCTCGGGCTCGCTTCCGCAGCAGAATCCTGTGCTTTCGTAACCGGCCGAATCTGGCTTTGTCGCCGTTTCGTACCGACATAACGCCCTCCTTTGCGAACTCTCCGCACGGCGAGCCTGCTTGGGTACCTGAATGACTCTCGTCTGGGAAGCCCGTCTTCAGATTGCCTGAGTTGATTCAAGCAGCCTGGAAGGTGAGAGTGGATGGGCTCATCCTCTTAACCACGATAGGGCACTTAACTCTTTTTGTCAAGGTAAACCGGCTAGCTTAGGGAAATTTAATAAATATAGTTAAACTCCGCAGCAGCGTAATTGATTTACGGAGTGTCAGAAAGTCCGAAGATAAATGTTAGTAGAGATTGAAATACGGTCGCGCTGATGAAACCTTTTAGATAATATCCGAGTCCATGTACGCAGGGAGGCACTCTGATGCATCACGCTGCAAGCCCTCCTTCAACACTCCCACTTTTGATCCTCCAGGCCCGAGCCCGGGAACTGCCTGGAAATGAGATCGCCAACTGTGCCACCGCACAAATCGCTTTTGACAACGCCGATGACTCTAAAGAGACGCAGCCCGCTAGATCAAAAGGCAAGCAAGGCCGATTTGTTGCATGTCGGGAGGAACCACATGCGAAACCGTTCATTCAAGCCCTGGCGTTATAGTCTGGTGATTTTCGGGGGCGTGGGGCTCTTATCCCTGGCGACGTTCGCTTCGCCGCCCCAGCAAGGCCAAGAGCCTCTGCCGCCCGCCGCGGCGGCTGCCGCGACCGTTCAAACCTCGCCCGAAAAGGAAATTGCCGCCCAGGATGTTCAACCCTCCGTCACCTTCCGCGTGCAGCGCAACATGGTGGTGGTGCGCGTCATCGTCCGAGACGCCAATGGCCGTCCTGTTCCCACGCTGCGAAAAGAGGACTTCCGTTTGTTCGACAACGGCAAGGCGCAGCCGATCGATCAGTTTTCCGTTGAATCACCGCGGGTGGCACCGGCCACGGCACCTGCGGCGCCCGGCAAGCCATCCGAGGAGAAGCCGGCCTCGGAACCGGCACCGGCGCCGCCATCGGCGATTGTGGCCCCCCAGAACTACCAGGCGCTCTACTTCGACGACATTCAATCGGATTTGTCGGACCTCAATCGCGCCCGCGATGCGGCTGAGAAGTACGTGGCGGCCACGCTGACGCCCGCCGACCGGGTGGGTATCTTCACCACCTCGGGGCAGGGGGCTCTCGATTTCACGGCGGATCGCGAGCAGCTCCACGAGGCCCTCTCGAGCCTCCGGCCCAGGCCCCTCTTCGTGTACTCATCTGTCTGTTCTGTTATCAGCCCGTTTGAAGCCATGCTCATCTTAAGCAACCCCCTTGCTCTCGCCATCCTCCAAGATCAGGCTAAGGAGTGCGGCGGGGGTAGTAGGCAGCCAATGAACGCGGCGATGGCGCAGGCGGCACTGGAACGCTTGAACAGCGACGGCCGGCTGACGTCGGAGTCGGTGCTGCGCGGCCTCGATCAAGTCGTTCGCCGCATCGCGCTGCTTCCTGGGCAGCGTAGTGTCATTGTGCTCTCTCCCGGTCTTCTTGATTTTAGCTCTGGGACCAGTGTCTATGAGATCGCCGAGCGCGCCCGCCGCGCGGGTGTAGTGATCAACGCTCTCAACCTGGGCGGCCTCTACGCGATCATTCCCGGTGGGGATGCCAGCGAGGGCGTTGCACCCTCCGGGCCGCCGACGAAGTTCACTTCCCCGGGGCTGGAAGGGATGGCCGAGGTGGGCGCTTACGCCCGCGTCGAAGATGTACTTTTTGATTTCGCCGCCATCACCGGCGGCCAAGTCTTCCACAACGACAATGATCTGGAGAAGGGCCTCCGCCGGGTGGGGACGCTGGCGGATGTTTATTACGTGCTGGCCTTTTCTCCCGGGAACCTGAAGCTCGACGGCCGCTACCATCAGCTCAAAGTCAGCCTGGTGCATCCGGCTCGGCTCACGGTTCAGGCGCGGCACGGCTATTTCGCTCCCAAAGCCTCGGAGGACGCGGCGGCCAGGGCCAAGGAAGAAATCCAGCAGGCAACGTACTCTCAAGACGAACTGAAGGAACTGCCGATTGACGTGCACACACAGTATTACAAAGTCAACGAAGCCGGCGCGCGGCTGACCGTGCTTACGCACCTTGACCTCAGCACCCTTCACTTCCGCAAGGAAGCGGACCGCAATGGGAACGAGGTAACTTTCTTAACCGTCCTCTTCGACAGGGATGGAAAGTACGTGACGGCAAGGCAGAAGCTGGTGAAATTTCAGCTCCGCGATGCTTCGCTCGCAAGGTACACGCAGACCGGAATAACCATAAAGGCGGAGTTCGACGTTACACCCGGCACCTATATGGTTCGCCAGATCGTGCGGGACTCGGAGGCGGGCCAATTATCGGGCCTGAACCATACCGTGGAGATACCTGATTAGGGGGTGGTGTACGCGTCGAAGGAGCAAACTCGGTTTGTACGTTCTCTTGCCGGCGGCCATCGCCATACTGGGAGTGCCAGGGGTTCTCACTCTTGCCCAGAACGGAGGAACCCAGAGCGCTCCTGCCCAGGCGCCGCCGGTCGAGAACTACCCTTGATGCCTTGCAATTAGTTCCCGGACGGCGGGGACCAGGTCATGAGGAACTCGCATCACAGTCTCGTTTTGGTTCTCAAAGGCGGCCTCATCCTCGGCCACAGCCTCTTCCGGGGTTTGCCGCTCGTAATGCTCGAGTACCCTTCGAACTCTTTCTTCGTCCCATCCGGCGGGAAAATTACTGTCGCTCATACCTGTCTCCTGCGCCTTCGTCTGCGGTAGGCAATCAGCGGCTTCCATGCTGTGTTTGTAGATGTGGGGCTGTCCCGTCGAAGGGTCCAAGTAAAAGCGAATGTTCATCGCCAGCTAACAACAACCTAAACAAAAAATGGCGGAGAGGGTGGGATTCGAACCCACGTTGGAGTTTCCCCCAAACACGCTTTCCAAGCGTGCTCCTTCAGCCACTCGGACACCTCTCCGTGGCCACCAAGGGCAGTATAGCATAGCGGAATGGGCTGGAAGCGGACGGGAATCTCAAATTGAAAATTCCAGATTTCAGAAGAAACCCCGAGACCGACTCAGGGCTCGCGGACTGGAAAATCGCAAATCAGAAATCACCAATCACAAATTCCGGCCCTGGCCCCTGTCACTTGAATCGCCGGCGGAATCTCAGTTCCACTCCCACAATGCCGTTCGGGTCGCGGACGCCGAGGAGCGAGATGTTTTCACCGAAGGCATACTCAAACTGGATAATCTGATATTGTGAAGAGGCCGTATTGGTAATATAGGTGAGGGTCAAGTCCTTCGTCACCTGCTGCTCAACGGTGATGCGCTCTCCGTTGTTGAACCCGGGCAGTCCTACATTGGGATCGATCTGGATCCGGCTCACTCCAAAGAGCCGCTGGATGCGGCCGCCGACCTGCGTGGAGAGGGCTTGAGAAAGCAGGGCGCTTTCTCCCACGGATTGGGTGGGGTTACCGGCGGCGAAGGAGCTGACTATTCCGGATGTAGACCCTTGCTGTTGCTGGGGCGCATATCCCAGGGCCAGCAGCGAGAAGACTTCTTCCGTGGGGAGGGGCGGATCAGAACGGTAGGTCATCTTCAACCGTCCCGGCGGGCCCGCCACATTGACGGTGAGGTTATACTGCTGGACGCGCGTCTCAGCTTCCAAATCAAGTGTGGTCTGGGTTCGCAGGGGATTGGCCATGCTGAGGTCACCCCGCGTGAGGGTGAAGCGATTGCCCCGCACAATGGCTTCGCCGTTCAGGAAGTGCACATCGCCCAGATCCACGGGGTTCGCCAAGCTCCCTTGCAAGCGCACTTCGACGTCGGCGGTGAGGCGGAGATCCTGTATTTGTAATCGCACCGGCGTGGGCGTGGCGACTCGAATATTCAGTTGAATGGAGTTGGCCAGGGAAGAAGTCGCGACCGACGCCGGGGACTCGAAAGGGCTAGCGGTCTGCATAAACTGGTTGAGCCAGGGCTTGCTCCCGCTCGCGAGCACCTGGCTGAGAGCCAAGTCGCCGCGGAGTTGCGATCGTTCCGACGTTCCCTCCAAACGCAAAGTCCCGCCGAGAATGGAAGTGAAGTCAACCGGGTAGCGGACCCTGACTTGGTCGAGTTGCACGCGCAAATCGAAGCGGGGCGGCAAGGCCAGGGTCACAAAGCCATCCAAAGTGACCGGGCCGCCGCCGCTCACGCCGCGCAAAGACTTCACGGTCGCCCGCTCTCCTTCCAGTTGGACTTCGCCGTTCAGACCGCTCAAGCGAATGGGAAGGCCGGGGTATGCGAGGCCCACGTCGCGAATCTCAAGCGTCCCGTTCATCTGAGGTCTGCCGGGCGAACCCGAGACGCTCACCTTGATTCGCGACTGCCCGGAGGCCTCTAAGCCGGGCTCAACCAGGCTCAGGATTGTGGCGTCGGCAACCCCTTGAAGGTTTAAGGATAGCGAGGGCGGGCCCGTCAGGAGAAGAGAGCCGTCAACGACCAGGCTCGTCGAAGGGCCCTGCATGCGAAAGGGCTGAGCGGAGAGCCGGTTGTCCGCGTAGCGAACTTCCACGGGATGCTCGTTCGACCACTTCAGAGCGGGAAAGCTCACCTCCAAGATCTGGATCTTACTATGCACATCGAACTTCGAAGCATCACGAAGAGAGCCGGTTCCCTGGAAAGAGCCGCTGGCGGTGACCTGAGCGTCAAACTTGTTATTCGCAAACAGGCGGGCCCATGGATCCAGGCGAAGAGATGAGTATTGACCTTGCAAGTGAAGCGGCCAGTCTCCCGCGGCCTGCGCATCGCCCTCCAGGCTGAACAGGCCCGCGGGTCCGGAAACCACGCCTCGAAACTGAACATCCCGGCCTTCGCCGCTCACTTGAAGGCGGAGGTCGCCGGCTTGAACGCCGCCAATACGGATGTCCTTGACGAGGCCCGTGGAGTGAAAGTGAATATGGTCAGGAGTGCCGCTGCCTTCCAGGTCAAAGCTGGCCTGGCCATCCAGTGGGTTTGACGCGTGGGACTCCTGGCCACCCTGGGCAGGCACAAGGCCTGGCCCGACGCGCGGTTCCAGGCGCTTGAAGTCGGCAAGAGAAAAACCCGTTGCGTGAAGTTGGCACGACACGGCGCGAGTGGAAATATCGGCCTGCGCTTTTCCCGTAATCCTGCCGCGGCCTTTCACCGCCTGGAGCGAGCTGAGGTCCACGGAGGACCCGTGGATTCGAAAGTCGGCCGAAACGGAATTGAAGCTCTCGCCTGCGATGCCGGCGTTTTCCAGCTTGAAATCGCCGTTACCCAGGAGATTTGATGCTGTCCCCGCAAAGTTGACCTTCCCGCTCACCTCACCGGAGACGGGGTAGTCAATGCCAAATGCAGCGTTAAGGCCTTCCAAGGGCGTGTGCTGTGCCTGGGCGGATAAACGCACTTGAGAAGATTCGGAAACCGCCCAGTCCTCCAGCCGGGCGGAGCCCTCGAGGTTAAGCAAGCTGCGTCCGCGTGAAAGCTGTCCGGCAGATATTTGCAGGGAGTCCGGCGAAACCGCGATGTTTGCCTTCAGGCCATCCCAGGCCCCACCGCGATACTCGAACCTGCCCACACGCACCGAGCCGCGCACTTCGGGACTCCGCATCGAGCCCAAGACTTCTCCATCAAGGGCTACCCGCGACCCGAGTGTGAGTGGAAGGCGAAAGTCTGACAAAAATTGCGCTCCCAGCCAGGAACGCCATTCCTGAGGTTGCGTCGTCTCGAATTGGATTTGCAGGCGACCCGGCGGTTCCCCGGGTCCCACGGACTCAACCAGCGTTCCCTGGGCTTTGAGGAGCGAATGAGGAGTCTCAAAACTCGAACTCTCAAGGCTTACGGAGAAGCTGCGGTTGATTTCCAACGATCCTTGCATGCCGCCGGTAATGGGAAGGGCGCCCGAAGGAGGAGCAGCGAGAGGCAACAAATGGAGATCGAATCTCGACTTGAGGTTGTCGAATTTGCCGGCTGAGGTCAGCTCCACGATCCCATCGACGCGCGCTGCAGGGCGGAGTTGTGCGAACAGCCGAGGCTGCCGTTTGGAACTCTGAAGCAACGCCGGCAGATTCATATCATGCAGCCGAGCGCGCAAGGTGAGCTGAGGCACGGCGCCGGTGAGACGGACCTGGCCATCGCCCTGCGCGCTGCCGCCCCAGCCGATCACCTTCAAATTGGAAACCGTCACTCGCGACTGGTCCAGGGAGTAGTCCGCCGAGGCCTCGATCGGCCCGGAATCGAACTGCGCGTCCCGGTAGAGGACTTGATGCGACTGGAGCCTGCCTCGCGCTGAGAGTTTCCCTTCCCTGTAGATCCCTTGACCTTCGAGGCGCACGATCCCCGTCTGCAAACCGGGAAGACGGAGCAACGGCTTTAGCGCCGCCACGTCCAGACTGGTTTGAAAGGAGAAGTAGGCTTGAGGCGCCGGAAGCGGGTGAAACGTGAACGACCCTTGTCCCGCCATGCCGTGAAATTGCCAAGCCAAGGACTGCACCGCCAATTCCTTTTGCGACAATCCGAAGCGAGCTGAAAATGCCAGGGTCGGCATCACGCGTCCCGGCATCCGCACATTCACGGCGGAGGCCGCCAGACTACCCTCGTAGCGAGGCCCGCTTCGCAGGTGGAGGAGCAGCGCCACGTCGTGGGCGCTCAGATCCATTTGGAACGCCCGGTTGTCCCAAAAGAATGTGGAGTGGGCCAGCGTCACCCTTCCAATGCGCAGATCGAGCAATTGCCCCATGACCTGGCCGGGATCAAACCGGGTCAGGGGACCGGGGATGTTCGTCGAGCCATCCGGGTTCGTGGTGAGGTGTAGCTCGGCTCCATCCCAATCAAGCGTCAGGATGCGAATTTCGCGATGTAGTAAATTGGCGGGGCTGAGACGAATCACGATGGTGCGGGCAGAAAAGAGAGGAGGCGCTTGGGACGGCTCGCTGCCATGGAGCACAAGCCCCTGAAAGACCGCTTGCAAAACCATGGGGTGGAAGCGGAAGCTCTGAACTTCCGCCCTCCCCCCGGTTGCGTCCTCGAGCGCCACAATCAGGCGCCGCTCCAGGGCCAGGCGAAACCATGGAGTGCTCATGACAGCAATCGCTACCGAGACCAGCGCGACCGCCATCAAGATCAAAGCGAGCGTGATCCGAAAAGGTTTCGACATACAATTACCACAGTGACGAGTGACAAGTGACGAGTGACGAGCAAAAGCACTAGTGCGCAACGCGCGCTGCCAGGATTGGGGCCCGGCCCGTCACTCGTCACTTATCACTCGTCACTGAACCGTAAAACCGCACCCGGCGGCTGGGTTTTAACTCCGCCAGCCAATCGGCGAGGAGTTGGTCGATCTTCTTCTGCACCAGGATTTCCTGGATCTGCCCTTGCACGTCCCTCAAGGGTGGTACGGGCTGTCCGCGCGTGCTCTTATATTCAGGGACAAACACGTCGCGGTAGTAGGATTCAAGTTCGGGAGTAGCCGGCGCCGCCTCCGGCCGCAGCCGATCTTCAATAACTCTCAAAATTCGCTGCTGATCGACAAGGGTTGTGAGAACCTGTTTCTCGTCCATGTGCAGAGAGTTGAGAGCAGCCTGGAAGTCCTTCTCCGACGCGAAGCGCCGGCGAACTCCGGCCAGTTCCTCGGCGGCCGTCTTTTCCAGCGCCGGTTCATGGGAGAGGTCCTGAGTTTCTTCCTCGAGCAGAAGTTTTTGATAGGTCAACCGCTCACGAGCCATGTCCAGCGCCTTAGCGTCGGGGGCCGGAGGCGGCCATTGCCCGTCGAGGAAACGCTCCAGGCGGTATTCACGCTCGACGTCGCTCCGGGTGATGGCGACCTCGCCGATCGAGGCCACCACGCGATCCAGCACTTCGGCGCCGGGAGAGGAAACATTCGACCCCATCAGCAGGAGCACGAGAAAGAACAGGAAACCTGTCATCCTGAGCGAAGCGAAGGATCCTTGCAGTTGTTCGTGAGACGCTGGGTTTAAGGCCAACTGCGGAGATCCTTCGCTTCGCTCAGGATGACGTCCGGCGGTTTTTTGCACACACCCCCGCAAACCGACCGGCACTGCCGCAGGCTCCCGATGTTTCACGCGGTCCTGCCCTAAAAGCTCTGCCCGACGCTTAAGAAGAACTGAAAGCGAGCTAATTGTTGCACCCCCATTACCCCGTTGGTCGTCACGTTGTACCGTGGGGGGTTGAGATTGTAGCCAACATCGAAACTTAAGGGCCCCACAGGCGTCTTGTATCGGAGACCGATCCCTACCGCGTCCGAGTCGTAATCAAGTGTATCAACATCGGCAAGGGGACGAGTCTGGCTGAATTTCAGCAAACGCATGCGCCGGATGGTGGTGAAGACATTTCCTGTATCGTTGAAAAGAACCAGGCCCAGCCCTTGCTGCGCCATCCGGATGCGAAGCTCGACCGAATTGAAGAACAACGCGTTGCCGCCGATCGGATAACCCGTCGTCGGATCTCGCGGCCCCGCTTGATTGATGGAAAATCCGCGATCTGAGTTACTCCCGCCCATGAAGAGCCGTTCCGGCAGAGGCAGGCTATCGGTATAGATGTATTGGTTCGGGCCGACGGAGATCCTTTCCAGGCTGCCGTAGGGAGATTCCATGCCGACTCGAGTATTGCGCGCAAAAACCAAGTGCGAGTTCAATCGATAGTAGGTCGCATCCTGGACCATCAGGCTAACGAAATTGGCCTGCGAGCCGAAGCCCTTATACATGATTCCGGCGTCGGCCAGTAAGTACGAGCCGCGAGTGGCGTCCAAGGGATCGTCGCGATGGTCGCGGATAAAACTGCCGCCGAAACCTCCCACGCGCGCCGGCTGGCTGAGCAATTGCGCCTCGGCCGGCGAGATGCGGCCCGAAAGGTCGAGAGCCTGAACGTAAGAGAAGTTATAGCGCGCCGAGATGGCCGTAGAAGCGCTGTAGCGTTTTTCGACCGTGAGGGCGGCGCCTTCCTGTTTATCCGTGAAGGTGAGCACGTCGCGACTGACGTCGGCGATTCCATTGATGCGCAAGCTCAGGTCGCGTCGATTAAGCAGGTTAGGAATCACGTAAGTCGTTCCCACACCGGTGTCGAGGTACGAGAGCCGGCCCCACAAAGTATAGGTTTGATCGCGTCCGCCGACATCGATGCGGCGAAGGTCCAGCGAGAGGCGGGGGCTGGCTTTGAAGGTACCCTGCGGGTTATTACTGCCCAACCTTTGGACCTCAAGCCCTCCGCCGTACCCCAAGGTCCACCGCCGTGTCTCGTCGACGGCCACCAGAACGGTCTTCTCCGTCTCCGAGCCGGGCAGGTCCTGAGGCGCAATCTGCACCTGGCTGAACATTCCCAACTCATAGAGACGGCTTTGCGACTCGGCGACGTTGTCCTGGCTGAAGGGTTGACCCGTGCGGATCACGAGCTCGCGGTGAATGACTCCGGCCCGGGTGTGTTGGTTTCCAAGCACCACGATGCGCCGGATTCGCTCCTGCCTCCCCAGTTCCACTCTGAAGTCCACGTCAACCTGGTGTTGTTCGCTCAGCGGCGAGGCGCGCCAGTTCACCTCCGCCTGAACATACCCGAGGTTGGCAAGGTAATCCGAAATGACGTCGCGGTCCGACGCGGCCCGGCCGGGCGAATACGGCTGGTTTGGCTTGGTCTGCAACGAAGGCCAGAGGGCCTTTTGCATGTCCGCAGAGATTCCTTGCAGATCGAGTTGTCGAACGGTTGTTTGGAGTCCCTCTTCAATCCGGAACGTGACAAACCAATGACCGGACTGATCGCGGTAATGTTCGTTGATGAGCGGAGAAACCCTCACGTCCAGAAAGCCTCTGGATTGATAGAGCGCGGTCAGAGCGCTGACCTTGTTCTCAACCAGGGTGCGATTGTAGAGCGGCGTGCGCGTAAGGAGTCCCTGCGCGGGGCGGGAAACCGTGGCCATGAGCTGCGCAGCCGGAATGGCCTTGTTGCCTTCGAAGCCATATCCATCAAACTCTCCCTGCCGGCCGCGACTCACTTGAAAGGTAAGGTCCAGCGTTTGAGACTCGGCATGAAACTCCTGCTTTGCCGTCACGGCAGCGGAAAAGTACCCTTCCTGCTCGAAATGGTCTTCCAGAATCCTGTTGCTGCGTTCCAGAGACGGCCCATCCACCACTCCGTCGTGATAGACGGGCAGGAGGGTCTTGAGTTGGGAGCGTGAAATTTTGGCGCCTTGAATATGCACCTGCACCCAGGGCCCGGTCTCAACTTTCACCAGCAGCTTTTCGGTGTTGAGGCTGGAATCGTATTGGCGCCTGAGGACGCTTACGGTTGCTTGAAGGCGATTGCGCGAGACGTAGTACTGGCGGAGCTTAAACACTCCCCTCTCGACGCGCGCGGAAGTGAGCTGGACTCCACGCTTCCAGCCGGCCACCTTGGCAAGCTTGGAACTTGGGAATCCGGGCTGGCCCTGGAATTCCACTCCACTGACTCGGGCGGGCTTGCCCGGAAATATCAGGTAGATCACACCCACCGCCAGGGTTGCCGGGTCAGGACGAAGCCGGTATCGGACGGTCGCCCGATAATACCCGTTGGAGGCGAGCGCCTCCGAGATGTGCTGCTGGGCCGCGACAAGAATCTCCTCCGACACGGGCTCTCCCAGCCGCAGGCGGGTAGTCGTGAGCAGGATTCGAGGCTCCATGGTGCCGGGAGTTCCTTCCACTTGCACTACACCCACAAAATACTGCGCTCGCGCAACGAAAACTAAGTGAATACCTCCCTGACCAGGTTCACCCTCCGCGCGCAGCTCGCTAAAGTGGCCGGTTGCGAAAAGCCGCTTCAGACTCTCGTTCACTTTCGAAGGGTCGAGAGGCTGGCCGGTCTCCTGGGTAACAACGCCTGGGAAGTCGGCCATCGAGAGGCTCGCGTCACAACGTAGCCGGATGTCCAACACCGGCTGGCCCCAGAGTTGGCCTTCGGATTCAGGTGTCTGCGCCAGGATGTTGCAGGGAACGTTCAGCCCAAGCGCAATTGGTAGGATGACCCAAAGTGCGAGGCAGAAAACTGCGCCCTCGACTGTTATCTCCCTCCGGTAACGCCAAGGGTTTGCAAGCAAAGTGACAGGGTTGGATGACAAGCTAAAATTCTCGTGCGCTGGATTTGCTTGGCCTGCGCTTCTCACCAGGCAATTCATCTCCCTGGAAGGGCAGGGCTTTAGAGTCTGTGTGAGAACTCGATTACTCTGTCATTCCGAGGAGCCGAAGGCGACGAGGAATCTCGCCCCGCCTTGAAAACATTCAGAGCGAGATTCCTCGCGGAGTTTACCCTGAGCACCCAGAGCGAGATTCCTTCACTTCGTTCAGGACAGGCTCTT
>Ga0209415_10007820_pt1 | contig 18599 bp, 19 predicted proteins | sample PeaSoiSIISIP2007_FD_187696 | JGI IMG/M metagenome (GOLD analysis project Ga0209415, IMG submission 187696) | Peat soil microbial communities from Weissenstadt, Germany - SII-SIP-2007 (SPAdes) (version 2) | ecosystem: Environmental > Terrestrial > Soil > Wetlands > Peat | place: Germany...
AAACTGCGCTCCGCACCGCATACAATGCCGGTCCGGCGGCTGGACGATGTGCGAGCCGTGAAACAACTCGATTTGGCGTGGAAGCCTGCCGCTTGAATGATTGAACGTGACAAACCCACCGGATTCGTGCGCCTGGTGCGCGCCTTCGGTTATTCTGCCCAAGGTTTCCGCCACGCTTGGCGGGAAGAGGCCGCCTTCCGTCAGGAGGTGTGCCTCGCGGCATTGGTCATTCCCCTCGGTTTGTTCTTGGGCCATTCCGGCATCGAACGGGCTCTCCTGATTTGCCCGATGCTGCAGATTCTGGTCATCGAAATATTGAACAGTGCGGTCGAGGCGGCGGTGGATCGCAGCGGCACGGAGCGCAACTCGCTCGCCGGCATGGCCAAGGACATGGGTTCGGCGGCCGTCATGCTCAGTTTTGCGATGCTGGGAACCGTGTGGCTCCTCATCTTGTCCGATCACGGACATTGAAGCTCAATTTACAAGGATCGGCATGACCCGTACGTCTTTCGTGTTATCGCTCCTGTTGCTGTCCGGACGGGTTTTGGGCGCCGCCGCACCGGGCGCGCCCGGCCCCGGTGCCGGCGAGGTGGGAACCAACGCCAATTGGGCGCAGACACTGGAGCGGATCGCCTCGGGCGTGGTGACGATTCAACTCGACAGCACCCGCGCTTTCGACACCGAATGGAACACGACCGCGCAGGCGACCGGATTCGTCATCGATGCGAAGCGCGGCCTCATATTGACGAATCGTCACGTGGTGACGCCGGGTCCGGTGACGGCGCAAGCCATATTCCAGAATCGCGAGGAAGTGCAGCTCTACCCGGTGTACCGCGACCCGGTTCACGACTTCGGCATCTATCGCTACGACCCGGAGAAATTGCGCTTCATCAAGCCGGCGGAATTGCTGCTATATCCCGCGGGCGCGGTGATCGGCCGCGAAATTCGTGTGGTCGGGAACGATGCGGGCGAGCAACTGTCGATTCTCGCCGGCACGCTGGCGCGCTTGGATCGCGAGGCCCCGGAGTACGGCTACGGCAAGTACAACGATTTCAATACGTTCTATTACCAAGCCGCGTCCGGCACTTCCGGCGGCTCTTCGGGCTCGCCCGTGATCGACATCGAGGGACGGGTGGTGGCGCTCAACGCCGGCGGCGCAACCGGCGCGCAGTCGAGCTTCTATCTGCCGCTGCCAGCCATTGCGCGCGCGTTGAAATACATCGACGCCGGCAAGCCAGTGCCGCGCGGCACCTTGGAGACCGTCTTCAAGTACACGCCCTACGACGAATTGCGGCGTCTCGGGCTCAATGCGGCAACCGAAGCGCGCATGCGCGGCGCCTTCCCGAAGCTCACCGGAATGCTGGTGGTCGATGAGGTGCAGCCAGGATCCGCCGCGGACGGCGTCTTGTCGCCGGGCGACATACTGATCGCGATCGACGGCAAACCGGTGCCGGAGTTCTTCGCTCTGGAAGATGTGCTCGACAATCATGTCGGCCAAGAGGTCAAAGTGGAGATTCAGCGCGGCGACGACAGCTTGCGCCACTCGCTCGAGGTGCAGTCCTTGAGCACCATTACCGCCGACGAGTACATCGAATTCGGCGAGGCAGTCGTGCACACGCTCTCCTACCAACAGGCGCGCCACTACAATTTGCCAATCAAGGGCGTGTACGTCGCCAATCCGGGCTATGTGTTCGCGAGTGCGGGCATCCCGCACGGTGCGCTAATCAGCTCGTTCAACGGCAAGAAAACCGACACGCTCGCCGATTTCGAAGCCGCGTTGGCGGATCTTGCGGACGGCGAGCGAGCGGCCGTGCGCTACGTGACCCTCGAGGACCCGCGCGCGACGCAGCTCAAAGTCGTGCGCATGGACCGGCGCTGGTTTCCCGCCCGTCACTGCAAGCGTGACGACGCGCTCGGGGTTTGGCCCTGCGTGGACCTCCGCGCGGGGCCCGCGGCGCCGGCGCTCAAGCCGGCATCGACCCAATTCGCGAAGACCGGCGATCCGCGCATCGACCGGCTGGCCCCGTCATTGGTCCAGGTGACCTTCGACATGCCGTATTCGGTGTCCGGCGTAACCGAAAAGAATTACCACGGCACCGGCGTGATCGTGGACGCCAAGCGCGGCTTGGTGGCGATCGACCGCAATACCGTGCCGCTGGCGATGGGCGACGTGCGCCTGACCTTCAACGGGACGGTGGAGGTTCCGGGCAAGGTCGAATTCATACACCCGCTTCACAACCTCGCCATCGTCTCCTACGATCCGAAGTTGATCGACGACACGCCGGTCCGCGCCGCGACGTTTTTGAGCAAGGATCTCAATCCCGGCGAAGACGTCTGGGTGGTCGGCCAACGCAACGACTCGAAGATCGTGTCGCAGCGGACCCAGGTCGCGAGCGTCGATGCGGTTGCGTTCCCGTTGTCGCGCACCCTGCGCTTTCGGGACAGCAATCTGGAGGTGGTGAACCTAGTCAACGCGCCCGGGGACATGGACGGGGTATTGGCCAACGATAAAGGCGAGGTGCTGGCGCTCTGGTCGAGCTTCGCCTTCGAAACGCAGCGCGAGGTCGAGCAGGTCAATCGCGGCATTCCGGCCGACTTGGTCGCGCAAATGATCGATATCGTCGCCGACAGACGACCGCTCTATTCGTTCGATGCGGAGTTCAATGTGCAGTCGCTCGCCGGCGCGCGCAGGTTGGGTCTGCCAGACGAATGGGTGCGCCGGTTCGAGGAGCACGATCAGCAGCGCCGCCAGGTGCTCGGCATCGACCGGCTGGTCGCCGGATCGCCCGCCGCGGCACTGCTCGAGCCGGGCGATCTTTTGCTCGCGATCGACGGCAAGGTCGTCAACCGTTTTCGCGAAGTGGAGCGCGCCGTTCAAAGGCCCGAGGTGTCGGTCACGGTGTGGCGCGATGGTGCGGAGAAGGTTCTGCACATGAAGACGAGCGAACTCAACGGCCGCGATATCGATCGCGTGCTGATCTGGGCGGGAGCGACTCTGCAGGCTCCGCACCGGGCGATGGCGGCGCAGCGCGGCATCGCGCCCTACGGTGTATTCGTCTCGTTCTTCTTTTACGGCTCGCCCGCCACCCGCTATGGGCTGTATGCCGGCAGGCGCATCACCGAAGTCGACGGCCAGCCGACGGCCGATCTCGATGCGTTCATCAAGGTGGTTCGCGGCAAGTCCGACCGGGCCGCATTGCGCCTGAAAACCGTCGCTTGGAACGGTCAAACCGATGTCATCACGCTCAAGCTCGACAATCACTATTGGCCGGCCTATGAGCTCGTTCGCGGCAGCGACGGCACCTGGACCCGCACCGCACTCGACCCTGCCGCGACCGCTGTGGCACGCGCCCCTTGAGCGCACCGTTCGACATATCCGCTGCCGCCCGAACGCAATTAGCAGAAATATTGGCGATCTACAATGACGTGATTCGCACTACCACCGCCGTGTATGCGGAGGAGGAGGTGAGCCTGGCGAATCGCGAGGCGTGGTTCGACGCCAAAGCCGCGAGCGGCTTCCCGGTCCTGGTCGCGCAGGATGATTCGGGCGTCCTCGGATTCGGCACCTTCGGCGAGTTTCGCGCATGGCCTTGTTATCGGTACAGCGTCGAACACAGCGTCCATGTGCGCGCCGATTGCCGCGGCCGCGGCATCGGCCGGGCGCTCATTCTCGCGCTGCTCGACGCCGCGGCGGGCAGGCACAAGCACGTCATGATCGGCGGCATCGACGCGGACAACGCGGTATCCATCGGCCTGCACCGCAGCCTCGGTTTTCGGGAAGTGGCTCATTTGCACGAAGTCGGCTACAAGTTCGGGCGCTGGCTCGACCTCAAGTTCCTACAACGGCTCATTTGATATCATGAGCTTGTGGTAAGAGCGACACAGACCGAAATCGAAGTGGCTGTCGAGGCCCTGCGCGCCGGCGATTTGGTGGTATTTCCGACCGAGACTGTTTACGGGCTCGGGGCCAATGCCTCCAATCCGGCCGCGGTGCGCAAGATATTCGAGGTCAAAGGCCGTCCGGCGGACCACCCCGTGATCGTGCACCTGGATAACCCGCGTTATCTGCACCGCTGGGTGGCCGACGTGCCGCCGGCGGCCGAACGGTTGGCGGACATGTTTTGGCCCGGCCCCCTCACCTTGATTCTGCCGAAGGCGGAGAACGTCAACGACATCGTCACCGGCGGACAGGACAGTATCGGCATTCGCATCCCCTCGCATCCGATGGCGCAGCAGCTCTTGACCGCCTTCGGCGGCGGCATCGCGGCACCCTCAGCCAATCGGTATGGCCGCCTGAGTCCGACCAAGCCCGAGCACGTTCGCGATGAGTTCGGCGATGCGGTCCGGGTGCTGCTCGACGGCGGCGACTCGCCTATCGGGCTCGAGTCCACCATCGTGTCGTGCATCAACAACGAGGTGCGTCTGCTGCGCCCGGGCTTCATCACCCGCTCGCAGGTCGAAGCGCTGGTCGGCGAATTGGTGGTCGGCGGCACGGCGCCGCGCGCTCCCGGCGACCGGGCGCTGCACTACGCCCCGTCGACTCCGCTCGAGATCGTGGCGACCGACGATTTGGAGGCGCGGGCCGGCGAGCTCGTGGCGCGCCAAGAAAAGGTGGCGGTACTCGCGATGCGGCCGCCGCTGCACACCACGCGTTTTATGACGTGGATCAATGCGGGCAAAAAGCCCGATGCCTATGCTCATAACCTCTACAATCACTTGCGCACCCTGGACCGTGCCGGCTGCGTGAGGATTTTGGTGCAGGAATTGCCGCAGGACGAACGCTGGGCCGCAATCCTCGATCGCTTGCAGCACGCGAGCGGGATGCGCGAGGATCCGCTCGAATTGAGCGCGGGTTGAACTCTGCCTAGTGAGAGCTGATCAGATGGCCAAGGCGTCCAAAATTTCCGTCGTGCGCACAGACGCTTCGCAGGAGCTCGATCCGGCGCAGGATCCCCTCGCGCCCGACGCGATCCGGCATCTGGTGACCCGATACGGATCGCCCCTGTTCATCATCGATGCGCACCGTGTGCGCGCTCAATACGAGCGGCTCGCCGCGGCGCTGCCCGGGGTGGACCTGCATTACGCGGTCAAGTCGCTGCCGCATGCGTCGGTGGTCGAGACGCTGCGCGCGGCTGGCGGCTATTTCGATCTCGCGACCAACGGGGAAGTCGACCTGGTACGGCGTCTCGGGGTGCTGCCCGAGCGCTGCATTCATACGCACCCGATCAAGCGCGACGGCGATATTCGCACCGCGTTATCGTTCGGCGTGACCCGATTCGTGGTCGACAACCCGGGTGAGCTGCGCAAATTCGTGAATTTCAGAACGCGCACCTCGTTGTTGATCTGGGTCGCCTTCCGCAGCGATGCGGTGTGCGACTTTTCGCGTAAATTCGGCTGCGAGCCCGATGCCGTTGCCGATCTGCTGGCGCTCGCCGCGAAGTTGCACATCAAGGTCGAGGGGCTGTCGTTTCACGCCGGTTCGCAAGCCCCCGGGCCGGCGATGCATGTCGAGGCCATCCAAGTGTGCCGCGAGCTGATCGAGCAGGCGGCCCGGAGTGGACATAAGCTGGAATTACTCGACATCGGCGGCGGTTTTCCAGTCGACTACCTCGAGCGCTCGATGCCCATCGAGGAATTTTGCGCGCCCATTTGTCGCGCCTTGAGCCCGCTCGAGGCCCCCATGCGCATCATCGCCGAGCCGGGACGCTACATCGCCGCGCCTGCCGCGGTGGCGGTGTCCTCCGTGATGGGTTGCGCCTTGCGCGATGGGCGCTGGTGGTACTATCTCGACGACGGCGTGTACGGGAGCTACAGTGGCCAAATGTACGATCATGCGTCCTATCCCATAGAGTGCCTGGCGCCGGCCGGGCCCACCTACCCCTCGGTGCTGGCCGGGCCGACCTGCGACGGCATCGACGTCATCAACGAGCGCATGGAGTTGCCGAAGCTCAAGAACGGCGATCTCATCGTCGGGCGCTCGATGGGCGCCTACACCTGGGCATGCGCCTCGGAATTCAATTTCTTTCCTCGCGCCACGGTGTTGACGCTCGATCGCGGCCGGCTCTGGCGAGAAGGGGGCGGCCGGTGAGGCGCATCACGACCTGGAGCCGCCGGCGGGTGCTCAAAGCCGGCGCGCTGGTGGCCGGCGCGTCCGCTGTCGCAGTCTGGGCGCCCCGGGCTCGGGCCGGCACGCAGGAGCCCGGGGCGGCGAAGCGCCTCGCATTGCGCAATTTGCACACGCCGGAGTCGATCGAGCTCGAGTTCTTTCGAGACGATGCCTACATCCCGAGCGCGCTCGCAGCCGCACAAGTATTTCTGCGCGATTATCGCAACGGCGAGCAGCATCCGATCGACCCGCCGTTGTTCGATTACCTGTACGACGTGGCGCGCGCCCTGGGCGTCGACCCGGTATTCGGCGTGATTTCAGGCTATCGGTCGCCGCAGACCAACGAACGGCTGCGCGAACGCAGCAGCGGCGTGGCGCGCCACAGTCTGCACTTGGAAGGGCGGGCCATCGATGTGCGCCTCGAGGGTATCGATTGCGCGGATCTTGCCGGCGGCGCGTTGGGCTTGGCTCGCGGCGGAGTTGGGTATTACCGCAATTCCGACTTTGTGCATTTGGATACCGGCGCATTGCGCACCTGGCGCGGCTGATCGAGGAAGGCGCGGATGCGCGCGAGTTCCTCATCGAGCCCGGCACGATACGCGGCATCCCGGGGCGCGCGGCCGCCGACGTAGCCGAAGTCGGCGGCGAGCGAACCGCCGGCGATCGTGAGATTACCCCAGCCGATAATGCGCTCGTGCCATAGCAGAGGCAGGGCGTAGTAGCCCAATTTGCGCTTCGCGGCGGGCGTATACGCCTCGAATCGATAGCGCCAATCCCAAAATATCTCGAATCGGCAACGGTCCCACACGACCGGATCGAAGGGTGTGAGTAAACGCACCGCCTCCCCCGGCCGCCAGCGGGCCGATGCCGGAGTCTCCGCCGCAGGCCAATACCACTCGATGCCCTCAACACGCGAACTAGCGAGACGCTGCCGCGCTCGCTCGAGCGCCGCGGCCCGATGAGTCGCCCACTGGGGCGCACCGCCGCGCAGCTGGCTCAATAGCCGGACCAGGCTGCTCGCCGGCAACGGCGCATAAGTTCGCACGATCACATCGACCAGCGCGTCGATACGAGCGGCCGCGGCTGAATCGTCCGGGGGTGGTGAGTCGCTTTCGCGCAGGGCGTACACGCGGATGCCGCCGTCGCGGCGCGCGACCCGCAGCAATCCTCGATAATGCATCTCATCGAGCAGGCGCGTGGTGGCATTCGAGGAGCCGCCGAACCAATTCGTGACCTTGCCGTGCGCAAAATGCGCATCCACGGTGCGCGGGTGCGCTGTGCCGCATTGGCCGACGAACTCGAGCAGCGCCCGAGCCTTGCGCTCGCGCGCGGAGCTCCATGCGGACCGCGGCACGCGAGGATGCATCAGATCGTGGAGCGCGCGCGGCACAAACCCGTAATTGACGAAGAAATCCTCTTCCAACGGCAAACGCGGGTAGCGGCGCTCGAGGTCGCCGGCGCAGTAGCCCGCGACGCGGTGGCGCAGCGTGAGGTCCTGGGCGCGGGCGGGAGCGCGGATCGGGTCGGCCTGTACGAAGCCGAGCTTGCCGATCGCGCGCCAAAGCGTGGTCGGCTTGAACAGCGATCGCGCGATCGCATAGCGGCGCAGATGGCCCAGCGTGATTGGCATGCACCGATGATAGCGTCAGGAGGCTGCTAAGGCGCGGCGGTATGACCGCGGCGCGCATCCAACGCCTGTTCCAGGCGCTCGTCATGGCCGTAGATATCATCGAAGAACAGGATATTGCCTTGTTCGGTCGCCATTGCGGTGCCGTACACGATGAACACGCGGATGTGGTTCTTGAGATTGACGATGAGCGGTGTGTCGCTGTTCATGGCCGCCAAAATCCTCTCCCGGGTCCACTCCGGCGAATCACGCAAGACATACTCCGCGAGCCCCGGGGGATCGCTCACCCGCACGCAGCCATGGCTGAAATCGCGCCGCGATTCGCCGAACAGCGCTTCCCCCGGCGTGCCGTGCAAATACACGTTGTAGGGATTCGGCAGCATGAATTTCACCAGCCCCAAGGAATTATTGGGACCCGGTCTCTGGCGCAGACGCAGCGCCCCCTTGGCAAGCAGTTCGACGTTCTCGGGGGTGTTGGGCATCACGGTCGCGGAATCCTCGCCGCCGCGCACCATCTCCATTTGATGCTTCTCGATGCTCGCCGGATCGCGGCGCGCCGCCGGGATGATTTCCTTGCGGGCGATGTCGTAAGGGACGTCCCAATAGGGGTGGAATACCAGATAGGTCATGTCCGCGCTGAACACCGGAGTCTGGGTGGCATGGAAGGCCTTGCCGACGATGACGTCCATTTGGCGAATGCTCGCTTCGGAGTCGCTGGTCGATTCGAAGGCGAACAGACGGAATTGCGGGATGTTGACGATGATGGGCGCGCTGCTGAGCTTCGCGGGCAACCAGCGCCACCGTTCCATGGTCAGCTCGATTTGACGCACCCTGAGGCGCAAGGGGCGTGTGAGCTGCGCGAACGTCGCCTGCCCCAATACGCCGTCCGGCTTCTCGCCATGCCGGGACTGGAAGTGCTTGAGGGCAGCGACAAGCGCGGGCGTCAAGGATTGCGGTGGCGACTGAACCGCAGATCCGGGCGCGGCATCGCCGAGTTCGCAGAGCAAATGATCGAGTTGCGCGGTACCGGCGTAGGCGCCGCCGGGTTTCACCGATTTAGCAAGCAGCGGCGGGAGCGGGTTGATCCCGACCTCGCTCGCCAGCACTCGATAGCGCGACAGCTGCTTTTTCAACAGGGCGTAGTGCCTGAACTGCGGTTCGAGTGCGTCGAGGGCGGCCGGCACGTCGACTGCGATCGCCATGAGTTCGAGCGTGGCCGGCAGGTCCAGATTGACCCGGTCAACCGTGAGGTTGTTGCCGACCGTGGCCGGATCGATTCGGCCGTAGTGCAGATCGGAGAGAAATCGCAGGCCCGCACGACCCAGCTCGGCATCGAATTCGGCCCATTGCGCCGGATCGGACGACGCGGCGGCGCTCAAGCCAGCCAGCAAGTCCGCCAAGCGATTCACCGGATAATCCTCGGGGTCCAAGCCGCGATCCGCGCACTGCCGCAGCTCCTGCAGCAGCGAAATCGCCTGCTGCGTCGGCTTCTGGCCGTCACTCCACAGCAGCCGGTTGCGCGCCGCCGTTTGCGCAGGCGCCGCGGACGCAACCGCGGCGATGAGGATGGCCAGCGCGGCCGCAATGACTCGCAATTCAAGTACTCCCTGGTTTCATTTGCTAGGATTTGCCGAATGACGACGCACCGTACATGGATGATCCCGTAAATGAAACCTATCGCTCCTCCTGTGACCGAGATACACCGCAAGGTGGAGCGCTACCGCGCGGGCGATGTCGCGGCCCTGGTGGCCAAACTGCCCTCCGGCTGGGTGGTGATGGGTGATCGGCAGGTATTTGCCGGCTATTGCCTGCTGCTCGCGGATCCGGTGGCGGATCATTTGAATGCGCTCACGTTCGCGCACCGGGCGCAATTTCTCTCCGACATGGCGTTGGTCGGCGATGCGGTGCTCGCGATCACGGGGGCATTTCGCATCAATTACGCGATATTCGGCAACGTGGAGCCGGCGCTGCATGCGCATGTCTTTCCGCGCCTGGCGAGCGAGCCCGAGGCCACGCGCACGGCGCAGCCCTGGGCGTTCGATTGGAATCTGGCGCCGGCTTACTCGGATGCGCTGCATGGGGGGTTGCGGCGCCGAATCGCGGCGTATCTCGAGGTGGCTTTGGCCAAGCCGATTGCGCTCTATCCTTGAGGTGCGCGTCGGTTAGAATGCGCGCCTTCACCGTCCCGGGCCGATCCTATGAGTGAGTTTTCCGAATTGCCGGTGCTGCGCCTGAAGCGCAATGAAGACCGCCGGCTGCAGGCCGGGCATCTGTGGGTGTTCAGCAACGAAGTGGACGCGCAGCAAACGCCCCTGCCGAAGTTCACGCCCGGCGAATTGGTGCGCGTGCTGGCCCACAACGACCGCGCCCTGGGGTTGGCGTACGTCAATCCGCAGTCGCTCATCTGCGCGCGGCTGCTCGGCACCTGGAAACTCCCGAATGCGGCCTGGTTCGCGGCGCGCATACGGATCGCTCTTAGGTTGCGCCAACGGTTGTATGCCGAGCCGTATTATCGCGTGGTCTACGGCGAATCAGACGCACTGCCGGGTTTGGTGATCGACCGCTATGGCGCGCAATGCGTGGTGCAAATCGGCACGGCCGGCATGGAACGGCTCAAGGCGCCGATTCAAGAAGCGGTCCTGCAAGTGCTCGAGTGTGACACGCTGTTGTTCAAGAATGACGGCGCTGCGCGGGAGCTCGAGGGTTTACCGGCCTATGTCGAGGCGGGCAGGGGCGGCATCGATGAATACGGGTCGGTGGTCGAGGAGAACTTAAGGTTCGCGCTGCCGCTCGCTCAAGGACAGAAAACCGGTTGGTTCTTCGATCAAGCGGCCAACCGGCGGGCGTTGACGAAATACGTGCGCGCGGGCGCACGGGTACTCGATGTGTTCAGCTACGTGGGCGCCTGGGGACTGCGCGCGGCGCGCGACGGCGCGGCGGAGGTGATCTGCGTCGACAGCTCGGCGCTCGCGTTAGAGCTCGCCGCGCAAAACGCCGAGCGCAATGCGCTCAAAGTGACAATGCGTAAAGGCGACGCTTTCGCGGTGCTGGAAGCCTTGGCCGGCGAGGGCGCCCGATTCGATATCGTGATCGTCGATCCGCCCGCGTTCGCCAAGCGCAAAAAGGACTTGCCGAAGGCGCTGGCGGCGTATAAGCGCCTGAATCAGCTCGCCATGCAGCTGCTCGCCGCCGACGGGATCCTGGTGTCGTGTTCGTGCTCCTATCACGTGAGCGCGGAGCAGCTGCAGGAGGCGATCGCCAAGGCGGCGCGTGGGGCCGACAAGCATGTGCAATTGCTGGAAATGGGCGGGCAGGCGCCGGATCATCCGGTGCATCCGGCGATTCCGGAAACCCGGTATCTCAAAGCCTATTTCTGTCGTGTGCACGACAGTTTAAAGTAGCGTGCATGCTCACCTATCCCCACATCGATCCCATCGCCATCTCGATCGGGCCGCTTTTCGGTATCGGCCCGCTGCGCATCCATTGGTACGGCATCATGTACCTGATCGGATTCACCGCCGCTTGGTGGCTGGCGAGATACCGCGCGCGGCGGCCGGGATCGACGTGGACGCCGCTCGATATCGACGATTTGATTTTCTATTGCGCGGTGGGCGTCATCGCCGGCGGTCGCGCGGGCTGGTGCCTGTTTTACGGCCACGACGTCATCGCCGAGAATTGGCTGAACGCCTTCCACATTTGGGACGGCGGCATGTCCTTTCACGGCGGCATGCTCGGCGTGCTGGTGGCGACGATGCTGTTCGCGCGCGCGAAGTCCAAGCGTGTCGGCGATGTGCTGGATTTCGTGGCGCCGCTTCCGGGCATCGGCTTGATGTGCGGCCGCTTCGGCAATTTCATTAACGGCGAGCTGTGGGGCAAGCCGACCGACCTGCCGTGGGGGTTCGGCGTACCGAATGCCGAGGGCACCTTGATTGCGAGGCACCCGTCCCAGCTCTATGAGGCGACCCTCGAGGGCCTGGTGCTGTTCCTGGTGATTTGGTGGTTCACTTCCAAGCCGCGGCCGCGGTGGGCGCCCTTGGGGCTCTTCCTGGTGGTGTACGGATGCGCGCGCTTCACGGTCGAATGGGTCCGGCTGCCCGATGCCAACATCGGCTACTTGGCGGGCGATTGGCTCACCATGGGCATGCTGCTCACCATACCCATGATTCTCGGCGGCGCCGCGATGATGATTTATGCCTATCGCTCGCACCGGCCGAGCGGCAATTTGAGCGCCGCGAAGGCTTAAGGCAGGCTCAGGGTGCGGCAATATCTGGATTTCCTGCGCCACATACGCGAGTCCGGGGCGCGCAAGGAAGACCGCACGGGCACCGGCACCTTGAGCGTCTTCGGCTACCAGATGCGCTTCGATCTCGAGGCGGGTTTTCCGCTGGTCACCACCAAGCAGCTGCACCTGCGCTCCATCATCTACGAACTGTTGTGGTTTCTGCAGGGCAACACCAACGTCAAGTTCCTGCGCGAGCACAACGTGACGATCTGGGATGAATGGGCGGACGAGCGCGGCGATTTGGGCCCGGTATACGGCAAACAGTGGCGCAGCTGGCCGACCGCCGATGGGCGCACCGTGGATCAGCTCGCCGACGTGGTCGATCAAATCAAGAAAAATCCCAATTCGAGGCGCCTGGTCGTGAGCGCATGGAACGTGGGCGAACTCGACAAGATGGCCTTGCTGCCGTGCCATGCGCTGTTCCAATTCTATGTGGCCGGCGGGCGGCTGTCGTGCCAGCTGTACCAGCGCAGCGCCGATGCGCTGCTCGGCGTCCCGTTCAACATCGCCTCCTATGCGCTGCTCACCCACATGGTGGCGCAGCAATGTGACCTCAAGGCCGGTGAGTTCATATGGACGGGCGGCGATTGCCACCTGTACCTGAATCATCTGAGTCAGGCGGAGCTGCAGCTGTCGCGAACTCCGTACCCGCCGCCGCGGCTCGAGATTCGCCGCAGGCCGGCGAACCTGTTCGGCTACGCGTTCGAGGATTTCGACATTCAGAATTACCGGCATCACGCCGCGATCAAAGCGCCGATCGCCGTCTGAGGGTTCATGAAGAAGACGCTAGTGCACAAGCGGCCGATGATCGAGGTTCGCCACTCGCCCATTCACGGTTATGGAGTTTTCGCGCTGCGCCGGATTCGCAAGGGCACCAGCGTCGTCGAGTATCTCGGCGAGCGGATCAGCCACATGGAATCCGACGCGCGCTATGCCGGCAAGGGCTTGCAAGACAACCACACCTTTTTGTTCACGGTCGATGCGAAGACCGTCATCGATGCCGGGGTCAACGGCAATGAAGCGCGCTACATCAACCACGCCTGCGATCCGAATTGCCAAAGCGTGCGCGAGGCGCGACGGATTTTCATCGAATCCATCCGTACGATTCAGTGCGGCGAAGAATTGGCCTACGACTATCAAATTGAGCGCGACCCCGACGATGCGCGCGATGTCGACGAGGTTTTCGCCTGCCGCTGCGGCGGTCACAACTGCCGGGGCAGCATGCTGAAACCGCCGCCGAAGCGCGCCGCCCGCGCCGGCGCCAAATCCAATAAGGCGGGCGGGCGCAAAGCCCGCCGCCACGCCCCGCGATGAGCGATATCGACCTTCGGACCGGCGATTTCGCGGTCCGCGATGAATTCCTCACGCCGCCACAGGTTCGCGCGCTCATCGAATGCGCCGAGATGCGCCGCGAACGAGGCGGCTTCGCCGGCGCGCGCATCGGCGCCGGCCGGACGCTTGAGCGCCGCGAGGAGATTCGCGGCGATTCGATCTGTTGGCTGACCGAGCCGCTATACGCGCCGGAGCGCGCGCTTTTTCGATCGCTCGAGGAGTTGCGCCTGCAATTGAACCGCAGCGCCTTTCTGGGGCTGTTCGAATCGGAGTGGCATTACGCTTGCTACCCGCCGGGAGCGGGCTACGCCCGTCACATCGATCGGCCGCAAAGCCGCGAACAGCGCCGGGTATCGCTGGTGCTCTACCTCAACGAGCAGTGGCAATCCTCGGACGGCGGTGTGCTCAGGATATTCGCCGACGACGGGGGGTACAGCGACATCGAACCCCTGGGCGGACGGGTGGTGGCGTTTTTGACCGAGCGGCGCGAGCATGCGGTGATGCCCACGCGCCGCGACCGCTTGAGCCTCACCGGCTGGTATCGCAGCCGTGAACACTATCCGTTGGGTTAACGAGCGTATAAACCGCCATGGAATTGGTCGTAGCCGCTTCGGAGAACGATGTGATCGGGCGCGGCAGTCGGTTGCCGTGGCACCTGTCGGCGGATTTGCGCCGCTTCAAAGCGCTCACGCTCGGCAAATGCGTGCTCATGGGCCGCAAGACCTATGAATCGATCGGCCGAGCGCTGCCCGGCCGTACCAATCTGGTGCTCAGCCGGTCGCCCGACTTTGCGCCGGGCGATTGCACCGTGCTCGCGACGCTCGAGGCCGCCCGAAGCGCCGCGGGCTCTGCGTCCCCGCTCTTGGTGATCGGCGGCGCCGAGATATACGGGCTGTGCCTGCCGTTCGCGTCGCGCATTCACCTCACCTTGGTGCACACCCGGATTGAGGACGGCGATGCGTTCTTCGGCGGCTGGCGGGGCCCGCAATGGCGCGAAACGGCGCGCGAACGGCACGAGCCGGACGAGAGGAACTCCTGCGCCTACAGTTTCATCACGCTGGAGAGGTCCTGAAGCGGCGGGAGCCTAAGTTCGATCTCGCGCGCGGCGCGCTCATAGTCGATTTCGGCGAGCGTGGCGGCGTCTCGGGTCAGTTCGGCAAGGATCTGCCCCTGCACCGCGCCGCGCTCGAGCGCGACCCTATAGGGAATCTCGTGATGAAACATCACCATCGAGTAGCGCGGTATGAAGCGCTGCGGGAAGCGCCGCTCGAGCTCCAAGGCCAGTGCTTGGCGCATGAGGAATGCGGAATCCGCGACTTGCTCGCGCATCTCCTGATAATTCTCGAGCGCCATCGCGCCAATCGCGTCAGTGTTGGGCTTTCGAGCCGCGTAAAACTCGCCGAACGCGGACTCCCATGATGCAGAGCGTCCGATGCAGGCGTCGAACTCGATGCAATCCTCGAAGCAGCAATTCATGCCCTGGCCGTGAAACGGCACCATGGCGTGCGCGGCGTCGCCGATGAGTGCGGCTGAGGCGCCGGCGTGCCAGCCTTGCGCGTGCACGGTGCCCAAAAATCCGGTCGGGTTCGATTGGAATTCCGCCACGCAATTGGGCATCAAGCCCAGCGCGTCGGTGAAGTTCGCCGACATGAACTCCTCGATCGCCGCGGGCGTGGCGAGGCTCGCGAAACTCAACTGCCCGCGCATGGGCAGAAACAGCGTCGCGGTGAAGCTGCCGTCCACGTTCGGCAACGCGATCAACATAAAGCCGCCGCGCGGCCAGATGTGCAGCGCCTCTCGATCCAGGCGATCGCCGCCGCGCGGCCCGGGCGGAATGGAGAGCTCCTTGTAGCCGTGCTCGAGATCGCGCTCGCGCGCCTCGATCAAGCCGCGTTCGGCCATGCGCCGGCGCATCACCGAGCCGGCTCCGTCGGCGGCCACCAACGGCCGCATTGGCACCTCAACGATGCGGTCATGACGCAGATCCATGAAACGCGCCACACGGGCGTCGAAATACACATGGTCCAGGCGATGCTCGAATTTCACGGTGACGCCCGGCTTTCGCGAGGCGACGCCGAGCAGCGCTTGATTGAGCCGATGTCGCGAGATCGAGTAGATGACTTCGCCGGGCCGTTGACCGTAGGGCTGCAGCGAAGCCGGTCCCTCGCGCGGGTGCACGAATCGGCCGCGCATCGGCACCAGCGAGCCCTCGATGTCGGCGAAGATGCCGGCGATCTTGAGGGCGTGTATGCCGCGGTCCGCCAGCGCCAGATTGATGGATCTGCCGGATTCGCCGGCGCTGCCCCGTGGATCGGGGCGGCTCTCGTAGAGCGTCACCTTGAGGCCGCGGCGCTTCAGGAGAATCGCGAGCAGCGCGCCCGTGGGACCCGCGCCGACGATGGAAGCGGAATCGCCCGGGAATGTCACGAGCCGACCGCGCGCGCCAGCGCCTCAACCGCGAGGAAGACGTCGTGATACGAATTGTAGAGCGGAGCCGGCGCGAGGCGCAGGATATCCGGTTCCCGCCAATCTCCAATCACGCCCGCCGCAATCAGGCGTTCGTGGCAGCGCCGGGCTTCCGGTCCGGGAAGGATGAGACGCAGGCTCAATTGACATCCGCGCTCGCTCGGCTCGCCGGGCGTGATGATCTGCACCGCGCGCGGGAGCAGATCTTCGATCAAGGATTGCAAGAATCCGGCGAGCGCAATCGACTTCTCGCGCAGCCGCGCCATGCCGGCGCGCTGAAACACATCGAGGGAGGCGAGCAGCGGGGCGGTGGAGAGTATCGGCGGGTTGCTGATCTGCCAGCCCTGGGCGCCGGGAATGGGCGTGAATTGCGGTCCCATCTCGAAGCGCGTCGCTTCGGGGTGTCCCCACCATCCGGCAAAGCGCGGTAAATCGCTGCGCTCGCCGTGGCGCTCGTGGACGAAGCAGCCGCCGACGGCACCCGGTCCCGCATTCAGATACTTGTAGCTGCACCAAACGGCGAAATCGGCATTCCAATCGTGCAGGTGCAACGGGATATTGCCGACCGCGTGCGCGAGGTCGAGGCCGACGGTCGCGCCGGTGTCGCGCGCGGCGGCGATGAGCGCAGCGAGATCCAACGCCTGGCCGGTGAGATACTGCACGCCGGGCAACAACACCAGGGCCAAGCGGGGACCCTCGCGCTGCAAGCACGCAATGAGATCCTCCGTCCTCAAGCAGCGTTCGCCTTCGCGCGGCGCGACCTCGATCAGGTGCTCCGCCGCATCGAGTCCGTGATATTCAAGTTGCGAGACGACGGCGTAGCGATCGGAGGGAAACGCCGATTTTTCGATGAGCACGCGGTTGCGTGGGCCGCTCGGCCGGAAAAAACTGACCATCATCAGGTGCAGATTCACGGTCAGGGAATTCATGGCGACGACTTCGGTATCCTCGGCGCCGACCAGCATGGCCAGCGCGGCGCACGCCCGCTCGTGATAGCTGATCCACGGGCGCTCCGCCGCGTGATGCCCGAGCACCGCCAGACGCTGCCAGTCGATCAATTCCTGCGCGACGTATTCCGCGGTCGATTTGGTTTGCAATCCCAACGAATGACCGCACAGGTACACCAGGCGGCGGCCGGTTTCGTCATGCGGATGATGAAATTCGGCGGCGAAAGCCGCCAGCGGATCGTGCGCATCGTGCTGGTGCGCGCCGGCCGCGTTTAGACCCAGGCCGCTCACCCGGCCGGCGGCTCGAGCACGGAGCCGCAGGAGGTGCAGGTGCGGTGTTGGAGGTTCGAATAAAATCTCGAGAATATGCCCGGCAGCTGCGTCTCGATGTTGCGCACCGAGACCCGCTCGAGGTACAGGCAATGACCGCAGTTTTCGCAGTACCAGGAGAATCCGTCGAGTTCATCGTCGCCGCGCCGCCGCTCGACCACGATGCCGACGCTGCCGGCGGGCCGCTGCGGCGAATGCGGCACCTCGCTCGGGAGCAGGAAAACTTCGCCTTCGCGAATCGGCACATCCGTGCGGCGGCCCGACTGAATGGTCCTGAGCACCATGTCGCCCTCGACCTGGAAGAAGAATTCCGCGCCGGGATCATGATGATAATCCTTGCGTGAATTCGGTCCGCCCACGGCCATGACGATGAATTCGCTGTCCTCGAACAACAGCTTGTTGCCGACCGGCGGCTTGAGCAGGCCGCGGTTCCGATCGATCCACTCGCGCAGGTTGAACGGCGCCGATAAGTGCATGGCGGCATTATAACGAGGTCGCGCACTCGATGCAGACGGGCGGGGCATCCGGCGCATCCAAGCGCAACGCGGTGAGGCTGCCTCCCCAGACGCATCCCGTGTCGAGTCCGATGACATCGTCGTTTCTGAAAAATCCCAGCGTCGACCAATGGCCGAAGATGATGCGCGTACCCCGCCAGGCGGCGTTCTCGGCCTCGAACCAGGGGATCAACGACGGCCGCTCATGTTCCGTCGGCGCCAGCTTCTCGCGCAGCGCCAACCGTCCGCGTGCATCGAGGTAGCGCAGTCGCGTGAAGCAGTTGGCGATGAAGCGCAGCCGCGCCGCGCCGCGCAGCGCAGGGTCCCACCGATCGGGCTTGTCGCCGTACATCTCGTTGAATAATTTCTCGGGATTGTGCCGCAAGGCGCGCTCGAGCTCGCGGGCGCAGTTCTGCGCGGTTCCCAGGTCCCACTGCGGGGGCAGGCCCGCGTGCACCAGGCACAGCTTGAGCGCTTTATCCTCGTGCAGCAGCGGCCGCTGCAGGAGCCATTCGAGCAGGGCATCGCGATCGGGCGCGGCCAACACCTCCGCCAGCGTGTCGTCGCTGCGCACTCGCGCGCAGCCGAGCGCAACCGCGAGGAGGTGCAGGTCGTGGTTGCCGAGCGTGACGATGGCGGCATCTCCGAGCGCGCGGACGCGGCGCAGGACGTGCAGCGAGGCCGGACCGCGATTGACGAGATCGCCCACGAACCAAGCCTGGTCCCGATCCGCCGAAAAGCCTATCGCTTCGAGCAGCGCCCCGAGTTCGGCATCGCAGCCCTGCACGTCGCCGATTGCATAGAGGGCCATAGGCTCCTAGTGCAAAACTCCCGGCATCGCCAGCCTGAACGGTGCGATGGGCGCATCGAATTGCTGTCCGTCGTCGGCGAGCATCTGATAGCTGCCCTGCATGGTGCCGACCGGGGTCTCGATGATCGTGCCGCTGGAATAGCGAAACCCCTGGCCGGGCTTGAGGTAGGGTTGCTCGCCGACCACGCCTTCGCCGCGCGTCTC
>Ga0209415_10007822_pt1 | contig 18597 bp, 14 predicted proteins | sample PeaSoiSIISIP2007_FD_187696 | JGI IMG/M metagenome (GOLD analysis project Ga0209415, IMG submission 187696) | Peat soil microbial communities from Weissenstadt, Germany - SII-SIP-2007 (SPAdes) (version 2) | ecosystem: Environmental > Terrestrial > Soil > Wetlands > Peat | place: Germany...
GAAGGCGCACATGACGCTCAGCGTGAAGCCGTTCGGCTGCATGCCGAGCGCCGGCGTGTCGGACGGTGTGCAGTCCGCCATCACCGAGAAGTTCCCCGGGACGATCTTCTGCCCGGTGGAGACGAGCGGCGACGGGCGCGTCAACTTCTACTCGCGCGTGCAGATGTACCTCTTCAAGGCCAAGCAGGCCGCGATTGCCGAGTACGATCGCGCGCTCCAGACGCACGGCGTGACCCGGGAGCAGGTCAAGGCGTTCCTCGAGACGAGCCCGCACTTCGCGAGCCCGCTCTACAAGCCGGCGCATCACTACGCGGGAGCCGGTGCGGACATCGTCGCAGCCGTGGCGCCGTACATCACGAAGACGCGGTCGCAGCGGTGGCAGGAGCGCCTGACGGGCGTTGGCAAGCGGTCGGCCGCGCTTGCGCAACAGTCCCCCCACATGGTCGTCAAGATCGTGAAGGGCGCCGTGGAGGCGGCGCCGGACGTCGTCGAGCGCGTGAAGTTCGACGCGAAGCTCTTCGCAGAGACGCGCAGGACGAAGGCAAAGGCGAAGAGGGTCGCCCAGGTCACCGAGGCGGCGGCGGAGTGACCCGAATACTGGACGAGTGATCAGTGAAGGGCTAAGGTCCCTTCATGACGCTCGACCAGGGCACTCTAAGGGTCATGTTGCGGTTGGCGCGCCGTCGGGAGGCCGCCGATATCGATGCGATTGCCGTCCGGTCGGGGGTCTCCCCGCCCGCTGTGCGGTCATCCCTGCGGCGCCTGGACGCTGGCGGATTGATCGAGCGCCGGGCCGATCAGCCGCCGCGATTGACCCTCGCCGGGTTCGCGATCGCCGTAGCGCTTCTGCCTTCGAAGAGCCGAAAAGGGGTTTGCGCTGCAGTCCGTCCATCGCGCGCGGCGTGAGCGCGGTCCAGCGGGGCGGTTTCCAGCGGCAACGTCTATTCCGCCGGCTTGGCGCCGGACGGCAGCCCCGGGATGGAGGGCCCCAGCGCCTTCCACAGGAGGGGCGCCGCGGCCAGGGCCACCTGGGCGAGCACGCCTAGGCGATCGGGATAGATCCCCAGGAAATCGATGCGAACGAACGGTATCGCGTGCGCCTGCAGCAGGCCGACCGCCTGGAACGCGTGAATGCCCTGTCCGACGAGCACGACGGCGGTCGCGACGAGAACGACAGTGGATGCCTTGAACAGCGTCTGCATGGGCAGGCGGAGGCCCATGCTGCTCACGGCCATCACGAGAACGAGCAGCAGCGCTGCGCCTGCGAAGGCTCCCCAGGCGACCGACGAGGGTGCGTCGATCGAGAGCGCCTCGAGAAAGACGGCGGTCTCGAAGCTTTCGCGGAAGACCGCCAGAAACGACACGGCGAACAGGGCGAACGCGCCGCTGGCCAGCGCGCCGCTCGTCCGTTCCCGGAGGTCGCCCATCGTACGCCGGGTCGTCGCGCGCGCGTTGATCCACAGGGCCGCGTAGAGGAGCATCGCGGCCGCGACGAACGCGACGCACCCCTCGACCTTCTCGTTCATCGCGCCGGCGAGCGCCTTGTGGCCGAGGAGGAACGCGACGGCGCCCGCGGCGATCGCCGAGGTCCACCCGGCGTGGACGAGCCGTGCTCGCGAGAGTTGCTTGCGCTTCTTCAGCACGGCGAGCAGCGCCGCGACGATGACGGCGGCCTCGAAGCCTTCGCGCACGATGACCAGGAGGGCCAGCCAGAACGCCGACCCCTTCGTCGTCCTTGCGCGCGCGCCCGCGCTGGCGGCGCGATCAATCAGCGCCGCGAGTCGCACGGCGTCGTCCCTGGCGCCGGGATCCCCCGCGTGCAGCGCCGCTCGCGTCGTCGTGAACGATCCCTCGATCTGCGTGAGTGCCTCGGGAGCGCGCGCGCGCAGCCAGGGCTCGGCGGGCTCGATATCGGCCAGGTACGCGTCCAGCACGATCCTCTCCGCGCCGCTCTCGTCGCCCCGGGCGGACACCCGCGCTGCTTCTTCCACCCGTGCGCGTGCTGCTGCCAGGAGCGCGGGCGCATCGATCTCGGGCATCGTCCGGCGGAGACACGGGACCTCTCGCGCGCCGAATGCCTCTGCCAGGTCGGCGTCCGATCGGTTCGCGAGGGCGTCCAGCGACACGCGCGGCGGCGCATGGTCGCACGCGGGCTGGCGCAGCGAGAAGACATAGAACGCCAGCGCCCAGCGTTGACTCTCCTCGAGCGTCTCGAAAGAGGGCATCGCCGTCCCCTTCACGCCGAAGCGGATCGCGCTGTAGGCGCGGAACGGCGACAGCGGCTCCATCACCGCGGACGACCGAAAGCTCGCCGGCCTTGGATTGAGGGCCGCAGCGGCGGGACCGTCGCCGGCCCCCGTCGCCCCGTGGCACGTCGCGCACGTCTTCCCGAAGACTCTCTCGCCCTCGGCGAGATCGGGGGCCGTAGCCGGCGTGCGGGCGATTCCGGTGGCGGCGACGAGATCGTCCACGAGAGACGCGCAGTCGGCACTGACCCCGGCGGGATCCGCCCCCTGCCCCACGCGCGCGCCGATCGAAACGACCCGCGAGGCGAACGGCGCGGCGCCGGGCGCTCGTCCGGCAAGCGCGACGGCGTCGGCGGCGAGCGACCTTTGCTCCGCGAGCTCGGCGGAGTCGTTCGACGCCACCGCGGGGGGGTAGTCCTGTCCCACATACTGGAGGATCGCGACGAGGCGCTGCGCTTCGGTGGCCGCGCCACCCTGTGCGGGCGCTCCACGAAATGCCACGGCGAGGACGGTTACGATCGCCGCAACGAGCGACAGGACCGGGATGTATCTGATGTTGAAAGTCGTCTTCAACTAGCTCGGTGGACTATGAGCCGAGACGGGTCGATCTGCAAGCCCGTACGACGGACGCCGTAGAGGTACATGCTCTAGGATCGCCATCACGCGCGATGCTCCCTGCAGCCGCCAAAGAAGCCCTGTCGACTCTGACCGCGTCATGGGGCGGTCGTCCCGAGATCCATGACGGCGTGCGCTCGCGGTGGCGAGCCGGTGGAGACCGCCTCGCGACCGACCTCCCGGGCGACGTCCGCGCCGCCGCGGATCTCCTGGGCAAGGCGCTCCCGGACCTGACGCTTGCAGAGGGTGGCATCGCCGCGATGAGCAAGCTCTTCGCCGAGCCCGTGGGAGAGGTGCTCCTGTCGTGGTGCGCGGCAAGCATATGGCGGCGCGACGCGAGGATGGCCGGGCTCCTGGCGGCCGCCGGCGCCGAGCCGAGCCTTGCGGCGCGGGTCGTCTCCGTGGCTAGAGGCAGGGTGGTCGAGGGGCCGCTGCTCGACGCTCTCGCCTGTGCTCCGCTCCTCGGCGACGGGCTGAAGCTGGGCCTGCCCGAGAACACCCAGGCCAGGGCCCGCCTGGAGATCCTCATCTGGGAAGCGGGCGCGAGCGCGCTCGAGGCCGCCGATCTCGGGCAATGGCTCTGGGGGTCGGCGGATACCTTCGAGGCCATGATTCACCAGCCGGCCAGGGGCACGCTGCGCGGACGTGTGCGCGCCGCGCGCTGTCTCGAGGTGAGCGCACGCGGGATGCCGGCCACGACGGATCCCGAGCTCGTCGGCGGGACGCTGCAGGTGCTGCAGCCACTGCTCCTTCATCCGGAGCCGCTCGTCTGGGTCCACGCCGCGCGCGCTCTCGGACGGCTCACGGGCCCGCTCGAGCAGCTCGAGGGCACTCTCCTCGACTGGGTCCTCGGCGAGTCGCGCGTCCTCCGGCAGCGCGCGATGACGGCGGTGGCGTCGGTGCCGGCCGATCGAATGATGCTGCTGGGCAGCCAGCTCGTCGCCGTCATAGGCTCGCGCGACGAGGAGCCGTGGGTGATCGCCGCGGTGGCCGCCGCGACGCCGTACCTGTTCTTCGAGCGTCGAGACCTCTGGGATCGTCTCGCCAAGCGTATCCTCGCGGGCGATGGGGGCGCGATCGCCGCCCGCGCGCTTGCCCGCGGGCTCGCGACACTCTGGCGCCGCGGCATGGAGCACGCCGAGATCGAGACTCCGCTGCGGGCGCTGCGCGAGATGGCTCGTCTCGCGCGGGCGGGATCGCTCGACGAGTGGCGGCGCTGGATCGAGGTCACCGCCGTGACGGACGCGGTCGAGGGAGCGGAGCGCGATCCCCTTGACCTCGAGCTCGGCCTCGAGAACCTCATGCGCCTCGCCGCGCAGTACGACGACGAGGAGGCCGACGCCCGAGCCGCGCGCTTCGCGGTGTCGCTCGCGCCGACCTTCTCCGAGGCTCGTCGGATCGCGCTAGGGTCGAAGAGAGTGCGCCAGCGCGCCGCCGCGATCAACGCGCTTGAGGGCTGCGCGCGGGCGTTCGCCCTGCGCCTGTGGGGCCCTCTCCTGGCGACGCGACCGGGAGGTGATCCCGTCGAGGAGCCGGACCTCGAGGAGACGTGGAAGATCATCGCGCGGGCGCCGGCGGAGATCCTGGACCTCGTCAAAGAGCGTCGTCCTGCCGAGGGCGGCGATCTGGACGCCGACCTTCCGCTCGAGGTCCTCGCCGTCCGCCTCGGCGGGTACGCGCTCGATGCCTGCGGCGAGGACGGGGCCCTCGGGCCCGGCCGGGGGCCCACGGCGCACGATACGTGCCTCTGGCTTCGCAAGCTCGAGGGCTTCGCGGATGGTTCGCGCGAGCTCCCCGAGTCGCTCAAGGGCGCGCTCAGCACCCTCTTCTGGCGTCTCGTGGACACGACCCGCGGAACCGCGCTGGGCGAGGTCGACGACGTACGCTGGCTGGGTCCCTTCGCCGCCTGGTGGGCCCTCGTGATCGATCGGCCGGCGATGCTCCTGCAGCTTGGTACGGCGTTGCCGATGATGGCCGAGGGCGCGCTCGCCCGGTGCTGTGAGCGAGCGGAGGCGCTCAGGACGTCCATCTCGCTGGACCTCGCCGACGGCCAGTGGGGCGGGTCGGCCGCGGAGGCGCTCGCATCGCTGCATGCCGAGGACACCGAGCTCGCGCACGCCCTCGCGGGCCTCGCCGGCGCGCTGGAAGCGTTCGCCGCCGCCGCCGGCCCCAAGCCCAATCTCGATGCGATGTGCCTCGAGCTCGTGCTCGCGGGCGATCGCCTGCACGGGGCGCTCGCCAACCCCGTGAAGGCCCTTCACCCGGCGAGCGAAGCGAGCGCCGAGGACTCGCTCTCGCGGAGCGCGTCGGAGAACGCGCCCCGAATGGCCGCCCTCGTCGCGCGCGCGATTCGCGCCCGGGAGCTCTCGATGCTCGACGTATGGTTCGCGTCGCTGGGCCCCGTGGCCTCCGCGCTCCTCGAGGCGGCGGTACGGGCGGCGATCCGCCGCACGCCGCCGCCTCCTCCGCAGCCGAAGAAGAAAGAGCCGAAGCTCATCGAAGGCTACGAGCTTGTGAAGCCGCTCGGGGAGGGTGGAATCGGGTCGGTGTGGCTCGTTCGCAAGCCCGGGGCCGACCGCTTCTTCGTCCTCAAGATCCCGAAGGCCGATGCGCTCGCCAACGCGACCGACACCGAGCGCGAGGGGATCCTCACGTCGTTCGTCGAGGAAGCGAAGGCGCTCGCCGGGCTCTATCACCCGAACGTCGCGAACATCATCGATCGTGGCGTCTCCGGGGCCGTGCCATTCCTGGTCCTCGAGTACCTGATCGGCGCGGACCTCAAGCAGTACGCCACGGCGCGTCCGATGACCCTCTTCGAGCTGAGGCAAGTCGTGCTCGAGTCGTGCGCGGGGCTGGCGGCGCTGCACAGCGCCGGCCTGGTGCACCGCGACATCAAGCCCGCCAACATCTGGCTACGTCTCCCGCTTGCCGGGGGCGAGAAGTTCGACCCCGAGAAGCACAGAGACCCGGCACGAGTTCCGCCGCTCGCGGCGGTGGTCATCGACTTCGGCATGGTCCGCGCCATCCGGGTGCCGCCCGACGCGGGAGGACGGTTCGTGGCGGGGACCGCCGGTTACATCGCCCCCGAGCAGGTACTCGATCCGGTGGAGCTCGACGTGCGCGCGGACGTCTACGCGCTCGCTGGGACGATCTACAACGTGACCACCGGGCACGCGTTCTTCGACGACGTCGAGAACCACCGTGATCGGATCATCGCCCACATGCGCCGTGATCCGTTCGAGGACGCCAGCCGCCTGCGCGTCTATCCGGCCGCCGTGGCGAAGCTCCTCCGGGCGGCAACGGCGCGTGAGCCGCGTGATCGCCCGTCTCCGATCGAGTTTGGCAGGGAGTTCGCCGCAGCCCTGTAGGGCATGCTCGCTCGAGGCGAATGCTCACTCGAAGCGAACGACCAGGGGAGCGTGATCGGAGTCGACGGTGGGCGGCTCATCGGCTCGCGGGTCGAAGGGCCCGTGGTCGCGGAGCCCGGCGTTGAGGAAGCGCGCCGAGACCAGGCGCGCGTGCAGGTTGGCCGTCACGAGGACGTGATCGATCTGGGAAGGCTTCCCGCGGTAAAGCACGCTGAAGCGCGCGCTCGGCTCCACGCCGGCGGTGCAGTCGAAGAGCTCGCCCTCGCCCTCGCTCCTCAGCGCACGCACGACCGCCGACGATGGTTCGTCGTTCAGGTCTCCCACGAGGGCGACCCTCGCCTGGGGCTCCGCGGCGAGGATGTCATCGACGATCCCGCGCGCGTGAAGGGCCTCTGCGCCGCGCCACACCAGGCTCCGGAACGCGCCTTCCGCGCGCTCTTGCGGGGTCCTGGGCTCGATCTCGGCGCCCGACGCGTCGCGCAGCGGCACCGGATGCCCGGACTTGAAGTGAACGACCAGCACGTCCACGTCTCCGGTCCCCGGCGTCGCGACGCGTACGTGCACGACGCCCCGTCGGAGCGGGAGACGCTCCCCGAACGGCGGCGGGTCTCCCACGCGAAAGACGGGGAATGGGAGCGCTTCGGCCGTCCGGACACGCGCGGACACCACGGGGAGGCGCGTGAGCACGGCGCACCGGATCCCGCGCGCGTCCGGCGTCCCCATGACCGGTTCGCCGTACCGGCACCCTGGCGTCCGGGCGACGATGCCGCGCACGAGGTCGATGGGGCCGACCTCCTCCAGCCCCACCACGTCGGCGTCGCATTCGCGCAGCAGGGTCGCGATCGCGTCGAGCTTACCCGGGAGCACCGCGAGCGCGCGCTCGTCGCGCGGCGCGAGGAGGTCTTTCACGTTGAATGTCGCGAGCGTGAAGGCCAATGGATCGAACCATAGTAACGTCGTCCCTCGATGTCCGCGTCGGTCTCACAGCCGTCCCTGGGGCAGGGCCGCGGGCTCGCCGGGCCCGCCGCCGCCGCCGGCGCTCTCTTCCTGGGCATCGCGGAGACAGTCGGCGCGATGGCGGTCCTCTTCGCATCGATCGTCCGCACGATGGCGGCGGTGCCACCGACCCTCGATACCCACGAGCTGCGACGCAACCTGCACAAGATGGCGGTCAAGTCGCTCCCGATCGTCGTCGTCACGGCGCTCTTCACCGGCGTCATTGCCGTCATCCAGGCCGCGCCCGTGGTGAAGCGCTACGGCGCCGAGGGCCTCCTGGGATGGGGAGCGGGGTTCGCCACGCTCCGGGAGGTTGCTCCGCTCCTGACGGCGCTGATGGTCTCCGGACGGGTCGGCGCGAACAACACCGCGGAGCTCGGGACAATGGTCGTCACCGAGCAGATCGATGCGCTCCGGGCGCTGGCGATCGACCCTGTCGCCTTCCTCGTCTTGCCGCGCTTCATCGCCATCGTCGTGACGCTCGTCACGATGACGGTGTACGCGGACGCCGTCGCGCTGGCGGGGGCGGCGTTCGCGGGGCTCGGCCTGCTGCAGATCGAACCGCGCAGCTTCTACAACGGACTGACCGGGGGTCTGCTCGGCTTCGGAGACGTGGCGAATGGCCTCGTCAAGAGCCTCGTCTTCGGATTCGTGATCGCCCTCTCCAGCTGTCACTTCGGGATGTCGACCACCGGCGGCGCTCCCGGCGTGGGACGGAGCGTGAACGCGACGGTGGTCGCGAGCGCATCGGGCGTGTTCATCCTGGACTACTTCGTGAGCTTCCTCCTCGGCTGAGTGGTTCCCATGAGCGGGCAGATCGAACAGACGGCGCCTTCTCCTCCCGGGATCGTGCACGACCTCGGGGCCAAGGGGATCGATCTGTTCCTCGGCGCGCGCGAGCTCTACGGCGTCTTCGTGCGCACGCTCTACTACGTGGCGCGCGGGCGGCGGGAGAAGGGCGCCGTCCTCCAGCAGATGTTCGAGATCGGCAATCGCTCGCTCTTCTTCGTCTCGATCTCGATGGGCTTCATCGGGATGATCATCCTTTACCAGGCGGGGATCGAGATCAAACGCGTCATCCCCGACTATTCACTCCTCGGGGCGACCTACCTCGAGCTCCTCGTGCGCGACCTCGCGGCCTCCCTCGGCGGGCTGATGCTCGCGACGCGCGTCGGCGCAGGGATCGCCGCCGAGATTGGGTCGATGGTCGTCACCGAGCAGGTCGACGCCTTGCGAATGTGCGCGGCGGATCCCGTCGATTTCCTCGTCGTGCCGCGGTTCCTCGCGAGCTTGGTGATGACGACGGTGCTCATCGTCTGGGCCGGCGCCGTGGCGTTCGCCACCGGCGCCGTGACGGCCAGCGTCGCGTTCGACGTACCCGTGAGGATCTTCTGCAACATGTCCCTCATCGACCGCGGGGACGTCGTGACCGGCCTCACGAAGTGCGTCGCCTACGGCGCGGCGATCCCGGTCGTGAGCGGGTTCTGCGGGCTGTCGACGTTCGGCGGGAGCGAGGGCGTAGGCTGGGCAGCGACCCGCGCCGTGGTCAACTCGTCGCTCGCAATCATCATCCTCAACGCGATCATCTCCACCGCGAGCCTCCTCGTGTTCGGTGCGACATGATCGTGGCCGCCACGCCGTTCACCGCGCCTCTGGCGCAGGCTCCGGCTCGAACCCCGGGCACGTCAGCACCGGAAGGCGCGGATACTTCACGAAGCGTCGAGGATCCCGGTCGTGTAGCAAGCAGAGGTGGAACACGGTGCCTCGCGCCGAGCCGACCTTCTTGCAGTTCAGGCACAGGCCGCACAGGCCGGGCTTCGGGCTTTCCATTCGCTGGTCCGGTTGATGCAGCGTAGGGTGTGAACAGGGCGAGGAGAAAGGACAACGATGTGATCACGGACGACGAACGCATCGATGAGGCTGGAGGGGAATCGTTCCCCGCGAGCGACGCGCCCTCGTGGACCTCGGGGATCCTCGGGGGGCCGAGCGAGGTCGGTCTGGCCCAGGGAGTCAAGGTACCCAAGCTGACCGAGGCTGAGATCAAGGCCGGCCTCCAGAAGCTGCCGGGCTGGACGCTGCGCGACGGAAAGCTCCACCGCGAGTACGCCTTCGGTGATTTTGCCGAGGCGTTCGGCTTCATGGCGCGCTGCGCGCTCGTGGCCCAGAAGAGCGACCACCACCCGGAATGGTCGAACGTTTACAGCAAGGTCGTCGTGGATCTCACGACACATGACGCAGGTGGCGTGAGCGCGCTCGACTTCGCCATGGCGAGCGAGATGGAGAAGGCCGCGGGGCGGCCCGTCACCCAGTGACCGACGCCGTGGTGATCGGGTCCGGGCCGAACGGCCTGGCCGCCGCGGTATCGCTTGCTCGGGCCGGCGCCTCGGTCGTGGTGCTCGAGGCCAGCGCCGAGATCGGCGGCGGAACCCGGACCGCCGAGCTCACTCTGCCGGGCTTCGCCCACGACGTCTGCTCCGCCGTGCATCCCATGGGCGTGCTCTCCCCCTTCTTCCGCGATCTCCCGCTCGCGGAGCACGGCCTGCGCTGGGTGTACCCGCGCGCGTCGGTCGCGCACCCCCTGGACGGCCAGCCGGCGGCGCTGCTGCACACGTCGATCGAGCAAACGGTTGCGGAGCTCGAGGCCGACGGGCCGACGTACCGCCGCCTCGTCGAGCCTTTCCTCTCGAACCCCGAAGGGCTCCTGGCCGACGCGCTCGCGCCGCTCGGCATCCCACGGCACCCGATGATGATGCTCCGGCTCGCGCTGCGCGGGCTTCGATCCGTCGCGGGCCTGGCGAAGCGTTTCCGCGGCCCGAGGGCGCCGGCGCTCCTCGCTGGATGCGCCGCCCATTCGATCCTCCCGCTCGATCGCTCCCCTACGGCTGCCGTCGCGCTCATGTTCCTCATCTGCGGCCACGTGCGCGCGTGGCCCGTGGCGGCTGGGGGATCGCGATCCATCGCGGCGGCGCTCGCGAGTCTTCTACGGTCGCTGGGAGGGCGCATCGAGACGGGAGCCCGCGTGCGATCGCTCGCGGAGCTGCCGGCGGCGCGCGTCTATCTCTTCGACACGAGCCCCGCCGGGCTTGCGGCCATCGCCGCGCCCGTCCTGCCGGCGAGGTATCTGCGTCGTCTGGGCCGGTTCCGCTACGGGCCGGGAGTCTTCAAGCTCGACTGGGCGCTCGACGGGTCCATCCCGTGGCGGGACCCGCGCTGCCTGGAGGCATCCACGGTTCATCTCGGAGGGACGCTCGATGAGATCGCGAGCGCGGAGGCGGCCGTCTGGCGCGGAGAGCACCCGGAGAAGCCGTTCGTTCTCCTCTGCCAGCAGAGCGAGATCGACCGGAGCCGCGCCCCGGACGGAAAGCATACCGGCTGGGCCTACTGCCACGTGCCGGCCGGCTCGACGACGGATCTCACCGCGATCGTGGAGGGGCAGATCGAGCGGTTCGCTCCCGGGTTCGCGGATCGCATCCTGGCGCGTCACGTGACGACCACCGCCGACCTGGAACGGGTCAACCCGAACTACGTCGGCGGTGCGGTCACCGGAGGGGTGAGCGACGTCTTCCAGCTCTTCACCCGTCCCGTGGCGCGCCTGGACCCGTACACGACGCCCAACCCGCGCGTTCTCATCTGCTCGGCGTCCACCCCGCCGGGTCCAGGAGTGCACGGAATGTGCGGCTACCACGCGGCGAAGACCGCGCTGCGGCGCATCCACCGGTTCGCCGTCGCGCCGCTGCGTTGACGCGCCGGCACGTGGGTCACGGTCCTGTCGCAGCCTTGACGCAGCGTCCGTCCTGACATCGCCGATCGCCCGTGCACTCCGTGTCGAAGTGACACAGCCTCGGCGTCGGGTCCGGGACCTGCGGCGCCTCGTCCGCCTGTTCCTTGCACTCCACCACGGCGTTCGCTTGGCCCACGTTGCGCTCGGTGCACGCGTACGTCTTGCCGCGACAGCGGGCGGACCACGACTCGGTCGACCAGACCTTGTCCTCGCTCATGATCACGACCTCTTCGGCCGGGCAACCGGTCTGGGCGGCGGTCCACGCCGGCAGATTCCTGCCCGCGCAACCGATGATGCCCACCGCCAGAAAGGCGATCGTTCGATCCATCGTCATCCCCTTCGTCACGTGGAGGACACACCCACCGCAGCCCGTTTCCCTTTGTCATCGTACACGTAGAACCCGCGCCCGGATTTGCGCCCGAGCCATCCCGCGGCGACGAGGTTCCGCAGGAGCGTCGGCGCGCGGTACTTGTCGTCGCCGGTCTCGCGGTGCAGGACGTCGGCGATCGCGAGCACGGTGTCCAGCCCAATGAGATCGCTGAGCTCGAATGGCCCCATCGGGTGATTGAGCCCGAGCTTCGCCCCCGTGTCGATGTCCTCCGGCGTCCCCACACCTTCCTGCAATGCGAAGCAAGCCTCGCACAGCATCGGCAAGAGGATGCGGTTGACGAGGAAGCCGGGAGCGTCGCGGCTCACCGTCGTCGTCTTGCCCATCCTCTCGGCCAGCGCCATTGTCGCGGCGTACGTCTCGTCGCTCGTCTGCAGCGCGCGGATGATCTCGACGAGCTTCATGAGGGGAGGGGGGTTCATGAAGTGCATACCGATGACGCGGTCCGGCCTGGACGTGGCGGAGGCGAGCTTCGTCAGAGAGATGCTCGACGTGTTGCTCGCGAGCCACCGGTCGGGAGCCAGAGCGGCGTCGCACCTGCGGAGCAGCGCGAGCTTCAGCTCCATGTCCTCCGTGGCCGCCTCGATCACGAAGTCACACGCCCTGAAATCCTCGGGCTTGGCGGCGGGCTGGATGCGCGCGAGCAGCGCGGTGCGCTCGTCCGCGGTCTGCTTTCCCTTCTCCACCAGCTTGGCGAGGATCGAACCGATCCTGTCTTTGCCTCGCTCGGCAAGGTCGAGGGTGGCGTCCACGAGGACGACGTCGAGCCCGGCGGCGGCGGCGACCTGCGCGATGCCTGTCCCCATCTGGCCCGCGCCGAGCACGCCCACCGACTTGATCGGGGGCAGGGCGCGCATCGCGCGGATATTCATACGAGAATATTGTCGCACAAGGGGGCCGGTTGTCCCCCTTCAATTGACCCATCTCTTGCAGGTACCCTGAAGATTTGCCGTAAAGTTCAAGAATGCGCGGGAGCCATAGGATCGCCGGTGCGCTGAGCCTTGCCGCACTGGCGCCGCTGGGCTGTGGGAGCAACGGGGAGAACGGCGGGAACGTCTTCGTCGTCGACGGAGGATCGTCGGATGTGACGTTCGCCGGAACGGTGGACTCAAACTTGGGGGACGTGTCGCTGGTCACTCCCGTCTTCGGCGTCGATGGTGGCGGCACCCAGGACGCCGCGCCCATCAACCCGGACGCGCAGGGCGTCTTCGCCATCTCGCCCTCGGGCTTGCAGACGATCACGGTCATGGCCGGCCAGAACACCCCGACGGTGTCATTCGCGGCCACGTACAGCGGCCTGCCCGTCGACGCCGCGTGGACCGTCGATCGCGGAGATCTCGGGACCGTGGGCACTGCCCCCTCGCCGACCGTCGCGCTCGCGCCGAGCGGGTCGACCGGAGGGCTCGTGACGGTGACCGCGGGCTTCAACGGGAAGCTGGCGAGCGCTCAGGTCTTCATCAAGCTGACGGCGAATCAGAACGGGCCGAACGCGAGCGACCCGGGTGAGCAAGCGCAGATCGCGACGTCCGTGGCGCAGCTGACCCAGGGGGGCGGCGTCGGCGGCGTCGGGGGCGACGGTCTCGGCGTGGCCGTGACCGACGGGCCGACGCTCGCCGCGCTGGGGACGCCAACTGGCAGCGGCTCGGCCCAGGGCCTGACGTTCCTCTACCCATACGATGGGACGGTGTGGCCGCGCGGGATGCTCGCGCCGCTCCTCATGTGGCAGTGGACGCTCGGGGACGCGGACGCCATCCAGGTCTCGCTGGCCACGACGAGCGGATCGTTCTCGTGGACGGGGACCTTCGGCCGCCCCGCGGTGCTGACCGCCGGTCAGACCTTCGTCCGTCATCCGATCCCGCAAGACATCTGGGACATGGCCACGAACACCGCCGGGGGACCGACGCCGAGCGGCATGCCCGACAGCCTCACCGTGACGTTGACCGTGGCGAAGTCCGTCGCGGTGGACGGCGGGACCGCGGCCGAGACGGGCTTCGGACCGATCACGGAGACCTGGCCCGTCGCCCCCAGCGGGCTGCCGGGCATCATCTATTACAATTCGTACGGCACGCAGCTCGCGCAGAACTCCACCGGGGCGGTGGGCGGCAACGGGATGTTCGGGGCCGCGGTGCTCTCGATCCACGTCGGCGACACGGCGCCGCAGCTCGTCGCGGGGACCAACGGCGGTGCCGCGCAGTGCCGCGCGTGTCATTCCGTCGCCGCGGGCGGCTCGCGCCTCGTCGTGCAGCACGGGGACAACAATTACGATACGTCCTCGGCCTACACATTGACGCCCACGGGCAGCGTCGAGACCGTCCTCGCCAACGACGCGACGTTCTCCGGGGTCTATCCCGACGGCAGCCTGACGCTCACGGAGCCGGGCAAGATCCTTCCACTGCCCAGCGACGCGACGCTGCCCACGGTCAACGGGCTGTCGGCCTTCGCGACGGACGTGGGGACGCCGATGTTCTCGCCCGACGGCACGACCGTGGCGTTCAACCCGATGGCGGGCTCCGGCGTCACCAAACCGGCGCAGCAGATCTGGGTCATGGCCTACGTCTCGACGACCACCACGTTCAGCGGTCCGACGCTGGTCGTCGACGACACGGGAAAGCCGGCGCAGACGCGACCGGGGTGGCCCGCGTTCTTTCCGGACGGAAAATCGCTGGCCTTCCACCACCAGAGCGTCGCCGGCGTCGACGGCAACACGTCCGGCGCCCTCTGGACACGAAAGGGAGCCAAGGCGCAGATCGCGTGGACCAGCGCCAGCGACTCGACGCACGTGACGCCGCTCAACGAGCTGAACGGAATGAATGCCGCGGGCACGGTGTACCTGCCGCAGCTCGCGCAGCCTAGCAGCCTCCAGTGCACGGCGGACAACTCGCAGGTCGGCAACATCAATCCCGCTCACGACGACGACGTCGACCTCAACTACGAGCCGACGGTGAACCCCGAGGCCTCGGGTGGCTACGTGTGGATCGTCTTCACGAGCCGGCGCCTGTACGGGAACGAGGCCACGATCCCGCCCTTCTGCAGCGATCCACGCGGCGTGGACCTGGTCGAGAACATCACCACCAAGAAGCTTTGGGTCGCCGCGGTCGACCTCGGCGCGCAGCCGGGAACCGACGCGAGCCACCCAGCCTTTTACCTTCCGGGACAGGAGCTCCTTGCCGGCAACTCGCGTGGCTTTTGGGTGCTCGAGCCCTGCCACCAGGACGGGCAGTCATGCAAGAGCGGCGACCAGTGCTGCAACGGCTACTGCGAGCCCGAGGGCGACGGCGGTGCGCTCATCTGCGCCAACACGCCCCCCAACAACGCATGCTCCGCCGTGGCGAACAAGTGCATCACGGCTGCCGCGTGCTGTGACACGACGAACCTGTGCGTGAACGGGTTCTGCACGATTTCGAAGCCGCCCCAGGGCCCCCAGTGATCCCCCAGTGAACCGGTCGGCGCGCCTCCCGGGCGGGTCACCCGACGCTTCGTAACGCGAACGTCACAATCGACGGGGACCTCCCGATGGTAAAGGCGGGCCGGAGGCGGCAATGGCCCTGACGGCGGCACCCGGCGATCTCGCGCACCCGAAGGCGGCGCTTCATTCGAAGATTCACAAGGCCCCGAGCAAGACGGCCACCGCGGTCTTCGCTGCGGTCCTGGCGATCGGCGTCACATACTCGGGCTCGCAGCTCGTGCGCGACGTTTCGCACATCCACACGACCTCCGTGCTGCCGTGGGTGCTGCTCGGCGTGGCGCTGCTCATCGCGCTCGGCTTCGAGTTCGTGAACGGATTTCATGACACGGCCAACGCCGTGGCGACCGTCATCTACACGCACTCGCTCGAGCCGCAGGCGGCCGTCATGTGGTCCGGGGCGTGGAACTTCATCGGCGTCCTGGTGTCGACCGGCACCGTAGCGTTCGGGATCATCTCCCTCTTGCCGGTCGAGCTCATCCTCCAGGTGGGCGGCAGCGCGGGCTTCGCGATGGTCTTCGCGCTGCTGGTCGCCGCCATCCTGTGGAACCTCGGCACGTGGTACTTCGGGCTGCCGTCGTCGAGCTCGCACACCCTCATCGGCTCGATCATCGGCGTGGGGCTGGCCAACCAGTTCATGGCGCCGAAGTCTGGCACCAGCGGCGTCGACTGGGCGCAGGCCGGCAACATCGGCAAGTCGCTCCTCATCTCCCCCATCGTCGGCTTCGTGTGCGCCGCCGGGCTCCTGCTCCTGCTCAAGGCCGTCGTCCCGAACAAGAAGCTGTACGAAGCCCCCGAGGGCACGGAGCCGCCGCCATTCTGGATCCGCGCCCTCTTGATGCTCACGTGCACCGGCGTCAGCTTCGCGCACGGATCGAACGACGGGCAGAAGGGCATGGGGCTCATCATGCTCATCCTGGTCGGCACGGTCCCGACGGCGTACGCCCTCAACCGCGCGGTGACGCCCGCCGAGTGCCAGGACTTCATCGCGGTCTCTGCGCAGGCGAGCGACGCCCTCGGCCACTACGCGCCGGCCGGAGTCGTCTCCGCCGAAGCGCGCGCCGACGTCGCCGAGTACGTCCGCAGCCGGACCCTCGGGCCCCGCACCGTACCGGCGCTCCGCCGCATGGTCAGCGACATCGCCACGGACCTCGGGCGCTACGGCGAGCTGCGCAACGTCCCCGCGGAGCAGACGCGCAACTTCAGGAACGACCTTTACCTCGTCGGCGAGGCGCTGAGGCTCGTCCAGAAGACCGGTCAGCCGGCGATCGGCGCCGCGGACGCAGCCGTCCTGAAGAACTACAAGCGGCACGTCGACGGCGCGACGAGGTTCATCCCGCTGTGGGTCAAGGTGTCGGTCGCGATCGCGCTCGGCCTCGGGACGATGGTCGGCTGGAAGCGCATCGTCGTGACCGTGGGCGAGAAGATCGGCAAGGACCACCTGACCTACGCGCAGGGTGCCGCGGCGGAGATAACGGCCATGGCCACGATCGGCGCCGCCGACGCGTTCGGTCTGCCCGTCAGCACGACCCACTGCCTCTCCTCGGGTGTGGCGGGGACGATGGCGGCCAATCGTTCGGGCCTGCAGATGGCCACCGTGCGCAACCTCCTGATGGCGTGGGTGCTCACGCTGCCCGCGTCGATCCTCATCGCGGGCGGGCTCTTCTTCGTGTTCAGCCATACGTTCTGAGGACGGGCGGACTCAGCGCGAATAGACGAGGCGGAAGAACTCCGCGCGGCTGCCCACGCCGCACTTGGCGTAAATCTGGCTCACGTGCTGGCGAATGGTCTTCGGGCTGTTGCCTTCCAGCTCGGCGATCTCGCTGCTCGAGAGGCCCTCGAGAAGGCTCCGGGCGACCGCGCGCTCCTTCTCCGTGAGATGGGCGTCGGCCAGGACCCGGTCGATGTTGCGTCCGCTCGCGTCTCCCGTGCCGCGCACACACTCGATGGCGGCGATGAGCTCACGGGCCCGGAAAGGCTTCTCCAGCAAGTGCGCGGCGCCCTGGTTCAGCGCGATCTTCACCATCTCGACATCGGCGTGCGCCGTGATGACGACGACCGGCGCGCGGACGCCGGCGGCGCCAAGGTCGACCATCAGCTTGAGCCCCGCGCGGTCGTCGTTTCCGAGCACCACGTCCGTGACGACGACGTCGACGGGCCCTGACTTCGCCACGTGGCCGAGCGCGCCGGGGGCGTCGCCGGCGACCAGACAGCGGTAGTCCGCCCGCTCCACGGCGAGGGCGAGCATCTCCCGAGTATCGCGCTCGTCGTCGACGAGCAGGACGGTGCCCCTCACGGCGTGTCCTTCAGCGGCAGCTCGAAGCGGAACATCTTGCCCTCCGTCTCTTCGAGGGTCACGTCCCCGCGCATCGCACGAGCGAGGGCGCGCGCGATCGGGAGGCCAAGGCCGAGGCCGTGCGTCTTCGTCGTCCGGAGCGGCTCGAAGATCGCGTCGCGCACGCCGGGATCGACCGGCGGTCCGTCGTCGCAGACGCGGACGACGGCGCGACCGCGCTCGGAGGTGAGCCGGATGGTCACCGACCCGCCACCGCGCTCACGCAGCGATCCCAGGCTGTTGTCGATGAGGTTCTCGAGGATCGTGCGCACGTAGCCGGGGTCGGCGCTCGCTTGCACGGACCGCTCGCACTCGAGACGCACCTCGAGCCCGCCCTCCGCGACGAGCTGCCTCCAGTCCTCGGCCAGCGTGCGGAGCATGGCGTCGAGGGCGATCCGCTGGAGCTGAGGCTCCCCCGTCGCTCCCACCTCGCGCAGCATCCGGAGGTGGGACAGCGCGCGGTCGGCCTGCGTCCTGGCGCGTGCGACGAGGTTCGTCGCCCCGGACTCGCCGCCGCTCATCGAGGCCAGCTCGTCGAGGAGCAGGCCCAGCGCATGAAGGGGGTTGTTGACCTCGTGGAGGACCGCGGCGCTGAGCACCCAGACGGCTTGGTCGCGCTCGACCTTCTGCAAGCGCGATCGCAGCGCATCGGCCCGGCCCGCGGCCTCCCGGGCCGAGGAGAGCTCCGCGCGCAACCGCAGATAGTGGGCGCAGACGCCGAGCAGGGCGAAGACGACGATGGGGAGCACGCGGTCGATGACGGCGTGGGCCTCGGCGAGGCGACCGGTCAATGTGCCGCGGCCGATGCGTGTCTCGGAGAGGACGTCGAAAAGGACGTAGGCGATCCCCGCTGCAGTCCCGAGGCTGACGTACGCGAACAGACGAAGCTCGCTGGGCCGCGTCGGCGCGGGATCCGGCATGGTGGCCGTGAGTGTATCGCCGCGGAGAACGTCGCGATCCGGCAATCGGCGGCCGTGGGGCGGCTCACTGCGCGCAGCAAACTGTGATGGCCGTCGAGGGGTCGGGGGAGACCGTGCCCGTGCTCGTGGCGACGCCTGAGGCGGTGCACTGTCCCGGTTGTGCGACCCTCGCCTCGACGGCCGCGATCTGGTTCGCTCCGATGACGTTGCACGCTCCGGCCTCCAGGTTCATGAGAGGCGATCCCGCGTCCGAGCACGTGGCCGTCGTGAAGGTCGTCGCTCCAGCGAGCGAGCACGACACGCTCCCCGGGGAGCCGCACGTGCAGCCCCCGAGGGCGCAGCCGCGCGTGTCGGCGACGCCCGCGTAGTATGTGTGCTGCAATGGATAGCCGGTCGCGGTCGAGCAGCCGCCGCTCCCGTTCTGCCAGACGCACAGCGTGGTCGTGAACGGCGACACAGGCTTGTCGGCGCAGACTTGCTGGCCC
>Ga0209415_10007823_pt1 | contig 18597 bp, 15 predicted proteins | sample PeaSoiSIISIP2007_FD_187696 | JGI IMG/M metagenome (GOLD analysis project Ga0209415, IMG submission 187696) | Peat soil microbial communities from Weissenstadt, Germany - SII-SIP-2007 (SPAdes) (version 2) | ecosystem: Environmental > Terrestrial > Soil > Wetlands > Peat | place: Germany...
CTAGCCCTTCACCTCCACCAGGTCGGGCAGGGGACTTCCACCCCCAAGCTGTCGAACATGTTCGGCACACAAAGAAAGCCCCAGCCGCGAGGCTGGGGCATTTTCTGCAAAGAGGGTTCGAGCAGTTTAGTCAGGACCCGCCGAATCATTCCCGCCTTCACGGCGGTTCATTTCTTCCTGCAGCTTTTGCAAAAGCTGGGCGCGCTGTTCGGTGCTCAATTCGCGCCGTAGTTCTTCCAATGCCAGGGCGACGATGTGGTAGTGGTGCGCTCCGGCGAACTTGGGATCCGTCGTGATGTCGAGCCAGAGCTTGTGCATGAGTTCGACATCCTGCGGGCGGAGACGCGGGGTATGCGGGCCAATCGTGTACTCACGAACCGTTCCGTCGGGAGCGCAGACTTCGAGGCACACCCGCGGACGGGGCTCGGGCATGCGCTCCCAGGCATCTCCGGTGAGCTTGGCCTGTTCGTCGGCGGTTAGTTTGTTGGAGAGGCCGCAGATCACGCGGGAGGAATCGAGCCGCTGCGCGGTCACCATGATGGCTTCAAACACGTCGGTCGCGGGGACGACCAGCAGAGAAATCGGCTTGCCTTCCTTTTCGGCGACGGCCACAGCGGCGGTGAATAGTTCCTGCTCGTAGTGGTCGAAAACCTGGCTGGCTTCGAGCACAGAGCTGCCGCCGAAGGTGGGTTCGCGATGGTAGAGGCGCGCGCTCATCACGACCACATCCTGTTTGAGCGTGTTGGTATGGGCCAGCACCTGGCGCAGGTAGTACAGGTTGCGGGGATCGCGCACCGCCACCAGAATGTTCCCCTCACGAACGCCCATGGCGCCGCTGCCCAGTTCCTGATTGCCGTAGACGCGGAACTGGTCAAGCTGTTCGGGTTTGCCGTGACGCTCCTTCGCGACGTGGCGCTCGGACAGCGTAAAGATGGTGAAGAAGACGCCGCTGAAAATCACTCCGGCGATGGTGGCTTGATACTTCGTGAACAAATTCACGACCGCGGTGATCAACAGCACCGCGGAAATCAGAATCAAGCCCACCGGAACTTCAGTCTTGCCGATGTGCAGGTTGCCGGGCACTTTCCATTCGCGATTCCCCGGCTCGGTGAAGCGCAGCACGAGCACGGCGATGGACTTCATGGCGAAGCTCCAGATCACGCCGAATGCGTAGAGCGCCGCCAGCATGTAGACGTTGCCGCGGCTGAGCACAATAGTCAGCACCTGGAGGCCGACGATCAGGTTGATGATGCGATAACTGGTGCCGTAGCGGTTGTGCGGCTTCTGGAACCAACTGGTGAGCACACCGTCTTCGGCTACGCGATTCAGAACTCCGTTCGCGCCTACGATGGAAGTATTCTGCGCGCCCGCTAAGATCAGCACGCCCACCAGCACCACGAAGCCGTGAAACAGGAGCTTCAGACTCTCGGGTCCGACCAGATACACCGCGATGCCGCCGATGAGGTTGGCGAAGTAGTCAGGGCGAACCTTATCGGGGATAATCATCACGGCGAAGAACGAGACCAGCGACGTGAACAGCAGGCTGTAGATGAAAATTACCAGCCCGGTCTTCTCCAGGTTCTTCAGCTTGGGATGTTCGATCTCGCGATTGACCTGGGCGAGAGTCTCTTCGCCGCTCATGGCCAGCACCGAGTGCCCGAAGCCGACGAAAAGGATGATCCAGGTGATGTGGCCGAACCAGGTTCCGTTGAGCCAGCCGAGCGATTCCTTGTTCAGCGGAATTACGCCCGCGTGCAGCGGGTTGGGCGGCAACTGGACAGGTGCGCGCAAAACCGTGATGGTGCACCAGATGATGAGAATCACCACCATCACGGTGGTGATTGCCATGATCTGCAGGGCTTTCTGGCTGGACTCGTGCATGCCCTGGGTATTTTTCCACCAGAAATAGAGCACCACGATCACGGCCAATCCTGCTGCGAAATGGTCGTCGGAAAAATGAAGGGGGCGGTGCATATACACGCCCATGTCTTTGATGAAGCCCGCCAGGTACTGGCCAGCGGAGACAGCGCTGATGGGGCCGGTCAGCACGTAGTCGAAAAGCAGGGCCGAGACGGAAAACTTGGCCAGGGTGCCGCCCATGGCTTCTTTGACCACGCGGTAGACGCCGCCACGGACAAACATGCTGCTCGATTCGATATAGAGCGCCCGCACGCAATAGCTGAACAACATGACGCCGAGAATGAACCAGGGAGCGCTCTTGCCGATGACCTTCTCGGCGTCCCCTCCAGCGTAGTAAGCGGAGGATGCGAGATCGGAGAGGACGATGGCGGAGGCGCGCCAGAAGGAGATGAAGGTCAACATCACCGTGGTGGCGACGAAGACCCTTATGGCCGGTTTGGAACCTTCAACGGATGTAGCCATGCTGCAAGGAGTGCGCGGACTGCTTATCAGGGTAAACCTATTGAAGATAGCATAGGGGAAGGCGGGGCAGAGGGTCAGTTTCCGGCGTAGCGAAACCGGGCAAGTATCGAGGAACTGTTCCGGCCGGAAACCTTTTAGTTTGGCTAATGTGCGGAGGAGGTGGGCTCTTTACCGGGACAAGCCTCATCCTTGTTTTCGCTTTTTGGCCCGGCGTTCCACCTCCCGCTCGTATGCGTCCCGGCGTGCCAGCCGTTCACGCTCGCTCTCGCGCATATTCACTTGCAATTCGTGTCTAACTCGGCTGGTTTTTCTCCGATCCCGTATTCCCAGCAAGCAGAAAACGAAATGGCAATCCGCCGCAGTCGGCTCCTGGCGTCTGATCTTGGCTACTTTCGCGCCGAATGGTTGAGAGAGCAGTTTCTGAAGAGGATCGACGGTGACCTTGCGCGCCTCCGCGGCGATGAAATTCGCCAGCACCTGTTGTGTGTATTTGAGGGTAATCTCCGTGCCGGTCAGCGAGGAATGGGCCACGAGACGGACGAGCGCGCCTTCCAACGCACTCGCATTTGACCGCACATTCTGCGCAATGTAGAGCGCCACATCCGTTGGGAGGATTACTTTTTCCTGCTCCGCTCTCTTCTGCAGAGCAGCGACTCTTATTGCGAGGTCGCGAATCTGCAGGTTGGGAACACTCTCCTCCCTCACGTGGCCTCCTTTTCGCCTGCTGAAGATTGTACAGCGCGTCTCTGGAACGGTGGGAGAACCATCTATCGCATGTGTTGCGAACGGCCGGTTCGACCACGAGTCGCATCTACATTTCACAACCAAGTCAACGGGCGCTACCGCCCGATTGCGACAACCATAGTCCAACGAGCGGTGGGGTTTGTGCCGTGGATTCCCTAGCCCTTCGGCGCGAGGTAGGTATGGGTAATTCGGTCGTGCCAGCAGAGCGAGTCTTCGTCGAGAAAGACCCAGACGTATCCCATGCCGAGCGAAGCGGCTGAGAGGAATGAAGCGAGGACACGCCAGCGGCGGAGCCGGCGGCTGGCTGGACTTCCATCGAAGCGGGCCAGTTCGAGGTGCGCCAGAAGCAATCCGGGCGTGGTGCCGCAGTAAACCAGGAGCAGGTATTGGTAGGCGGCCCAGAACAGGCCGAAGAGCCCGGCAGCAAGGCCGATAATCTGGAATCGCGGCGGACGGATCCCCGTCAGCTTCCAGAAAATGAAGGCGAAGAGAGCGCAGGCCGCGGCGATGATGACGCCGTCGACCGCAGCGGAGAAAAAGCGCCGCGCCAGCGACGGACTCTGTGACGGGATATCGATCCCCGGACGTTTCTCCATTTCCGGACGCAAGACGGGCTCAATCGTGATTCCGCCCAGAGCCGGAGGTGGCGGGACGACTTCCGGCGCTTCCAGGATGCGAGGACGGTCACGATCCATGACCGGCTCGGCTAATTCGTCGAGCGGGGCCGGCGGAGGAGTCCAGGAGCGCGGGAACTCAATGATCTTTGCTGTGGTCGGGGCTGTGACCGGGGCTGTGGTCAGGGCCTCGGGCTGAGGCAACTCTGCGGCCGCGGTCTCCAGTACGACGTGATCCTCAGGCGATGCCAGCGGACCGGCTGCTGGGCTTTCAACGGCATGAGCAAGTCCATCGGCAAACCTGTCCAAGGCCAGAGCATGGTTGGAGGCCGACATTCTATGAGGGAAAGTGGAGGACCCGGCAGAAATGTCACTTGTGGCAGGGGTGGGATCCTCCTCCTCGAAGCGCAGGCGCAGCGACGGATAGCGGGGTGGACGCGGCTTGCGGCGGGATTGATAGCGATTCAGCCGGGCTGCGACCTCCTGGCGCCAGGCAACAGAATCTTCGGGCGCAGGCTGGTTGCCATCTATAGTATTGGGCGCCGAGGCTTCGGCCGCTGGAAGCAGCCTCGGAGCCGCTCCCGGCGTTTCGGGCTCTGCTTGCGGCGCGGCAGAGGCTGGGTGGGCGGCGGCGTCGGCTAGCCAGCGCGGCGAAGCGGTGGAATGCTGGTCGGAAGAGCAGCGGCAGATGTCACCACAAAGCGGACAGGGCATGAATCACAGTCTTACGAGAAAGCCAGAACCCAGAACCAGCCGGATAGGCGTGTTCAATAAACACGTCCGGATAACCATGAAGACGGCCACGGAATCCAAATCTTCGGGCGGCTTTGCCTCCCGAGGCACAGCCGTGCTAAGTTCACGACGACTGGACCGGTAGAAGCATCCGGGGCGCATCTTTAAATATGCAATATGCCAGGCGCATCGGATCGTCTTGTTCCGGCGATCTTTTTCCCGACAATCTTGTTCCGATGACTGTTCGCAACAGATTCCTTATCACGGCAGCGGTGCTTTGTCACCTTCTTCTCGTTCCGCCGTTAGTTACCAGCCAGTTGCCGCCTGCCGATGCTGTTGCGGCAGCACCGCGGGCCGGCGCGCCGGGGGAAGAATCGGCGACTGCTCCAGCGACCCCTTGCGCTCTAGCGGCCGCGGCCCAGAAGGAAAAAGGAGACGTCCATACCATCTGCGCCATCCGGCAGGAAGAAGAAGGCCCGGTTTACAAATTGCACGGCGCGGTCGAAATCTACTACGGAACTTACGTGATGCGGGCCGACGAAGCCACCTACAACTCCGACACAAAAGAGGCGACTGGAACGGGACACTTCGCGCTCGACGGCGGTCCCAATGACGACCACATTCGCGCGTCGCGCGGCACTTACAATCTGGAACTCGAAACCGGCCGTTTCTACGATGTGACCGGGACCACTGGGCTGCTCTTTCGCGGCAACCAGGTAATCCTGACTTCCACCGCTCCCTTTGCCTTTACCGGAAAAATTGTCGACAAGACCAGCCCTGAACGCTACCTGGTCTACGACGGCACCATCACCACCTGCGAGTTGCCGCATCCCAAGTGGGAATTCGACGCGCGCAAGGTGAGTGTGGATGTGGGCGGCAATGCTCAAATCTACCGCAGCACCTTTCTGCTGCACGGCATCCCCATGCTTTATTTTCCTTATGCAACCCATCCCGTGGAAAGAGACTCCCGGCAGTCGGGGTTTCTGATGCCTTCCGTCGCGCGGTCTTCTACTAAGGGAAACGTCGTAGGGGACGCCTTCTACTGGGCCATTAATCGCATGATGGATGCGACCTTGGGCGCCGAATATTTTTCGCTGCGCGGCTGGGCGCAGCGGGGCGAGTTTCGCGCCCGGCCCAGCGAAACTTCCTACGCGGATCTTACCTATTTTGGGGTGATTGACCGGGGTATCGGTTCGCCTCCACTCAAGGAGGGGGGAGAGAATGTGCGGCTGAACTCTGCCGGGACCTTCGAGGGGTTCCGCGCCGTCGCCAACATCGACTACTTGAGTTCGTTTCTGTTCCGGCTGGCCTTCAACGAGGTTTTCAGCCAGGCCGTGTATTCGGAAGTAAAATCGCAGGCTTTTCTCTCGAAATCCACGGACGGCTTTAGCTTGAATGGATTCGTGGAACGCTACCAGAACTTTCTGAGCACAACGCCGGGGCAAGTGGTGACGATTTCGCACGCCCCCAGTCTTGATTTCTCCGGCGAGGACCGGGAGTTGGGGCACACACCGCTCTACTGGTCGTTTGACTCGTCGGCTACCGGCTTGTCCCGCAGCGAACCTGGGGTGTGTCCGAACTCGATTCTACCTCTGGCGTGCGCGCAGCCCTTCCGCACGGGAAATCTTGTCGAGCGATTCGACCTGAACCCGGAAATTTCTTTGCCGCTGCTGTTTCGAGGATGGTCTTTGCGCCCGGAGCTGACATTGCATGAAACCTATTACACCGAAAGGCTCGTAGGAGAAGACCGGGAAAACCCGGGGCGGGCGGTAAGCGACGCCATTAACCGCCAAGCCCTGGAGACGGCGGTGGAACTGCGGCCGCCCCTGCTGGAGCGCGTGTTCGACAAGAACTTCCTGGGGAGAAAGTGGAAGCATGTCATTGAGCCGCAAGTGGTCTATCGCTTTGTGACCGGCGTGAACAACTACGCCAATGTTCTGAAGTTCGACGAACGCGACATTCTCACCGACACCCATGAAGTCGAGTACGGCTTTGTGACGCGTCTGTATGCCAAGCGCAATTCGGACAAGCCGGAGGATTGCGACCCCATCATGTCGGCACTCATGGTGGGCGGCGCGGCGCCGGAATCGACCGTGCCCTGGCAGCATATCAACACGCTGGCAAATCGTCAGTGCCCGCCGGAGCCGCCGGTGCGCGAAGTCGTGACCTGGGAGTTGGGACAAAAATACTTTCTCGATCCCACGTTCGGCGGAGCGCTGATTCCCGGCCAGCGCAATGTATTCACCACCACCGTGGACCTCACCGGCATCGCATTTCTCACCCAGCCGAGGCACCTTTCGCCTCTGGTTTCCCGGTTGCGCGTGGAGACCAGTTCGCGCACCGACGCGGAGTGGGATCTGGATTACGACTTTCAAAGCAATCGCGTCAACGCGAGCACTCTACTCGCCAACTACCACTTCGGGCAGGTGACGATCGGCGGTGGCGATGCATTCCTGCAGATACCGGTGCAGACGCAGGCTTCGCCCGCACGCTTCAACCAGTTTCGCGCTGCCCTCGGATACGGACGCCCCAACAAGCGCGGCTTTAGCGCCGCCAGCAGTTTTGGCTTTGATGCGGAGAGCAATGCGCTGCAGTTCGTCAGCGCGCAGACCACCTACAACTGGGATTGCTGCGGCATGACCATGGAGTATCGCAGCTACACGGTCGCTAACGTGCGCAACGAAAACCTGTTCCGCTTCACCTTCACCCTGGCCAACATCGCCAGCTTCGGCAGTCTGCGGCCGCAGGAAAGGTTGTACTAGTGGCTCCGGCAGACGGCGCTACGCCTCACGGTTGCATCTGGTCCTGCTAACATGGTGTCTATGTTGGCCGGGGCAACGGACGTAGAGGCGAAACGCACATTGCTGCAGTCCCACCTGCGCAGACTGGGCTGTACTCTCGTTGCCTATTCTGGCGGCGTTGATTCCGCCTATCTGGCGTGGGCTGCACATCAGGCGTTGGGAAATAACATGCTGGCGATCATCGCGGACTCTCCCAGCCTGGCACGTACCCAGCTTGCCGACGCGATCTCCTTTGCCCGGGAGCAGGCGATTCCTCTGGAAGTGGTCGCAACCTCGGAGCTCGATCGTCCCGAGTATGTACGCAACGATGCGCAGCGCTGCTTCTTCTGTAAAGATGAACTGTTCACGCTGATGGAAGAACTGCGCGCTGCGCGCGGATTCGATGCCATCGCATACGGCGTAAATCTCGACGATCAGGGCGACTTCCGTCCCGGCCAGAGGGCGGCGATTGGGCACCAGGTTGTGGCTCCTCTGCTGGATGCGGGGCTCACCAAAGACGAAATTCGCGCATTGGCGCGGAGCGCGGGCCTGCGCGTTTGGAACAAGGCCGCCTCCGCTTGTCTGTCTTCTCGCATTGAATATGGCCGCCCGGTTACGCGCGAGGCGCTCAGTGTGGTTGAAAAGGGCGAAGACGCCCTGCGCGCGCTGGGGTTCCGGCAATTCCGGGTGCGGCATCACGGGGAGATCGTCCGCATTGAAATCGGGCGCGAAGAGTTGCAGCGGGCGCTTGATCCAGCCCTGGCCGCGGAGTTCACCAGGATATTCAAAGGGCTCGGCTTCAAGTTTGTGACCCTCGATCTGGAAGGCTTTCGTTCCGGGTCGATGAATGCGTTGCTGCCGGCAGAGGATTTAATCCGGCAAACCGGTTGAAGAGGAAACCGCGTTCGCGGCCGCGCTGAATGCTCCATTTTCCGCCCGGTCCCGGCCACGACATTCCCGCGTCCCGCCCGGCCCTGTGAGATAATCAAGCTGCGACTTGCGATGTTGAGGCGGTTCTTGGTGACTCTAATTCGACGCTCTTTTATTCTTCTGCTGGTTGTTTGTCTGGGCTGTGTCGCTCAGACCGTTTCCCCGGATTTGGCCCGGAAGATCGAGCGCCAGGTCCGTTCCTATTACAAAATCCCTCCCGAGGCGCACGTGCTGGTGGGCGCGCCGTCGCCCAGTTCCGACTTTCCTAACTATGATTCGGTGATCGTAACTGTCGATAGCGGGGAAAAGAAGCAGGATCTTAAGTTTGTAGTTTCCAAAGACGGTTCTTCGCTGGTGCGGACGGTTAAGTTTGACCTGAACAAGGACCCGTTCGCCGAGACCATGAGCAAGATCGATATCAACGGACGGCCCACGCGTGGAGCGAAGACATCCAAGGTGGTGGTGGTGAATTTCGACGATTTCGAGTGCCCGTTCTGTTCCCGCCTGCACCAGACGTTATTTCCGCAAATCCTCAAAGAGTATGGCGACCGGGTCACTTTTGTTTACAAGGATTATCCTCTCGTGGAAATCCATCCCTGGGCGGTGCACGCTGCGGTGGACGCCAATTGCCTGGCGGCGCAGAACAGCGACGCCTATTGGGATTTCGCAGACTACATTCACAGCAACCAGCATGAAATAAACACTGAAAAGACGCCGCCGGAGCGACTGGAGGCAGTCGACAAGCTCACTATGCTGCAGGGCCAGAAGCACAATCTTGACGTTGTGAAGTTGCAGTCCTGCATCAAGGCGCAGGATGATAGTGCAGTAAAGGCCTCCATGAAAGAGGGGGACGCGATTGGGGTGGAAGCCACGCCCACCTTGTTTGTCGGCGGCCAGGAGATCGACGGCGCCGTGTCTATCGGCAAAGTGCGAGCTGCGCTCGATCTCGCCTTGAAGGATGCCAACCTGCCCGTGCCTGAGCGCGCGGCCGCGGCACCGACGCCGGCGCCGGCCGCGAAGTGATATTGCATGCGGGAGAGATGTTGGTTGGTCCCGGTGTACTTTGCGGCGCCGCGGACCGTTTCAGTGGGGGAGAGAAACCGGTTTGAAAAGAAACTTTGAATTTGCCCGGCTTGCGGGACTGTTGGCAGCCGCCGTTCTGCTGGCGGCGCTGCTGGGCTGCAAGTCGCAAGTGAGCGGCGACGTGATGGCCACGGTGGACGGCCGCAAGATCTTCCGTTCCGACGTCGACAAGTACTACGACAATCAGGTGGCCAGCGCCCAGCAGGCGCCCGCTGGGGAACAAGCCACGATTCTCCGCCTGAACATTCTGCGCCAGCTGATCGACGACGAGATGGTGATGCGCCGGGCGGAAAAGCTCGGCTTGCTGGCCACGGAAGAAGAGGTCGACCGCAAACTCAACGAGATCAAGTCCCCCTACACGCAGGAGGAGTTCGATCAGCGGCTGAAAGAAAAAAAGATCACGCTGGAGGATTTCAAGCGCGACATCCGCCGCTCTATCACCGTCGACAAGGTGATGAACAAGGAAGTCTCGTCCAAGATCAACGTGACTGATCAGGACATCATCGACTATTTCACCGCGCACAAGTCCGAATTCAATCTGATCGAACCGCAATACCACCTGGCGCAAGTCTTCGTCACTCCCACGCCGAACCCGCAGGTGCACAACCAGAACAACAAGGCGCAGAACGAGGCCGACGCACGCAAGAAGATCCAGATGATTTCCAACCGGCTGGACAGCGGTGACGATTTTGCCACGCTCGCGATGAATTATTCGGAAGATCCAGAGACTTCCGGCAACGGCGGAGACCTGGGAACGCTTCCCGAGTCCTCCCTGCGGAACACTGATCCAGGAACGCGCGACACGGTGATGAAGCTGAAGCCCGGGCAGTACAGCCCGATCATCACGGTGATCAATCCCGCGACCAAGCAGGCGGTGGGATTCCGCATCGTCAAGTTAGTGTCGAAAGAGCCCGCGGGGCAGCGCGATTTGTCGGATCCGCGCGTGCAGCAGGCCATTCGCTCGCAGCTCCATGACCGGCGTGAGCAATTGCTGAAGGCCGCTTACTACGAACTGTTGCGCGACTCCGCCAAGGTGGATAACTACTACGCCAAGACGGTGCTCGATAGTAACGGGCTGGCCAAGTAGGGCGGATCACTCCACGATGGCTAGTACGTCCCCGGCGTTCACGGCCGCGCCTTCGCTGACTAGAAGTTTCTGGACGGTTCCCCGCTTCGGCGATCTGATCTCGTTCTGCATCTTCATGGCCTCGACTACGGCCACGCCAGCGCCCGCTTCCACTTCGACGCCTTCGCGGACCATCAGGCGCACTACCTTGCCGGGCATCGGGGCGACTACCTTCCTTGGCCCATGATCGTCCCCGGTGCGGGTGCGGCTGCGCAGCGAACGCGGATCGCGGACTTCAACCGCGAAACGCGTACTCCCGACCCACAAATGCAAATCGTTCGCCACCCGCTCTGACTTCACCTCATACGCCAGGTTCCCGATGCGCAGCGAGAGTACGTCGGGGCGAGCGAGGATGGCGTCGACTTCAAAGTCGCGGCCATCTAGGCGGCAAGACCAGCGTCCGTCGGCGTGGTTGAGCTCAAGCCGGTAATTCTTGCCGTCGATGGATACGTCGTAGAGCATGGGAAACAGTTTCTAGTTTTCGGTTACAGATCACGCATCAATGCAGAGCCTCGCGGCGACTGGAGCTCTTCCAATTGGAACCTGCGTTATCGGCTACACGCGAACCGCTGCCCGCGCCATTTCTCGCGCCTTGCTCCGTTGAGCCGAGCGCGGCGAACAAGCCTGCGGCGATGGCCGCTACCTCTGCCGCCCTGGAATCGACCAGCTTGTCTTCGGGCCGCTTGAGCATGCGATCAAGGAATCCGGTATCGAGCCTGGCGGCGCGGAGGTCTGTATCGCGCAGGATGCGCCGAAACAACGAAATGTTCGTCTTGATCCCGCCCACGAAGTATTCGCTAAGAGCCCGCGTCAGCCGCGCGATGGCCTGCTCCCGGTCCGTGCCGTAGCCGATCAGTTTCGCCAGCAGCGGATCGTACTCAATCGGAACGTTCCAGCCTTCATACATGCCGCTGTCGCGGCGAATGCCCGGCCCCGAGGGCGCCAGCAATAGAGTGATTTTGCCGGGACTGGGAAAGTAGTTGTTGTCGGGATCTTCGGCATAAATGCGGCATTCGATGGCATGGCCGCGGAGGCGCACGTCGTCCTGCTTGAAGGGCAGCTTTTCCCCGGCTGCGATGCGAATCTGCAGGTGGACGAGATCGAGTCCGGTAATCAGTTCTGTCACCGGATGCTCCACCTGTAAGCGCGTGTTCATCTCCAGAAAATAAAACTTCTTCTGCTGATCGACCAGGAACTCGACCGTGCCGGCGTTGGTGTAGTTCGCGGCCTGCGCGACGCGGACCGCAACTTCGCCCATCCGGCGCCGCATGTCGGGGTCGACGATCGGCGAAGGCGCTTCTTCCAGCACCTTCTGATGGCGGCGCTGCAGCGAGCACTCGCGTTCGCCGAGGTAGACCGTGTTGCCGCGCTCGTCGGCGAGTATCTGCATCTCGATGTGCCTCGGATTGACGATGGCCTTCTCGATGTAAACTTCGCCGTCGCCGAAGGAACGCTCCGCCTCGCTATGCGCCGCCTCCAGAGCCGACTTAAGCTGCTCAGGAGCATGCACCAGCCGCATGCCTTTACCGCCGCCTCCGGCGGCTGCTTTCAACATCACCGGATAACCGATTCTGGCGGCGACCTGCTCGGCTTCGTCGAATGATTCGACTCCGCGCGACGTACCGGGTACGAAGGGAACGCCGGCTTTCTCCATGGCCTGGCGGGCGCGGGTTTTCGATCCCATTGCTTGCATCGCCGCTGCGGTTGGGCCGATGAATTTCACTCCCGCATCGGCGCAGGCTTGAGCGAACTTGGCGTTCTCGGAGAGGAATCCGTAACCAGGGTGGATGGCATCGGCGCCGGAGCGTTCGGCGACGTCCAGAATCTTATGAATGTTGAGGTAAGACTCGGAAGCCGACGGAGCGCCGATAGGATAAGCCTCGTCAGCTTTGCGCACGTGCAGCGCGGCGCGGTCCACGTCAGAGTAAACCACAACCGCGGCAATTCCCATTTCATGGCATGCGCGCAGTACACGTACCGCGATCTCGCCTCGATTGGCTATGAGAATTTTCTTGAACATCGCCTTTTTTCAGGGACCGCGCTGGGCCGGCGAACCCAAGATTCTACCGGAAACCGGGCCATGAGTCTGTGATCTGCGTCGCTAATGGCTTCCCCTTTTTCAGGAAGGGTTCTCGGGCTGTGAGTACAGCGCCCACGCGGTTGCCAAATCCTGGACAATATGGCCAAGCGATTTGTAGACAGTGATTTCTTCCGGCGAGCGGCGGCCTTCGATCTGGCCCGCCAACACCTGGCCAATTTCAGCGACGATGTGGTCGTCACCGATTAAGCCTGCAGCCTTGGCCCGGAGAAACTCCGCGCCTTGCGTTAGAACACCCTCGCGGCTGTCGGCAATGAAGCGCGAGCGGACGACCAAATCGTTGTCCACCTCCGTCGGCCCGGCATGGCCTGAGCCTACAAGATTCAGGTGCGTACCCGGCCGCACCCACGCGCCCTTCAGGATAGGCTCGGCCGCGGACGTGACGGTGCAGATAATGTCGGCCTCCGCGACTGCCTCTTCCACGGTTCCGGCGCTGGCGACGGCCACGGCAAGTTCCGCTTGCATCCGGTGCGCGAAGGACCGGGCGCGCTCGGGTGAACGTCCCCAGATTGAGATAGATTCAAGACCGCGCACCTTGCTGATAGCGCGAGCATGGGTTGCGGCTTGTTCGCCATAGCCCAGGATCGCCATCCGGCGGGCGTCCTTGCGCGCCAGCGTATCGGTGGCCACCGCACTGGCCGCTGCCGTGCGAATCGCGGTAATCTCGCCCGCATGCAGGACGCAAACCGGCGCGCCAGTTTCGGGATCGAACAAAATAACCAAACCCTGGTGCGACTGTATTCCCAGAGCGAAGTTTTCCGGGAAGACGCTGATTAACTTCGCTCCGAAAGTCGCGCGTGCGCCCATGGCACCGGGCATGACGCCGAATAAGCGGCCCTCGTCGAGCGGGATGATCGACCGCAGAAGCTGCCGGGTTTCGCCGCGCGAGAACGCGATCATCGCATCGCGCACAATAGGAATGCACACATCGTAGGTAAGCCGCCGGGCGACTTCCTCGCGGTCTATGAATCGCATCCCACGCTTCCTTTGTTTCGAGCAGTGCGGTGCTTCGAACTGGCTGGCGAACGTTCAATTCTAGCGGAGATTCAGTAGGCGTCGTGTCGAAACTCAGGCCTGTGGATATTTGCCTGAAAGATATTTTGGCGGGTGAGTTTTGCCGCTGTATGTGGGAGCAGGTTCTCTTTGTCTGAGGCCTCGCGGAGTGGGTAGCCCCCCTCCCCCTATATTGCTGATCGCCAGTGTTCATGCGGGTTTCCGCGATTGCAAATGCACGAGGCACGTAAGACATCTTTATTTCAAATAGCTTACGGGCAAAATCCTGACAGCAAAGCACTTAGCTCCTGTGCCGGGGAGATGACTGTACTGCCTCCGCCTTGACGATGTTCTGCTTATTCCGTTTTGGCCGCAAGGTCAGATGTCACACGGGTCTGTCGGTTCCGCTACCGAGGCCCTAGCTATTGCTTCGCTGGCTGGAGTAGCGCAAGGGTCTGATGTTCCAGTAGCTCAAGCTGGCCGATCTCCGGCGGCTCTGGCCAAGTCGCTCCGGATTTGGCCGCCGCGAGTTTGGTGTTCATCATCTGAGTCAGCTTGAGGCGGTCGCGTTGCGTCTGAACGACAGCTTCATACTGCGCAGGCGTGATTGAGAGAGCACGCTTGCGAAGCTCGCTGATCTTCGCGGCAGGAATGCCGTCGGCTTGAAGCTGGCTGACTAGCTCGGGTGGCAGGCCGTGCTGCTTCACTGCCTTTTGCCACTGGGCAAGTGCGTTTTGCACGCTTACGCCACTTTTCTGAAGATTGGCGAGCCCCTGATCTATCAAATTCTGCAGCTGCAGCTCAAGCTGGGTGGACGCCACAGCGGCTTGGCGGCTCTGCTCTTTGGCGGTTGTGATGGCTGCGAGGGCAGCTTGAAGATTGACGTCCATAGCCGCGGCATCTTTGGCAGCGGCGGCGGTACGATACCCCTGGCTAGCTTTAAGATAGTTATCCACCGCTATGACTTCGCCGGCCCGCGATTTGAGCATGCTCTTTCCGGTGCGGAGCATTTCTGGACTTTTGCTGTCGCCGCCCGAGTCCCCTGACTGCCCTGCTTTTTCGATGACCTGATTGCCGACTTCATTGCCGACTTCGACTCCGACCCCGAATAGCGCGCCTTTGATGCCGGCGTTAAGCGCGTCGTCTTGGAAAAAATCGCCAACCGCGCCCGCAGCGCCGGTAAGGCCAGCTTTGCCAGCGTCCCAGCCGACATCGGCGATGCCGCCGCCGATGGCTCCAACGATGCCATTGCCCAAGGGATCAGGCTCAAGGCCGGGCTCCTGCGGAGGAGGAGGCCACCACTTGCTGGGGTCACCGAAACCATACGGGAGATTGCCGATCGATGGGCACGAAGCTTTCAGCGCATTCCAGCGCTGACTGAGGGCCGTATACTCCTTGTAGATTATCTGCTGCATCTTAAGGTCCTTCTGGAAGTCCCCGAATAGGTCCCAGAGTGCGGCGTCTTGGTCCTTAAGCGATTGGGCCTCCGCCTGACAAGACGTCACACAGCCGGAATTCGTGGCCACCATGCCTTTTTTTGGATCGCACGGCGCAGGGCCGCCGCAAGGATCAGTGCTGCATGGACAACCCTGACCGCAACAGTGACAGATTCCTTGCCCTTGCAGAGCGCAGAGAACGACCGCTGCATCTGGAGAGTGATGGCTCTCGTTTTGAAAAGCTTGCGCCAAAACAATCCGTGCGGACCCGCAGATACAGCTCAGCATCACGAAAAAGAAAACCAGGGATCGTGGCATTGAAGGCCTCCTCGGACGGAACGGAGCGCAGGGACAATCCGCGCGCGAACCGGTTGAGAACCGATTCGTCTCCGGGCCGGGCGGCCTGGCTCCCATGCAGCCGGATTGTACGCGCTTTTGCCACCCTTGCAAGGGCTTTTAGCGCATGTCCTCAATAGGGGCAGCTGGACTTTTGCAGAACGCGGAGGAGTTGGCGAGGTTTGGTGGAGGATTCGGCCTTTGACGGAACGTTTCCCCCCTTTCAATCGATGATCTTCGCTATCGGATGTTCTTCACTCTGGCGGGACGCGAGAAAAGCTCACCACAAACGGAGGAGCGGCGGCGGCGGAGCCTGATTTCGCCCAGCGCTCGCGGCGAGTGAAGCGGTAGCGGAGCAGGGTCCAGATGGCAAGCCAGCCGTCAGCGTGGCGAATCTTCTTGCCTTCTCCGGCAGTGCGCGGCGCGTAAGCGATGGGCACTTCCGCGATCTTCTCGCCCATGCGGCAGAGCTTGGCCGTCACTTCAGGACAGAATTCAAAACGCCGGCATTCCAAATCAATTTGCGCGATCAACGATCGCCGGAAAACCTTGTAACAGGTGGCCTCGTCGTGGATGCCGGCGCCGTAGAGCAGATTGGCCAGATAGGTCAGAAGCTTTGCTCCCAGAAAAAAGCGGAGCCCGCGCTCGGGCCGGTCCGGGCGCACGCCGTAGACCACGTTCGCCTGGCGCTGTTCGAGCGGCCGCAGCAACGCGGAATAATCTTGCGGGTCGTACTCCAGGTCGGAATCTTGAATCAGGACATATTCTCCGCGGGCGTAGGCGAGCGCAGTGCGGATGGCCGCTCCCTTGCCGCAGTTTTTCTCGTGAAAGACAACAGTTACATCGTCGGCGAGCGGCATCGCCCGGAGCTTCTCGCGAGTACCGTCCGTGGAACCATCGTCGACGATGATGATTTCCTTTTTGACCGGCGAGGCATGGATGGCTTGCAGCAGCTCGTCGACGTGCGCAACTTCGTTGTAAACGGGAACGATTACGGACACGCATCCTGCCCACCGGTCGCTTGCTGGTAATAGGTCGGCGGTGTGGTTGCGCGGCGATGTCTCCAACGATGCAACACTCATCATGCGAATCCCGCTGAATTGTGGGCTGTTCTTAGCATAATATCATTTGGAATCTGTCGCCCTTCGCAACCCGTGACGCAACAAAAGGCAAACCCACGGCTTGGGCCCCTTCGACAGGCTCAGGGCAAGCTGTGGGTTGGATTCTGTCGCGGCCGCTACGCGGCTGGGATCTTTGCCGCCTGTACTACTTCGGCTGATCTTACTTAGGTTGATCCATCGTGATGCCTTGCTGCCCGGGCTGCTTCTCGGCTTTGGCCTTCTTGGTGATCAGGGTCTGGTCAACCCAGTGGTCGGCGGTCTTCAGATCTTCCTGCCGGGCATTCAAGTCGTCGCATTCCACGTCGGCCTTTTCGCGGTACATCAGGTTCAAGTAGGCCATGGCGTCGTCGTAATCGGGACGGAGTTGGATCGCCTTGTTCAAACTGTCAATGCCCTCCTGAATCGAGGGCGTATTTTTCTCTTTCAATTCGGCGCAGACCTTCTTCTGATCCTTGTTCTTGGGATTCAGGTTCTCGTCCGGCTTCAGGCCCAGTTTGGCGCGCTCTTCCATGCGCGGCTGGTAGCAAGCCGTCCAGTCAATGACGCCCACCGAGTAGTAGGGCTCGGGATCGTTAGGATCGATATCGGCGGCCATCCGGTAATACTTCTTGGCATCGTCGAACTTCTTCATGTTCAAGTACAGGTAGGCAATTCCCTTGGCGGAATTTACTTTCTGATCGCGCGCCGGATTCATGTCGAGCACGTGCTGGTATTGCTCAATGGCCTGCTCCGCCATTTTGTTGTTGTCCGGCGTGTCGGCTCCGGGGATGTACTGCTGCGCGAAGGCGGTGGCCAGATACATCTTGGCGTTAATCAGAGTGGGATCCAAAGCAACGGCTTGCTGGAAATGGTCGATGGCTTCTTCGTACTTGGCGTTCTTGTAAGCGGTGACACCCTTGTTGAGCTGGTCGCGCGCGCGCAGCTTGCTACAGCCCACGGAAGAAAAGAGTGCCAGCATAGCGGCCGCCAGTGTTAGCAGTCGAATGTGTTTATTCATTGCGGTATAAGTCTCCCTTGCCACACAGCATCCTAGGCCCAGAGACAGCGGGTTGACAAGTGCTGGCCGAGCGTTTCTTAACAGAAGCGGCACGGGAACCGTGGCTCCCGTGCGCGAGCTGAATGCGAACACAGCCTTCCGGGCGCTCCAGTGCTAGGTCTTGGGCGCGCCCTTAGCCGCCCGCTTCGATCTTCGCGGTAATCAGACCGACCTTATCTACTCCCGCAGCATGTGCGATGTCAATCACGTTGGCTACATCGGCGAAGGGGATGGCGTCATCGCCCTTCACGAACATGACTTTTTCGGCGCGGGTTTTGTAGATATCGGCCAGGCGCCCCTGCAGGTTGTCCCAGGTGGCATCTTCCTGATTGATCTTCAGGCCGGGATCCTGACCGGCGCCGCGATCAATCAACTGCACCACGATGGTACGGTCGGGCGTATTGTTCTTGGGCGCGTTGGGCGGGGGCGGCTGAGGAACCAGCGCATCCAGACCTTTCGGCGTCAAAGGCGTGATCACCATAAAGATGATGAGCAGCACCAGCAGCACGTCAATAAGCGGAGTGACGTTAATGTTCGCGCTTTGGCCTCCGCCAGTTCCAACTGCCATACTCATGGTCGGTTCTCCTCTATTGCCCACCCGCCGGAGCGGTAGGCGGAGCTGCGGTGTTTTTCCTCTGGTCGGTGAGCAAGCCCAAATCATCCACTCCAGCGGCGCGCACAGCGTCCACCACTTGAACTACATTGCCGAAGTGGGCGCGGGCATCCGCTTTGAGGTAGACCTCTTTGTTGGTGCGGTTGGTCAGGCGATCCTTCACCTTCCCGGTCAAGCTGTCGACTACGACCTTATCGGCGCCGAAGTAGACCGTACCATCGCGCATCACCGAAACCAGCAGCGCGTCTTCCTTGTCCGCGTCCTGCATCGGAGTGGGATTGTTTACCTTGGCCATATCCACGCTGATGCCCTTCTGCAACATGGGCGTGATCACCATGAAGATGATCAGCAGCACCAGCATCACGTCCACCATGGGCGTGACGTTGATGTCGGAGTTGACCTTGGCCCCTTCGTTTCGTTTGCTAATTGCCATAATCTACTCTCCTGCGCCAGAATCCTTGTTTGGCTGACCAGTTGACCGGCGCTCGACCGTGGGGAGGTCGAGACGCAGCGCCGAAGCGATCCTCCGGCGCCGGTCAGCAACTCAAGGTCGAAAACCAATACTGCTCAGCA
>Ga0209415_10007824_pt1 | contig 18596 bp, 11 predicted proteins | sample PeaSoiSIISIP2007_FD_187696 | JGI IMG/M metagenome (GOLD analysis project Ga0209415, IMG submission 187696) | Peat soil microbial communities from Weissenstadt, Germany - SII-SIP-2007 (SPAdes) (version 2) | ecosystem: Environmental > Terrestrial > Soil > Wetlands > Peat | place: Germany...
GGTCCCCAGAGACAGGTCTTCGTCGATGGGGTGGAGAGCCGGGGTCCCCAGAGACAGGTCTTCGTCGATGGGGTGGAAGGCCTGAGCGGTCCCAACTGGCTGGACCACGCCGAGCAAGGTTACAACTACCGCCTCAGCGAACTGGCCTGCGCCTTGGGTCGCGTACAGTTGAGCCGCCTGGACGAAATCCTTCCCCTGCGCCAAGCCGCCGCCCAGCGTTACGATGCGCTGCTCGGCAGCCTCCCCGGTCTAGAGCTTCCCCCACTCTCCCTGCCCCGCCGCGCCATCAGTTGGTTCGTCTACGTCGTCCGTCTGCCGCAGCAGGCCGACCCTGACCAGACGCTGGCCTTCCGCGACCAAGTCCAGGCCGTCCTGGCCCAACGCGGCATCGCCAGCGGCCGCTACTTTGCGCCCATCCATCAGCAACCCAGCCAGAGCCGCGCCGTCTCGCTGCCGCTGACCGAGTCCATCGCCCGCCGCACCCTGGCCCTGCCGTTTTTCAACCGCATCACGGCCGAGCAGCAAGCGGAGGTCGCCGAAGGAATTCGGGAAGCCTTGCAGAGATGAAACGGGCAGTGGGGCTGACAGTTCCCTTTTGGGTACTAATTACCTCGGAAATGGCCGTTTTGCACTAGTTATTGTGCAACTTATCACCGTGTGAACAATAGACTTTCGTCACCTTGACACTGTGGAAAAAATGGTTGAGTATCAACCCGAAATGACCCTCCGGTCGATGTGTACCAAACGAGGAATCCGTACTGCGGATTTCATGCATCGGCAACCGGCTTTCTTCGTTTGACTCCCTAGACTGACCTCATCCGGCTCTGAAATGGAAGGTACGTATGGTGGTCAAGACACAAAGCAAAGCTCATGGGGTTACCGGACTGCACGTAGGTGCGAATAACGTTCGGCGCTATTTTCCCAAACACATCTCCGTCATCGAGTTGCAGTTGGATCATCTGCAAATCCAGTGCGGTTTAGAGCCAGGTTTCTGGCACGGTCAGCCCGAGATCAATGATCCCAGGCTCTGTGCGTGGCTCGAGTCGCGGCATCTTCATAGCAAAACCGGTCGCGACCCAGTCCCTCTGGCCATGATTCCCGACGGAGAAAGCTGCTTCCGGTTGCAACCGGTCTCCGTCACCCCTCATGTCCGACACAAAGTTCTGGATAGAACAGCGGCTTGAGTCTCCGGTTCCCTCCCCCAGCTTTCGTCGCCTAGAGCTTCCCTCCAGGGGCGGTGGTGCATCTCTGCACACATCGCTCCTGGTCCCCTCCTCAGCCAGTTTTCAAAATGAAGACCTGTTTTCTGTTCCCTATTCCCTGTTCCCCAATCCCTGTCCTTGATACACTCGGATTGCGATGACCAAGAAAGAATTGCAAAAGAACGTTGAGCGGCACTTTGCCGCCGGACCTGCCGCCACCCACGATCCCGCCGCCGCCACCACCTTCTTCGCGCTGCGCGCCGCTTTGGAAAGCGGCGAAGCACGTGCTGCCTCGCCCGATCCCGACTCGCCCACCGGTTGGAGCGTCAACGCCTGGGTCAAGCAGGGCATCCTGCTGGGCTTTCGGCTGGGCCATCTGGAGGAACTGCCCGGCGGTGGTCTCTCGTTCGTGGACAAGCACACCTATCCCGTCCGCCGCTTCGGCCCCGCAGACGGCGTACGCATTGTTCCCGGCGGCTCTTCGGTGCGTGCCGGCGCGTTCGTGGCTCGCGGCGTGGTATGCATGCCCCCCATGTACATCAATGCGGGCGCTTATATCGACGAAGGCTCAATGGTCGATTCGCATGCACTGGTCGGCTCCTGCGCGCAGATCGGCAAGTACGTTCACCTCAGCGCCGCGGCCCAGATTGGCGGCGTCCTGGAACCCATCAACGCCAGCCCGGTCATCATCGAAGACGACGTGATGGTCGGAGGCAACTGCGGCGTCTACGAGGGCACCATCGTCCGCAAGGGCGCGGTGCTGGCCGCTGGAACCATCCTGACCCGCGGCACACCGGTCTACGATCTGGTCAAGGGAACCGTCATTCGCGCCACCGCCGATCTGCCTCTCATCATTCCCGCCGACGCCGTCGTAGTGCCTGGTTCCCGCGCCGTATCCAAGGGCAAGGGGCACGAGAACTCGCAGGAGTGGGGCCTCTCGCTCTACGCCCCGGTCATCGTCAAGTACCGCGACGAGAAGACCGACCTCAGCACCACGCTCGAAGACCTGCTGCGCTAATGGCTTGGCATCGACTCCGCGCTGGAATCGGCGGATGACCGAAACAGAGGAGTCGATGCCATGGCCATTCTGGTTGAACTCAGCCCCGAGGCCGAAGCGCGATTAGCCGCCAAAGCCGTTCTGCGCGACATTGCCCGGAAAAGTATGCGGGAAGCCTGCTGCAGGAAAGCCTTGTTTCCTACGCCACGGGAACGGGCATTTTAAAACCCGGCGACGTGGAAGCGATGACAAAAGAACTCACCAGAGATTCGGATCAAATGCCCATCCTTCCGTTGGAAGCCAATGAGCGCGCCAGTTTCTACGAGGATCGCTGGTAAATGTTTGACCAGATTGAAGCCATCCATCCCAGAGATGCGCTCGCAACTTCATCAGCAACCGCCCGCAGCTTTCTCGGCTTGCGTCACATCACTCAAAGCAGCCTGAAAAACCACGGGGAAGCCTCTTCGGCTTCCCCGTGGTGGTGTAATCTTCAATCGCTGTCCCCAACAGATTTACGGATGCAGCGTTTTCAGGGCTGGGTAGAGCTTGCGCCACGCGGCGTACCCGCTTTGGTAGGCAAACAGATCGTCCGGGGTGGGGTCAATGCGCTGCGCGACTTCGATGCCTACGGCACAGGCTTCGTCGAGGTCTGCCCAGTGACCCGCGCCGACGCCCGCCATCAGCGCTGAACCGAATGCGCCACCCTCCTCGGCGGTAAGGACTTCAACAGGCTGTCCGTAGATGCCGGCCTGAATTCTGCGCCAGAGCGGTCCACGCGCGCCGCCGCCGCCCAGACGGATGGCAGAGACGGGAATGCCAAGTTCGGCAAACAGTGTGAAGGTGTCCTGGAGCGAGTAGGCGACGCCCTCAAGGACGGCGCGGACGAAGTGAGGTGCGGTGTGCGTGGGGCCGATGCCGGCAAAGGCCGCGCGAACCAGCGGGTCAAGATGGGGGGTGCGCTCGCCCATCAGATACGGCGCCCAGAGCAGGCCGTCACTGGCGGCGGGGATTTTTTCGGCTGCGGCGGTCAGGGCATCGTAGTCCTGATCGGCGAAGAAGGTCTCCTTGAGCCAGCGGAAGCTGAGTCCTGCCGACTGGGTGACGCCCATCACGTGCCACAGGCCGGGAACGGCGTGGCAGAAGGTGTGCAGGCGCCCCCTGGGATCTTTGGTGGGAGCGGCTGTGGCGGCAAAGACCACGCCGGAGGTGCCGATGGTGGCCGAGACCGAGCCGGGCTGGAGGATGCCCATACCGACCGCGCCCGCACCCTGATCGCCCGCGCCCGCAACAACCGGAGTTCCGGCGGTCAAACCAGTGAGACCGGCGGCGGTGGCGCTGATGCGCGCGCAGACTTCCGGCGATTCGTAAACCTTGGGCAGCCAGCTCTCGGGAATGCCCGCGGCTTCGGCAACTTCACGGGACCAGCGGCGATGGGTCACATCGAGCAGCAGGGTTCCAGAGGCTTCCTGCACGTCGATGGCGTACTCGCCGGTAAGCCGGAAGCGCACGTAATCCTTGGGGCAGAGAATGTGACGGGTCTTGGCGAAGATCTCCGGCTCATGCTCCTTGACCCAAAGGAGCTTGGTGAGGGTGAAGTTGGGCAGCGCGGGATTGCAGGTCAGTTCGATGAGCTTCTCGTAGCCGATGCGCTCGTGAAGCCAGTCGCACTGGGGCTGGGTGCGGGTGTCGCACCAGATGAGGGAGGGACGCAGCACCGCGCCGTTCTCGTCCAGCAGCACCGCGCCGTGCATCTGACCGGTCAAGCCGATGGCGGCAATGGGCTGGCGGGGTTCGGGAGCGGCGGCCAGAGCCTTGCGGATCGCATCTTGAGCGGCGCGCCACCAGTCTTCCGGGTCCTGCTCGGCCCAGCCGGGATGCGGCGTACGAAAGGCTGCGTGTTCACTGGCGGCCCCGGCAATCAGTTTCCCGTTTTCATCCACAACGACGGCGCGCGTACCGCCGGTTCCAACATCCATACCGAGGAACCACATAAAATTTCTCCTTTTGTAAATCGCTTTTCTCTGGCGTTGGCCAGAATATCAGGATTGGGGTGCGGGGGGGAAGCAGGAAAGGTGAGAGGTGAAGACAATCACATGAAGATTCCGTCCACGGGAAAGCAGGTATTGAAAGGGAACAACTTTCGTCGTGCCACAAATGCGCCAGAAAAATCCAGGATTTAACCCCTGGAAATGGTCTTTGTTTACCCAACAGCGACCTTTGCGTCTAAGGCTATGCCCTTCAAAACGATGGCTGCTCGTAATGAACGATGCTTCTTGTGATCTCCTCTGGCAGAAGGGAAAAATAGGCGGCAAGCACTTACGCCGGAATGCTTTTGAGGCCGGGCGCGAATCATCCGCAAGAGACTCATCATCTGAGACGGTCGTGACCATAGTGACAGGGAATGGCGAGTTTCGTCGCGAATTGACGCTTTTAGAAAAGGAAGTAGCGGCTTACTCTCGTTTCTATTAGATGTGGGGCAAAATTGTCCGCGCACCAAAATTTTCGGGAAGGCGAGAGTCCAATCAGAATCCAGATTGGGACGAGCCGCGACATTTTAGGAACAATGGTGTCTACTACTCCAGTTCGATTCTCGTTCTGCGTGGTTTTCGTGATGTAATGATTGAGCGGCGGCTTTGCTGCGGTCTGGCTTGCCAGGTCAGCAGAGCAAAGCTTTGGTTTCCAGAATTGCGGCGCGGGCAGGATGACGTGCCGATTGCTGGTTGATTCGGAAGCTCGATTCATCCAGCATTAGTTGACTTTTTGGTCGATTGCGAGAGAAGCGATGAATTTGGAAGTAGCGAATAGCGCGGCTGCATGGAGTCTTCCGCGTGGCACGGCATTGCCGCCGTCAATGACCACCGATGGGACCGAGCGCAAATGGTATGCGGTCTTCACGGTTCCTCAGAATGAGAAGTCCGTGGTCAAGCATCTTGACCTGCGGCGAATCGAATCCTTTCTCCCTACTTACGAAACTGTTCGCATCTGGAAGAACCGGCAACGCGTGAAGCTGGTGCTGCCGCTGTTTCCCACCTACCTCTTCGTCCGCATTGAACAGCGCCAAAGAGGCCGGGTGCTGGAGTCGCCCGGCGTTCTTCAAATCGTAGGCAATGGGCGCGATTCGATTCCGATCTCCGATGCCGAGGTGGAGTTGCTGCGTTCCGGCTTTCAGGGCAAGAAGATCGAGCCGTTCCAGGAACTGGTAGTAGGTCAGCGAGTGCGCATCAAGACGGGTGCCATGCAGGGCGTGGAAGGGGTTCTGGTCAGACGGAACAATAGCCTGCGCTTTGTGCTGGCGCTGGAGATGATCAATCAACGCGCCTCGGTGGAGATTGGGGCCGAGTATCTGGAGCCAATTGCCTGTTAATGCTGTCCGCGCCTGGACAGCACTAAGCCGCACCGAAACGGCTTCTAATGGACGACAGGTTACCCGGCGGAGAAAAAGCCGAGCCCCTGATTTCACTGCAAGTTTGATTCAAAAGCTGAAAAATTCTCCAAGATCAGTCGAGTTTCGCACTCTGACGTTGCCTGCGGCTGATGCAAAGAGGCTGTGGATTTTTGCAGGAATAGGTTACCATGGTGTGCGCATTGTTTTTATAGGAGTGACTGCTGACCTCGATTATCTGTGCGAATATAGCAGATGGTAATCGCGGCGTCGGGTTGAGTATCTCAGGACCTAAACTTCTTTCAGAAATGAGGGAGAAAGTGTTCGTACATCAGCGTCGGGTTCTCATTGTTTTCATCCAGGTGGCGCTTATACTTCTTTCGTCCACTCTGGCCTGGTTATTCCGCTTCGATTTCCAATTCCCGCAGGCTACCATATTCCTGCTGGCGATGCCGCTGCTGCTGGCGATGCGGCTGGCTGCGATGGCCCGCTACCACCTTTTTCATGGCTACTGGCGTTATACGGGGCTGAGCGACGCGCTGGATATTCTCAAAGCGGTTGGTCTGGGTTCGGTGGGTTTTGTGGTGGTCGAGCGCTGGGTGCTGCGGATCGGCGCGTTTCCCTACGCGGTCTGCTGCATGGAAGCGATTCTGACCGCGCTGGCGCTGGGCGGAGCACGGGTTCTTTCCCGTGCATTCCTGCATCGTGTGGAGCACCATGCTACACAGATGCGGATGCGCCCGGTAGTGGTGATCGGCGCGGGCGCCGGTGGGTCCATGCTGCTGCAGGAACTGCCGCGTAGCGGGTATATTGCCTGTGCTCTAGTGGACGACGATCCGGCCAAACAGGGCGTACGGTTGCAGGACGTGAAGGTCGCCGGAACAATTGCTGATCTGCCCGAGGTGGTGCGGCGCTACCGGCCACAAGAGTTGATGATTGCAATTCCCTCGGCAACGCGCGAGGAGTTGCGGCGCATTGCCGAACATTGCCAACGGACGGGTCTGCGCTTTCGGACGATCCCTGGAATGGCCGATCTGCTGGACGGCACTGTGACCGTGGCGCAACTGCGGGATGTGAACCTGGAAGACCTGCTGGGACGTGACCCGGTGGCCTTCGACCTGGAGCCGGTGCGGCAGCGGATTGCGGGCCGATCGGTGATGGTGACCGGTGCGGCGGGGTCAATTGGAACGGAGCTTTGCAACCAGTTGCTGCGCTACAACCCGGCCAAGCTGGTGTGCGTGGACCAGGCGGAGACGCCGCTGTTCTATCTACAGCAGTCGCTAGGTGGAAGCGGGGCGAAGAGCACCGTCGAGACCGCTTACTGCATGGGCGACATCACCGACGGCGCACGCATGCGAGAGCTGATCCAGGAGCACGATGTGCGGGCCATCTTCCATGCGGCGGCCTACAAGCACGTGCCCATGGTCGAGGAGAACCTCTCGGAGGCCGTCAAGAACAACGTCTTCGGCCTACTGACGCTGATGGAGGTCGCCGACCAGATGGGCTGCGAGGACTTCCTGCTGATCTCTTCGGATAAGGCGGTCACGCCCACCAGTTTCATGGGCTGCACCAAGCGGATCGGAGAACTGATCGTGGCCTCGCGGCCTTCGTCGCGGATGCGCTGCGTTTCGGTGCGTTTCGGCAACGTGCTCGGGTCGCAGGGCAGTGTGGTGCCGCTGTTTCAGGAGCAGATTCGTTGTGAGCGTCAGATCACGGTAACCCATCCGGATGTGACGCGGTACTTCATGACGGTTCCAGAGGCGGTTTCTCTAGTCTTGCAGGCATTTTCAATCGGCAACAAGGGAGATATCCTGGTGCTGGATATGGGCAAGCCGGTGCTGATTCTGGATATGGCGCGGACGCTGATCCGGCTTTCGGGTGTTCCGGCACACAAGGTCAAGATTGTCTTCACCGGGTTGCGACCGGGCGAGAAGCTCAATGAGGATCTCTTCTACGACTTCGAAGGGCGACTGGCAACCGGCGCGGAGAAGGTGCTGCGTACGCGGAGCCGGACCTTGAACTGGGCGGAGTTGCAGGCTCAACTGCGGGCGTTGCGCGCCGAGAGTGCGACCGGAGTGGATACGCGCATTCGCGCCAAGGTCAAGGAGATTGTTCCGCAGTACCAGTGGTCACCAATCGAGGATATGCAGAAGAAGCCTGTGTTGGCGATGCGGGAAGCGCCCATCAACTGCGTAGCCGAACTGTCGAACGCCAGCGACTAGCCCCTGCGGTGCGGCCCACTGCCTTCGGCCTGGCCCGCGCCAGAAACAAGGCGCGGGAGTTGGGCTTTGCGGTTGCACCATCTTCGGCGGGACCAACGAGCGGGCGCTCAAGGCACCAGAAAATGTGGTCAAACCACAAAAAATGGGTGCCCCAGGTGCCTCGCAGTCGGGCACCTGGGAGCCTCAGACCTCACTCCTCCCCGTTGATCCCTCCTACCCAACTCCATCGCCGAAAACTAGTATCCACCATCTTGCGCACGATTCTCGACGCAGCGCAGATAGACGAACGAGATTCACGGATAAAAGAAAAATGCACACGAGAGAGCACCAACAAAACGGGCAGCCCTGAATAAGGGCTGCCCGTTTTTCTTACTGTCAACTGTTAGCTGTTTACTGTCCGCTGTTTACTGTCCGCTGTTTAAGGCAAGTAGTAGCGGAAGGTGGTCCAGAACATATTGTCGATGCCCTTGGCGCCGATACCGCCCACGCCCGACCAGCCCTCGCGGACTGCGTAGCCGTACTGAATGCCCTGGCGGAGACGGCCGCGATCGCCCTTGTAGAGGTCGAACCAGTAGCCGCCAGTGATTTCCTGCACGTTGCGAGTCTGCGCGCCGCAGGAGCTGCCGGGCAGATAGCCGGTGGAGCTGCCGGTGTTGTATCCGGCGGCGGTGATGGTGTTGCAGCCGGAGTTGCTGGTCAGGCGCGAGCCGTAGCCCACGGGAACCTGCGTGGCGGAAGCGGCCCACGAACCGCCCCAGGTGCCGCCGGCGGCGATATTGGCCGCAGTCGGGGTCTTGGTGCAGGCGAAGACGCCTGCGCCGGTGAGGGACGAGGGGCAGAAGAAGGCCGAGGGACCACCCAACGTAGTGGTGGCGGTAGTGCTGAAGTCGGTGCGGCCAGCATAGTCGCCGCCGTAGTTCAGGTAGAGGCTCAGGCGGGGAGTGGGGTTGGCTTCCACCGTGATCAGGCCACTGAGGTTGTGGATGGGAGCCAGTTCGCCAGCCGCGTCGCTGGTGACATCGGCCAGGGTAGAGTTGCCGTAGCGGCCCATGCCGGGACCGTAGAGGCCTTTGGCTGCGATGGTCAACTTGTCCTTGATAACCGGAACGCGAGCGCTGGCACCGAAACCTCCGAGAACGATGCTGTTCGAGAAGTTACCGGCCGTGGAGGCACCGGGCAGGTAATTGGCGGTGGTTGCCTTGCCTGCGGCGATGCTGGCCGCTGTGCTGAGGACGATGTCGGCCTGACCGCCGAACTTGACGCGATCAGTGGTGACGCCAGGGTAAACGACCTCGTGCGCAAAGCCAGCGATGCCAAAGATTTCGTAGTGGCCAATGCCGGGATCGAAGGCGGCCTTGAGGATCACGTCGGGCGCCTGGTTGAAGGAGATATTGGCAACGTTGGTGTTCGCGGTGATGGTGTTGTAGACGGGTACCGCGTTGACCTGGGTATTGCCGACCGAGTCGGTCTGCTTCTGACTGCCGTAGTTCTGAATGTAGGTGGAAGCCGAGACGGAGCTGATGGCGGCGTTGTAGTTGCCGCCGTTCTGACCGGCGCTGCCCAGCACGGCATAGGGCGTGTTGCCCGCCAGCGTGGCTGTGTAGAGGAGCTGCGGATTCTCAACCGAGACGCCGAAGGCAGCCTTCTTGTAGCTCTTGACGAGGCGGAAGCCGAACTGGCGAGTCCAGACAAAGCCCGAAACGTAGTTCGGGTCGATGGTCTGGGGGGTGGCTATGTCGCCCGGGGCGGTGGTAATCCCCTTCTTGCCTTCAGTGCCCAGTGACCAGAGCTGACCGGCGGCTACGGTCCAATTGCTGTTGGTCTTGGCCTCGGCGTAGAGGATGCGCTGACGGAAGACGTAGCTGTTGGACTGGTTGTTGTTGGAGGTGATGCCGGTTCCCAGGAAGTCACCCTCGAAATAACCGCGCAGAGTACCCCAATTGACCTTGCCCTCGGCCAGCAGGCTGATGCGCGACTGGCGGGCGCTGCCGTAGAACTCGCTGAGCTTGTAAGCGTCGGCGCTTTCGTAAGGAATCGAGCTGAAGGCTGTGGGAATGTCGCCGCCGGTGGCCTTGGCGCGATAGACGGTTTCAGCGGCCAGGAAGCCGCCGGGGGTCAGGCTGATTCCCTTGTAATGAAGAACGCTGGGGTTGGAGATGTCCTTCTTGATCTTGCTGGTCTCGTCGGAGACGGTGGTGGCCAGCGAAGCCTGATTGCCCTTGAGGTCGGTCACCGTGGACTGAAGCGTGGATACCGCTGCGGCGTTGTCCGTAACGGCCTGATTCTGGGCGTTGGCGGCGGCCTGAGCCTTGGCGGCTGCGGCCTGCGCGTCGGCTGCAGTCTGCTGGGCCTGCTTCAACTGCGCATCTTTTTCGGCAAGGTTGCTCTTGAGGCCGTTGATCTGGCCTTCCAGTTCCTGACGCAGAGACTGAATCTGCTCTGCAACGGTGGGCGGTGGCGGAGTCTTGGCCTTTTTGGTTGCGGTGTGCTTCTTTTCCGGCTGCGGGACGCTGGCGTCCTGAGCACAGGCGGTGGAGACAACGAAACCAGCCGCCAACAGTGCAACGGCTGTAGTGATCTTGAAGTTCATTTGGCCTCTCATATTCCTCTCGAATCAGGTGATTGCTTGGTCTTGCTTGAAGTCTTTGGAGCGAGACGGTTTCCGCTTCCCTGGAAAATCGGAACAAAAAGCCAAAAGTGAGTCCAGGGCACAGAGCGAACGTAGAAATTGCGCAGCAGTCAACCGGGTCATATCTGGTTTGCAGTTGCGGTTTCTTATTCAGACTGGCAGATTCATGTGAATATATGACGAATTCACGAGATTTTAACAATGAAAGCGAGAGGCGTGGCGCGAGCAAGTAACTGAATCTGGGGCCTCTTGCAAAATTCCATCGCCGAATGATCGTTTTGCAAGAAGCGGAAGCTGACTCGCTGCCTTTGTTCACCTTTCGCCTCATCAGGCGATCATGTTCATTTCAAGTATTCGGGAACAGCCAAGGGCGTCACGAAAGAATTCTCTACTGCTCCACACTTCACCAAAATGGTGAAATCATCAATGACTGCAACCCCTGTTGGTTTGAAACTGTTGGCCATTTTGGCCGGGTTTCAACTGCCGTTTTCAGGATGATTACAAATGACAGAAACTGCCCCAGTGCGTCCCAGGAATTCTTGCCAAATTTCATCGACGCAAGAGTGATCTGAGTCGAGTCCATTTCTGGCATTTTGCAGAATATTATCCAAACTACGCGCAGAATGAAAGGTTGAGGAAAAGCTCCTCCGCTTGGTCAATCTGTCAGGGATTGATCGTGTACCCCCACCCCCTCCCCCTGTGGAAATCGCATTTCTCCCCCTGAAAACCACGCTAACCAACGATGAATCAGCAGTTTGTAATTTTCACACCGTTACCGATCAGTAAATAGAGAGGCCCCTTTTTGACCCCAAAAATGGCGATTTCGGCCTCAAAAACGCCCTTTTTTGCCGGATTTGTGGGCCTCAAAACGCTGTATGGAGTCCATCGCGAGGAATTTTCGCAAGTGGCTCGAAGTCCACGTGGAGAGCGATGGCAGCCATTCTGAGCGACCTGATAGGCGCATGAAGTGGATGCGTTTCAGGCAGGCAAGACGACTCTACTCCACCATCGCGCAGCATGGTTCATTCCAACCGCAAAAGGCTATAGTTGAGATACTTCACCTTGACCGCAATGAAACTACGGTGAAGCGCGGGCTTCCGCTTTGTGGCTGTCTTTCCCGATGACCTTCGCAGAAAAATCAATTCGCTTGAACCGACTCATCGGCCCTGCGCTCGTGCTGCTGGCGGCTGCGCTGGCCACTGCGCCGCAGTTCCTGCACGGAAACTCCTGCGGGCACGACTTCGATTTCCATCTGGTCTCGTGGTTTGATGCGCTGAATGGTTGGCGGCATGGGCTGCCTTATCCGCATTGGACTCCAAGTGCAAATTACGGCGCGGGTGAACCGCGCTTCATCTTTTATCCGCCGCTGACCTGGATGCTGGGAGCTGCGCTGGGAGCTGCGTTGCCGTGGCCGCTGGTGCCGATCGCGCTGACCTTTCTGTTGCTGGCAGGAACAGGCCTGGCAACGCGCGCGCTGGCTCGGCAGGCATTGGAAGACGGCGCGGCCACGCTGGCCGGATGCTGTGCGATCTTCTCCGGCTATGCGCTGTTCACAGCCTACGAGCGGTCTGCGTTTGCGGAGTTTGCCGGAGGATTCTGGATTCCGCTGGTGCTGCTTTTTCTGCTGCGCAAGGGAAAGTCTTCTGCCGCGCCCGTCTCCGTTTGGAAACGCGCCTTTGACGGATCGGCTGTGCCGCTGGCGCTGGCCGTCGCGGGCGCGTGGCTTGCAAATCCGACAGTAGGCGTGATGGCCTGCTATCTGCTCGTCGCCGTGGCACTAGTGGCGGCTCTGTTGGAGCGGTCGTGGGCGGCGCTGCTGCGCGCAGCCGTCGGCGCGGCGCTGGGGTTGGGCGTGATTGCGGCCTATCTGCTGCCTGCGGCGTGGGAGCGGCGCTGGGTGGATATTTTGCAAGTGACCGAAGATCCTGGGCAGACGCTGGAAAATAACTGGCTCTTTGCCGTTCACGCCGATCCGCAATTGCAGTTGCACGATGCGGTGCTACGCACAGCTTCGATCATTGTGGTGGCAATGGTGGCGATAGCGCTGAGCGGAGTGTTGGCCTGCCGACTGCGCGGCATCTTGATGACGATCCGCAGTGATCAGCCTCAGCAAACCATAGCGGATGAACAAAAAATCGCGCAGCAGGGCAACTCCGCGCGCATTGCTCTGAACTGGTGGCTTCCGCTGGCGCTGATTCCGGTGGTGGTGTTGCTACTCCAATTTTCCTTCTCGCGACCGCTGTGGAATCTGCTGCCGGAACTGCGCTTTCTGCAATTCCCCTGGCGCTGGCTGATTGTGCTGGAAGCGCCGATGAGCGTCTTTTTTGCCGCTGCGGTCTGGCCCAGCGGTGCGGCACGACGCTGGCGCCGGATTGCGGTTGCAACGGCCTGCATCGGCATTTTTCTCGCGATGACGGTCTGCGCCGAGCGCGTGTTCTTTCAGGGCTGCGACGAAGAAGACTCGGTTGCGGGGATGCTGGGCACCTACCGCGGCGGGCAGGGTTTTATCGGAACCAACGAGTACGAGCCGATCGGCGCGGAGAACGCTCTGCTGGCTACAGGGCTGCCCTTCGCCTGCCTGGCAAGCGATCCGACGGCTGTTCTGGGCGTGGCCGCGAGCAGACCTGATAACGACGATATTCCGCCCACCTGGCAGCCCACGCAGCACAGTTGCGAGGCTACTTTCGCGGCCGAGACCAATCAGCCGGAGCATCTGAACGTGCAGGCAACGCTGCCTCATTCCGGCTATCTGGTCCTGCGGTTGCGCAGTTATCCCGCGTGGCGGATAAGCGTGAATGGGCAGTCGGTCCACAATCTACCCAAGCGCACCGACGGGCTGATTGCCGTGCCCGTTCCGCAGGGAAACGTGAAAGTAAGCGCGGATTGGACCACCACTGCAGATGTGATTCTGGGCCGCTGGTTGAGTTTGATTGCGGTGCTGCTGTTGGCTGGGCTATGGTTTGCGGAACGAAAGACTCAGAACGGCAGCCGCCCTCGTTTATCATAGTAGCGATGAACGTAGACGTGAAATCGCTGATACAGGAAGGCGCGGCGCTGACCGACCGCGCGCTGGAGTCTCTGCTGCCCAGCGCCGAGACTGTGCCCGCTTCGATCCACGGTGCCATGCGCCACTCAACCTTTGCCGGGGGCAAGCGGCTGCGACCGGTTCTGGCCCAGCAGGCGGCCATCGCGATTGCGGGCGCGCTGCCCAAGGGGATCGAACGGCTGGGCGCGGCATTGGAGATGCTGCACACATATTCGCTGATCCACGACGACCTGCCCGCGCTGGACAACGACGCGCTGCGCCGTGGCAAGCCGACCTGCCACGTGGTCTTTGGCGAAGCGATTGCCATTTTGGCAGGAGATGCGCTGCAAACCCGCGCCTTCGAGGTACTGGCGGGGCTGGATTCCGCGCCTGCGGCTACGGTGCAGATTATCGGGCTGGTGGCCAACGCGGTGGGCACTGTGGACGGCATGATCGGCGGCCAGGTGCTGGATATTGAAAGCGAGCACGCCAAGCCCACAGCCGAACTGGTCGAGGCCATTCACCGCGCCAAGACCGGCGCGCTGATTCGCGTCGCCGTGGTGGCTGGCGGCGTGTACGCAGGCGCAACCGCTGAAGACGTTGCCCGCCTCGATCTTTTTGGCCGCAAGGCCGGACTGGCCTTTCAGATTGTCGACGATGTGCTGGATATGACGGTGGATTCGGCGCAACTGGGAAAGACGGCAGGCAAGGACCAAGCCACGGAAAAGGCCACCTGGCCGGCGGTTTACGGCATAGAGCAGAGCCAGCGCGACGCTGCCCGGCTGATTGAAGAAGCCTTCGCCGCCCTCGCCCCCTACGGCCACCGCGCCGACGGATTGAAGGCTGTGGCGCAGTTTCTGGTGGAGCGGAAAAACTAGCGTTCGATGATGGAGCGGAGGCGCTCGTGCTGGGCGGCGATATCTTCGACCAAGCCCTGCACGTCGCCGAGCCGGTGCTGGCACACTTCAAAGCTGGATCAATACGTACAAGCGGCAAGTCCAATGAGTGTACGCTTCTCATCTCTGGCGGATTGATTGAATCAAAATATTCGCAACCCGGATCGGTTTGGGAAAGGTGCTAATTCCCCCGCTGGTTCCGACTGATCGACTGGGCGCTGGAAGCCGAAGAGAAGAAAGAGGAGATTTGCGTCTTCACCTATATTGAAAAATTGGCCAATGGCCAAGATTGAGGACCGATATCCATGGGCAGCCAGGCAGAAGCGAATCTTGCGGCCTTGATCGAGAGCACTTCCGACCTGATCTGGTCGGTGGACCTCGATTTCCGCTTGATTGTCTTCAACCGCGCCTTGGGAGAAAATTTCGAGCGGAATTTCGGGGTCCACATCGTGCCGGGAATGGCGGCGAGGGATTTTTTGCCGACCGAACGCGCGGAAGTCTGGCCCGACTTTTACCGGCGGGCTCTTGCCGAGGGCGCTTTCCGAACCGAATTTTCTCTGGCCGATGGCCGCACCTTGGAACTGTCGTTGAATCCCATCCTCCTTGACGGCAAGGCCACCGGCGTTTCTGTCTTCGGGGAGGACATTACCGAGCGGAAGGTGGCGGAAAAGGCAATTCGTGAGGCGGAGAGGTGTTACCACTCGATCTTCGATAGGGCGCTCGAAGGCATCTTTCAGACCACGCTGGGTGGCGGGCCTCTGACCGCAAATCCCGCTTTGGCTCACATACTTGGCTACGATTCGGTGGACGATTTCCTCCATTCTGTTCATGACATGGGCCGGCAAGTGTGGGAGAACCAGCAGGAACGCATCGAGGCTGTGAGGCATATCCAGCAAAATGGCTCAATCCAATGCCTTGAATGCCGTTTCAAACGCAAGGACGGCACCCCTATCTGGGTGTCTCTGCATGCACACCGGGCTTTATCCGCCGATGGCGTAGCCTCCATCATTGAAGGCTTCATGGAGGATATTACCGAGCGCAAGCAGACGGTAAAGTTGCTGGCAGAAAGTGAACAGATATTCCGCGCCATGACCGATGCCTCGCCGCTGGCCGTCATCATGGCTACCGCGGATGAGCGCAATGTCTACCTCAACCCCACCTTTACCCAGCTCTTCGGCTACACGGCAGAGGAGGTTCCCACCTTGGCGGCATGGCTGCCGCTTGCCTACCCGGACCCGAAATACCGCGTCTGGGCGCTGGCGGAATGGCATCGAAGAACCGAAAAAGCCATCGCCACACGAGGCAAAATCGACCCCATGGAAGTGGAGGTTGTCTGCAAGGACGGCTCGAAAAAACAGGTCAGTTGGGGATTTATCAGCCTGGGCGAAGTAAATATGCTGATTGGCATCGACCTCACCGAGCGCAAGCACGTCGAAATGCAATTGCGCGAGAGCGAGGCGGCCTACCGCGCCACCTTCGAGCAGGCGGCAATCGGTATCGTGCATAACACGTTCGACGGTGTCTATCTTCGTTGCAACCCGGCATTTGCCAAGATTATCGGATACCCCATTGAGGAAGTCCCAGGCCTGAAGATCATGCAGGTCACGTCGCCCGAGGATCAAGAAAAAACCGCCGAAGTCCTGCAACAGCTAGTCGATGGTGCCCAGGAAACCATCCATTGGGAAAAGCGATATATGCGCAAGGACGGCAGCCTGATCTGGGTCAGGATGTCTACGTCCGTCCGGTGCGACACGGATGGCCACCCACTCTACGGCATGTCCCTCGTCGAAGACATTCAAGCCCGCAAAGAGGCCGAGGAGCGGCTCGCCGAAGCCACCGAAGCGCTCCGGATCAGCGAAAACCGCTATCACACCGCCTTCAAGACCAGCCTGGACGCCATTGCCATCTCCCGCTTGGACGATGGCATGATCGTTGATGTCAGCAACAACTACCTGGAGGTGATGGGATTCTCCCGCGAGGAACTGGTCGAGCAGATCAGGGAGGTACCCAACACCTGGGTGGATATGGATGGCGAAGTCCATCACAACACATTCTTTGAAGTGAGAGGCATCACCTCTGGGGAAATGAACATCTGGGTTGACCCCAATGACCGAAAGCGGTGGGTCGAGATGCTGCGCAGGGATTCGGTCTGCCGAAATTTTGAAACTCGTTTCCGACGCAAGGACGGGCGGATGATTTGGGTTCTAACGTCTGCCTCGGTCACGGAGATGGATGGTGTTCCATGTGTCTTAAGTATCATCCGGGATATTACCGAGACTAAGGCGGCCGCCGAAGCGCTGCAAACAAGCGAAGCACGTTACCGGACGGTCTTCCATACCGCGTTCGATCCCATCACAATCAGCCAACTGGACGATGGCATTTTCATTGATACCAATCAGGCTTTTCTCGATCTTTACGGTTACGAAAACCAGGAAGTTCTTGGGCGTAGCGTATTGGAACTGGATCTATGGGTGGATCGTTCAGACCGCGAGAGATTGCTGGATGAGTTGCGCCAGCACCCCCGCTGTCGGGATATGGAAGCCCGCTTCCGCAAGAAAAACGGAGACATCGTCTACGGGCTGCTTTCCGCCTCCGTCATTGAGATCAAGGGCATGCCCTGCATCCTGTCTGTAACCCGCGACATTACTGCCACCAAAGCCGCAGAAGAGAAGATCCAGAGCCTCTCTTACTACGACACGCTGACCAACCTGCCCAATCGCCGCCTGTTGATGGAGAGATTGAAGAAAGCTTTGGCGGCGGCTGGTTCAAGTCAAACAAAGAAGGCCTTGCTCTTCGTCGATCTCGACCACTTCAAGACGCTCAACGACACGCTGGGCCATCCGGTGGGCGATTTACTCTTGCAGGAAGTTGGCCGCCGCCTGCGCGCCTGCCTGCACGACGACGACACTGTGGCCCGTATCGGCAGCGATGAGTTTGTCGTCCTCATCGAGAATCTCAGCGAGGTCGCCGAGGTCGCCGCCGCCCAGACCGGAGCCATTGGCGAGAGAATGCTGGACGAAATCCAGCAACCCTATACATTCGGCCCCATCGATTGCCGCTGCACCGCCAGCATCGGCATTGTCGTCTTTGGCGATCAATCTGGCGGCCCCAGTGACCTGTTGCAACAGGCCGACATTGCCATGGGCCAGGCCAAGACCGCCAAACGCAATACGCTGCGCTTCTTCGCGCCCGACTTGCAGGCGGCCGTCAATGCGCGCGTGGCGCTCGAAGAAGATCTTCGTCAAGCCATCGCGACCCGCCAGTTCCTGCTCTACTATCAGCCGCAGATTGAGGACACCCGCCTGCTGGGTGCCGAGGCGCTGATCCGCTGGAAGCACCCGGTACGCGGTATGATCTCGCCCGGAGCCTTCATTCCACTGGCTGAAGAGACAGGCATGATTGTTGCCCTCGGGGATTGGGTGCTGGAGGAGGCCTGCCGCCAGGTTGCCGCCTGGACTGCGAACAAGCAGATGGACCGCGTCTCGATTGCCATCAACGTCAGCGCCCGGCAATTTCATCAGCCGGATTTTGTCGACAAAGTGGTTTCTACCTTGCAGCGAACCGGTGCCAATCCCCACAACATCGAGTTGGAGTTGACCGAAGGCCTGCTGGTCGAAAACGTCGAGGATGTCATCGCCAAAATGATCGTACTCAAGGAGTGCGGGCTGCGCTTTTCTCTCGATGACTTTGGCACCGGCTACTCCTCGTTGTCTTATCTGAAACGCCTGCCCCTCGACCAGTTGAAGATTGACATTTCCTTTGTGCGCGACATTCTGGTGGATGCCGGCAGCGCGACGATTGCCCAGACCATCGTGGCGCTGGGCCACGCCATGGGCCTGGCGGTGATAGCCGAAGGCGTGGAAACCGAGGAGCAGCGGACGCTGTTGTCTAGCCTGGGATGCCACGCCTATCAGGGCTACCTGTTCAGCAAGCCCCTGCCTCGAGAGGAATTCGAGCGCCTGCTGTCCGCGTTGAGCGCCGATGCCTCGTGAAGGAATTTGCTAAAGCACAAGAGCCTCCCGCAGTCCTCCATGAAGGATGCGGCGGACAGCGTTTTTGGGGTCGAAAATCTGCCCCAAAAAGGGCGTTTTTGAGGGTGAAATCGGGGTTTTTGGGGTCAAAAAAGGGCTAAAAGTGGGGTTCCCTGTTTACTGATTGGTAACTATGTAATATTTACAAAGTATTGATTATTTGGGTGTTATTTAATTTTTCAGGGGGTGAAATGCGATTTCCACAGGGGGGG
>Ga0209415_10007825_pt1 | contig 18594 bp, 17 predicted proteins | sample PeaSoiSIISIP2007_FD_187696 | JGI IMG/M metagenome (GOLD analysis project Ga0209415, IMG submission 187696) | Peat soil microbial communities from Weissenstadt, Germany - SII-SIP-2007 (SPAdes) (version 2) | ecosystem: Environmental > Terrestrial > Soil > Wetlands > Peat | place: Germany...
TCTTCGTCGCCGAAGAGTCCGTGCTCGCCCGCATGCGGATTAAATCCGAGTACCCCGACGCACGGCCGGCTCACGCCCAGGCGCGCGCTTAGATGCTGCGCGAGCAGCCGGATCGTGTCGAAGACGCCCTGACTGCTGAGCGCGCGCGAGACCCGCGCGAGCCTCATATGCACCGTCACGAGCGCGAGCCGCAGCTGGTCACCCGCGAACATCATCCGCCAAAGCCGCGTGCGGCTCAGTTCGGCAAGCAGCTCGGAGTGCCCCGGAAAGCGATGGCCCGCGCGGTTGAGCCATTCCTTGTTGATCGGCGCGGTCACCAAAGCGTCAGCCTCGCCCGCCATCGCCATCCGCGCCCCTTCCACTATATAGCGATAAGCCGCGTCGGCGCCTTCGACGCTCGGCATCCCGGGCCTGAGCGCGGCAGCGCCGAGCTGGCCGATTTCCAGCACCGCCAGCCCGTCCGCCGGGCGAACCGGCGCGTCGCCCGGCTGCCAGGGCCGCGGCGCGGGCACGCCACGCAAACGGCGTGCGGCCTCGCGCATTGCGCCCATGTCCCCGACCACGACCAGCGCGGGCGCGCCGCGGCGCGAAGCCATCGCGGCCGCCGCCCTCAGGATGACTTCGGGGCCAACGCCGGCCGGGTCGCCCATGCTTACCGCCAGGAGCGCTGGCACGCTGCGACTCGATGGCATCCGCCGCGTCACTAGTTGAACGTTTCGATGTAGTGCTGCTTGACGAGGTCGTTGTCGACCCACGTGCCGAACTGTCGCTCGGCCTTCTCGCTCACCAGCTTTTCCTGGATCTGACCGGAGACCTCGGCGAACGGTTTGACGCCAACCGTGTCGTGCGCTTCGAGCTTGACGATGTGAAAGCCGTGGTCAGTGCGTATCGGCTCGGAAATAGCTCCCACCTTCATCTGGTCGACCGCATTCTGGATGGGGTCGATCATGTCGCCGCGCGAGAAGTCGCCCAGCTCGCCGCCCTGGCTCTTGGAGTCGTCGTCGGAGTACTCGAGCGCCAGCTTGCCGAAGTCGGCGCCGTCGAGCAGTTGCTTGCGGATGCCCTCGGCCTTCACACGCGCCGCCTCGACCTGGGCCGGCGAGGCGTTGGCCGGCACCGCGATCAGAATCTGCGCGAGTTTGAAGCGTTCTTTTCCGATGCTGAACTCCTCGGGATGCGCGTCGTAGTAAGCCTTGACCTCGTCGGGCGAGATGTTGACCTTCTGCCGCACTTCCTTCTGGATCATAATCATCTTTTGCAGTTCCAGCCGCGCGTGCTTGCGGAACTCCTCGTATGTATGGCCCTGAGTCAGGAGCTGCGAGCGCAGTTGCTCGTCGGTGATCCCGTTGCTCCGCTCGAAGTTGGCGAGGTATTCGTCGATCTGCCGCTCCTCGACCTGATCCTTGTATTTCTTGACCTCGCTCTCCAGCAGGCGCTCCGAGATGACTCCCTTGAGCACCGCCTTGGTCTCCGGCGAATTCAAATCGTCAGCGTCGGTCAGCGTCGCATGGTTGACCGCGGCAAAGGTCTTGAGGTCGTGAACCGTGATCGGATCGCCATCGACGCTGGCCACCACCCGGTCGAGGTCATCCTGCGCATACACTGCGCGCGGCGCCGCCGATGACCCGGCCGCGAAGCACGCGACGATCAGCGCCACGGCGCCCAGGCGCATCCAAGAATGAAGCTGGTTCATGGTCTAACTGGCGAGCGGCCCGGCGGGGCGGCCCGGTCCGCTTTCCAATTTTTCACAGGCCGCCAACGCCTGCAAGACGCCGTCGAGTTGCTCGAACAAAAGCTCGTAGTTGTTGCCGGAGTCGTTCGCTCCCGTCTCGATTCGAACCAGCACCTGGAACGACGGAGTGAGCCGCATGCGGCGCCGGTTGGCCTCGGTCAGCGCGGCCAGCCGGGCCGTGTCCAGCGGAGCGTCGGGATGGAATTTCACTTCGAGCTGGTCGCCCTTGAGGATCGCGCTCAGCATCATCATCTCGCGCATGCGCCGGCGCAGATCCATCGCGGCCAGCAGGTTGTCGACCAGCGTCGGCGGCGGTCCGAAACGGTCGCGCATCTCCTCGCGCAGCGCGTCGAGGTCGGCTCTGGAAGCCGCCCGCGCCATTCGCCGGTACAGCACCAGCCGCTCGCCCTCGTCGGGGACGAAGCTGTCGGGGACGTAGGCTGGGATGCCGAGCCTCAGTTCGGGCTCGAAGTCGGGGCGCAGCGGCTCGCCGCGCAGTTCGTGGATCGCCTGTTCCATCATCTCCGTATACAGCTCGAAACCGACCGCTGTGATTTGGCCCGACTGTTCGCGGCCGAGCAGGTTGCCTGCGCCGCGATGCTCGAGGTCGCGGATCGCGAGCTTGAAACCGCCGCCGCTTTCGGTCTCGACCAGCTCGCGCAGAGCCTCGATACGCTTCTTGGCGTCGCGTGTGATGATGTGCTCGCCAGGGATAAGCAGGTAGGCGTACGCCTTCTGGCGCGAGCGCCCGACCCGGCCGCGAAGTTGATAGAGCTGGGCCAGGCCGAAATGGTCGGCGCGGTTGATGATCATGGTGTTGGCGTTGGGAATGTCGAGTCCCGACTCGATGATCGCCGAGCAGACCAGCAGGTTGACGCGATTCTCGATGAACTCGCGCATCACGTTCTCGAGCTGGCGCTCCTTCATCTGACCGTGCGCGACCGCGACTTTCGCCTCGGGCACGATCGCGCGCAGATGGCGCGCGACGTAGTCGATGTTCTCGACGCGGTTGTGCACGAAGAACACCTGCCCGGAGCGGTTGAGCTCGCGCATGATGACTTCGCGCAGGAGCCCGTCGTCGAAATGCGCGACGAAGGTGCGGATGGCCTGGCGATCCGGCGGCGGCGTCTGGATCACGCTCAGGTCGCGGATGCCAAGCATCGCCATGTGCAGCGTGCGCGGAATCGGGGTCGCGGTCAGGGTCAGCACCTCGACCAGCTTGCGCAGCCGCTTTACGCGCTCCTTGTCGGCCACCCCGAAGCGATGCTCCTCGTCGATGATTAGCAGGCCGAGCCGCGGAAACTCGACGTCGTCCTGGATCAAACGATGAGTCCCGACCACGATATCGACCTTACCGCGACGGACGTCTTCGATCACCGCCTTGTTCTCACGCGCGCTGCGAAAGCGCGAGATCATCTCGATTCGCACCGGGTAGCCGTCGAAGCGCTTGCGCATCGTGTTCCAGTGCTGCTCCGCGAGCACCGTGGTCGGCACCAATAGAGCCACCTGCCGTCCGTCCATCACCGCGATGAACGCCGCGCGCAGCGCCACTTCGGTCTTGCCGAAGCCGGCATCCCCGCAGATCAGCCGGTCCATCGGCTTGGGCCGGCACATATCGCGGACCACCTCGTCGATAGCGGCGAGTTGGTCGGGCGTCTCTTCGAACTCGAAGCCCTCGGCGAATTCGGCGTAGTCGGCCCCGGGATGAGCGAAGGCGTGGCCCTCCATCACTTCGCGCGCGGCGTAGATGTCGAGCAGCTCGGAGGCCATCGCCAGCACCGCTTCCTTGGTGCGGCGCTTGACCCGGTCCCATGAACCGCTGCCGAGCTTGTCGAGTTTCGGCTCCTGACCGTCGCCGCCGATGTAGCGCTGGACCAGGTTGATTCGTTCCACCGGTACGTACATCGCGTCGCCGGCCGCGTACTCGAGCGCCAGGAAATCGCCCTCCGTGCCGGCGACCTTCATGTGGCGCAGTCCGCGGTAGCGCCCGATGCCGTGATCGATATGCACCACCACGTCGTCGGGCTTGAGCTCCTCGAGGTTGAGCAACGCGCCCTTGGAGACCGGCCGCGAGCGCCGCCGCACGCGCGGCTCGCCAAAAATGTCCTCTTCGCTGTAAACGTAGAGCCCGTCGGCTTGCAGCACTACGCCGGATGAGACCTCGCCTTCCATGATCACGGGGCGGAAGTCGGGCAACTCCAGCAGCGCGCCGAAGCTCTTGCATCCGGTGTTGACCTCGAGGTCGTAGGCCTCCAGATGGCGGCGCAGACGCGCGGCCTGGCTCGCCCCCTCGACCACCATCAGCGCGCGGCCCTGTCCGCGCTGCACCTCGCGCAATTCCGTCGCAAGCGGCTCGAAGCTGGGCGGCGTGCGCGGCCCGGTGAGCGAACTCGCGCCGAGCTTGAGGCTGGGCTGGCATTTGACCTCGATCGGCGGCGCCCATCCCTCGCGCGGCGCGGCCACGGTGACCAGCGAACCAACCTCGACCGCGGTCATCGTGCCCAGCGCGTCCTCGAATTCATCGGTGCCGAGGTAGAGCGACTCCGGCGGTGGATAGAACGAGGGCTTGCTCTGCGCGGCCTCGGCTTCGGCGGCCGTTTGCCCGGTCACCCTGAGCGCCTCGGCGAGCACGCGTCCCGGCTCGACTATCCAGACCACCGTGCCCGAAGGCAGGTAGCTGAAAACGGTGTCGAGCGGGCGGCCGAACAGCAGCGGAGTCAGCAGCTCGGCGCCGGGGAACAACAGCCCGTTGGTCAGCGAGTCGCTCAGCTCCGCCAGCTCTTTGCGCACCAGGCCGATCTCGCTCGCACGCAGCGCCACGCGCTCGCGCACCTTGTCGTCCTTGAGCGCGATCGGCGGCACCAGGCGCGTCCGAATCACGATCGCCTCGCGCGTCTCGCCAAGCGAGCGCTGAGTGGCGGGATCGAACTGGCGCACCGAGGTCACGATGTCCTCTTCCAGCTCGATGCGCACGGGGTTGTGATACAGGGGCGAGAAGATGTCGATGATTCCGCCGCGCACGCTGAAGTCGCCAGGCTCCTCGGTCTGCGGCACCCGCTGATAGCCGGTCGCGCTCAGCGCGTCGATCAGCGCTTCGAGGTCGAGCGTGTCGGCGGCGGCGATTCGGAGCACCGAGGATTCGAACACCGGCCGCGGAATGGTGCGCATCAGCAGCGCCTCGGCCGACGCTATCAGCATCGGCGCCTCGCCTCGCGACGCCGCATAGAGCGCCGCGAGTTGCGCCGCTTGCGTATGTGGCGGCGGCGAGAGATGGGCAAACGGCTTCAGCTCCCAGGCGGGCAGCAGATGGACCCGGCGCTCGACCGGGTCGCGATCGGGCGGCTCGTCGAGGAAAAATCCGACCTCGCTCGCCAACGCCTCGGCCTCGCGCGCAAGCGCCGTCACCACCAGGATCGGGCGGCCCAGCCCGAGCGCGGCCTCGCGGAGCATCAGCGCTCCGGCCGCGCCCTTAAGTCCCATCAGCGGAAAGCGGCGCGCGCCGCCGCCGTCCAGCCGCGCCCTAAGCTCGCTCGCCGCTTCTTTCAGACTCCGTTCCAAATCGATCTTCGACCGCTACGATCGGTCCTCGACGCTCCCGCGATGAATCGCTGAAATAGAACTCAGATTGAAGGTCAAATCAAAAATAATAATCCAATCGATAATAGCAAAGACGCCAGCCCTGGTCGCGTCAGCGGTTTGTGGCGCGCTTACCGGGCCGCGTTCGCGCTCTTTGGATCGCCCAGCGTCACCGGCAGCTTGACCGCTTTGTACGATCCGCCGCGCTGTTGGCGCAGCACGGTCAGGTAGATGATGTCGCCGGGATGGAGCCGCGAGAGATGGTCGGGCAGATCGGAATCGCTGGTCACGCGATGGTCGTCGATCGCGACGATGAGGTCGCCATCCTCGCCGAGCTGACCCGACTTGGCGAGCAACGGCCGCACTGCCGCGTCGAGCGGGCCGAGCAACTCTCCCGCAGTCGCGCCGCTGGCCCCAATCGTGGTCATCGGAGTGCGCGACTTAAGTCCGGCGCGCGAGGCAGGGCTGTCCGCGTCAACGTCCATCACCTCGAGTCCGCTGACCTGCTGCCCATCGCGGGTCGCGATCGTGTATAGCACCGAGATACCTAGGTAGGGGCGCGGCCCGTTACTCTCAGGGGCAGGTAAATCGGCAGGCAGCGGAGCGTTGTCGGAGCCGATGTCGGGCTCCGGCGCACTTTGCTCGGGCGCGAGGGGCGCTTCGGCGTTCGGCTGTGCTGGCAGCGGACTTGTTGGCGGAATCACGAGCGTCTGGTCGCCACCGGCCTGAATACTCTTGGTTCCGCTCTGTATCTGAGCGCCCGCCGGCAACGCGCATAGCAACGCCGTCGCGAGCGTCGAACAAAGAGTGAGTCGGCTGATATTCATGGTCAAGTGTTCATGGTCAAGATCGTATCGGCGCGATGCCTCCATGATGATAGGTCGTGCTGAATTGAGCCTCAAGCCTGATCGTGGTGCTTGAAGGCCGCGAACTGAGCGTGCCAAAGTGGCAATCAACCGGCCATGAAAATCGCTTCCACAGTCGAACTGAAGCCCACGCAACGCGCGCTCGTGGAACGGGCCGCGCCCGGCGCGGAAATCGTCGATCGCCAGTGCCGCACCATCGAGGAGATGGCCGCCCTGGTGGGTTCCGCCAGCGGATGCGACGTGCTGTTCACCTTCCGGGTGCCGCCCGAGACCATGCGTCTGGCGCCGCAGCTCAAATGGATTCAGCTTCTGAGCGCCGGCGCCGATCACGCGCTCAAAGGCCAGGTCGACAGCCATATTGCGATGACCACTTCGAGCGGAATTCATGCGGCCACGATGGCCGAGTACACGATCGCTTCAATGCTGGCGTTTGCGCACAAGTTCCACTTGCTCATCCGTGCGCAGATGAACGGCGAATGGCGGCGCTCGGGAGATTTCATGTCGATGGTCGACGCGATGCGCGGCCATACGCTGGGCGTGATCGGCTACGGCTCGATCGGGCGCGAGACGGCGCGGCTGGGGCGGGCGCTCGGGATGCGGGTGGTCGCGCTCAAACGCAATCCGGCCGCGCGCGGCGATCTGGGATGGATGCCGGCGGGGCTCGGCGATCCGGATGGTGCTATCCCCGAGCGCATGTATGGCCCCGGCGAGCGCGTCGAGATGCTCGCCGAGTGCGACTACGTGACGATCACGCTGCCGCTCACTGAGGCTACGCGCGGATTTATCGGCGAGCGCGAGCTTGGCGCGATGAAACCGCACGCCTATCTGGTCAACGTCGGACGCGGCGAGGTCGTCGACCAGGGTGCGCTTATCGAGGCGCTGCGCGCGGGCCGTATCGGCGGCGCGGGTCTCGATGTTTTCGAGCGCGAGCCGCTGGAGGCGGACAGTCCGCTGTGGGCCATGGAGAACACGATCCTGACGCCCCACATGTCAGGCGCCTTCAGGGGGTACGTCGAGACCTGTTGCGAGCTATTCGCCGACAATCTGCGCCGCTTCGCCGCCGGCCAGCCACTGCTCAACCAGATCGACCCCGCACTCGGCTACTGAATCGGCGCCCGCCGTTACACTCGGGCTGGTAGCGCCTTGTTCGCTTCGGCGGCGCCTCCTATGCTGCCTGATTGGCGGTGTAGCAATGGGCGATTGGGATCCCGACCTCTACCACAGGTTTCGTCGTTATCGCGCCGAACCTTTCGAGGCGATTATGACGAGGCTCGAGCCCGGCGGCGCCGAGGAACGGATCGTCGAACGGATCATTGACCTGGGCTGCGGTACCGGCGAGAACACGGTCGAACTCGCGCGCCATTTTCCCGGCGGTGCGACAGTCGGGATGGATTCGTCGCCCGCGATGATCGATCGCGCGCTTAAACTGTGCCAGGGCTTGGAGCCGGCTCTCCGCGAGCGGCTCAGCTTTGTCCTTGGCGATATCCGCGAATTCAACGTCGAGTCCGAATATTCGCACGGGTATTCGATGGTCTTCTCCAACGCCGCGCTCCAGTGGCTCACTGAGCATCGCGAGATCTTCACGCGCTGCCTCCAGGCGCTGGTTCCCGGCGGGCGGCTGGTGGTGCAGGTGCCCGCCAATGACCACGAGACCGCACAAGTCACGCTCGACGCGATGGCGCACGAGGAGCCATGGCGCGCGCGGCTCGACGGCGTCAAACCACCATCCGCCACGGTCGCCGCGCCCGAGGTTTACCATCGGATGCTCGGCGAGATCGGTTTCACCGGCATCGATTGCTACTACCATACGTTTCATCATCCGATGGGCTCGCCGGCCGAGATCGTCGAATGGTGCCGCGCAACCGTGTTGCGCCGTTACGTGGATTTGCTCGACGCCGATCGGCGCGTACCTTTCATCAAGACTCTGACCGCACGCCTGGAGCGCGCATACGGCACGCGTGGCCCTTTGACTTTCAACTTCCGGCGGCTCTTCATCTGGGCGCGTCGCCCTGGCAACTGACGTGGAGCACGCCCGCATAACTCCGGCCATCGTTCCGGCATTGATCGCACATGGCGGCGCGGGCGGCCGCGGTCCGGCCGCGGAGCGTCCGGAACGCCGGCGCGGGATGTTGGCGGCGGTAGCGGCCGGCGCGGAGGTGCTGCGCGCCGGCGGCAGCGCGCTCGACGCGGTCGTCGCCACAGTGCGCGCCCTGGAGGACCATCCGCTGTTCAATGCCGGCGTGGGCTCGTTGCTGACGATCGAAGGGACCGTCGAAATGGACGCGTCGGTGATGGTAGCCCTTCCGCCGCCGCCGAGGCCACGCCGCGGCGCGGCCTCGGCGGCGGCGATGGGAAGCGCGCGCACCGCGCCCCTTGGACCGCACCGGCGCGCGGAATTGCGCGCCGGCGCGGTCGCCGGTATCACCCGCGTGCGCAATCCGATTCTGCTGGCGCGCGCGGTGATGGAACTTACGCCGCACATCCTGATGGCTGGTGCGGGCGCGGAGCGCCTGGCGCGTCGCGCCGGAATCGCGTTCTGCCGCCCCGAATATCTGGTAACGCCGCGCGCGCGCGAGCGATGGCGCGCTATGCTGGAGCGCCGTGCCGAAGCGGCCGGGACCGCCGCCGCCAGCGGCGACGGTCCCGGCCGCTTCGGCACCGTCGGTGCGGTCGCGCTCGATGCGCAGGGCGGACTCGCCGCCGCGACTTCGACCGGGGGAGTTGGCGGCAAACTTCCCGGTCGCGTCGGCGACTCGGCCATAATCGGCGCCGGGACCTTCGCCGACGCGCCCGGCGCGGCGTCCGCGACGGGGCAGGGCGAGGCCATCATGAAGGCCACGCTCTGCCGTGAGGCGGTGGCGGCGCTTCGACGGGGCGAGCCGCGCGCGGTCGCCGAACGGGCGATCGCAGAGCTGGCGGCGCTGACCGGCGGCCAGGCGGGTGTCGTCGTGATCGATCGCCGTGGCAGGTTTGGATACGCGCACAATGCGGAGGTGATGGACGTCGCGATGTTCGACGCGACCGGCGGTTTCGAGTACCGATGGGCCGCGCCGCTCAAGCACCGGGGCGAGAGTGCGCAGGCGGCCGGCGGCTAGCGGCGCCTGTTCGATGGCTATCGAGGTGCGGCCACATCCGGGGGCACAACTAGCGGTGGCGGTCGCCTTAGTTGCGGCGGCGGTGGTGCTCAGCCTCGGGATCGGCGCGCCGTTCGAGAAAGATCAGGAAACGCAGTCCGCACAGTGGATCCAGGCGATCGTCCAGCGCGGACAGTGGTTGATACCGCGGGACGACTACGGCGGAATCGATCGCAAGCCGCCGCTCTATTACTGGTTGTCGGCGCTGGCCGTGAAGGCTGGCGCCACTCGCGTCGACGAAGTGGGCGCGCGGTTCGTCTCGCTCGCCGCGGGCGTACTGCTCGCAGTCATTGTGATGCGCTGGAGCGCTGCCTTCGCGGGCGAGACGACCGGATGGCTCGCGCTCGCTTTCGTGCTGGGCACGTATGGCTTCGCCTCGCGCGCGACGGTTGACCTGACAGACATGCTGCTGTCGCTTCTGCTCTTTGCGGCGTGGTGGTGCGTCTATCGTCTATTGGAGGTGGGTGGCTCACGCGCCATGTCGCGCGCCGTTTCGCGTGCCGTGTCGATAGCCGGCGGCGTCCTCTTGGGACTGGCGATACTAACTAAAGGGCCCGTGGCGATCGTGCTGATCGGCTTGGCCGGACTCATCTACTTGTTGCTGGTCAGGCAGTCTCCGCTCGAGGTACTGGGTCGCGGATGGCCGTGGTTGATGATTGCCGCGGCGCTCGCTATCGGCGCGTGCTGGTATGTCCCAGCCTTTGTCGAGGGCGGACGGCTCGTGATCGGCGTGTTTCTTTCCGAGAATTTCGGCCACTTCATGCCGTCGACGCTGGGCGGAACGGGCGAGGCTTCGCGGCCGCTTTGGTATATCGCGGCTCGGATGTTCGGCGGCGCACTGCCGCAGAGCGTGCTGGCGGTGGCACTGGCGATTGCGCTGTGGCGGCGTGACGGGGATGAGCGGGCGCGCAAGCCGTTGCTCTTTCAGTTGAGCCTGGTGTTGGCGGTGCTGGCATTCTTTTCGATCGCAACCTCCAAGCGCGACGACTATATTCTGCCCGCGATGCCTCCTTTGGCGATCCTGTTCGCCGCGCTGTTCACCGGCGCGGCGATCGCTCCGGAGCGCGAGCGCTCGCTGTCAGCGAGGGTCCGCAACCTCACCGCGGCGGCGATCGCGGGGGCATTCGTCGCGCTCATCGTCGGTGCGCTGGTGGCCGTGCATGAGCCAAGCCTGCTCGTCGCCTTCGCCGCCAGGATGCAATCGAGCGATTCCGATTTTCTGCGATTGTTCCTGGTCGGAATGCGTCGTTTGCCGTTCTCGTTCGCGATCTTCGCCGCTGGCTCGATAGCCGGCGCGCTTGCCGTGTTTGCCGGGCTGCTGGCCCGGCGTCCGCTATGGTCGGGCGCCGGATTGGCGGCGATTGCATTGGCCGGGTCGATGCTCTTCGCCGGCACGCTCAAACCCGAGCTTGCCGGCGCCAGGTCGATGAAGACGTTCGCGGAGGAGGTTCATCGGCGCATCGGTGATGCACCCCTGTACGTCCCGTGGGGCCACGACTACGAGTTGTCCTTTTACTATGGCCGCGGAATTCAGGGGCTGGATGAGACAGCCCCCTCTGCATTCGCTGCTGACCGGTCGATATTTATCGTGGCGCGGCCGCGCGAGCTTTCGCGCATTGCGCCGGCGCTTCGCGACCGCTTGAAACCGGTGATGCTCTCGGGCCTTATCGGAGGAGGCGGCCCACCCGTGCTGTACGAATTGCCGCCCGCGCGCTGAGGCCGCGAGGCCAGCGCAAAAGCGCCGGCCCCGCTGCATTGAAGAATCAGCCTTGCTAATCAGGCCTTGGCGCTTGGACGCGAGGATGCCGCCTCGTGCCATCGCGCCAGGTTCTTCTGCTCGGGCGATATCCGCAGCTTGATCAGCTTGGCGAAGTCGATCGCCACTAGCGCCGTGATGTCGGCGATGGTGTAGCGCTCGCCGGCGATGAATTTGTGCTCGGCCAGGAAGCCGTCGAGCAACCCCAATGTCTTCTCCGCCGCCTGCCGGCAGACCCCGCCGTACTCGGGCACCTGCGGGATGCGTCCCTTGAAGAAGTCCGACGTGTTGCGAAAGCATCCGGTGACCATCCCGAGCAGGTTGAGTTCCATCCGCCGTTGCCACATCTCGACCAACGCCTTATCGCGCGCGTCGACGCCCATCAGGCGCGGTTCGGGATGGGTCTCTTCGAAGTAGCGGCAGATTGCGACCGACTCGGCGAGGTTGGTGCCGTCGTCCAGTTGCAGCACCGGCACTCCGCCGAAGGGGTTGATCTTCAAAAACTCCGGACCGCGATTCTGCGCCTTGGCGAGATCGACCTGCTCGTCGGGGACCTGAATACCTTTTTCGGCCAGGAAGATCCGCACGCGACGCGGATTCGGCGCCACCTTGCTGTCGTAAAGCTTCATCGTTATTTCTCCTTTCGGAATTTTGGCGGAGCTTTGTGAGAATTGCGGCGGAATTGTGCGGGATGCTAGCAACGGCTGGAACGCAATGCCAAATGGGCGCGCGCCCATGTTTGGTTGACGCTCGGCGGAGGTCGCCAGGGCGGCGGTTTGCCCGCTCCATTGCGCGGAGTTATTGTCATCGTCGATGCCAATTTACGAGTACGAGTGTGCGGCCTGTGCGAAGGTAAGCTCGCACGTCGTGATGGGTTCGCGGCGCCGCGCGCGGCTGGCCTGTCCGGTATGCGGCGCGACGCGCCTCAAGCGCGTGATGTCGTCGTTCGCGGTGGTTTCGAGCGAGGCATCGCGGCTGGCGGAGTTCGACACGTCCCGGCCGCGCGATGAGTCGTTCTATCGCGACTCGCGTAACGTCGGGCTGTGGGCCAAGAAGCGCGCCAAGGAAATGGGTGCGGACCTGGGAAGCAAGTTCGAGGAAACGGTCGAAAAGGCGCGCAGCGGCAAGCTCGTCAAGGAAATGCTCTAAGGAAAGTACGCGCGGCGCTCCGGGCGACGCATATACTCAACACATATAGTTAAGAGGGGACAAAGATCGCGCGACAAAAAAAGCGCGGGACAAAAACTCTCGGGACAAAAATCTATGGACGAAAAAGATCGCCTTGGCGACAAGCTCCACGACGTCGAACATGCGCGCGAGGAACAATGGGCCCATCAGCGCGACCAGGAACTGCTCGAGAAGCTGCGCAAAAAGGGCGACGACGCTCTTTGCCCGCAGTGCCGCAAGCCACTGGTGGCCGAGACTCGCGGCGGCGTCGCGATGATGGCGTGCGCGGACAAACACGGCGCGTGGCTGCGCGCCGAGGTGTTGGACGCAATCTTTAAGCGGTTGAAGTGACCGCTCACACCTCGATGGTCACGGCGTCTCAGGACCTCGACAAGCCTGGCCCATTCGGTGCTCGCCCGATTGCGCGAGCAGGGAGAATGCCATGAAGCTCGCAACCTTCACACATCAGGGAAGCACGCGAATCGGCGTCGTGGTTGAGGACGCCGTGGTCGATCTCGCCGCGGCAGCGCCCGAGTTGCCGCGCGAGATGTCGGCGCTGCTCGCGGCCGGCAGCGGCGCTATCGATCGCGCGCGCGTGGCGGCGACCGGGGGCAAAAACCGGATCGCCCTTGACCAGGTGAGGCTCGAGGCGCCGATTCGGCGCCCACCCGAGTTCCTCGCGATCGGCCTCAACTACGCCGACCATATCGGAGAAACCGGCCGCGACCGTCCGACCTTCCCGATCTTCTTCAATAAGCAGATAACCTGCGTAAACGGGCCCTATGACCCGATTCATCTGCCGCGCGCCTCGGAGGCGCTGGACTACGAGGGCGAACTCGGCCTGGTTATCGGACGGCGCTGCCGCCACGTGCCGCGCGAGCGCGCCCACGAGGTTATCGGCGGTTACCTGATCGTCAACGACGTGAGCGTGCGCGACTGGCAACGCAAGGCGGCCACCATGACGCTCGGCAAGTCATGGGACACCCATGGTCCGACCGGACCGTGGATCGTGACGCCGGACGAAATCGGCGATCCGCATACGCTCGACCTGCGCACGCTGGTCAATGGCGAGGAGCGCCAGCACTCGAACACGCGCAACCTGATCTTCGACTGCTTCTCGATTATCGAAACGCTCTCGACGGTATGCACGCTCGAGCCGGGCCTCATCATCTCGACCGGAACTCCGTCGGGCGTGGCCCTTGCGATGAAGCCGCCGCGCTGGCTCAAGGCCGGAGATGTGGTGCGGATCGAGATCGAGCGTATCGGGCATATCGAAAACCGCGTGATCGACGAACCCGCGAGCACCACGGTCATCTGACGGATGGAAAAGCCAGCCGAGAATGCCCATCCGATCGCGGAATCGGTGCGGCGGCGATGGAGCCCGCGGGCCTTCGCCGAGCGCTTGGTCGAGCCGGAAAAGTTGCTCAGCATGTTCGAGGCGGCCCGCTGGTCGGCCTCGAGCTTCAACGAGCAGCCGTGGAGTTTCATCGTCGCCACCCGGGACGACGAGGCCGAATTCGCGCGCTTGCTAAGCTGTCTCGTCGAAAGCAACCAGACCTGGGCCTCGCGTGCGCCGGTGCTGATCGTGTCGGTGGCGCGGCTTAAGTTCGCGCAAAGCGGCAAGCCAAACTCGCACGCGATCCACGACGTGGGGCTTGCAACGGCCCAAATGATCAATCAGGCGATGGCGATGGGCCTGTTCGCGCATCCGATGGCCGGGTTTTATCCCGACAAAGTGCGCGAGCTCTACGGCGTGCCCGAGGGCTACGATCCGGTAAGCGTAATCGCGGCGGGTTACGCGGGTGACCCAGCGGCGCTTACCGAATCGCAGCGCCAGCGCGAGTTTTCGCCGCGCGTACGCAAGCCTCAGGAGGAGTTCGTGTTTCGCGGGCGCTTCCGCGCATGATGCGCGAGCCTCGAGATCGGAGCGGCGGCGCCCGCGCCGATGAAACAAGCCCGTGTTGACAGGGTGATCCTCGCCAACTACATGAGGATCAGAGTGTAAACGTGGCTCTGACAGATGAGGCCGCAGACGTAGGATGTACTTTCAGTTCAGCGTCGCCCTTGCCCTGACTATTCTGGCGCTTGGCGTCTCGGCGCTGCTGATCGGCCTGCAAAAGCTGCTGGCGCCGAACAATCCGTACGCGCGCAAGCTGATGGCCTACGAGTGCGGCGAGCCGCCCACCGGACGCGCCTGGATAAACTTCAACGTTCGCTTTTACTTGATCGCACTGATCTTCGTAATCTTCGAGGTCGAAGTCGCCTTTATCTACCCGGTCGCCGCCGTGTTCTCGGACTGGGTGCGTCACGGTCAGCGATGGTTCGCGCTCGGCGAATTGCTCATCTTCCTGCTGATCCTGTTCGTGGGGCTGGCCTACGTCTGGGTCAAGCACGACCTCGAGTGGGTCAAGCAAATCCCCGACTGATAGCTTAGCCCAGCGGATAGCATAGACTGACAAGCGTGAAGGTCGCAAAATGCCATTGCTGAACAGCCTGCCGGACTACGTCCTGACCACCAAGACCGACGAGCTGATCAACTGGATGCGCAAGTCGAGCATCTGGTACATGCTCTTCGGACTCGCCTGCTGCGCGATCGAGCTGATGCATACGGGTGGTCCGCGCGCCGATATCGAACGGTTCGGCGCGACCCCGCGCGCTTCGGCGCGCCAGTCGGACCTAATGATTATCGCGGGCACATTGACGCTCAAGATGGCGCTGCGCACGCGGCTGTTGTACGACCAGATGCCCGATCCCAAGTACGTGATCTCGATGGGGAGCTGCTCGAACTGCGGCGGACTGTTCCAGCTCGCGTACTCGGTTTGCGACGGCGTCGACAAGGTCATCCCGGTCGATGTTTATGTGCCCGGATGCCCGCCGCGTCCCGAGGCGCTGACCGAGGGCCTGCTGAAGCTGCAGGAAAAGATCATGACCGAGCGCTGGCTCGCCAGAGCGCCGCGCGCCAAGGGAGAGGCCGCTTAGCCGCCGCCGACGATGGAGCCGCTCCAGATATACGAGCGACTCAAGGTGCGTTTCGGCGAGCGGATTCTGGAGACGAGTGAGAAGAAGCCCGACCCGTTTGCCGTGATCGATCCGGCCGCGCTGGTCGAAATCTGCCATTACCTGCGCGAGGAGCCGGAGCTTGCGATGGATTGCCTGTCGAATGAGACCGGCGTCGATTACAAGGACCACGTCGCGGTCGTTTACCATCTGTTTTCTTACAGCCATCGGCACGGCGCGGTGCTCAAGATAAAACTCCCGCGCGAAGAGCCGCGCGTGGCGACCGTCGAAGGCATCTGGAAGTCGGCCAACTGGATGGAGCGCGAAATCTTCGACCTGGTGGGCGTCAACTTCGAGGGCCATAGCGATTTGCGCCGCATCCTGATGCCCGAGGATTGGCCCGGCCATCCGCTGCGCAAGGATTTCGTCGAGCCGCAGGAATACCACGGCATCTCGACCGTGCGCGAAAGTCCGATCGTCCGCCTGGAACAGCATAAAAAATGAGCGACGCCACCGAACCAGCGCTGCGCACCGAGGAAATGACGCTGAACATGGGGCCGCAGCATCCCTCGACCCACGGGGTGTTGCGCTTTGTGATTCGCGCCGACGGCGAGGTGATGCGCGAGGCCGTGCCCGACGTCGGCTATCTGCATCGCTCGATCGAGAAGATCGCCGAGAAGGTCGGCTACCACGGCTTCATGCCGTACACCGACCGCGTCGACTACGTGTGCGCGATGTTCACCAACCAGGGCTGGGGGATGGCGTGCGAGAAGCTGGGCGGCATCGAAGTGCCGCGCCGCGGCGAGTACTGCCGGGTGATTTCCACGGAATTCAACCGCATCGCTTCGCATCTGCTCACGGTCGGCCTGATGGGAATGGATATCGGGGCGATGACGCCTTTTCTGCACGCGCTGCGCGAACGCGAGATGATCAACGATCTGATCGAGGAACTGTGCGGCGCGCGCCTGACCTTCAACTACATGCGCATCGGCGGCGTGGCCTGGGATCTGCCGCCGGGCTGGCGCGAGAAAGCGCTCGCCTACCTCGATCATCTCGATCCGATTCTCGCGGAGTACAACGCGCTCTTCTCCTACAACAAGATCTGTATCCAGCGCCTGGCCAACGTCGCCCCGATAAGCGCCGAGGAAGCGATCAACTACAACCTGGTCGGGCCCAACCTGCGCGCCTGCGGCGTCAAGTGGGACGTGCGCAAGGACATGCCGTATTCGGCTTACTCCGATTTCGAGTTCGACGTTCCGATTGGCCACGGAGAGTGGGGCACGCTGGGCGACTCGATGGACCGCTACATGATGCGGATCTATGAGATGAAGGAATCGGCGAAGATTCTGCGCCAGGCGCTTACGCGGATGCCCGACGGTCCGGTGCTGGCCAAGGTGGTGCGCAATTTCCGTCCGCCGGCCGGCGAGTGCCAGGTGCGCGTGGAAAGCGCGCGCGGCGACCAGGGATGGTACGTGGTGAGCGACGGCAGCGGCTATCCGTGGCGAGTCCACGTGCGCACCGGCTCGTTTGCCGCGATGGGTATCATCCAGAAGCTGAGCCGCGGACTGATGATCGCGGACCTGGTGGTGCTGATCGCGAGCCTCGACGTTATCGCGCCGGAGATAGATCGCTAGGGCGCGATGCAAAACTGGATCGACAGCCTGATCGCGGCCGGCGAGTTCGGAAAACATCCGCCGCGCGACCTGGTCTACGCGGCCTTCATCCTCGTGCTGAGCGCGGTGGTCTTCCTGGGCGTGGCCTTTCCGTTCGCTGGAATCGTGAGCTGGGTCGAGCGCCGCGTGTGGGCGCGTATCCAGTCCCGCGTCGGGCCCAACCGCGTCGGCCCCAACGGCTCGCTGCAATGGCTGGCCGACGGCGCCAAGCACGTGCTCAAGGAAGACATCATACCCGACGAGGCCGACGCGCGACTGTTCAAGTTGGCGCCGTACGTGGTGGTGCTCGGGTTCGTGCTGCCGTGGGCGGTGATGCCGTTCTCCTCGGCGCTCATCCTGGCCGACCTGAACGTCGGCATCCTCTACTTCACCGCGATAACGGCGCTGACCGTGGTCGGCGTGCTGATGGCTGGATGGGCGTCGGACAACAAGTGGTCGCTGATCGGCGGAATCCGGTCGGCGGCGCAGATCATCAGCTACGAGATTCCCGCCGGGATGTCGATTTTCCCGGTGGTGCTGATCACCGGCACGCTCTCGATGCAGGGAATTATCCGGGCCCAGGAATGGGAGCCGTATCACTGGTTCCTGTTCTCGAATCCGTTCTGCTTCGTCGCGGCGATCGTGCTTTACATTTCGGCGCTGGCCGAAGGCAATCGAACGCCGTTCGATCTGCCGGAGGCCGAATCCGAGTTGGTCGCGGGTTTCGCGACCGAGTACAGCGGGATGCGCTACCTGCTTTTCTTTTTCGCCGAGTGGGGCAACATGTTCATCGCCGGCGCGCTCATCACCACGCTGTACCTTGGCGGATGGCAGGCGCCGCAGCTGAGCTCAAGCGCGGTCGTGATGAACGTGCTCCAGCTGTTGAGCTTCAACGTCAAGGTGCTGTTTCTGGTTTTCACCTCGATGTGGGTGCGGGGAACGCTGCCGCGGGTGCGAATCGACCAGATGATGTCGCTCTGCTGGAAGTTCTTCGTGCCGATCGCCTTCATCAACATGATCGGCACTGCGGTCTGGGTGGCAATCTGGCCCGACGGCAATCCGGTCGCGGGCTACGTGATGTTCGCGCTGGGCGTGGCGATAGCCGTGCTGTTCATCCAGCGCGTGATGTACTATCTGAAACGCTCGCGGATGGAGATGTATTTGCATCCGACGATCTGAGCGGGCGATTCTGAGCGCAAGATCTTAGCGAACGAATCTGAGCGAGGGGCGCGCGGCGCGAACGATGGGAGCGGCAACCGAATACTTTCGCCATATCAAGGACGCGGTCTTCACCGTCTTTGACGGGATGGCGGTGAGCGCGTCGCATCTGATCCGCCGCCCGTACACGATCCAGTACCCCGATCGCACGCCGGTGCGCGTGCAGGATACGCTGCCGTTCCGTTATCGCGGCATCCTCGACGTCGACCTGGAGATTTGCACGGGATGCCTCGCCTGCGAGCGCGCCTGTCCGATCGATTGCATCGTGATCGTCTGCGAGAAGAATGCGCAGACTCGCGAGTTGACGATCTCGCAATTCGATATCGATATCGCCAAGTGCATGTACTGCGGCCTGTGCAGCGAACCGTGTCCGACCGGCTCGATCCATCATACGACCGAGTTCGAGGGCGCGGACTTCTCGCTCGAGAGCCTGATTCGCCGCTACGTGCCCGAGCCGGTGGTGGCCTACAAGGTCAAAAAGGGCCCGGAGCCCGAC
>Ga0209415_10007827_pt1 | contig 18590 bp, 15 predicted proteins | sample PeaSoiSIISIP2007_FD_187696 | JGI IMG/M metagenome (GOLD analysis project Ga0209415, IMG submission 187696) | Peat soil microbial communities from Weissenstadt, Germany - SII-SIP-2007 (SPAdes) (version 2) | ecosystem: Environmental > Terrestrial > Soil > Wetlands > Peat | place: Germany...
CATCCAGGACGGCAAGACACTCGAGGAAGCCATCGCGGCCAAGCCGACCAGGGATTTCGACGCGCGCTGGGCCAACGGGCCGGTCCGCCCCGATCAGCTGGTCGAGGAGATCTATGCGGACCTGAAGCGGACCGTGCGCTTAGCGCTGTCCACTCATCAGCCATGCACGGTTCTACTTGCTCGATTGCGCTTGCTGCCGCCGCGCTGGTGCAAGGTCTCGGCGCGCGGTACCAATAGGGTGTTCCATGCCGTGCAGGCACATGGCTTACGGCCGGAGGGTCACATGGGCACCAGACGTGAGAGCGGGATCACCAATCGGCGCGGCTTCCTGGTCAACGGCATGTCGCTCGCCGGCGCGGCGGCGCTGACGTCCGCGGCAGCGGAGCCATCCGGCGCCGCTCCATCGGGCGCCCCGGTCCGGCTCGCCCAGGCGGGAGCGCGCGCGAGCGCCGCGCCGGCGGCATCCGCCCTCACCGTCAAATCGGTCGAGCGCCTCGCCGGCAGCGCGACGAGCTTCGCCTACGCCGTCAAGGCAGGACCGTGGATCTTCCTCAACGGCCACGAAGCCTTCGATTTCGACCGCGGCCTCGCGCCCGAGGTGGAAGGTCCGCCCGGCAATCGCCTAAGCGGCCGGCCGCCGCTGCGGCGGGAGGCCGACTACATCCTGCGGCGGATGCGTTCGATCCTGAAGGAGTTCGGCAGCGACCTGCCGAACGCGGTGCGGGTCGATCAGTACTACACCATGGGGCCGGCTGTGTCGGCCTATCACCTCGCGCGCTTCGCCGAGTTCGGCAGCTACATCCCGCCCAGCACGTCGATCATCATGGAGCGGTGCTTCACGGCACGCACCAATACGCACACCTCGATGATCGCCATCGTGCCGGGACCGGACTGGACGGTCGAGAAGTTCACCCTGCCGGGCCAGGCGATCTCGGCCTCCGGCTACAATCCCGCAGTCGCCGCCAATGACTTCGTCTTCGTCGCCGGCAACATGGCGACGCGCGATGACGGCAACCTCGGGCCCAACGTGTACGTGCCGCCGACCCGGAACTGGGGCGGCGAGACCGGCTTTCGCCGGCAGGTGCACTATGTCGTCAAGGAGAGGCTGGAGCCTTCGTTGAAGGCCGCCGGCTCGGCGCTGGAGCATTGCGTCAAGGCGCAAGCCTACATCCGCGGCGTCGAGAACTTCCCGGACTTCCTCGATGCGTGGTCGCAGCACTTCCGCGACATTCCGTGCGCCGTGACATTGGCGCCCGCGAAGGACTACGCCACCACCCAGGGCATGCTGGAAGTCAACCTGATCGCCCTCAAGAACGGCGCGACGCGCAGGAAGCAGGTGGTGGAGACCGGCATTCCGGCCCCCGCCACGTTCGGGCCGTGCGTGCGCGCCGGCGAGCTGGTGTTTCCCTCCGGCCTGATGGCGATCGGTCGCGACGGGCAGGTGCCGAGCCCCGACAATGCGGCGGCATTCGAGGCGTTGGGCCTCGCCGGGCAAACCCAGGGCGCGATGCTGCTGTCATACGCCCAGGCGGTCTGTGCGGCCGTCGGCGTCACCATGGCGAACGTGGTGCGGGCGCAGTACTTCATGACCGACATCCGGGATTTCGCCGGCGTTTCGGCCGCCTGGTCCGATCGTTACGGCAAGGCGCCGCATCCCTTTGCCTGCGTGCAGGTCCCGGGCCCGCTGCCGGCAGCCGGCGCATCGGTGATTGGGGACTTCTGGATCTACGCCGGCTGACGCGACGCGTAAGTCCCGCATCTTGCCGGAGCGTCGCAAAGCGGCGCTCCGGAATGACGGCCCTCACCGCATCGCCGACTTGCTCTTCTTCGGTCCGCCCGGCACCGCATGGTCGAGCCAATCGGCCATCGCCTTGGCGATGGCGTCGCTGTTCTTCTCCAGCATCATCATGTGGCCGTTGCCGTGAATGCCGACGTCCGGCAGGCGCATGAATGTGCTCTTCACGCCGGCTTGGGCGAGGTACTTCACGGTGCAGTGGTCGTAGGAGGCGTGGTAGGACGCCTCCGAGGTGACGACCAGGATCGGCGTGCTCTGCAGGTTGACGAGCTTGCGGGCCGGTTCGGCCTGCGCCCAGCAGCGCACGAAGTCGGGCTTCTCGGGCTTGTCCTCGCGCACGAAGGCGAGCGGCGAGGCCTCGCTTACCGGCGGATCGTAGGTGAGCGGGACGTCGACCAGCCCGTAGGGCTTGAGGTGCGGATTGTCGGTGAACCAGTCCGGCGCGCCCTTGAAGTCGACATCGTGCGCCGGCGGACCGTTGGGCTCGACAGCGACGATCGCCTTGACGAGGTTGGGCCGCTTGTCGGCGATCGGCCACACGAACGCGCCCGACTGGGAATGGATCATCAGCACCGCCGGGCCGATGCGATCGAGCAGCGCCACCGTGGCGTCGCGGTTGAGCGACTGCTGCAGTGGGAAGTCGACGAGCGAGGGGAACTGGCTCGCATAGAACTGGTCGAAGCTCGCATCGCCCGGCTTGCCGTCGCCGGACCACTGGGTGTGCAGATGCGCCTGCGGCCACAGGTTGAAACGTTCCGGCGCGACGAAGCGCTGCTCGAGCCGCGCCAGATTGGATGCCGACACCGGCCCATTCGCCTGCGACCATTGCGCGGCGCGACCGCGCGCCACCTGGTCGACCACGTAGACCGCGTAGCCGCGGCGCAGGAAGTACTGCGCCCAGCCCTCGCGACCGTCCGGCGTGCCGGTGAAGTTGGTGCCGGTCTGGCTGCCGCCGTGGATCATGACCACCGGATACGGGTGCGTCATCTTCTGCGGCACCTGGAACTCCACATACATGTGGCCGACCGTCGGCGAGCCCTCGCGCTTGTCGTCGATGGTGCCGCCGACGAAGAAGTAGCCCTGCTTGGCGATGACCAGCGGCCCGCTCTGGGCGCGCACGGCGGCAAACGACATCAGCGAGGCCCCCGCCCCGATCAGCGCGGTCGCGGCAGCCCGCAGCACGGTGTTGAACAAACCATTGGATGGGTGGCGCATCGTGGCTCTCCTGGTTTCCGTCCCCGGTGAATGCCTTTGCGGCGTGATGTCCAGTATGGCGTTTTCAGCGCGCGAATCATACCGGGCGATGCACGGCGTCCGCTCGCGTCGCTCCCGAACGGAAAACAGCGAAAATAACAGGGAGTTTTTCGAACTCGTGGCCAACCGACGTCTCCGAGACGCCGATTCACGCAGGCATTCCGGGACGTTGCACTCCAATTCCCTGTGCGGCCGAACAGGGAAACGTACCGACCGGAACAGGTAACGCTTTCGCCGCGAACAGTGAAGTTATCGAGTCGGAACAGGGAATCCGATTCTGCCATCGCCGGCGTCAGCGATCGAAATTCACCGCGGTGGTGTTGCCGCCGCTGATGACGATGGCGACGCGCTCTCCGGTCTTCGGTTGATAAGCCCCCGACAATATCGCCGAGAACGCCGCGGCGCCGCCCGGCTCGGCGACGATCCGCAAAGCCTGCCAGATGACATTCTGGGCCTTTCGGATCGCGTCATCGGTCACGAGCACCGTGCCGTGCACCTGGTCCCTGGCGATCGGAAATACGCGGTCGCCGACCCGGCGCGGCGCGAGCGAATCCGCCGCGAGACCGCCGGCTTCGGCATCGACGGGCCGCCCGGCCTCCAGCGCCTTCGTGAGCGTCGGGGACGCGAACGGCTCGACGCCGACGACCTTGACGCGGCCCGCATACCATGCGGCGATTCCCGCAATCAGGCCGCCGCCGCCCACGGACACCAGCATGGTGTCGATATCGGGGGCCTGCGCCTCGAGTTCGAGGCCCAAGGTCCCCTGTCCCAGCAGGGTCTCCTCCTGGTCGAACGCATGCACCGGCATCGCACCGGACCGCTGCGCCCACGCCTCGCTTGCGGCGAGCGCATCAGCATAGCGATCCCCCTCGACCACCAGATCGGCACCGTAGTCGCGGATGCGCTGCAACTTTGCGGGTGACGAGATGGTCGGAACGAATATCCTTGCAGGCAAATTGAGCTTCATGGCCGCATAGGCGACCGCGGCGCCGTGGTTGCCGCCTGAGGCCGCTACCACGCCCGCCGCAGGAACCTTTCGGGTCAACAGATTTGCAAAGGCGCCGCGCGCCTTGAACGAGCCCGAATGCTGCAAAAGCTCGAGCTTGATACAGAGCTTGTTCGATCCTGCTCCGACGTCGGCGCCGTCAATCTCGATGACCGGAGTGCACCGGACATACGGACGGATGACCGCCTCACAGCGAGCGATCGCGGTGCGGTTTACGACATCGGACACTTCCGGCATATCGACTCCATCGTCCGCGCCCCGGTGTGATGGCTCAAGACCGTCGCCATTCTTCGGCGGTGAGCCGTTCGAGTTCGGCGAAATATCGCGGATTCGAGTCAGCGTCCGATTTCGGCGCCTTCATCAGATCGCTCATGTATCCGACCAGCACCGAACCGATGGCGTGGATGGCATCATGACGGTCGAGGCCCTCGCGCATGAGGCGCTGCAGCGTGTCCCGTGCAGGTGTCTCATCTCCGAGCGCGATTTGGGTTTCGACGATCGCGTGCACCACGGCGTGCATCCTCGCGTTCGGCACGCGGATGCGCATGCGCCGGTGGTAGTCCTCGACAAGTGTGAAGCGTTCCTCCTCGTCAAGCGCAAGCCACGCTTGCGGGTCGGGGGCCGCAAAGGGATCGTAACGTTGCATGCCGATGATCGCCTCCGTGCTGGTGGCCTCATATGATAGTTCAGTGATGGTGCGCCAGCAGAACGTGTGAGACGTGTCGCAGCAACGATCGCATGCTATGCTTCATCCAAGCAAGCGAATATCCCGGGAGGACAAGCATGTTGTCTGTGCGCATGACCGCAATCGCCCTGCTATGGCTCATGGCCGGCCCCGACTTTGCCGCGGCCCAGGCGCCTGCCTCGGGCGGCCCGGTCGACGCCGCGTTGATCGAGGATCTCGTTGCGGCGAACCGCATCCTCGCCGATCAGGGCGTTCTCGATGCCTACGGCCACGTCAGCATCCGCCATCCGGCCAATCCGAACCGCTATCTGGTCTCCCGCGCGATGTCGCCCGCGAACGTGACGGCCGCCGACATCATGGAGTTCGACCTCGATTCCAATCCCGTGGACCAGCGCGGCCGCAGTATGTTCCTCGAGCGTTTCATCCACGGCGAAATCTACAAGGTGCGTCCGGACGTCAACTCCGTGATCCACAGCCATTCGCCGGCCGTAATCCCGTTCGGCATCACCAAAGTGCCGCTGAGACCGGTGTTCCACACCGCCGCGTTTCTCTATGTCGGCGTTCCGGTGTTCGAGATCCGCGACGCCGGCGGGACGACCGACATGCTGGTGAGGAACGCCGCGCTCGCGCATGCGCTCGCCGCGACGCTCGGCGACAAGCCGGTCGCGCTGATGCGCGGACACGGCAACGTCGTGGTCGGGCCGAACGTGAAGCGCGCGACGATCCGGGCTGTCTACACCGAGGTCGACGCGCGCCTGCAGACGGTCGCGCTCGGGCTCGGCGGACCGATCAACTACCTCTCGCCCGAGGAAGGCGCGTTGCGCGAGAAGAACCCGGGCGAAGAGGGCCGCGCCTGGGATGGTTGGAAGGAGAAGGCGTTGCGGAAGTAAGGAAGCAACCCCCACCAAATTCGCCGCGACATCCCCACCGCCTCTTGCTATCCTGCCGCAGATCGCCCGGTGGCTCGGTCTGGCGCCGACCAGCCGCCTCTCGCCGTTGCGGCGCCGCGGATGCATGCCATGATCACCATCACAGTGAACGGGACGGCCCATCAGCTCGACGTCGAAGACGAGATGCCGCTGTTGTGGGTCTTGCGCGACGAGATCGGGCTGACGGGAACGAAATTCGGCTGCGGGATCGCGGCCTGCGGCGCCTGCACGGTGCATGTCAACGGAGAGGCCGTGCGCTCCTGCTCGGTGCAGGTCGGCAGCGTCGCGGGCGCCCAGATTACCACGATCGAGGGGCTCTCACCCGACAGCACCCATGCGGTGCAGCAGGCGTGGCTGACTGAGCAGGTGCCGCAGTGCGGCTACTGCCAGTCCGGCCAGATCATGGCGACGGCGGCCTATCTCAAGACCAATCCGAACCCGACCGACGACGACATCGACGCCAACCTCACCAACATTTGCCGTTGCGGCACCTACGAGCGGCTCCGCCGCGCGGTGCATCGCGCTGCGGCTCTGATACGCGCATAAGGCGGGAGGACACCACAATGACCGATACAACTCTCTCCCGTCGCCGCTTCATCACCACGGCAGTTACCGCGGCCGGCGGCTTTGCGCTCGGCGTCGGCATCGGCGATCCCGCCGAGGCGGCGAGCCTCGGCGTGCGTCCCTGGGGCGATGACGCCAAACGCTATCCCGGCGAGGTCAACGCCTGGGTCGTGATCGAGCCCGATGACACCGTGATCATCCGCTACGGCCGCGCCGAGATGGGGCAGGGCAGCTTCACCGCCCTGCCGCAGATCGTCGCCGAAGAGCTCGAGTGCGACTGGGCTTTCGTCAAGCCGGAATACGCTTCGGCCAATCGCAATCTCAGGGAGAACAAGGTGTACGGGAGCCTCGCTACCGGCGGCAGCCGGGCGGTGCGGGAAACCGGCGAGGTGGTCCAGCAGGCCGGCGCAAGCGCGCGCGAACGCCTGGTCGCGGCGGCCGCGAAGCGCTGGAACGTACCCGCGTCCGAATGCTCGGCGGCGATGAGCAAGGTCGCGCACAAATCGAGCGGCCGCACGTTCCGTTTCGGCGAGCTGGCGGCGGACGCGGCCGCGATCAAGCTCGACAAGGAACCGGCGCTGAAGAGGCCGGATCAGTACAAGTTCATCGGCAGGCGGCTCGCCCGACTGGACGTGCCGCTCAAGATCAACGGCACGGCGAAATACGGCATCGATTTGGAAGTGCCCGGCATGGTGCGGGCCGCTATCATCAAATGCCCCGTGTTCGGCGGCACGGTGAAGTCGGTCGACGAAGCCGCGATCGCCTCCCGCCGCGGCGTCGTTCAGGTGGTCAGGCTCAAGGACGCAGTCGCGGTGATCGCGGATCGTTACTTCCGCGCGCAGGCTGCACTCAATGCGCTGCCGATCGAGTGGGAGGTCGGCGCCGCCGGCTCCACCGACAGTGCACAGTTCCGCAAGGAGTACCTCGAGGCCCTCGACCAGAAGGGCGCGGAAGCGCGTCACGACGGCAACGTCGATGCCGCGATGCCGGCGGCCGCCAAGGTCATCGAGGCGACCTACGAGGTGCCGATCATCGCGCACGCGCCCATGGAACCGCTCAATGCCATCGCGCATGTGCAGGCGGACCGTGTCGACGTTTGGGTCGGCACCCAGAACGCCGACCTCGCGCTGACGTTCGCCGCGCAGGCCTCCGGCGTGAAGCCCGAGAACGTCTACATCCACAACACGTTCTCCGGCGGTGGCTTCGGCCGGCGGCTGGGTCCTGACGAAGTTGCCCAGGCCGTCGCGGTCGCCAAGGTGGTCGGCAAGCCGGTGAAGCTGATCTGGACGCGCGAGGAGGAGATTCGCCAGGGTCGTTACCGCACGCAGGCCGCGATCCGCTTCAAGGCGGGGTTTGCGGCCGACGGAACCGCGATTGCGCTCGACATGCGCAATTCGGCGGGCAGCTCGAACCCGGGCGCTGTGCGCAACGGCCTCGACCCGCAGACGATGCAAGGCCTGATCAACACGGCCTACAAGCTGCCGAACTTCCGGCTCGTCTCGATCCTCAAGAACACGCACGTCCCGCTGGGCCCATGGCGGGCACCGGGGCACTCCCAGAACGTGTTCTTCATGGAAAGCTTCATCGACGAAATGGCGCACGCGGCCGGCAAGGACCCGGTGACGCTGCGGCGCGAACTGCTCGCGCATCGCCCCGACTTCCAGCAGGTGCTCGATCTGCTGGTCGAAAAGGGTGACTGGGGCAAGCCGATGCCTCGTGGCAAAGGGCGCGGCATCGCGGTCCACGAGAGCTATGATTCGATCGTCGGCATGATTGCCGAGGTCGCGGTGACAAACGGCGACGTGAAGGTCGAACGCGTGGTCATCGTTTGCGACTGCGGCACCGTCGTCAACCCGCGCGGGGTCGAGACGCAACTCGAAGGCGGCATGATCTACGGGCTCTCGGCGGCGCTGTTCGGCGAGATCACGGTCAAGAACGGCCGCGTCGAGCAGGGCAACTTCGACACCTACCCGGTGGCGCGCTACAAGGACGCGCCGAAGACGGAAGTCTACATCTCGGCGACGCCCGGCAAGCGGTGGGGTGGCGTCGGCGAGCCGGGCGCGACCATGATCCAACCCGCGATCACCAACGCCATCTTCGCAGCCACCGGCAAGCGCATCCGCAGCCTGCCGATCAGGAACCAGAACCTGTCCGGGGCGGCGTAGCGTTCCGGTTCTGACGGTTCAATCCGTTCCATCTGTCACCGCCCGGTCAAGCCGGACGGTGACAGCTGTGGGACAGGATACCGCGTCCCGGAACATCCAAACCGGCCCGGCGGACCGCTCCCCCATCCCGCACCGCTGCAAAAAATCTTGGGATTTCCCGCCGCATCGATTCTCCTCGATTCTCCGCCGCGCCATTGACGCCGCCCGGTCACCCCCCTATGTTCCGCGCCGAAATCGCCGTGGCCGTGGCGCCCGCGAAGCCTTAGAGGTCGTCCGATGAAAGTCCGTAACTCATTGAAATCATTGCGGGGCCGCCACCGCGACAATCGCATCGTGCGCCGCAAGGGCCGGGTCTATGTGATCAACAAGACCCAGCGGCGGTTCAAGGCCCGCCAAGGCTGAGCGGCCGGCGGCCGCGTGCCGCGATCACATCGCTTTGACAAAAACGCTCTTGCGAGTGCGAAAATGCCGGGTAATCTTACCGGCATGAGTCATCGCATTGCCTCGATTGCCCTCGCCCTTATCGTCACCTCGGTCGTGAGCCCTTGGGGCATCGCGGCGCCGGCCTTCGCGCAGGCCGTGCCGGACCCGCACGATGATCCGCATGAAGAACTGGTCAAGCCGCCGGATCAGTTGCCGAAGCTGCCGCGCGGCGAACGCAACCGCAACCTCGAGTTCCTGTTCGGCGCCTTGAAGGCCGCCCCCGACGAGGCGAGCGCCAAGTCGGTCGAGGATCGCATCTGGGCAGTGTGGGCGGGCGCCGGCAACGAGACCACGAACCTGTTGATGAGCCGGGCCAAGAAGGCGACGGACGACAAGGACTATGAGCTCGCTTTGCGCGTGCTCGGCGCCGTCATCGAGATCAAGCCGGACTTCACCGAAGCCTGGAACCGGCGCGCCACCGTCTACTTCATGCAGAAGGACTACGGCAATTCGCTCGCCGACATCAGCAAGGTGCTGGCCCGCGAGCCGCGGCATTTCGGGGCGCTGTCGGGCCTCGGGCTGATCATGCAGGAAATCGGCGACGAGAAGCATGCGCTCGAAGCTTACCGCAAGGCGCTCGACGTCTACCCACGCCTCAAGGGCGTCAACGACAAGGTCAAGACGCTGAAGGAAAAGGTCGAGGGGCGCGATATCTGACGCCCCGACCTGCCGCCCTGATCGCTTCCATTCGAGAACGTCATTTCGAGACTTCGTGCACGGGAGCGCTACGCGAAACCTTCGCCCGCGCCCGGCGTATCTCTCATGCGTCTTGCGATGAAGCGAACGGCGTTTCGCGTCACCATATGGGGAAAGCTGGAAAGCCAACGTGTCGCGGCCGTTACGCATGATGATCCTCGTGTTCCTGCTTGTGGCGGCCGTGGTCGGGGCCGGCGCGGTGATCACCGTGGTCGGCACGGCACGGATCGAGGCGGCCCATCCGGCGGCGGGCCGTCTGGTCGAGGTCGAGGGGGGCCGGCTGCACGTGCTGGAGATCGGACCACCTGTCTCTCTCAACGCCGCGGCGCCCGAGCCGGAGCCCCCGATCGTCCTGATCCACGGGGCGAGCGGCAATCTGCAAGACCTGCGCCTCGCCCTCGGAGACCGGCTTGCCGTCAACCGCCGCGTCGTCCTGGTCGACCGGCCGGGACACGGCTGGAGCGACCGGCCGGGGGGCGGCGCCGATGCGTCGCCGGCGCGGCAGGCGGCGCTGATCGCGCAGGCGCTGGAGCGCATCGGCCTCACGCGTTTCGTGCTGCTCGGCCATTCGCTCGGCGGCACCATCGCAACCGCGTTCGCGCTCGCCTATCCGGACCGGCTCGCCGGTCTCGTCCTGCTCGCCCCGGTGACGCATCCCTGGGTCGGCGGCCTCGCGTGGCACAACGCCATCCTGTCGACGCCCGTGGTGGGGCCGCTGTTCGCCCGCACACTCGCGCTTCCGCTCGGCGCCGTGCTGCTCGAGCGCGGCGCGGCATCGACGTTCGGGCCGCAGCCGGTGCCGGCCGCCTACCTCGACCGCGCCGCCATCGCGTTGCTGCTGCGACCGTCCGAGTTCGTCGCCAACGCGCAGGACATCGCGGCGTTGAAGGGCTTCGTCACCGCGCAGGCGCCGCGCTACGGCGAGATTGCGACCCCGACCGTCATCCTGACCGGCGCGGCGGACACCACGGTGTCGCCGCGCATCCATGCACGCGTCATCGCGGCCGCGGTGCCGGATGCCCATCTCATCGTGCTGGAAGGCGTCGGCCACATGCCGCAGCACACCCACGCGGATGAGATCGTGGCCGCGATCGCGCGACTGCCGATGCGGCCGCCGCTGGCGCTCGACGCGACGCGGTGAAGATCAAGATCAGTCGATGTCGCGGACGTCGGAGCCCACGAAGGCGATGCGCACCATGTTGGTCGCCCCCGGCGTTCCGAACGGCACGCCGGCCGCGATGATGATGCGCTGGCCGGCGCGCGCAAACCCGTCCTTGAAGACGATGCGGCAGGCGCGATCGACCATGTCGTCCTGATCGCGGGCATCTTCCGCGATGACGCTGTGCACGCCCCACACGATGGCGAGCTTGCGGCCGGTCGAGACATTCGGAGAAATCGAGACGATCGGCGGCCGCGGCCGCTCGCGGGCGACGCGAAGCGCGGTCGCACCGGACGACGTCCAGCACACCACGGCGTTGAGATCGAGGGTCTCGGCGATCTGGCGCGCCGCCGCCGCGATGGCGTCGGCGCCGGTCGCCTCGGGATCGGCGCGCTGAGCATAAATGATGGCGCGGTAGGTCGGATCGGCCTCGACCTCGATGGCGATGCGGTTCATGGTGGCGACCGCCTCGACCGGATACTGGCCGGCGGCCGATTCGGCCGACAGCATCACGGCGTCGGCGCCTTCATAGATCGCGGTGGCGACGTCGGAGACCTCCGCCCTCGTGGGCACCGGGCTCGAGATCATCGATTCCAGCATCTGGGTCGCCACCACCACCGGCTTGCCGGCGCGTCGCGACGCCCGCGTCATCTGCTTCTGCAGGACCGGGACTTTCTCCAGCGGCAGCTCGACGCCGAGATCGCCGCGCGCCACCATCAAGCCGTCGGCGGCATCGATGATCTCGGCGAGGCGCTCGATGGCCTGCGGCTTCTCGATCTTGGCCATCACGGCGGCGCGCCCGCGGGCGATCTTCTTGGCCTCCGCCACGTCCTCGGGACGCTGCACGAAGGACAGCGCGATCCAGTCGGCGCCGGCATCGAGCGCGGCTTCGAGATCGGAATGGTCCTTGCCGGTCAAGGCGGAAAGCGCCAGCACCGTGTTGGGCACGCTGACGCCCTTGCGGGCCGAAAGCCTGCCGCCGACCTCGACCCGGGTGACCGCGCGCTTGGGCGAGGCTTCGAGCACCGTGAGCCTGATCTTGCCGTCGTCGAGCAGCAGCGCGTGGCCGGGCTTGAGGGCCGACAGGATTTCCGGATGGGGCAGGTAGACGCGCGCACCATCCCCCGGCGCCGGGTCGGCGTCGAGCACGAAGCTTGCGCCCGCCGCAAGCACCGCGGCATCCTCCTTGAAGGTGCCGACGCGCAGCTTCGGTCCCTGCAGGTCGACCAGCGCGCCGATCGGCCGGCCGTTCTCCTGCTCGATGTCCCGGATGATGCGCATGAGCTCGCGCATGCGATCGTGCGTCGTGTGGCTCATGTTGATGCGAAACACGTCGGCGCCCGCGGTAAACAGCGCCGCCATGGTGGCGCGGTCTGAGGATGCCGGACCCAGGGTGGCGACGATTTTGGTCCGACGCTCCCGCCTCATCGCGGAGGGCTTCCGGCCGGAGGCAACGACTGCAAGGATCGCGTGGTCGGCGCCGGTCCGGGAACCGGTGGCTGGCCGGGCGCACCCTGCCGTTGCTGAGCAGTCTCGCCGGTTTCGGTGAGTTGCACCGTCCAGGTCTGCTGCTCGCCCGTATCGACCTCGAAAAAGCCGGTGCGGTCGAACCCGCGGGCAAGGCAGTCGCCGGTACCCCGGATGGTGAATTCCTTGTCGCGGGTGCACATGAAGGCCTGCCCCGACCATTCGCCGCCGCGGTCATAATCGACCGCATAGATATAATAAAACCGCGCCGCGAGCGTTCCGCGCAGCAGCGTCTCACAGTTGCCGGCCGTTAGGTTCCACCAACCCTCGGTCGCCCAGCCTTCGTTGTCCTTGTAGCCGAGCGAAATGCCGACGCGGCTCTTGGTGACGTTGCAGATGCGGAAATCGGCGGCGGCCGGCACCGCCGCCAGCGCCGCCGCGGCCGCGCCGCCCAGCAGGAGCACGACGAACGGGCCGGCCCCGCGCAGGAGCCTGCGCAAGGCGTTCGCAATGGTGGATGGGTGCCTCATTGGCGGTTCGCGGTATCGCGGTGATTACGACCTGTCAACGAGTATGGCACGGAAATCATTGACGTTGGTGTAAGTCGGTCCGGGCCGGAGCAGGTCGCCCAGCCGTTCGAAGAAGCCTGTGGAGTCGTTCTCGGCAAGAAACGCGGCGGGATCGAGGCCGCGCCCGCAGGCACGTTCGAGCGTGGTTTGGTCGACGAAAGCCCCGGCCGGATCGTCCGGGCCGCCGCCGCCGCCATCGGTGCCGTCGGTGTCGCCGGCGACCGCCGCAATGCCGGGTGCGGCGGACAGCGCCTGCGCGAGCGCCAGGGCATATTCCTGGTTGGGGCCGCCACGCCCCTTGCCGCGGATCGTCACGGTGAGCTCGCCGCCCGACAGGATGACGCCGCGCCGGCCCTGCGCCAGCATGTCCCGGGCCAAGCGCGCATGCGCTGCCGCAACGTCACGCGCCTCGCCCTCGATTTGGTCGCCCAGGAAGACGCAATCATAGCCGCGGGAGCGAATCGCCGCCTCGGCGGCACGGAAGGCATCGCCCGGGCGGGCGACCAGGCGGAACACGCTCCGCGCGAAGGCCGGGTCGCCGGGCTTGGGCGATTCGTTCGCCGAATCGGACAGCGCCCGGACGACGGGATCAGGCACGTCGAGCCGGAACCGCGCCACCACGGCGCGGGCACCAGCAAGCGTCGTCGGATCCGGTACGGTCGGCCCCGAACCGATCACCGCCGGGTCGTCGCCGGGCACGTCCGAAATCGCGAGCGTCACCACCTGCGCGGGATGCGCGCACTTCGCGAGCCGCCCGCCCTTGATGCGGGAGAGATGCTTGCGCACCGTGTTGATCTCACCGATGGCGGCGCCCGATTTGAGGAGGGCGCGGTTGACCGCTTGCTTTTCGGTGAGCGTGAGGCCGGCCGCCGGCGCGATCCAGTTGGCCGAGGCGCCACCCGACATCAGCGCCAGCACAACATCGTCCGCCGTGGCCCCGGCGGCGAGCGCCAGGGTGCGTTCCGCCGCCGCGAGGCTTTCGGCATCCGGAACCGGGTGGCCGGCTTCGGTGAGCTTGACGATTTGGGTCGGGCGGCCATAGCCCCGCCGCGTCACGGCGACTCCGGCCAGCCGCCGAGGTGCGACGCGCAGGTCGTCGAGGTAGTGCCGCTCCGCGATCTCGGTCATCGAGCCGGCGGCCTTGCCGGCCGCCAGAAGGATCAGGCGCCCGGCGGGCGGCGGTTCCGGAAGGTGGGGCGGAACACAGCTCGCCGGGTGGGCGGCCGCGACCGCGATCCGATAAAGCTCGTCCAGGAACTGGCGCGCGGAATTCGTCATGCCGTGAGGTTATGGCCCGACCCGGAGGTTCCCGCCATGCTGAAGTCGCGGGTCCGCGACGCCGATAGGCGGGCTGCCGGCCGGATCAATGCAATGTGGCAAGGAACCGCGGTTGATCCTATGTTCAGGTCACTCTTCAGGCCAGTGTCCAGGCCGTCTTGGAGGACCGAACCAAAATGGATATCGACGAGAAGTCCCGCGTGGAACTCGAAGCGGCCGTGTACCGGCGGCTGGTGGAGCATCTGCGCCAACGCACCGACGTGCAGAACATCGATCTGATGAACCTCGCCGGCTTTTGCCGCAATTGCCTGTCCAACTGGATGAAGGACGCCGCCGACGCCAAGGGCCTCGCCATGACCAAGGACATGAGCCGGCAAGCCGTCTACGGCATGCCGTATGACGAGTGGCGCGCCAAATATCAGCGCGAGGCGAGCGCCGACCAGAAGGCGGCGTTCGACAAGGCCCAGCACAAGCACTGAAACATGTGGGTGGCGCGAAGCGACTGTGGATGACTGGTGCAGCCAGTAGAGTCCCGCCTTGCGAAACCGCCGCGGCTTGCCCAACGTCCTCCTTCGCAAATCCGTTGCGTCAACGCGAGGAGTTCTTCATGTCCGCCGCAACTGCCGCTGCCGCCGTCAAGGAAAAGCCCGATCCGTCGACGCGCTTTGCAAAGGATCAGCTCAAGGCGATCATCGAGCGCATCGAGCATCTCGAAGAGGAGAAGAAGGCGATCTCCGACGACATCCGCGACGTCTACGCGGAAGCCAAGGGCAACGGCTTCGACATCAAGGCATTGCGTACGGTCGTGCGCTTGCGCAAGCAGGACAAGAACGAGCGTGCCGAGCAGGAAGCGATCCTGGAAACCTATCTGCACGCGCTCGGCATGATCTGAGCAGCGTCGCCTTCACCCGGAACGACGGAAGCCTTACTGCAGCGAGGCGGTGCGCCGCGGGAACGCGAAGGTGGTCAGGAACACCACCGCCTCGCCGCTGAAGCGATCGGCCGTGATGCCCGGATAGGGATCGCTGTTGAAAGACATCGCGACCGAGGTGGTGGGCTTGTTCATCAACGCCCGCAATTCGGTGAAATCGGGTTCGCCATAGAGGGTGGCGGTCATCGAATCCGACAGGCTCGGGGCGAGGATCATGGCCCGCAGCCACGGATCGTCGTAGCGCATGCCGGCATTCGCCAACTGGACGAGCGGCTTGGCGCGCACGATCGGCTCCGCGGCCGCCGGGCGCACGAAGCTCTTCTTCGGCACCGTGGTGACGTTGTCGCGCGACGCGGAGGCCTTGGCGGCGACGGACGGCGCGGGACGCGCCGTGATGTCGCCCATGGGCTCGGGGCGCGGTGCGGCCGCAATGACGTCGCGATCGCGCTGCGGCTGGGTCGCATAAGCCAACACCATATCGAGCGGGACGTGATCGTTGTCGGCGGCGCGCACCGGCCAGGTCACCGTGCTGGAGGTCACCGTGCTGGCGGTGGTCTCCGCATCGCTCGCGCGCGGCGGCGGCGCGGCAGCCTGCACCGGCGCCGGCGGGCGCGGTGGCTCGGCAAGACCCGCGAAGGTCCAATCCTCGCGGCCGGCGGTCGCGGGCGCAAATCCGGCACTGCCGGCAGTATCGTTGGCGGCGGATGCTACGACCGGCGCCGGGGCGGGCGCGGGCCGCGGCGGGCGCGCCGTCGGCATCGGCACCATGGCGGTGCGGACCGGCTCCGGCTTGGGATCGACGGAGGCGAGGCTGAAGGTTCCGCGGCGGGCGGCAGCAGGCGCGGCCGGCGCCGTGTCGGCGGCCTCGGCCTCCTCCTCGTCATCCTTGTTGAACAGGGTGGCGAGCAGGCCCTTCCTGTGCGGGCTCTGGGCCGATCCGGTATCGACCCCCGCCGCGCGCGCAGCCTCGAGCGACTGCTGCGGGACCGACGCGCCGTGCTTTTCGACCTCGGCCAGCGCCAGCGCGTAGCCGGGCAGCGGACGACCGTCGGACGGTACGTGAACGGTGCGTCCATTCGAGAAGACATGGGCGAGCTGATCGTGGGACATGCGCGGCCAGTGCCGGACAGGGCCAACATCAAGATGCACGAAGGGCGACCCGGAGCTCGGGTAATAGCCGACGCCGCCACGCTGCAGCCGCAGCCCGGCGTATCGCAATTCCTCCAGCGACGCGCCCGGGATGTAGAAATCCATCGCCTTGCCGAGCGTATGCTGGCTGAACCGCGCAACCCCGCTGCTGCGCTGTCTCAGCATGGCGTTGGTAGCCGGGGACCGATAGCCGCAGACCACGTGGATGGTCTTGTCGCCCGCGACTTCCCGGGACACCTCCCAGATGACGTCGAACAGGCGGGGATCCATATGGATCTCTTCTTCCTTGCGCCAATCGCGAACGAACCGGTCGAGCTCCTTCAGCGCCTCTTCATCATAGCGGCCATCGCGTTTGTACGTAATGGTGATGTCTTCGTCGGTGTGGATGTGATGGAGCGTGAGCGTCCGGGTATCGCCGTTGGCGACCGCGTTTTCCAGGCCTTTGTTTCCGAGCAACAGCACAAGGGCGGCAACCACGGCGCACCGCCCGGCACGCGTGGAACTTGTTGCGGTCAATAGATGGCGCGCAAAGCTGATTGGCACTGGCGATCCCACGTCCCCAACACGCTTTCGATCCCATCGATCAGCAAAGCTGACCGACCCTCCGCCGCGAGACCTGCGACGGCCGAAAGCAGTTACAATTTTACTGGGATCGGTTAAGGCGAGATTACCGCCAACCCGTCCCCCCAACCAAGTCCATCAACCCCTATTGAAACAGTATGGCAAAAAAAAGCCGGCCCGGGAACCCCCGGGCCGGCCGATAATCCAGTCGGTGGAAAAGCTTATCCAATTACCCCAACTGCCCTAGCGGAACAGGAAGCCGAAGAACGAGGTGGGAGCGGCCGGGGGCGGCATCCGCGCCACCTGCCGCTTGGTGGAAGCGCTGGCTTCCCGGCGCTCGATCGGCACGTCCGCGACCCGCCGGTCTTCGCTCTTCAGGGCCGCCAGCAACCGCGCATCGCGGCCGTAGATGTCTTCCCGAATCGCCAAGTGGCCGTCATCATCCACAAACGCGGTCTGGTAAGTGAGATGCACCGGAATGGGCGTCGTGAGGTGGATGTCGCGTTCGCCGGTGCCATACATCTTCCGGATCTTGTCGGCCGTATAGCCTTCCCGCGGATTGGCGATGTTCAAGAGCACCTCGGCATATTTGTCGGGGAACTGCACCCGCATGCAGCCATGGCTGAACGCGCGCCGGGCACTGGCGAACAGATGCTTGTCCGGCGTATCGTGTTGATAGACCAGGAACTTGTTCGGAAAATTGAAGCGAATGCGGCCCAGCGCATTCGCCTCACCTGGCGGCTGGTAGATCCGCACGGTACCGTCCCGATTGCGCTCGAGCTTGAGCCCGATGCGGTCCATCGCCTGCGGGTCCTGCGCCAAGGCCGGCAGGTATTCGTTGTTGATGATCGACGGCGGCACGTTCCAGGTCGGATTGACGGTGATGAATTTCATCGTCTCGCTGAGCAACGGCGTCGCCTTTTCGCCCGGCTGGCCGGCGACGATCTTGGTCGTCCACGCCATCGTGCCGTGATCCATCACCTTCAGGGTGTAGTCCGGGATGTTCACCATCACGTAGGCTTGGCCGAGATCGCGCGGCACCCACCGCCATCGCTCCATATTGGCGATGATGATGTCGGCGTCACGATCGCGGCGCGGGCCGTTGAGAGCATCGACGGTGGCGTTGTTGAGGACGCCGGTCTGCGGCAGGTCGCGCTGACGCTGGAATTTCTTGACGGCCTCGGCCAGCACCTTGTCGAAAGTGTTGCCGCCGCCCTCGTTGACGCCGAGCCGATCACGCAGAAACGGTACGCGCGGGTCTTCCATGCCGACCTTCAAGCTCTGGCCGGCGACGATCCGGATACGGCCGCCATCACCGGTGCGGCCGCGAGCCTCGGCGAGCTTCGCCTTGAGGGCCTTGTAGCCGGGATGCGGCGGGTTGTAGCTGTCCAACGCCTCGACCACATTTGCGGCATCGGCGAGCTTCGCCAGAACCGCTGCGGGCTCCGGAGCGACCAGATCGTAGACGATGTCGGCGCTCACCCGCGAATAGTGCACACGGCCGATCTGGGCGTTGCGCGCATAGGTCAGGATCGAAGCAGTGAACTTGAGTTCGGCTTCCGCCAAAGCGGCCGGATCCGCGTTGGCAAAGCTCGGAATCGGATAATCGCTCGGATCGAGGGCGTCGGCGTCGACGCCCCCAAGATAGGCGGCGGCAGCCGTCCCGCGCGGGCTTTCGGCGCCGTTGTCCACCCAAATCGGAGCATAGCTGCGCGCCGCATAGAAGGATTCAACGGCGGCCTTGTTCTTGCGGTCGATAAACCGATCGATCTTGCCGGCGAACAGGTCGCGGATCTTCTCGGCCACCCTCTGGTCGAGGGTCTGCACAGAGGCTTCCGCCGGGGTGACGGCAGCCGGAGTGGCGGCGGCAGGAGCGACAGCGGCCGGAGTCGCGGCGGG
>Ga0209415_10007828_pt1 | contig 18588 bp, 17 predicted proteins | sample PeaSoiSIISIP2007_FD_187696 | JGI IMG/M metagenome (GOLD analysis project Ga0209415, IMG submission 187696) | Peat soil microbial communities from Weissenstadt, Germany - SII-SIP-2007 (SPAdes) (version 2) | ecosystem: Environmental > Terrestrial > Soil > Wetlands > Peat | place: Germany...
CATCAATGGTGTTTTCGGGGCATGGACAGATTCTGTCCCTATGTTGATAATATCGGGTCAGGTCAAGCGGGAAACAACCGTAGGTTATATAATCCCTGTTTGCATCAGTTAGGTGATCAAGAGTGTGATATCATATATATGGTCTAAGGGAAAACCAAATATTCCGTTATGATTACCGAACCGGAGACGATTATAATGGTCTAAGAAAACTCGACAAGATTTTTTGAAAGATAATGGATTTGCTCACTTCAGAGGATACCAAAATGGTGACCAATCCTCAGTCAAAAAGAGACCACTTGCTTATCTATACCAATAAAAGTGTATGACTTCACAGTATTCTGCGAAGCCATACACTTTGTTCTTTTAAGAATCATTATTTGAAGGCTTGGATTTTATTCCTTTGTGAAATCATACAGTGCTTTTCAACTTCTTCCCAAGTTAAAAATACTCGGATAATATCCTCTTCATATAAATCAGTTCCTGTCTGAACCTCGATAAACTCTATATCTGATTCTGCTTTGATTCCGTGTTTAACTCCCACCGGTATATGCAACACATCTCCAGGCTTGATTTTGTGGATCACATCATCAAGAGCGAATTCTGCCTCGCCAATTACAATATTCCAAACTTCGCTGCGATGATGATGCACTTGGTAACTCAGGTTCTTACCGGACATAATCCTAACGCGTTTGGTTAGAACTTGCTGACCGTTTTCATATTTCATATAATCTAGCACTTTGTACCAGCCCCAACGCCGTTCTTCAAACATTGGCCGTTGAATAAATCGATTAAGAAAATCCTTTACCCTAGGGCTTTCATCCTTATCTGCAACCAAGATTCCGTCTTGACTTGCGGCGACAATGATGTTGGACATCCCGATCACAATGATCGGGATGTCCAATTCATTGATAAGATAGGTCTCCTTGCAGTCCTCGCTTAAGAACCCATTTCCGATAATTGGTGTCGATATTTCTTCCGTTAGGGTGTTCCACGTCCCTAGGTCTTTCCACTCCCCCTCATATCGAAGTGCGATAACATTCCTAGCCTTTTCGACAACTTCATAGTCAAAACTAATTTCAGGTAATGTGGCATATTCGTTTTTTAGACCTTGGTAATCCCTTGGTAGGCCACACTCCTCGAGCTTCGATAGGACATAGCCTAACTTAAAGGCAAATACTCCACAATTCCATAATGAATACTTGGCGATTAGTTCAAGGGCTTGTTCTTTGGTTGGCTTTTCCTTAAAATTACAAACTTTAATAAAGCTATCTCCTTCTTGCTTAGACTCCGGGACAATATATCCATGTCTTTCAGAAGGATAGGTGGGCGTGACTGCTACTAGAGCAAGGTCTGCCTCAGTTGTAGTAAGAACATTTTCTAGTTCTTTGATCAAAACGAAAAAACGATCGTCCACATAGGAGTCCACGGGGACCACGGCTACCACTTCACTAGGATTTACATGTTTAACTGACGACAAATACGCTACAGCTAAAGCAATCGCCGGATAAGTATCCCTGCGTTCCGGTTCGACGACCATTTCTATGGAATCGCCTAATTGACTTTGAATGATATTTACTTGGGATTTATTGGCGGCAACTACGGCAGAATTTGCTAAGCCCACTGCTTTTAGTTGGCCCCAAACCCGTTGCACCATTGATTCACGATCACCATTATCGTTTTCTAGGACTTTGAGAAATTGTTTTGAACGAGAATTATTGGATAACGGCCATAGTCGTTTACCTGAACCGCCAGAAAGCAAAATTAGCTTCATTAAAATAAACCGCCTTTTCACTATAGCTTAAAATTCAAAAGTTTTGTGTAACCAATAACCAACCAGTAATCAGAAGGCTGTTCATAGCCATAATTATTCGTGTTTAAGGCATACCGTCCTGTACTTTGTATGACCTTATACAATTTCCATTTTGCCCCAAACTCTTTGACGAGTTCCACCCAATCTGCGCCCTGATTATATAAGTTCGGATATGCCATATTGATAACATTTATACCCGATACAAGTTTAGGATTAGGTAAAAGTATATAACTAACTTTATATTTTTCTGGGTCCGTCACAGCGTTAATAAACTCCTTATCGCTAGGTATATAAAATTGCGTCGGAAATTTACTTTGCAAAATTATAAAAAATGCAGAGGAGGTATCAACCAGAATGGAACTATGAGCGTAATTATCATCCAAGTACCTAGCTATTTCGCTCTGTTGTTTCCAATCATCGTCTACTTCGTTCTGGTTGCCGAATGAGTTCTGTAAAAATTTATTTTCCTCAGGCGCCATTGAAGGTTGAGTTACGACATAAGAGAGTATACCATAATTCGCAATCATCGCAATTAAAGGAATAATAACATGCCATTGGCGCTTTACCTTACTTAACTCATACGGTAGCCATGCAACTGCTACAGGTAGACCATACATAAAATATCTTAACCATGCGAATGTTGTTCCTGTCACCAACATAATAATTTGCACCATCGAAATGGACAGGAACATACCAAGCAAGATTAATGTGTCCCAACGAACGAGGCGATGATTAATTAACCTTAGAATTAGGATCGATATCAAGGGAGCCGAAAACAGCAATACCATTTTTATCACAAAGATAGAGGCTTTTAAAGGGTTGTGAACCATATCTGAATATATCGAATGACTCAACTGAGCTTGAACTAGGGCTGTATTCGAGTATTCTCCGTTCAAAAAATACAGAGGATTTTTCATAATGGACCAGTTTAGCAGCACCCAGACGATTACCGAGTACACTATCGGTGAGGCGATAACCGTTAACACTCCTTCCATTTTCGACCATCTGTAGCGAAATTGCCTTTGATCAGGGGGAATTGCCTTTCTGTAAAGCAACATTGTAGCAATGACACAGCCAAGAAACAGACTGAAGCCAAAGGTTATTGCTTCGTACCTGCACCAGAAGGCCAATCCCAGCGCCAAACTTGTTACCACCAAATCACCCATATGATGTTCGTCAAACCAATTTAAAAAAGAAATGCTACTCAGTATCACGAAGAATTCAAATGGCGCATCACTCAAACCATTTAACCCATATATAAAAATCATAGGATTTAGGGAGAATAACAAAGGGAAAATTACAGCGCACCAACGTGGAAGACAACGCTGAATAAAAGCCCTAGTTAAAACGCTCACAGTTAATGACGCGAATAATGCGCTCATCAGTAAACCAGCAATTCCTTTTGTGGCCATAACCGGTATCAAGGGATATAACAGCAAGAATACCAAATCCACCATACTTGGAAGTGGATTCCAGATAAATCCAATGGCACCCAGGTGAGGGTTTCGACTGTAGAGAACATAAAACGCATTCGCGACTCGACTGATACCATCACCCTCATAGTTTCCTACATAAACGTTTATATAATAACCTACTACACACTCCAGCACGAACACAGTGATTCCCATCAGCCAAACTAGCGTTCTATCTACTCGTTGGGTTCCTTGTTCACGAATTTTTTTTGCCATGGCTTATTACCCCTATTTACAGTTTATTTAAATTCTCAGAACACAGTTTTCTTTAACCCAATGGGAGACGTTCCTAGTTAACTTTATAAATTCTCCATTCTTTTCCGAACTCCTTAACGAATTCTACTCCATCTGCACCCTGGTTATATAAATTCGGATAGACTCTATTGATGACACTTATATCCTTTACAAGTTTAGGATTAGGTATAAGAATATAATTAACTTTATATTCTTTCGGGTCTGAAACAGCTTTATTGAAATCCTTATCGCTAGAAATATAAAAACGCTTGGGAAATTTACTTTGCAAAATAACAAAAAACGCAGAGGATGAATCAACTAAAATGGTACTATACGAATAATTTTCATCCAAGTAACTGGCTATTTCGTTCTGTTGTTTCCAATCATAGTACCTTTCATTGTAGTTTCCAATTAAGTCCTGTAAGTATGTATTTTCTTCAGGAGCAATCGAAGGCTGAGTTATGGCATAACAAAGTATACCATAACTTGCGATCATCGCAATTAAAGGAATGATCACTTGCCATTTGCGCTTTACCTTGCTTAACTCATATGGCAGCCATGCGACTGACACCGGTAGAACGTACATAAAATATCTTAACCACGCGAATGTTGTTCCTGTCATTAACATAATAATTTGCAACATCGGAACAGACAGAAACATGCCTAGCAAGATTAGTGTGTCCCATTGAACGAGGCGACGATTAAGTAACCTTAGAATTAGGATTGATAGTAAGGGCACAGAAAAAGCTAATACCTGTTCTAGTGCAAAGAGAGTGGCCTTCACAGGGTTGTGAACCATATCTGAATATATCGAATGACTCAACTGGGCTTTCACCAAGGCTGTGTTTGAATATTCTCCATTAAAAAAATACAGAGGATTATTCATAATGGCCCAGTTTAGCAATACCCACACGATTACCGAGAAGAAAAGTGGTGGCACTATAACCGCCAGCATTCCTTCCATTCGCGACCATTTGTAGCGAAAATGCCCTTCATCTGGAGGCTTTGGAATTCTAAAAAACAACATCGTGGCAATAACACTGCCGAAAAACAAACTGAATCCAAAAGATACCGCTTCATATCTGCACCAGAAGGCCAATGGCAGAACAAGACTCACTACCACCAGATCACCCAGTTGATGTTCATCAAGCCAATTTAAAAAAGATATAATACACAGTACTACGAAAAATACATATGGAGCATCACTCAAACCGTTAAACCCGAATATGAAAATCATAGGGTTTAATGAGAATATCAATGGAAAAACAACAACGCACCAACGTGGAAGACAACGCTGAATAAAAGCCCGTGCTAAAACACCCGCAGTTAACGACGCAAATAATGCACACATCAGTAAACCAGCAATTCCTTTTGTAGCCATTGCTGGTATCCATGGATATAACAGTAAAAAAACCAAATCCACCATACTTGGAAGTGGGTTCCAAACAAATCCAAGGGCTCCCAGGTGAGGATTCCGACTGTAGAGAACATAGAATGCATTCGCGACTCGACTGATACCATCGCCCTCATAGTCTCCTATATACACATTGTAAAAATAACCTGCTACACACTCCAGCACGAATACAATGATTCCTATCAACCAAACTAGTTTTTTGTCTCCTCGTTTAGTTCCTATATTTTGAACCGTTTTAGCCATACCATTGATACCTCAATTCAAGCTTCGAATCCACTAAAAGTATGCCCTAACGATGATTAATATCAAAACGCACCGGTGTTCACCTTGACCAGGAAATCAGTGATACCCCCACTAAAATCATTAAAGTGCCAACGCACTTTAATAGTCCAAAGCTTTCTCCAAAAAATACGACTGAAGCGGATGCTACTAGAATTAGACCCAAACTCGTCATGATCGGATAGGCAATGCTAAGTGGAAACTTAGTCAAAGAAAAACTGTATGCCCCTAATGCTAGTATGAAAAAAACGATACCTCCAACAATAAAAGGGTTAAGAAGCATTTGTAGAATTGCGCCCCAACTAAATCCCTTCCCTTCCGAACGATTAGCACCTGCTTTTATTAGAATATTGGCTAGAGCATTTAAAATAATCCCTGTGAATAATAAAATCCACCTAATAATGAACCTCTCCTTCATTAATTCAACATCGCTCGGCCGATCTGCCCCAAAATTTTCTTAATAGAATGCTCAGAAACAAACCTTCTATTACTTTTAATTTCCTAAAGCTTCATTTTCTTGAAAATACGTTCTGGAATATGCCGTACGACAAACATTATTAATGCCCAAACAGCCGGTATATAGACCACATCTTTCTTTCCTTCGATAGCCTTAATAATAAGCTTAGCGACCTTCTCCGGCGAAGTCAACAAGCGAGATTCTACTTTTCCGTAGGTCATTTTTGTATCGACTAATCCTGGCTTGACTGTGATCACCCTCACATTTGCTGGTGACAGGCGGTTGCGTAAACCCTGTAGAAACACTGTCAACCCACCTTTGGCTGCACCATAAACGTAGTTGCTCTGCCTTCCCCTGTCAGCAGCTACAGACGACAATACGCAGATATAACCCGACCTCCGATATTCAAAATAATTAGCTAGTTCGTGAAGCAAGACAGCGGTACTAGTGAAATTAACATTTATTATCGGAATGACTTTAACAGATTCTCTTTCTGCCTCTTTCTGATCTCCCAGATAGCCATAAGCAACAATCGCGCCATCGATTTTCGGATATTGCAGTACTAATTTTTCTAACCACTCCTTCTTTTCTAAATCATCGGCGTCAAAATACTGGGTTTTTACAGAAACCCCATAACGGAATTCCAAATCTGCCTTTTGACGTTCCAAATCGTCCATAGTTCTACCTGCCAACAATAAATTCTTCCCTTTTTCCGCTAATTTCTTTGCCAGAGCCTGAGCAATCCCCGACGAGGCTCCAACTAATAGAATATAGCTCATAAAGTGCCCTCCGTAATTCCTAACCGCCTAGACATGGAAGAAGAAAAGATTTGGTTGGGGTCCAACTTCTGTCTAAGTTCTTGGAACTGGTTCAACTTAGGATACATCTGACGGAACAGCTCTGGGGAGATTTCAGAATCTTTAGCTAAATAAACTCTACCCCCATATTTTATAACAATATCATCTAATTCACGTAAAAAGGGAAATACCGCCTGATCCTTAATGGGTAAATCTAAGGCTAAAGTATGTCCAGTATAAGGGAACGAAAGTAAACCTTCATTGGCCGAGCCGGAACTCTTCAAAACCGCCAAAAAGGATGAACGACGAGACTTGCTAAGTTTCTCAAGCAAAGACACCAATCCTTCTCGGCTTGTCTCAGGCGGTAGCACCACTTGGTATTGAACAAAACCCTTCTTTCCATAAATTCGATTCCAATTCTGCACAGCGTCGAGAGGATAGAAAAATGAATCATAGTCCACAATTTTATGGGTATTGTCTGTGAATGAAGCATAATAGACCTTGTTAAACAGTGCTATGCTTAGTTGATTCAAGACCATGGATGGAAAAGCAAATGGCACATTGAGCTTTCGTTTATCAGGGATACGCAGCGGATCTCTAATATCTTTAGGCAACTCAGATCTCATAGCGTGGTTACCTCTCATCAGAACTGAACGTCCAAGACTTCCCCCGTTAGCCAGGCAATCAATCCATGCAACTGAATGCTGGTATTTATTGTCACCTTCAGAAAACAATTTTAGGGCTTCATCCAAGTTCCTTGCTTTTCGATAGTCCACCACAATGTAACCTGTTTCCACACGCTGCATCCGAATTCTGGCGCTGAGGATGAACCCAGTTAATCCGATTCCGCCAATAGTTGCCCTAAAGATTTCTCTATTTTCATCTCTTGAGCACTTTTGAATGCTCCCATCTGCAAGCAAGAGGTGGAAATCAAGGACATGTTCAGAAAAACATCCGTCTTTGTGGTGGTTTTTACCATGAATATCATTGGCAATGGCACCACCCACAGTCACAAACTTCGTACCAGGCGTAACTGGCAAGAAAAAACCTTTAGGGACAAGATATTGATTAATTTCCGCAAGGGAAACACCCGCTTCGCATTCCAGGATACCATTAGAGCTATCAAACGAGAGAAAATGATTAAACAATTCATTAAGAAGAACCCCTGCACCCTTATTCTGAGCTGTATCTCCGTAGCTCCTACCCAGACCACGTGGGATATAACTAGACTGTTGATCTGAACTAAGGATTCGTACCAGATCCTGCACCCGTTCCGGACGATATATGAAACAATCTTCTACCGGATAAAGTCCCCAACCTGAAAGAGGTGCCCTTCGTACATCTGGCATCCAAGTTCCTCCTTGTTTATTGAATTTATATTTTCATAAAGCACTCGATTAGTATAACTAGTATAACAAAAAGTACGACAGCAAATAGTATAGGTTTGTCCTCTAGTAGAACATCTTCCGGCTTGCCACCTTTCCCTTCGCTGTGTATTAGATAAAGATAGCGGAATATCCCATATATAACTATTGGTATTGTCAGCATCAAATAGACCGAGTGGCCGGGTGCAGCAGTAAATAGACTATAGCTAATGATAGCCGAGGTGGCCACAACGTTGTTCATCTGATCCAAAAATTCTACGCTATACTGATCCAGCACTTTACGATGTGAACCTTTATTTTCCTGCAGAAGATGAAATTCACTCCGCCGTTTACTGATCGCTAAGAATAAGGCCAACCACAAAATACAGAGCAAAAACCACGGTGTAATACGACCATCAATCAAAACAGCCCCAGCTAGTGCACGTAAAACAAAGCCTGTAGCAATAAGAAGTACGTCGATTAGTACAATATTTTTAAAAAAATATGAATAAAACAAATTTATCATAAAGTAGGTTATAGCAATAGATAGAAAATAGACACCTAACCTCCACGAACTATACATAGTTACACAAAGCAAAAATATGCCAAAACCAAGTCCCAAACGAGGGTTGAGGATACAAGCAGCCATAGGTCTTGATTTTTTATCCGGGTGTTGTCTATCCTTTTCCAAGTCGATAACATCGTTAATGATGTAGACTACTCCCGAAAGTAAACAAAAAATAACAAAGCCCCATATTACCTTGGTCCAATTCTCAACTGTCATGGGGCGAAAAGCAAACAGAGGAGCCGCAAAAAGGAGTAGATTCTTGGTCCATTGTTTAGGTCGGAGCTCTACAATGAGAGCGAGAGGCAAGCTCGATATAGTTGCAGGTTTATATGCACCATTAGGCAGATGGAGTCCATTCATAGGCCAACCCAATTCCTTTCGAGACCCGTGGAGGATCTATCTCAAGCTAATTAATAAGTTGCGATTCATTAATTGCTAGAATTAACTCTGATGTGATGAATATTTTCACAGATTCTAAGAAATAGGGTCACTATCGAGCTTGATATTCAAACCTTGTTGTATCCTGCATGTACAAAAACTCTCATTTCGCACCTATTGGTTATGCATTCTTGTAAATTTCATTGTCAGAGAACGAATTCATGTTGTCCGAAACGTTATCTGACAATCCATGTTCCGTCTTTTCCCAGTAAAAGGGCTTAAAAATCAATTGCCACGCTGCTTTATAAGCAGCTACACTCATTAACGCCCAGTAGATTGGTGTCAAAAGTCCATACTTAATAATTCTGAAAGAAAGAACATATTCTCTTTTCGCATGCAATTCACCGATAACCTTATATACGCCTGCGATATTACTAAAGACGAACATAAAGTTTCCTACAACCAGCTCTATAGCCGCAATATAATAAATTGGTCCTGGGAACATCATAGGAATCAAATAGTTGTGAGTCAGATACCATAAGAAAACTAACGTCCATAAAAATGGATTGATGAGAGGGAGGAGGGGAGTTGCTAAAACGACGACCTGTAAACCGATCATCCCCCGAGTCCCAATTTGACGCCATAAACGCAATGGAAATCTCATGTGTACGAACCAAGTCAACATATACCCCTTAATCCAGCGCGATCTCTGTCTTATCCAGTTTCCAGTACGACTATTCGCTTCTTCCCAAGTTCTCGAATCAACGATTGCTGTTGTGAAGCCCTCTCCGTATAACCGAATTCCCAGATCTGCATCCTCAGTGACATTGTAAGGATCCCAGGCGTTAAGCCTTTTTAAAATCTCAGTCTTGAAATGATTTGAAGTTCCTCCGAGTGGAATAGGAATGTCCAATTGCATGAGTCCTGGTAACAACAAGTCATACCACATGCTGTATTCTTGGGTAAACCACCGCGTAAGCAGATTCTGTTCGCTATTATAATAGTTCAGCTTAGCCTGTATACAACAACATTTATCGGAACTTCTGTTAAATGCCAAGTGTACTTTCTTGAGCTGATCTGGTTCAGGTCTATCCTCTGCATCAAAGATAACTACATATTCCCCCCTAGCATGGATTAATCCATAATTACATGCCTTCGGCTTTGTCTTAGGCTTTGAGTGAGGTACGACAATACTCGTATAGTAGTTTGGCAACTTCATGGAACGAAGGAGTTCCAGAGCCTCTACATCGTCCTCCTCGATCAAAAGACGAATATCTAATTTAAATTTAGGATAATCAAGTCGCTCCAAGTTTTCTATCAATTCTCGAATCACACGGCTCTCTTTATACATAGGTACTAATATCGTATATATCGGAAGAGTGCGTTCATCTACTGCCGCGACTTCTTCATCCGAAACTCGTATCTGGGCAGTGGTGCGAGTCCCCCGCATAATCATTAAAAACTTTAAAGTTGAAACGAGGAAATACGCTATTTGTATAATTATATTAATGATCAAAACAACTTTAAAAGTATCGATAAACATACCAATTATTATCGCAATTAAAAGACCGAGCATCCCAATAATTTGCCGTTTAGTAAATACAGTACGTGCAGATTGGTCAGGACTATCAACTGCTAATTTTTCAGTACTAATGGCCATCAACTCACTTGTATATGCCTGTCTCCAGAGCAATTCCAGTTCCGTATGCGTTGCCAAAACTTGCTCAACAGTATAGCCAAGTATTGATTCCAAGAAGATGCTTTGATCCTTTGTTAGAATCTTAGCTACTGCGACTACTACTTGATTGAGACTTGTGTGCACAACAATCGCCTGATATTCGCGTGCTATCTCTTCGGGAATCTTCGAAGAATAAATCGCAAACTGAGATCCGATTCGCCCCATACCTTGCTGAGATGCAATAACTCTAAACAGCGTCTGCGCATCTGTCAAACCTAATGATAGTATTATATCGCCTAATAATCCACCGCTTTTCTGTTGATACTCCAAAGCTAAACTCAATTGCGCTTCACTCAATATACCCCTCTGAATAAGCATTTCCCCGAGCTTAAATTTTTGAGGAATCAGTTGGGATACCTCACGAATCACGTCTTCATCTATCCAGCCAAAGTCGATCAATATGTTTCCGAGCCGACCGCCATAAATTTTCTGGTGATTTAAGGCCCTCTGCAGTCTTTCTTCTGTTAACAAACCCTTTTGAACTAAGATGTCGCCTAGACGAAGCGGATTAGGGTTTTGCTCATTCATTTGTACCACCTAACTATAAAATGAAATTAGTATGCCCCGCGAGAACACAGTTTCCGACGTAAGTTAGTGCTGATAATGGAACTTTAATTCAATTTATGACTTTCTACAATGGATAATTTATGAAATTTATTCAATTAGAAGATTTCAATACAAATTACATTTCGGGGATAACTTTTAGCAGGTGAGGCAGCGACTTTACTCGCTATCCTGTTCATTTGATATTTTCGGGACCCCGAGCAATCCCCTTGCCATTTCCAAGAAATCAGTTACCTGATCAATTCGCTTTTGAAGGTCTGTTTCCTGTTCAGATAACACTTGTATTTGCTCCTCTATTAGGATGATTTGACTCTTTTTATGGATAAACAAAGTTTCTGCATCATTTACCTTTAACTTTGAAATGCGAGTTGTTTCATTAAGTAACGTTTCACTTTCACTACGGGCAGATTGTAGTAGATCATCTGCCTGTTTTGTGGCTTCTTCTTTCACTTGGTTAGCGATCCGTTGGGCACTCAAAAGGGCATCACTCATGTCCCTTTCAATCTGCTCATAGTACTTGAGACGATTTTCACATTCTGAGTTTTTTACCCGTAAGCCGTCAATTTGTAAGCGCAACTCATTGTTTGTTGCACTAGACTCTGAGTTGTGTTCCCGTAAGCTGTTGATTTGTAAGCGTAACTCATTATTTGCTGCATTAGACTCTGAGTTGTGTTCCCGTAAACTGTCGATTTGTATGTACAGCTCTTTGTTCGCAGTATTGGTCTCCGCATTTTGTTCCCGTAAACTGTCTATATGAATGTTCAGCTCTTTGTTCGCAGCAGTGGTCTCCGCATTTTGTTCCCGTAAACCGTTGATTTGTATGCACAGCTCTTTGTTCATAGCATCAAACTCTGAGTGTTGTCCCCGTAAGCTGTTTATTTGTAAACGCAGCTCATTGTTCACAGCATTAGATTCGGACAATTGATGCTTCATTTCTGCCCACGCACTATCGACAGTCTCCCGATCATACCCCCACATAACTCGCTTGAATTCGGATGTTTCCAAATCTAAAAGCCTCCCTTCCGCGATCCCCTACTCTTAATGTATCATTTCCTAGGCTTCTCGAGAAGTCCCATTAGTATTAAATGTGACAACATAAATTGTTGGGTATCAAATTAGAGTTAGTTAAACATAGCCTAATTTTTTCTTAGATTAATTTATCAGAGAATAAATTAGGCTATGTTTAACTAGAGAATTATTCTCAAACTTAAAAGTGGGCACAATGGGTTGTTAGGAGGCGAATTTCCTTGCAACTCATTTTTTATACGGTTTTAAGCCCAGAGGAATATCATGCGGTCGATAAATTCTTTCTATTTCCTAGGCCGGAATCTTGTCCTAATCTTGCTTGTAGGGTTCCAATTCCACCAATTAAGCACAATTTCTATTCTCGTGGCGTAGACGATGTTGAGTTTCATGAAAGGATTAGCATCCGGCGTTTATATTGTCAACTTTTGGACTCGTTTTTGCGGTCTGCTTGGAAAGCCCCCTTTAGAACCAGGAGAAGGGCTGTGGCTGAAGCCCTGTCAGCAAGTTCATATGCTGGGTATGAAGTTTCCACTCTCAGTGTGGTTTTTGGATAAAAATGGACACTTATGTATGCTGATGGATGATCTTCGACCCTGGAAAATTTCGCCTTTCTCTCGAAAGGCCACCAGTGTCATTGAGTTTCCAGTGGGATGGGGGAAAGCTACGAATACACAGCTCGGAGATGAACTGGTATGGGAGGAAACCTTAACTAATTGAGTGTTTAGCAAAGAATATAAAGTGGAAAAGCACAATCTTCTCCTCTGACGCATAGTTATTAGAACAGGTGTGAAAGGGGGTGGAGATCATGTTTGCGGAACTTTTTTTTGTCAGTTTAGCTCTCTCAGTTCTTAAGGGAGTTTCTCTACTGGTCTCGTATATCAATAACAATGCCTTTCCCCAGCCCTTAAATGAGAAAGAGGAAGCGCGTTATTTACAGATCCTTAGTGTAAGTAAAACAGAACCCTTCACCTTAACGCGTGAAGTCGAGCAAGCTCGCAATACGTTAGTGGAGCATAATTTGCGCTTGGTGGCTCATCTTGTGAAAAAATTTGATGGCACTGGGGAAGATGGGGACGACTTGATTTCAATCGGCACGATTGGTTTAATCAAAGGGATCAATACGTTTGATCCCAATAAAGGGACGAAGCTTGCTACCTACGCCGCGAGGTGTATTGAGAATGAGATCCTGATGCATTTGCGATCACTAAAAAAGTCCCGGGGAGAAGTTTCTATCTACGATCCGATTGGCATGGACAAAGAGGGCAATGAGATTTCACTCATTGATGTGCTAGGTTCGAACGAAGAGGATATTTCCATCAAGGTTGAAAATGAATCAGAGCAAAAGGCACTGCTTGATCTTGTAAAAAAATTAAATAAAAGGGAAAAATTAGTACTTCAATTGCGTTATGGGTTGATGAATAGTCCAAAACGGACGCAGAGGGAGATTGCTAAGGCCTTGGAGATTTCACGCTCATATGTTTCGCGAATTGAGAAAAAAGCCATTCAAAAATTAATGGAAGAGATGGCGAAGATTAATTTAAATAAGTGAGTCCGTTACTTGCTCTTGTGCTGTCCTCTAAGGTATAATTATGAAAAGTTCTGCACTTTGGAGGGTTCAATGTTTGAGTATTTTCGACCGACACGTCAAGCTTCTTCGCTCGATCTCATTTCGGTTGAACAACTTGTTCAGGATGGGATCAGAGGACTCATTATCGACTTGGATAATACCATGACCCCCTGGAACGATGTCGAAGTGGGTCCTAAAGTAGCAGAGTGGTTTATTAAAGTTAAGGCCGCTGGAATTAATGCTTGTGTTGTGTCAAACAATAAAAAGCGCCAGCGTGTGGCCGTAGTTGCTGAACGAATCGGAATTCCGTTTGTTTTTCGGGCGACAAAACCACGCAGGAGAGCATTTAGAGCAGGAATGGGCCTTTTGGGAACAGGGCAAAAGGATACTGCGGTCATTGGAGATCAGTTGTTTACGGATATTCTGGGAGGAAATCGGCTCGGTCTCTACACGATCTTGGTCACTCCCATTAATGAGCATGAGTTCATCGGAACACGTGTTATGCGCCAAATCGAGAAGGTGCTCGTCTGGTTGATGAAGCGTTTTGCTCCTGCGAAACCTTTCAGCCCCAAAATTCATTAATCATTTAGGGAATGGCCTGCCATTCCTTTTTCTCTATTAAAATAAGACGGCTCTTCCTTTCTGCCATTACTGCGCCTAGCTGTTCAACATCGATTTTGGACAGCGAACCAACTTGTAAAGGAATGTAATAAAATGGAGAAACACTATGCCGTGATCGGGCATCCGATCGAACATTCGTTCTCCCCTGCTATGCATCAGGCCGGGTATGAAGTCTTGGGCGTTAATGCAAAGTACCACCGCTTTGACGTGGAGCCAAGTCATTTGACCGAGGCGGTAGAAGGTCTCTGTGCGTTAGGGTTTTCTGGCTGGAACGTAACACTTCCTCACAAGGAACACATCCTTTCTCTCCTCGACACACTGACTCCTCAAGCTAAGCGCGCTGGTGCTGTCAATACCGTGAAAATCCAGGAGGGTAAGCGGATCGGCCATAATACAGATGGCCTAGGGTTTGTGCGTTCGGTGGAGGGAGAACTGAACGGGTTTAAGGGAAAAAAAGCGGTCTTACTAGGGGCGGGTGGGGCAGCCAAAGGTATTGCTTTGGCTTTAGCTGAGCAGGGGATGAAAGTACATATTTTAAATCGCAAGCTGGCAAGGTCGGAGGCTTTGGTTGAGGTGCTCCAACGTGAGGGAGGAACGGCAACTGCAGGGGTATTGGCTCCGGGAGGTTGGCTGGAAGAGGTTGACCTGTTGGTGCAAACGACTTCAGTTGGGTTACACGGTGAGCCGTTCCCGTTTTCGGTCCAAGGGATCTCCAAGCAAGCGCTCGTCGTTGATATAATCTTTAACCCTAGTGAAACGGCGTTTTTACAAGAAGCAAAGCAACAGGGGTGCCGTACGCTGAACGGATTAGGTATGCTCCTGTATCAAGGGGCTTATGCTTGGGAGTTTTGGCTAGGTGGACAAGCTCCTGTCGAGGCGATGGGACAGGCCTTGAAAGACCAACTCATGCGACGGATGTTGAATATTTTTTAATAAAAGGAAGATTAAAATGAGCGAAATGTGGGGCGACGAGAGAGGATTTACACTAGTTGAACTATTGCTAGTCTTGCTTCTACTGTCTGGCGCGGGTTTCGTGCTCCTCATTAAGCTTCCAATCAACTTTGCCCAGCAACATCTGGACTTGGCATCGACTCAGTTGCTGGAGGAAATCCGCGATGTTCGACAGGCCGCACTAGCTGAGAATAACTGGTATCAAGTTAAATTCTATCTTCAAAACGGGGATAATCATTATCAGATCTTTCGTCAAGGAACTAGACTGAAAGATGTCCATTTAAAGGACGGGATTCAATTTGTTGGTAAACCAGCTGACCTGATGTTTGATGCTACAGGGAGAAGTGTAGGGACAACCATATTGTTGACGAACTCATCAGGTGAGCAAAGGAGCGTTATTGTTGCCCCAGTGGGCATGCGCATCAGAGAATCGTAAAGGGGAGAAGGAGAAATCGTGCGTTTTTTAACGGCAGGGGAATCACACGGTCAGAAATTAGTGGGAATCATTGAAGGTCTGCCCTCGGGAATGAAGATTTCCAAGGATAGTATCGATGAGGCTTTAAGACAACGGCAAAGAGGCCCCGGACGCGGAGGCAGAATGGCAATCGAACAAGATGAGGTCCATCTCATTTCCGGAGTGCGAGGAGGATTGAGTACGGGAGCCCCAGTCGCCTTGGAGATTCTTAATCGTGATTGGGAAAACTGGGCGAGTATAATGGCTTGGGGAGAGGATGCTGATCTAGAGAGCCGTAAAGTGATGACCCCTCGACCTGGGCATGCCGATCTGACTGGAGCTCTAAAATATCGCACCGAAGTTCGGAATATTCTCGAACGAGCAAGTGCACGAGAGACTGCCATGCGCGTTGCGATTGGTAGCATCGTCAGACAAGGGTTGTCGGTCCTCGGTGTGGAGATCAGAGGGCATGTTCGCGCAGTTGGTGGGGTCCATGCGGAGTGCTCAGATGAGGTAGACTATTGGCAACGCGTTAAACAATCCGAGTGGTCCGTGGGAGATCCTGTCGCAGAACAAATAATGGGGGAACGACTCCTTGTAGCCCGAGCTCAGGGCGAATCCATGGGCGGGTTGTTAGAAGTGCAAGTTTTGAATGTTCCTGCAGGTCTAGGATCTCATGTGCAGTGGGATCGAAAATTGGACGGAAAGCTGGCGCAAGCTGTCCTCTCCGTGCAAGCAATGAAAGGAATCTCCTTTGGGTTAGGATTTGAAGCGGGGGAACGAATGGGCTCGCTGGTTCACGACCCGATCCATTATCACCAAGGGCAGGGCTTCACAAGGGGTTCCAACCATGCCGGAGGGATCGAAGGAGGAATGAGTAACGGGGAACCCATTGTCCTGCAGGCCGTTATGAAACCAATTCCTACTCTATACCAGCCTTTAGATACGGTGCATTTGGAAACTAAAGAAGTGGTTAAGGCCAGTGTGGAGCGTTCCGATGTCTGTGCCGTCCCTGCTGCCTTGGTTGTATTGGAACATGTGGTGGCTTGGGTTATCGCCGAAGCAGTGCTTGAAAAATTTCCAGCGGATAGCTTTATAGAATTACAAACTGCCTGGAAGGCGTATCAAGCATATTTGATACTGTAAACTATGTTCACATTGAGAGGGTGATCTCCATGCGAAATATTGTTCTAATTGGATTTATGGGAACCGGCAAAAGCACGGTTGGTAAGCGCCTAGCTCAGGCGCTCGCTTGGGATTTTGTCGATACAGACAGCGAAATCGGAGAGGTTACCAATTTGAGTGTGACTGAAATTTTTCGTCGTCATGGGGAGACCCGTTTCCGTTCAGAAGAACGGATTGTGGTCGCGCGGCTCAGTCAGCAGGAGCAAATCGTGATTGCGACGGGAGGTGGGACTGTCTTGAATCCACTCAATTGGGAAGCTTTGGCCCAGAATGGGACTGTGATCGCTCTTTATGCCACGCTGGAAGCTATTCTCAGCCGCATCGGACATAAAAATGACCGACCGCTCCTTAAAGGCTCAAAAGAAGCGATAGAGAAGTTATGGTCTGAACGTCAGGCCTGCTACGCCCAGGCTGACTTCACGGTCGACACGTCCCAAAAAAATATCGATGAAGTGGTTAGTGAGATCCTGACACGGCTGGGGGGGAGAGTTAATAATGAGTTTAGCGGAGTTGCAAAAGATTGAAGTCACGGCTGCAAAACCGTATCCAGTGTTTTTAGGTGCGCCTCTTGAAGAGTTGGGGGAGTACCTGCATTCTCAATTTAAAGATTTGGAGCATATTCTGATCATTACCAATCGGGCAGTTGCGGAGCTTTACGTGGAGCGTCTCCAGAAAGGACTTAGAGAGTATCGTGTCAATGTATTGTTTGTCCCTGCTGGGGAGACGGAAAAGTCGCTGGAACGCCTAAGTCAGCTAACCACAGCCGCCCTGCGCTTCGGCACTGACCGTCATACTTTGGTTATTGCCCTCGGCGGCGGTGTGATCGGTGATTTGGCTGGTTTCTTTGCCAGTGTCTTCATGCGGGGTATTCGTCTGGTTCAAGTTCCTACGACATTATTGGCGCAAGTGGACAGCAGTATTGGTGGGAAAGTTGCCGTGAATCATCCGGCCGGCAAAAATATTATTGGGGCATTTTATCCTCCACGAGCAGTGTGGACTGATTTTACAACGCTGGACAGTTTGCCTTGGGGAGAAGTTGAAAACGGTTTAGCGGAAAGCATTAAGCATGCCTTAATTGCTGACTCGGGGCTCTTTGATTTCTTCGAAACTCAGGAAGAAAGCCTTAAGCGGCGAGACCCCTCGATTTGGCGTGCCATGGTGACGCGCTCCTCGACCATCAAAGTGAAGATCGTTTCCCAAGATGAATGTGAACAAGGGGTCCGAGCTTTGTTGAATCTAGGTCATAGTTTTGGGCATGCCTTAGAGACGGGGATGAACTATCGCAGCGTTACTCATGGACAAGGGGTCAGCATCGGCCTCGTGGCTGCTGCTCATCTCGCCAAGACCAAAGGACTGATGACTGAGGCCGAGGTTGATCGAGTCAAGTGTTTGCTGAGCACTTATGGTCTACCGACTGAGATTGCGATTAAAGGGCAAGATCCTCAGTCTCTGTTGCAACTTATGCAAGCGGATAAGAAAAACCAGGGGGGACGGAAAATTTTGATTCTTCCGCAAGGAATCGGGCAAGCGGTTATTTCCAAGGATTGTTCCGACCCGGAGATCTTGGACGCCTGGAAACAGGTAGTCTATGTCGAGTAGGGCACAGAACAAGGTGTCCCCTATACAGCGGGTTCTTTTATTTGTAAAATAAATTTATGAATTTTAACAGAAATCTGGCGAGGATCTGAGGATCATTGTCAGATTTCTGT
>Ga0209415_10007829_pt1 | contig 18585 bp, 13 predicted proteins | sample PeaSoiSIISIP2007_FD_187696 | JGI IMG/M metagenome (GOLD analysis project Ga0209415, IMG submission 187696) | Peat soil microbial communities from Weissenstadt, Germany - SII-SIP-2007 (SPAdes) (version 2) | ecosystem: Environmental > Terrestrial > Soil > Wetlands > Peat | place: Germany...
CCAGACCCTCCTTCGTCGCTAATGCCGCGACGTGAGGTCCCCAATTCTAGCTGGTGGAGTTTTTCGAGGGCAGGTCACTTCTGCCAGGGACGCTTTGGGCGAAATTGCTTTCCGCAGCCTGCACAGACGCGGACACCCTCAGTGCTCCGTCCACCCATCCCATGCGTCACGGCTGCCTCTGGAAGGCGGGATGACGCATTTCCCGCGATTCTGTAGCCACTCATCGATTCCTCATAATCAATTTGGCCTTTTCGGACGGTGCGCCGTACGCACAGTTGCTCAATTTGGTGAGAGTTGCTCATAGTTCCGGTGTGAGCGACTCTGGGGAATCCTGAGCAACACTGGGAAGTTCCAACAGCCAACGTTGTCGGAATCCACCGGGCCGCTTGATGATTCCAAGTTGGGCTTGGGCGCGGCGCAATGTGGCGGAGCTGATCTCTTTAGACCTAGCCTTTCCCCGGATCTATCTTGACCAATCGGTTGACCCGGAGCCGCCGGCTTAGCCGGAACACGCTCTTTCATCGCGGCCGAAAGCGGAACCCCGGCTTCAGTTCGCAGCGGTAGAACGTAGTCTGGTTCTGATTCACCCGCGTGTCGCAACTCGCCCAGCTTAAGAACAAGTTCGGCCCCAGCGGAAACACAATCGAGGTGCCGTTGATTTCCGCCTGCACGCTCACTCCTTCCGCATCCGCCGGCACCGTGAAATTCAGCAACCGGTCGAAAATCACCGGATAGGAATCGCTGATCACATCGCTGTCCATGGGATGAAAAACCTCCGCCTCGATCAGAAACGTGGCCGTGTCCGACCAATCGCGAGCCGACACGCTGATGGTGCGGCTGTCTTCGGGAGCGCTGGTGGATTCGATTTGAGTGAAGGGACATGGGCCCGCAATACAAGCCGCCCGCGCGTTCCGCAGTTCGTTTCCTTCCCCCGCGTCCAGGGTCGTGGAACCAATCGCCGCTTTCCACTTGCCATCCGGCGAGCAAGGGTCCCGCCCGTCGCAGGGCACGTTTCCCAAATTCACCACTTGGAAGGTCTTCACCGCGCTGCCCACATTGAGCGCCGAAGCGGTTTTCATGGAATACCTCACCACGATATTGCCGATGACCGCTTCCGGGCGATCTGGAACTAGAGCCTGCTGAGCTTTAGGTACCATCCTTGCGATGTAGAGCTTGTCGGTGATGAAGCCTTTGATAGTGAGAGTCTGGTAGTCCGCATGTCGGAAGCTGAGCGTGATGGCCCGGCCGTGCCTCAGCCCCCGATACAGATGGAAACTAAAAAATCCCGCGGAATCGGTTTTGGTCTCGTCGGCCTCCGAACCATTGGTCATTACCGTCACCTGCACGTCGGCGATGGGCAGTTCTTTTCTCGAATCCGTGTCTTGCTGGACGACCGCGCCCTGCAGCACAATCGACCTCGACCGCCCGAAGCGCAGGTACACCAAGCTGATGGCGATCAGGCCCACGACCACCACTAGCCGGGTTAGGATCTTTTTTCTGCGGCTCATTCCCAAGAGAATATCTTACGGTGCGTGGCGCCTCGGCCCGTTAACTTGTTGCCCGGGGTCGGCTTCGCCACGTAACTGGCTCGCTTCCCAACCCTTTTGCGGTTCCCCCCGGCCTCGAATCGTCTAAGATTATTCCAGTGGATGAGGAAAACAGCGGCAAGAGTCTCTCTCGCCGGGAGCTACTAAGGCGGATCGCCGGCGTCGGCGTTTGCTTGCCCTTTGCCGCCCAGATTCTCCTCCCTTTTTCAAGCGCAGCCGACCAGCAGCACACCAGCCCGGCGCCGCCGCCCCCCGACACCTATCTATCCCCGGACGACGATCGGGCCCTCGATGAAGTCGAGCACGCCGCTTTTCTTTACTTTTGGGAGCAAGCCAATCCCCTCACCGGTATGGTGCGGGACCGTTCCAACGTGCGCGCCCTGAATGATAGCCAGGTCGTCGGCAGCATCGCCGCCACCGGCTTCGGCCTAACCGCTCTGTGCATTGGACAGGAGCGCGGCTTCGTTTCCCATGATGACGCGCGCGACCGCGTCCTGGCAACCTTGCGTTTCCTGTGGAGAGCGCTGCCCAACCACCGCGGATTTTTTTACCACTGGGCCAACATCAATACCGGCGAGCGATTGTGGGACTCCGAAGTATCTTCGGTCGACACCGCCATCCTCATGTGCGGAATCCTCACCTGCCGACAGCATTTCGTGCACTCCGAGGTCAGCGAATTGGCCACCGAAATCGTCAACCGCGTGGATTGGACATGGCTCTCCGAAGACACTCCCTTACTCTCCCATGGATGGACGCCGGAACTTGGCTTCCTCCCTTACCGCTGGGATGGTTATAGCGAAATGATGATGATCTACCTCCTGGGATTGGGATCGTCCTCCCATCCCCTCAAGAGAAGCACCTGGGACGCGTGGAAACGCACCCTCTTCGAATACGACGGCCTTCGCTACATTGGATCGTTCGCGCCCTTGTTCGTTCACCAATACTCGCAAGCCTGGTTCGACTTTCGCGGCAAGCGCGACCACTACGCCGATTATTTTGAGAACTCCGTCGTCGCCACCGACGTGCACCGCCGCTTCTGCATCGAAATGTCCAAGCAGTTTCCCGACTACAGCGATGACCTCTGGGGTATTACCGCGTCGGACTCATCGAAAGGCTACGTGATTTGGGGTGGTCCGCCGGCGACCGGCCCGATCGACGGAACCGTCGTGCCCAGCGCCGCGGGCGGTTCCTTGCCGTTCTTGCCCAAGGCCGCCATGCGCGTCCTGCACACCATTCGCCAGCGCTACGAGCCCGCCTGGGGCCGCTATGGATTCGTGAATGCCTTCAATCCCCTGACCGCGTGGTATGACACCGACGTGGTCGGAATCGATACCGGAATCACTTTGGTCATGGCGGAGAATGCCCGCACCGCGTTTGTCTGGGATACCTTCATGGAAAATCCCGAAGCCCAGCGCGGCATGGAGCGCGCCGGATTCCAAAACTACATCGCTTCCGGGAGCCGGCCCGTCAAGCTGCCGCCGTCTTGAACCCTTCGTCACTCGGCGAAGGCTTTGTCATTGGAGGCACATGTGTTCCAATAAACCTACAGGGGCACGCGCAGAGAGTCGATTGGGGCGAGCGTGGTTCGAGCAGGAGCGCTGCGACGGAACCCGTCAAATTTGTCCGCAAACCTCAAACAACTCTCCAGCGTCTTAAGGCATAACATGGCGAAACAGGAAACTTTCTGGAGCGGATGGCATGACCGCATCTCCGCGCTTCGCAACGTGCCGCCGGTGCTCAAGATCGTTTGGGAATCCGGCCCCGGCGTGGTCACCTTCGGCCTAATTTCCCGAGTCTTCGCCTCGCTGCTACCGGTTGCCCTGATTTGGATTACGAAACTCATCATTGACGGCATTGTCCATGCCGTTTCCTCCCATCAGCCGATTACCTCGCACCTGTGGTGGCTGATCGCGGCGGAGTTTGCGCTGGCTCTGGGCAGCAGCGTCCTCACCCGCGCCATCGATTATTCGGACTCCCTCCTCGGCGATAAATACACCCGCCACGTCAGCATCCAGGTAATGAAACACTCCGCCGAGTTGGATCTGCTCGCCTACGAAGACCCCGTTTTCTACGACCGCCTGGAGCGCGCCCGCGTGCAGGCCACCGATCGCTTGGGCATGATCCAGGCCATCGGCCGGCTTCTGCAGCAGCTCATCACCGCAATATCAATGTCCGTAGCCATCATGGCCTATTCGCCATGGCTCATGCTGCTGCTGATCGCCGGCGTGGTTCCGGCATTCCTGGGAGAGAGTCACTTCGCTTTCCTCGGATACGCTAAGAATTTCAAGCAAACCCCCATCAAGCGCCAACTCGACTACCTGCGTGTGCTAGGCGGCAGCAAGGAAGCTGCCAAGGAATTAAAGCTGTTCGGGCTGAGCCGATTCCTGATCAACCGCTTCACCCGGCTCTCCAACCAAATCTATGACGAGGACGTCTCACTGGCGAAGCGCCGTCTAGTGGCCGGTTCGTTCTTATCGGTTCTCGCCACCTTAGCCTACTATTCCGCCTACGTCTGGGTGATTTGGCGCACCGTGGCAGGAGTCTTCAGCGTAGGCACGTTTTATTTTCTAGCCGGCGCAATCCTGCAGGCCAGCACCAATATTCAGCAAGTGTTCTCCATGACTGCCGGCATCGCCGACCAGGCTCTGTTCCTAACCGATCTGCTGGCCTTCTTCGAAATGCGGCCCACCATCTACTCCAGACCCAACGCCTTGCCCGCTCCTAAGCCGATCATGCGCGGCTTCGAATTCCGCGACGTGTCGTTTCACTATCCAGGAAGCTCGCGCTTGGTTCTGAACCGCCTCAACTTCAGCCTTCATCCCAGCGAACGCGTGGCCCTGATCGGGGAAAACGGCCAGGGCAAGACCACTATGGTCAAGCTGATTACCCGGCTCTACGACCCGACCGAAGGCCAAATCCTGCTGGATGGCGTCGATCTTCGCGAATACAGTCTGGAAGATCTCTATCGCGAAATCGGAGTCATTTTCCAGGACTTCATGCGCTATGAAATGACCGTGGCGGAGAACATCGCCGTCGGCCGCATCGAGGAACTGGCTAATTCCGATCTCATTCACTTGGCCGCGCAAAAAGGCTTGGCCGATGAAGTCGTAGCCCATCTCCCACGCCACTATGAGCAAATGCTCGGCCGCCGTTTCGATGGCGGAGTCGACCTTTCCGGCGGCGAATGGCAAAAAATCGCGCTGGCCCGCGCCTACTTGCGCGACGCGCAATTGCTTATTCTCGATGAGCCCACCGCCGCTCTTGACGCGCGCAGCGAATTCGAAGTCTTTCAGCGCTTCGCCGAACTCACCGCCGGCAAAATGGCGCTCTTTATTTCGCATCGCTTCTCCACCGTGCGCATGGCGGATCGCATCGTAGTGCTCGAAAACGGCCGCATTGCCGAAGAAGGCAGTCACAACCAGCTGGTCGCCCTCGCGGGCCGCTACTCCGAGATGTTCGAATTGCAGGCTGCCAGCTACCGCTAGGAATTTGTAGGAATGCCCGAGAACATCCATATCGAGCTGGCTGGCGTCGAAGCGGCGCCCAGGCCGACGCCCCCACAGACAACGCCCGCCAAGACGCCGTCTGAGACGGAGGCCTTGCGCTCGAACGCCGCCGAGCTTGCGCGCCAGTTGGTTTGGCTGCCTAACCAACGTTCCTCGCGAAGCTTCCTTGAGCGCACGCGGGCTTTGACCGTGGCCCTAGCCCCGCTCCTGCGAAAGCTGCAGGCTTCCTTGCCAAAGACCCCAGTGTCGGAAGACTTCCGTTGGCTGCACGGCAACGCCCGCCTTCTGGGCACGGACTTGCACAGCATCGGCGAAGACCTGAAGCGTCCGAAAAACGTGCTTCAGGTGCGCGCTACGGACGGCGCGATCGTTCCCAGGACGATCGCCATCGCCGAAGCATTTCTCGCCGCCGTCGACTATCGCTTCACTGACCAGGCGTTTTCCTCCTACGTCGAGGCCTTCGAAGAAACTACAGAACTCCAGTTGCGCGAACTGCGGGTTTTGCCCGCCGTACTCAAGTTAGTTCTGCTCGAACAAATCGCCGCGCGGGGTTCTCGCCTTCCGCGCGACGTTACATCGTCGTGCGGTATTGCCGATTGCATTCGCAGCCTGCGCGACATTGGCCATACCACATGGAAAAATGTTCTGGAGCCGCTGGTTCCCTTTGACCGCGTCCTCCGCGAGGATCCCGCCGGCGCCTATGCGCGCATGGATTTCGAAAGCCGCGATTTGTATTGCAATAAGATTGCAAAAGTCGCCGAGCACTCCGACCTCACGGAAACCGAAATCGCCCTAGTAGCTCTGGCTCTGGCCCGCGAAGCTCAACAACAGACTCATTCCGACCCGCGCATTGCCCTCCGCCAATCGCACATCGGCTACTACCTGGTCGCCGAAGGCGTTTCGCTGCTGCTTCAAAGAGTCGAGTACCGGCCAACCTGGTTCGAGCGCGTGCGGCGCTTCATGCATACCTATCCGGACGAGGTCTATTTGTCCACCATCGAAGTGCTCATGTTCGCGCTCATCGTCACCATACTGTTTCCTTTGGTTGGCGCCGGCAGTTCCCTCAGCTTGATTATTTTCTCGTTGCTGGTCTTGCTGCTGCCCTGCTCCCAGAGCGCCGTTCGCCTGGCCAATTACTTGATCACCACCCTGCTGCCCGCCGAAATTCTCCCCAAGCTCGACTTCTCCGAAGGCGTTCCGGCCGATTGTCTCACCATGGTGGCCGTGCCCACCCTGCTGCTCGACGAAACACAGGTCAATCGTCTGGTCGACGACCTCGAAGTCCGCTATCTCGCCAATCATGATCCCAACATCGATTTCGCGCTGCTCACCGACTTGCCGGATTCTCTGGAACCGGCGCGGGAAGATGATCCTCGCGTCATCCTGGCCTCGAAGCTCATCGGCGAACTGAACGTGAAGTACGGCGACGGTGGTGGCGGGCCGTTTCTGCTTCTGCATCGTCATCGCGTCTACAACCCGCGCGAAAAAATGTGGATGGGATGGGAGCGCAAGCGCGGAAAACTCCTTGACCTGAATCAGTTGCTGCGCGATAAGTGCGACAGCTTTCCCATCAAGACCGGCGACCTCTCCATTCTGCCGCGGGTTCGATTCGTCATCACTCTGGACTCCGATACCGGATTGCCGCGCCATTCCGCTCACCGCCTGATCGGCGCGCTGGCTCACCCCTTGAATCAGGCGATCGTTGATCCGCAGAAGAACATTGTCGTTTCCGGCTACGGGATTCTGCAGCCGCGGGTCGGTGTCGCCGTGCAGAGCGCGGCCCGCTCTCGCCTGGCCAGTATCTATTCCGGTGAAACCGGTCTCGACATCTACACCCGCGCGGTTTCCGACGTCTATCAGGATCTTTACGGCGAGGGCTCATTCGTGGGGAAGGGAATTTATGACGTGGGAACTCTGCACCGCGTGCTCGATCGCCGCTTCCCGCAGAACGCCCTGCTCAGCCACGATCTGATCGAAGGCGCCTACGCCTGCGCCGGCCTAGTCAGCGATATCGAAATCGTCGAAGACTACCCTTCGCACTATCGTGCCCATAATCACCGCAAACATCGCTGGTTGCGCGGCGATTGGCAGATTGCCGGATGGCTTGCTCCGCGCGTGCTTGACGAGTCCGGTTCGCGCGTGCCCAATCCCATTTCCCTGGTTTCGAAGTGGAAGATTTTCGACAACCTGCGCCGCAGCTTGGTCGAACCCGCGACTTTCCTTCTGCTCGTCCTCGGCTGGCTGGCGCTGCCCGGCTCCCCTCTGTACTGGACCCTTGCCACGCTTTTGATATTGCTGCTGCCATCCTGGTTCCGCTTCGCCTTCGCGCTCATTCAATCGGCGGTTAAGAGCAAACCGGTTATCGCACGGGAAGCGCTCGACGCCCTCTATAGCGCCGACGTGAGCGTCTTTTTCTCGCTGACTTTCCTCGCGCACCAGACGCTGCTTTCGCTCGATGCCGTGGTGCGCACCTTAACTCGCCGCCTGGTTACCCGGCAGCGTCTCTTGCAGTGGGAAACCGCCGCGGAAGCGGAAGTCGGCGCCGGCCATACCACGCTCGATATCTACCTGCGCTGGATGCCCGCGCTCGCGCTTGGACTGGGCCTGCTCGTTTTTCTCGCGCGCCCCAGCGCTCTTCCTGTGGCCCTCCCCATTTTGCTGCTATGGGGGCTCAGTAAACCTTTTTCGCGGTGGCTCAACCAATCTTCGCAGCATGCGGGTAGCGAAATCTCCGCCAAGGATCGCTGGTTCCTGCGTCGTGCGGCGCTCCGTACCTGGCGCTATTTTGCCGAGTTCAGCACCGCCGAACATAACTGGCTCATTCCCGACAATGTGCAAGAGGAACCTCCCGCGATTGCCGCCCGCGTTTCCCCCACCAATCTCGGTTTTCTTCTGAATGCCCGGCAAGTTGCCTGTGAATTCGGCTATCTCACCGTTCCCGAGTTTGCGGAGCTGACCCTGCAAACTTTGGAAACCGTCGCCAAGCTTCCGCGCTTCCGCGGTCATCTGTTCAACTGGTATGACACACGAACCCTGGCGCCGCTCCCGCCCACGTTCGTATCCTCCGCCGACAGCGGCAATCTAGTCGCATCGCTCTGGACCCTCGAGCAGGGTGCTTTGGAGAGATTGCATCGCCCCCTCTTTGAATCATGCTTGGCGGAAGGATTGCTGGACTATCTGCGCATTCTGGTGGAGCTGCGCGCTTTGCCGCGCGGAAGCTTTGTGAAGCTGCGCCGCGAGACAAGTGGAGAGCAATGGTTGCAACCCGTGCTTACCCTGCCCGATGCGGCTCTCGAGAACGCACGCCCCCATCGCTCGGTTTCCACCCCAGCCGCTGACCCGCAATGGTTTGCTGGAGAAGCCCGCCTGCGCCTGCAGAGCATAGGGAAAACCATCCGCTCCTATGCTCCCTGGCTATTGCCGGAGTTCGCCTCGTTGCACGCCGATCCCGTTCTTCGCCTAGGCTCGGCCGGGGGCGTAGCCCTCGATAGTATGCCAGCGTTTATTGACGCTCTGGCGACTCACCTGCAAACGGATCTGGCCGCGCCTTCCGCCGCCCAGAATTCCGCGCATCAGACTTTGCAAGCTCTGCTACCCGAAGCGCGCGCCAACGCTCTGCGTCTGATCGACAATCTTCGCCACATCGCCGCTCGCGCCGCCAGTCTCGCGCATGAGATGGATTTCCAATTTCTGCTCGATCGCCGCCGTAAGCTGCTTTCAGTTGGCTACGACGCCGCGGGGCAGCAACTCAATTCCGCCTGTTACGATCTGCTCGCCTCCGAATCCCGTACTGCCGCTTTCGTGGCCATCGCCAAAGAGGACATCCCGCAGGAAACCTGGTTTATGCTGGGCCGCGCCCATACCGTCTACGATGGCCGCCCCGTGCTGCTTTCCTGGACCGGAACCATGTTCGAGTACCTCATGCCCGCGGTCTGGATGCTCGCCTACCCAAACACTCTGCTCGACCGCTCGAAGGTCGCGGCCGTGCGCTCACAACAAATCTATGCCGCGAACAGACACACTCCCTGGGGCATTTCCGAATCCGCCTGCTTCGAAATGGACGAAGCCGGAAACTACCAATACCGCGCCTTCGGCGTACCCCAGCTCGCCCTCCACAAACCGGAGCCCGATGCGCTGGTTGTTTCGCCGTACTCCTCGTTCCTGGCGCTGACCATCGACGCTTCTGGCGTGCTGCGCAACCTGCGCCATATGGCCGCCGACGGCTGGTTCGGCGCCTACGGCTTCTACGAGGCTGCCGACTACACTCCATCCCGTCGCCGCTCCCGCTTCCGCCGCTACGAACTGGTCCGCACCTGGATGTGTCATCACCAAGGCATGAGCTTGCTCTCCGTTGCGAACCTGCTCCACAACGGCGTGGTCCAGCGCTGGTTCCACAGTGAGCCGCGCGTGCAAGCAACCCAGCTGCTGCTGCAAGAAAAGCCGGTTTCCCACGTCCCGCAGCCGCGTCTAAGCTACGAAACCCTAGCCGGTTGAGAAACTATTCTGGGTGAAGATGCTCGCGTGGGGACAGCCGTCCTCGGCTGTCCAACCGGGCGCAGCCTGGAAATCGAGCGGGACACTGCGAACATTAGACCCCTGCTTTGCCCGCACCAAGAAGTTCGCGAAATGATTACAATTCAGGTACCGGTGATAGACGACTGTTATGACGACCGCACATCAGCCGTTCAGCCGGTTTTTTCGGAGCCACAACGCTGTTAGGTTTGGGCGCCACTCTCGTCGTCGCGCAGCTTTCCTGGGCCCACTTCGAAAGGCCTCTGGTCCGGCGCGGTCACCACCGCACTTACTAAGACGTCCCGTTTACTCATGGGGTTTGGCTTGGTCCGGCATGTCGGGAAATTGGCTCGCGAGCTATCGTGGGCAAAATACCGGAAGGAGTGAAGACACACATATAGCAACGTCATTGGATTTTGCCGGACGCCACGAAACATCTTATTACTTTCCAATGCAGAAGCTACTGAAGATCAGGTTAAGGATGTCGTCGCTCGTGGTGGCGCCGGTGATCTCGTCAAGCGCGTGCAAGGCCCCGTAGAGATCGAGCAACAGCATCTCGTGCGGCACCTGGTTACCGACCGCGGCCAGGGCGGCGTCGAGCGAGGCAATCGATTCTCCAACCAGCTTCTGGTGGCGCACGTTGGTAAGAAAGGCTGTCTCGGCGGTTGCGCCTAACTCTCCTCCAGCATGACGTAGGATTTCCGCGCGTAGTTCGGGAATGCCCGCGCCAGTGGCTGCCGAGGTTCGGACGCGCGGCAAGGGAAAAGTCAGAGCCGGAGATTGTGCGCCGCGAAAGTTAAGACTGGCGAGGTCTGTCTTATTCTCCACCTGAAGGGCTGGCCGGCCCGCCACCTGGGCGAGCAATTCTTTGTCTTCGGCGGAAATTGGCACGGAAGCATCGAGCACGACCAGAACCAGGTCGGCGTCGGCCAAGGCTTCCATGGATTTGCGGATGCCAATGCTCTCCGCCTCATCGAGCGCGCGGCGAATCCCGGCGGTGTCGACTAACTTGACCGGGATGCCGCCAATAGCCACGGTTTCGCTAACCAGATCGCGAGTGGTGCCCGGAGTCGCGGTGACGATGGCGCGCTCGCGCTCCACCAGGCAATTGAACAGGCTGGACTTGCCCACGTTGGGGCGGCCGACGATGGCGAGCGTCAAACCCTCGTGAACAACCTTACCGTAGGCGAAGGAGGCGGCGAGGTCTTGAAGGGGTTGGCGAACTTCGGAGATCCGCTGAAGAATTTGGTCTGCGGGAAGAATGGAAACATCGTCCTCAGCGAAGTCAATCCCGGCTTCGAGGACTGCGATCAGCGCGACCAGCTTCTGTTTGAGGGGCTGCAGCCGGCGAGAAAGAGCGCCTTCTAGCTGCTGGGCCGCGACTTTGGCCTGGTACAGGGTCTGCGATTCGATGAGATCGCGGACCGCCTCCGCCTGGGTGAGATCAATGCGGCCGTTAAGAAAGGCCCGCATCGTAAATTCTCCAGGCTCGGCCAGGCGCGCGCCGCGGGCGAGGGCCAGCTCCACGATGTGGCGCAGAACGACGGGCGAGCCATGAGCGGAGATTTCGACAACGTCGTCAGTGGTGTAGGAGTGCGGTTTGGCAAAATAAGTGACGACCACTTCGTCGATGCGCGGCTGCGCCGAGCTTTGCTCGGCTGGACCGCCGGGGGCGGACGTCCCCAAGTGATTCTTCCCGGGCTCGATCAGTTCGCCGAATATAGATCGGCCTGGCTCAAGATCGCTCTTCAAGCGCAGCATGGGCAGCGCAATGGCCTTGGCCTCGGGACCAGCGAAGCGAACTACCCCGATCCCGCCGCGTCCAGAAGGAGTCGCGATCGCGACAATCGTGTCGTCGAGATTCACGGACTGATTGTAGCGGGTTGGACGCAGGGCAATCGACGAGGACTACTAGCAAGGGCAACAACGGCTAACTCATCCGACTCCCTGCCTGCAAAGCTGGGTTGCCTTCCGGCGGCGATAAACGACAAGGTAGTAGAGGGCTGGACCTAGGGCGAGCAGGAGTTACAGAGGAAGAAACCAAAGCGCCTTCCTTAACCAGGAAGAACGATCAAAATTGAGCCAGTAATACCATCGCTCAAGGCCTTCGTTCTCTACAGGATGGCCTTGCGCGCAGGCTTGTAATCCTTGGGATAAACGATCACATAGCGGCGCGGACCCTCGCCTTCGCTTTCGGTGCGCAAGTCGTGGTGATCGCGCAACGCAAGGTGGACGATACGCCGTTCGCGCGAAGACATGGGCGCGAATTCATAGGGCGCGCCAGTCTTGCGCACTCGCTCGGCGGCCACGTCGGCGGCGACACGAAGTTCTTCCAGCCGCAGGGCGCGCTGGTTCATGCAATCGAAGCAAATCTTCTCGTGTTCGTTTCCTTGCAGGCGCAGCATCTCGAGGGCGAGCAATTCGAGTGCGCGCAGCAACTCGCCGCCTCGCTCTAACAGCAGTGTGGAATCGGGCCCGGATAGCTGAACCAGAATCTCCGGTTTTTCCCAATCCCGCTCTTCGGTTAACGGAGGGTCCACGGTGATGCGGTATTTCAGACGCAAGGCGCCGCGGGTTGTGACCCAGCGCAGGAGTTCGTCGATTTTCTTCGCCGCCGCGATCTTATCAGGAATGGACATGGGAAAAAGCTTCTAGCTCCTAGCTACGTACTCCGGACCATTCCGCCCGACCAACGGGGTCAAGCAAAAGCTCGGAGCCCGCCGCTAGAAGCTTCCCTTCACTTTCCTTTCTTCCGGGCCCGCTTGAGCGCGATTTCTCGCATCTCTCGCCCCAAACTGGTGCGGTTCATCACCGCTTGCTGGATAATCCCAACCAGATTGCTCTCTGCATAGTACAAATTCAAGCCGGCCGCCAGTTTAAAGAATATAAAGCCCATCATCAGGGGCATCATTATGCTCATCATCTTTTGCTGCGCCGGATCCATCCCCACCTGCGGCGTCATTCTTTGGGTCAGAATCATACTGACAATGAAACCAATTGGCAGCAACCAGTAGGGATCAGGAGAGGAGAGGTCGCGGATCCACAGCCATTGAGCGTGCCTCAGATCAACCGCGGCGTTCAGCATGCTGTAATAAGCAAACAGGAACGGCATCTGGATGAGCATGGGCAGACAGCCGCCAACTGGGCTGGCGCCTTCCCTCTTCATCAGAGCGGCGATTTCTTGGTTCATCTCCGCCTTGCGCGGATCGCGCAGGCTGTATTTCTTGTACTTCTCCTTGATCGCGGTCATCTGCGGCTGAAGTTTCTGCATTTTCAGCGCCGATTTCATGCTGGAAATGCGCAGCGGCAGTAGAACAATGGTGATGAACAAAGTCTGAAGGACGATGGCCCAACCCCAGTTTGGCACGATGTGCGCGTAGATCCAGCGCAACCAGAGAAAGAGCGGCCGCGCAATCAAGCCAAAGAAGCCAAAATTAATCAGGTCGCGCAGGTCGGCTGGGCCGTTGGTGCCAGCGATGGGCACAGACTCGACGACCTTCAGGGATTTCGGACCGACAAAGAGGCGCTCCACCGTCGGGCCATGCAGGTTGCCCACCGCCGCGCCCAACACCTCCGCTCTCGTGAGATCTTGCGGGTCCGGTTTCTGCCAGTCCTTGGGAATTTCGATCGCGTTGCGCAGGGTGACCAGTGCCGCGTTCGCTTGATCGTCGGGCAAGAACACGGCGGCAAAGTATTGGTTCACCACACCGCCCCACTGGAACGGCCCGGTCACCGTTCCGCCGGAGCTGATGGTCTTGATAGCCAGGCGCTCGGTTAGCTTGGGAAAGAAGAAATAACTGTGCTCGGAGGACTGATCGTTGTGATACTCGATGCGGCTGGCGGCATAGGCGGCCGGAGTGAACTCATCCCCGAAACCCGCCGGCCACGCCGGAAAAGCGGCAATCGGACTGCCCTTGTACAAAACCGCCGTCTCGACCGTTACCACGTAGGTCTTATCGAAATGAAAAGTCTTCTTGACCAAAACATCTTGGTCCGCATATTCGAAGGTGATTTCCGAAGGCGAAGTCGCTGCCCGGGTCTTTACGGCGGCGGCAGCTGAATCCACGAGGTAGAGCGCCGAGCTCAGCTTGTTGCGCAGCCCTTCGTCATAAGTCCAAAGGGAAAGGGGATAACCGTATTTCTCCGAGGCCGCGCTGTTGACCAAGTCCAGTGGCTTCCCCCCGTCGTCCTCGAATTGCTTCAGAACCCAAGACTTGACCTGACCACCGCGATTAGTAAACGTGATGCGGTAGAGATCGTTCTCAATCACCGTCTCCACTTCCGCAGAAGCTTGCTTGCTTACTGCTGCGGGCGAGACCGGAGCCGAAGCTTGCGCCGGGGGGAGAGCCAATGGCGTACTGGGCGGAGCCTGCGCTTGGGGCTGTGCCGCTGGACCCGGAGGCTGGGGCAAGTACTTCTTTAACAGTGGCTCGAACAGAACCAGGGCCAGGAAAGCGAGCGCGAGGATGAGCAACATTCGCTGCTCGGTTCCCGGCTCGTGTTGAGGATTTTGAAATTCGGCCAAAGTCCGCTACCGTTCCATCGGCCCGAGCGCGGGCGAATCCAAAGCGCGATCCACTCCCTGGCGAGGATTCCTCGTCACCGGATCATAGCCGCCCCGGACGAAGGGATGGCAACGCAGCACACGCCAAAAAGCCTTCAGGCCACCGCGCAGAGCCCCGTATTCTTCAACGGCCTCCATGGCGTATTCCGAGCAAGTTGGAACGTAGCGGCACGCCGCAGGCAAATAGGGCGAAACCACCCATTTGTAAGCGCGGAGCAACCCAAGCACCGTGATGTTAGCCACCCGTTTCATCCAAAAAGCCTTTCACCAGAAACTCAGTTTCCCGGAAGATGCGCGCCCAGCTTCTGTTGAAGCACCGCGAATGCCCGCTCCACGTCTCGCAACACGTCGGTGAACTCTGCCGTCAGCAAAGCTTTTTTCGGGTTGATGACCACGTCGGCTGCAACGCTGCCTGTCGGCCAGTGCCGGCGAACCGCTTCGCGCAAACGGCGCCGCATGCGATTGCGCTCCACCGCGCCTCCCAGCACTCGTCCCACCGTAAACCCAACTCGAAGCCCATTCCCCTGGGGCCGCCGCAGGTAAAACATCGTCATATGAGCGGCGAAATGCCGGTCGCCTTGCTTGTATACGCGCTCAAAGTCCGCGTGCCGAAGCAGGTGCGCGCTGCGCGGAAATGCATTCCGCTTGCCCGGGCCCGGCCGATGGATGCTTCCATTCGGAGCGGAGGCACTCATCGCTCACCGTCCAAACCCAGGTTGCGGGCCCTCACCTGTCCCGCTAAGAGAAGGAACGTTACTCACGGAAACCAGGTTTCACCGAGACCCGCTTGCGGCCCTTGGCGCGGCGGCGCGAGATTACGGCCTGGCCGCTCTTTGTCTTCATACGAGTACGAAATCCGTGCGTCTTCGAGCGATGACGCCGGTTGGGCTGAAATGTGCGCTTGGGCATGAAACTTCGCGGCTCCTGGTTAGGTCGGTGGCGTTAAGGCAAGAGAAAAGTATAAATGAGGCGAAGGAAGTGGGCAAACCGGCTCCTCCGGGAAACTGCGCTCGCCGCGCAACATTCTGCGGCGAATTGCGGAAAGAAAATGAAGCCGTACCGAGTCCCGCAATCTGATATAGGATAAATGCTGGAACTTGAAGTTTGATCGCGCCGCAGACCCGGAGTTCCGCTCCAGTCCTGTGATTGCACCAATCCCGCGGCAGTTATAGTTTCAACACTTGACAGATTTTTTTTTCGGGTTATGAATCAAAGGGCTCAAGAAAAAATTCTCCGTCGAACTTTTTCACGCGCCAAAATTTTTGTGCTAGTATGCCGCACTGACCCGGCTTACTGGAACTCTGAACGCTCCTGGGACCGTCCGCGACGGCGGCTCTGGGGCAAACGGTGGTTTTCTCCTTTTATTGCGGTTTAATACTGGGTATTTCGCCACGGCGGCGGCCCGCGAAGAACTTCTATTATATGTCGGTTCCAAGTCCCAATCTTGTTTCTAATCCGTGGATGCGCATCCTCGATGCGCTGGAAAAGAAGATCAATCGTCAGTCGTACGATACTTGGCTGAAACCCACACGCTACAGCCATTCCAGCGGCGGAATTATTTTCGTACGCGTGCCCAATGTGGAGTACCGCAAAGTGGGGGACCGCTACGCCGACCTGATCCAAGAAGCTCTCGACAATCTGGGGCTGGAGTATCAGGACGTGCAGTTCGTCACCCCGGAAGACGATCCCGCGGCTACGCCGGTTCGCCACGACGGCGGCTTGTCCACGCATCCGGCGCCGGTCACGCCCATCGCGGGGAATCCCGCGCAAGCGCGTTTTGACTGGGATGGAGCGGCCCAGTTGAACCCGCGCTATACCTTCGACGCCTTTGTGATCGGCAGCGGCAATCAATTCGCTCACGCCGCCTGCCAGGCGGTGGCGGAACGTCCTTCCAAAGCCTACAACCCGCTCTTCCTATACGGTGGCGTGGGCATGGGAAAAACTCACCTCATGCAGGCCATCGGACACGAAATCCGGCGCCGCATGCCGCAAGCCGCCATCTGCTACATCTCCAGCGAGAAGTTCACCAATGAAATGATCAACTCGCTGCGCTACGACAAGATGAGCACCTTCCGCGACCGCTTCCGCAACGTGGACGTGCTGCTCGTCGATGACATCCAGTTCCTGGCGCAAAAAGAGCGCACGCAGGAAGAATTCTTCCACACCTTCAACGCCCTGCACGAATCGATGAAGCAGATCGTGATTGCCAGCGATCGTCCCCCGAAGGAACTGGCCGAAATTGAAGACCGCTTGCGCAGCCGTTTCGAATGGGGCTTGATCGCCGACATCCAGCCCCCGGACCTCGAAACCAAAGTCGCCATCCTGCAGAAAAAGGCTGAGCAGGAAAAAGTCACGCTGCCGACCGACGTCGCGCTCTACATCGCCTCCAACATTCGTTCCAACGTTCGCGAACTCGAAGGCGCGCTCATCCGCTTGGTCGCGCACTCTTCGCTGATCGGCGCGGAGATCACACTCTCGTACGCCCAGCAGGTGCTTAAGAATTTCATCGATTCGCAGGCCAGGAAAGTCAGTATCGAGTCCATTCAAAAGGCGGTTGCCGAGCAATTCGGCCTGCGCCTGGTGGAGATCAAGGCCAAGAACAACGCCCGCGCCATCGTCTATCCCCGGCAGATCGCCATGTACCTGGCCAAGCGCCTCACGGAAGCCTCGCTGCCCGAGATCGGGCGGCAATTCGGCGGCAAACACCACACCACCGTGCTGCACTCCGTCGAGAAAATTGAGAACCAGCGCAAGGATGACAAGGATTTGAACCGGCTGCTGAACAAGATGACGGAGCAGCTGGGCGGATAAGCTAGCAGCACGGGGAATTGAGAGTGTAGAGATGTAGCTAGCTACGTCTCTACGTTGTTCAGCTACTATAATGACTTGTGCAGCACTCAAGCGCCACGGGAGAATGGTGTTATGCCGGTAGAAGCCCTAGCCCCCGTAGCCGGGACAGCCACCATGGAGATCACGGTCAGCAAATCTGAACTCCTGCGCGAGCTTACGGCGACCCAGGGAGTAGTCGAGCGCAAGACCACGATTCCCATCCTGTCGAACTATCTTTTTGAAGCCGGCGGCGACAAGCTCTCGCTCACCGCCACCGATCTCGACCTGAGCCTGCGCACGTCGTGTTCCGCCAAAGTCAAAAAGGATGGCGCCTGCACCATCCCCGCGCGCAAGCTGCACGATTACGTTCGCCTGCTGCCCGACGCCGAAATCACCATCAAGCTGCTGGAGAATCATTGGGTCAGCATTCGTTGTGGACGCTCGAACACCAAAATGGTGGGCATGGCGCGCTCGAACTTCCCCAGCCTGCCGGCGTTTCCCACCGCAGGCGTAGTGAAGATTCCGGCGCTGGTTCTGCGCGGCCTGATCGCGAAAACCGGCTTTGCCATTGCCAATGAAGAATCGCGCTACACCTTGAATGGCGCGCTCATGGTCATCAAGGCCGAATCCATCACCATGGTCGCCACCGACGGCCACCGCCTGGCGCACATCGAGCGCAGCGGAGAAAAATTCGAAGGCGTCTCCGGCGAGCTCAAAACTCTGGTCCCCAAAAAGGCGATGGACGAACTGAAGTCTCTCCTCGATTCCACCGACGCCGAGTCCATCGACTTCGCCAAAGACGAATCGACTTTATTCTTCCGCATCGGCCAGCGCCTGCTGACGTCACGCCAGCTGACGGGCCAATTCCCCAACTACGAAGCCGTCCTACCCAAGGACAACAGCAAGAGCATTCTGCTGCACGGCGACGAGCTAAGCGCGGCCATCTCCCGCGTAGCCCAGTTCGCCGACGAGCGCTCCCGCGCCGTCCGCCTGAAGCTGGAAAAAGGCGAGCTAAAGCTTTCCGCGTCGTCTACTGAGACCGGCGAATCCGAAGACTCGCTCGAAATCGACTACAACGGCGACCCGCTCACCATCGGCTTCAACGCCCAGTACATCATCGAATTCCTGAAAGCGGTCGGCGCCGGCGATGTAAAGCTAGAACTAAAAGACGCCCAATCCGCCGGCCAACTCCGCCCCGCCGACAGCGAGGACTACAAGTACCGCTACATCGTGATGCCCATGCGGATTTGAGGGGCACCCAGCGAGGACCTTCACTCACCCCAGATGTCACTTCCCTCGGGCGGTTCTACCCAGGAGCTAACTGTGCCTTCGCTGATTTGCCACGTGCCGGTGGGCCCATCGTAGGTGAAAATCCAGCGCGACAAAACGTCCCGGCCGAGCAGGCACCGATATAGGGGATGCGGGAGCTCGCAACAGGAAACCTCTATGACTTCGATAGCCCCGAGACCACAGCGCGGGAACTGCGATGAGGCTACATAGACATCTGCCCTAACTATCCCGCCTACTGCTCGAAGGTCTGCCTCGTTAATCCCTCAGCGATCACCCAAAACCGGCCAGTGATTATCACCTGAAAACCGGCCAACGAGAGTAGCGTCCGGGACATTGA
>Ga0209415_10007830_pt1 | contig 18585 bp, 21 predicted proteins | sample PeaSoiSIISIP2007_FD_187696 | JGI IMG/M metagenome (GOLD analysis project Ga0209415, IMG submission 187696) | Peat soil microbial communities from Weissenstadt, Germany - SII-SIP-2007 (SPAdes) (version 2) | ecosystem: Environmental > Terrestrial > Soil > Wetlands > Peat | place: Germany...
GGGCCACGCCGATGGCGTAGTCGGCGCTGTCCCAGTTGTTGGCCGAGTAGAAGAGAAGGATGCCCCCGGCCGACGCGATCATCGAGGGTGCTTCGACCACCGATCCCTCCCACGACTGACTGGCTTCGAGCAGCGCCGTGGGGCGCGTCCCCACGAGAGCCGTTCCCCGGGCGTCGAGCGCCTGGCCCCAGATCGTGGCCGGTTCCCCCTGCCCCCCGTTCGACTTCCACACCAGATACGTCTTCCCCGACGAATCGAGGTAGGGCGACGGGTCGATCGATCCCCCGAGGGCGGGTTGGCACTCGAGCGGCGCCCGGCTGTCGTCGGTAAAGGGTCCCTGCGCGCGCCTGGCCGTGCCCACCGAGAGGCACTGGGTCCCGGTCGAGGCCGCCGCCGCCGTGTAATAGAGCAGATAGGACCGCCCCAGATGGACGACGGCCGGCGCCCAGGTGGACCCCGGACGCGCCCACGACGGCAGAGAGGGCAGGGCGTTTCCCGCCTTCTTCCAATGGACCAGGTCGGTCGACGTCATGATCTGGATGTTCCCGGCGGCGGAGTTGGTGCCGTAGGCCTCGTAGCCGCCCTTCACCACGATCACGTCGGGATCGGCGAAGTCGAACGGATAGACGGGACCGCCCGCCTCGGCGGCGAGGAGGCTTTCGCACACGGAAGAGACGGCGGACAAATCGGCCACCGCCGCCTTCTGTTGCCCGGCGGCCAGGGCCGACACCGAACGATCGACACCGCCGGCGCAGGTGTGGACGGCCTCGACCTCGACGGCCCCCCGGGCCACGCCCGAGTGCGCCGCGGCCACCAGCCCGTCGACCGTCGCCAGTTCGGCCGACACCGCCGTCAGCCGGGTCTGCAGCGTTGCCCGTTGGGCGTCGATCCGACGCGTCGACCCGTTGGTGGCGGCGACGAGCCCGTCGGTCCGCTGCCCGAGCGACCGCGTGGACAGCACCTGACCCTGGCTCTGGTGCAGCCGCACCTGACCCTGGACGTCGAGGACGACGCCCGCCACCAGTGCCCCGGCCACCAATGCCCCGGCCGCCACCGTGGCGGCGACCCGCCTACGCACCGGTCCCCAACGCCGCACCGGTCCCCAACGCCGCACAGGACGCCGACGACGCCCGCAACGACGAGAGCCCCCCCGCCGTCTGGCCCACCGCCAACTGGTTCAACGCCTGCTCGACGGTGCTCAGACAGCTGTCGAGCTTCCCCAGATCGATGCCGTCCATGTAGATGCCGGCGTCGTCCTGGGCCAGCGCCGCCTGGCTCGAAGACAATGCCGCCTCGGCGGCATCGAAGGAGCGGGTGACCGACCGGCTCCGGCTCTCGGCCGCCGCCAGCCGTCGTTGGGCCAGCACGAGCTCGGACCGGGCCTGGCGCAGATGCTGCACGGCGGACGCCAACGCGGCGCGCGCCGCGACGGTCTCGGCCTGCGTCCGCACGTGGCCCACCACGATGGCGGCGGCGAGGGCCACCGTGATCACGGCCACCGCCGTCCGCCGGGCCCACCGCCGTCCCCGACCCCGTCCCACCGGCGCGCCGTGTCCGGGCGTGCCGGTGAGGGCGTCATGGGCCGGTGCCCCGCGTCCCGCCGGGGTTGTCACATCCGTGGTCATGGCAATCGATCGCTGACGACGGGGGGCGGACGCCGCATCCGAGTTTACCGTCCGTGATCATCCAGATACATCAGGTGACTCGGGCACGGGAGGGTGGGCGACGGGTGCCGGCGAGGTGTAGTCCTACAGGCATGACCAGGGTGAGCGCCGGCCTGCTCGTCTACCGGATCCCGGCGGACGGGGGGCTGGAAGTGCTCATCGTCCACCCCGGCGGGCCCCTGTGGGTGAAGCGGGACAAGGGCGCCTGGTCGATCCCGAAAGGCGAGGTCGAGGGGGACGACGACCTGGTCGGTACGGCCGACCGGGAGTTCGCCGAAGAGCTGGGACTCGCTCCTCCCCCCGGGCCCCGGCTCGATCTGGGCGAGATCACCCAACGAGGCGGGAAGCACGTCCGGGCCTGGGCCGTGGCCGGCGATCTCGACGTCACGGGGGCGCAGAGCAACCTCTTCGAAATGGAGTGGCCCCGCGGCTCGGGCCGGATCCAGTCCTTCCCCGAGGTCGACCGGGCGAGCTGGTTCAGTGCCGAAGAGGCCCGGCGCAAGCTCGTCGAGACCCAGGCCGTCTTCGTCGACCGGCTCGCCCGCGCCCTGGCCGAGGCGGCCGCCATCACGAGCCCGCAGGACGCGCCGCCGGAGGCCGCGCCTTGCTAGGACCCGCGCCCGAGATCAGTCGGTGATGTCCGCCGGCGGCGTCAGCCGGCCGCCCCCACGGCGGCGGCGAACAGGATGTCGGCACCGCGGGTGTCACCGAGCAGAGACGATGCCATCCGGTTCATGACATAGGACACGGTGAGCCGGGCGTCGAGATCGATGACGACGATCGAGCCGCCCCACCCTCCCCAAAAGCACGCACGCGGACCGATGGGAACCACGTCCGAGCTGAGTCCGTACCCCACGCCGAGACGGAAACCGGGGCCGAGGACGTGATCGACGCCGTTGGCCTGTTCGTCGAAGATGGCTTCGCATCCCTTGGAAGAGAGCAGCCGGGTCCCCGACAGCTCGCCGCCGCAGGCCACCACGGACTGGATCTGCGCCACCGACCGGGCGTTGCCGTGTCCGTTGGCCGCCGGGATCTCGGCCCGACGCCACCCGTCGACCCACGGTTCGGCACCGGTCATGGGCGGATTGAGCAGTGTCCGGCCCGCAATCGTGTCGGCCAGGGGCGCCACGTCGAGGAGGCTCGGCAGGTCGGGGGGAATGACGAAGGCGACCCGGGCGTCCTCCTCCGGTGGAAGACCGATATGGAAGTCGGCGCCCAGGGGTCCGGTGACTTCGGCGGCGAAGAAGGAGCCGAGCGTCGACCCGGTGATCCGGCGGACGACCTCACCGATCAGGTAGCCCTGGGTGAGGGCGTGGTACCCCGACTGCGTGCCCGGTGTCCACCACGGCTCCTGCGCGCCGAGCAGCGACGTCGCCTTCTCCCAGTCGTAGAGATCCTCCGCCGTCATCGGTTCGGTCCAACCGGAGAGGCCGGCCGTGTGTCCGAGGAGGTGGCGCACCTCGATCTCCGACTTGCCGGCGGCGGCGAACTCCGGCCAGTACCGGGCGACGGGAGCGGAGAACTCGAGCTCGCCGCGGTCGGCCAGGATGAGCGTGCACAGGGCCGCCATGGTCTTCGTGAGAGACCAGCAGTTGGTGATGGTGTCGCGCTGCCACGGCACCTCGCCGTTTTCGTCGGTGTGACCACCCCAGATGTCCACGACGGGTACACCGTCGACGAAGACGGCCACCGAGGCGCCCACGTCGAGCCCGCCGTCGAGATTGGCGGCCAACGCGTCCCACACCCCGGAGAACCGCTCCTCGCACATTCCCGAAATCTCGGCCACCGGTCCCCCCCCCTCGTTCATGCCCGACGTCATCGCCGACGCCAGGGCCCGACGTCTCACGCTAGTGGTCGCCAACCGGGTCCTGTCGACGTACCCAGAAAGGACAGAATGCACCGATGCCTTCGGAATCCGCCGTCACCGTCCTGACCGCCCTGAGGCTGGAGGCGGTCGCCGTGGGCGGCGTCGTCGTCCGCATGGGCATGGGCCACGCCAAGGCCGCGGCCACCGGTTCCCGCCTGGCGCCCACCCTCGTCCCCGGCCGCCCGCTGGCCATCGTCGGCATCGCCGGCGGCCTCGAGCCAGGCCTCCAACCGGGCCAACTGGTGGTGGCCGACGCCTTGCACGCTCCTGACGACGAGGACCCTCTCCCCCTCGCCCACGCCGCCTCCGTGGCCGGCGAACTCCGGGCCATCGGACGCGACGTCAGGGTGGGAGCCGTGGCCTGCTCCACCTCCATCGTGCACGGCGCGGCGCGTGCCGAACTGGCTCGGGGCGGAGCACTGGCGGTGGAGATGGAGTCGGTGTGGTTGGCGCGCGCCGTCGTCGACCATCCCCTGGTCGTCGTACGCGCCGTCGGCGATACCGAGAACCACGGGTTCGTGAGCGGCAACATCAAGGCCTTGATGGCCCTGCGTGGTCTGCGCCCCGCCCTCGAGACCTGGGCCCGCGGCCTCGGCGCCCGACCGGCACCGTGACGTCGTAGACCGATCAGCTCGGCTCAAGCACCCCCGTCGCCAAAGGTCGCATCGGGGGGATCGTCGAGAGTGAGTTGGAACTCGGGAGCGAGCGGCTGGTGACCCCCGGCACCGCGATGCACGGCCGTCCCGACGGCGATGAACTCCACGGCGTGGGTGAGCAACGCGTTCACCGGTCTCTCCTGCAGTTGGACCTCGACGACTCCGTCGGCGCCGAGCTCCCCCGCCTCGCGCTCCATCATCTCCATGGCCTTCTCGCGCGCCGAGTAGAGAGCGGTGGTCTGATCACCGAGCTCCACGTTGTCGCGGGCGATCCCGAGCGACTGGGACACCGACCGCGCCGCGAAGCCCACCACCGACACGCCGATCACGATGCCGCTCGCCCGGTAACCGGCCCGCACCAGGAGATGAAAATCGCGGGCCGACAGCGTCGTGGCAAACCCCCGGTCGTCGTCGGACCGCTTTCCCGTGCCCCGGACCGCGGTCCCGAGCATGGTGCAGGTCAGCAGATTGGCATGTTCCCGTTCGAGCTCCAGTCGCATGGCCACCACGCCGTCGGCCTGCCGGGTCCTGAGCTCCTCCAGGATGCCCGAGCGGGCATGGTCGATGGCGGTGGCGATCGCCCGTCCCCACATCGTCCCTTCGTTGCCGGCCGTCGTGAATTGCGGGTTCCAACTGGCCGTCCCCGCCCCCGACACGATGTCGACCGGTCGGTACCCGATCTCCTCCAACAGCACGAGCTCCCCGACGGTCAGGTCGGAGAGAAACGTGCTCTGCTCGCCCGGGACGAAGGGGGCGCGCAGACTGGCCAGCGCCGACGCCATGTTTGGTCCCGACGCCGTGCCCGCACCCGACGCCGTGCCCGCACCCGACGCCGCCGCGCTCATGGGCGCAGGGGCAGAACAGGGCGGGGGCTCACCGGTGGGACTTCGGCGCTGTAGCGGCGGACGGCCGTGCCCACGGCCACGGTGAGCTGGTCCCAGCTCTCGCCGTAGCGATTCACCCGTCGGTCGGACCACTCGGTATGGACCACGCCTTCCCCCATGCGATGCCCCACGGCGGCCAACGCCGCCCGGGCCCGGGAACGGGCCACACCGACGGCGGCCGGGATCTGCCGATTGGCACCGGGAACGGTGAAATCGCCCCGGGCCTGGCAATTGGGCTGGACGTACACGCTCCCCACACCGACGGCCAACCCGGCCGGGACGTAGCCGAGGGCGATCAGCCGTTCCAGGTTCTGTCCGGTGGCGTTGGTGAGGAAGGCCGAGGGCAAGGGCTCGGTCCCGGGGTGGACGACGGCGGTGCCCCGGGCGAAGAAGGTGGCGGTCCCCGCCGACCCGACCAGGTTCTCGAAGAACAGCGCCACGCCGACCACGCCGTGAGCACCGAGTTGGGTCGCCTCGTCGTGGAGGCGCTCGATGGCCAACCGGTAGCCGTCGGTGAGCGACGCGGCGAGGGCCGTGTCCTCCACGCTGAAGCCGTAGTGCTCCTGGGCCGGTCCCACATTGGCCCCGAACCCGATGTTGCCCCCGAAGGTGTGGGCGCACGGGAAGGACTCGGAGTACCCGCCCCCACCCCCGAAGGATCCCCCCGACAAACCACCCCACTGACCGAAGATCTGACCGCCGGCGGCGGCCAGCTGCATCACGGCCGTTCCCATGACGAAGCCCGCCGGCACCAAACCCACCCGGCGCACGGCGGCCGCCTCGGCCACCGAGAGGTCGCTCGTCCAGGTCTGGTGCTCCCGGCGCTCGGGATGAAAGGCGACGTCGGGGCCCGTGCCGGAACCAGCGGGGTCGGCGCCGGGGCCGCCAGCGGTGCCGGAACCGGCGTCGGGTGGGGATCCGACCATCAGCGGTCCATGGTGATGACCGGGACCGGCGGAGCCACGACGTGCCCGTCGCCCAGTGACCGCACCCCCGTGCCGATGGCCAGGAACTCGATCGTGTGACTGCCCCACATGTGCGACTTCTCGACGAGTTGCACGCCCACGATCCCGTCAGCCTTGAGTCGGGTCGCCTCTTCCTCCATACGGGTCATGGCCCGTTCGCGGGCGTCGTAGAGCGCCTGGGTGAAGTTGGGGAGCTCCGTGGCCCGACCGGCCGATCCCATCGTCCCGAGCAGTGTGCGATGGGCCACGTGGTAGACGCAGGTGCCGAGAACGAGGCCGAGCGGCGCGTAGCCCGCCTGCAGGAGAGTCCAGAAGTCCTGACCGGACAGGTCGGAGGTGAACGGCTTGTTCTCGGCGTTGCGCCACGACGAGCCGTCCTTCGTCTTCACGGCGGTACCCACGGCGATGAACTCCGCGGTGGACTTCCCCCACTCGTAGTAGTTGACGTCGAGACGGACGCCGACGATGCCATCGGCGCCGAGCACGTCGGCTTCTTCCTCCATCCGGGTCATCGCCAATTCCCGGGCGGTGTACATGGCCTGGGTGAGTTTGTCGAGCTCGGTCGACTGACTCCAGCGACGCGTCTGCAGTCCGATCTGGTAGATCGAGCTCCCCATCACGAGGCCCAGGGGTGTGAACCCGGCCTCCTCGACGAGAAGGAACTCGTTCACGGTGAGATCCGACGTGAACAGCCGCCGACCCCCGGGACCCTCCGTCTCGCGCAGACGGCGCAGGGCGTCCTCGGGCAATTGTTGCTGGGGAATATCGGTCACGCGGCGACCTCTCTGTCTGACGGGAGCTTCTATGACAGCAGGCCGTGGAGTGCGCTCCACGTCTGCTGGGAATTCTTCGCCTCTTCCGCCAGGGCGGACACGAGCTCGTCGATCCACTCGGACATGGACACCTGCTTGGTGGACAGGGCGATCCCCCGGACCCGGCGGACCACCGTGCACGCGATGGCACTGTGTTCGCGACTCGCCGCCAGCACGATCCCGGCACCGCCGTTGGTGAGGTCCATCTCCACCCCGGTGACGGGACGATCGCGCTTCAGCAGCCCTCCGGCGCGCGTGACGGTGACCCGATCGCCGAGGGCGTCGGACATCTTCGAGACCAGGACCCGGAAGAAGGTCTCGGTGTCCGACGCGTCGGCCCGGATGGAAGCCGCCACCATGTCGAATCCGGGGAGGGGATCCGATCGAGGTTCGAGATCCCCTCCGCCCGTCTGCACGTCGACGTCGTCTCCCAAAGGGACCTCCTTCCACGCACACACCGGAGGTCGGAGCCTCTGCGATGTCTCTTCGGTCGCTCGATTGTACTGAGCAGGGACAGCCTCCTCACCTGCGCCCTGGTAGACAGGCGCCGATGGATATCCACGAAGCCCTCTACACGTGCCGGGCCATGCGCCGGGTCCGGCCCGACCCGGTCCCCATGGAGGCGCAGGCCCGCATCCTCGACGCCGCCATCCGGGCCCCCACGGGAGGAAACGCCCAGACCTGGCATTTCCTCCTGGTCGACGACCCGGGGGTGAAGGCCCAGCTCGGTCCCCTGTACCGCGACGCCATGGATCAGTTGTGGAAGACGATCTACGCCCCCCGGATCGAGGCGGCGGCGGCCGATCCGGACAACCCCGAGAGCATCGAATTCGAGCGTGTGCGGCGCTCCGCTCAGCACCTGGCCGACGCCTTCGAAGACGTTCCGCTCTTCCTGTTCGGCTTCGCTCAGCACGACCCGTCGGGAGGCTCCATCTATCCGGCGATCTGGAGCGCGCAGCTGGCCGCCCGGGCCGAGGGGATCGGTAGTGCCCTCACCGCCGTTCTGGGTGTCTTCCACGGGGCCGAGGCCTACGCCATCCTCGGGGTCCCTCCCCACGAGGGATGGATCATGGCCTGCTGCGTGTCTCTCGGCTATCCCACCGGACGCTGGGGCGTCGCCCCAAGGCGCCCGGCCCACGACGTCTCGTCCCGCAATCGCTGGGGCACGCCGGTCGGATTCGAGGTGCCGCAGCCCTTGTGGTCCACCGGCGGCACCTGAGGGGAAAAAGACCGGCGGCACCTGAGGGAAAGGACCGGCGTCGACCGCTCGCCCGCTCCGCCCGCGTCTGCCGCATCGCCCTACGTCGGATCCCGGAGCCGCAGGTAGACATGATTCGGTCCGTTGTCGCTCGGATCGTCGGATTCGAGCAGGCCCGACCACACCCGGACAAAGCCGGCCTTTTCGAGAGCCCGCCACGATCGACGGTTCTCGATGTCCACGTCGACCACAATGGCCGTGACGTCGCTGTAGCGCGTCCAGGTGTCGGCCACGAACCGACCGATGATGTCGGGTCCGAGGCCCTGTCCCACGAGGTCCTCGACACCGATCAGGTAGTCGATGCCGGCCCCGTCATCGGGCGTCCCGGCCACGGCCAGGGCCCGCTGCCACTGCGGATTGTCACGGAGGAGGTAGCGCTGGACGAACCCCACGGGACCGTCGTCGAGGAGCACCATGAAACATTCGGTGGGGTCCGCGCCGTCGATCGACGGTCCGTAGCGGGCCTCGATGGCGGCCAGGTCGAAACCCTCGCGCCACCAGGTCCAGACGTGAGGGGCGGCCAACCACTGCGAAAGAAGGGCGTAGTCCCGGCGACGCAAGGGTCGGAACCTCAGACTCGATCCGCCCACGGCCACGATTCAATCACCTCGCACGCCATCACCGTGTCATGGCCGGTCGGCCGGACCGCGCCGGCGTTGCCATCTCCTGTTTCCTGTCGTGACGGTGTCGGTCGGGCGGCAGCGGCGCCGCTACCGCGGTGGGCTCTACGGTAGGGCCGCCATGCGACAGGGGTCCGCAGGGACGAGCTGAGGGAGGACGAGTGACGGCAACGGCGGACACCCGGCACGGGGCGGCACTGCCCGAGTCGGACAGGGCCTTCCATGTTGAACAGCACGGCATCGACTACATCCCTCCGTCCGAACGATGGGCGAGGCCACGCGATCTCTTCGGCATGTGGGCGGGCGCCAGCGTCCAGGTCGAGTACTTCGTCTACGGCGCCATCTTGATGACGACGTTCGGATTCACCTTCGGCCAGGCCGTGTCGCTGATCGTGATCGGCAACATCTCCTTTCTCCTCCTGGGCGTGTGCAGCCTGCAGGGTCCCGACGCCGGCACCACGGTGTTCGCCATCAACCGCGCCAGCTACGGTCCGAACGGCTCGCGTCTCATCTCGTTCTTCAACTGGATCACCCAGATCGGGTTCGAGACCGAGGGTCTCATCCTCATCGTCGGCGCCCTGCTCGTCCTGGCGATCAAGGCCGGCTTCGATCCGGGAACCCCGGCCAAGGTCCTGTTCATTCTCATCGCCGTCGCCGTCCAGATCGTGCTGCCCTTCCTCGGGCACGCCACCATCGTGAAGACGCTGCGCCTGCTCATCATCCCCTTCGCCGTCCTCTTCGCCGTCCTCCTCGGGTTCAGCGTCGGGCATGCCCATCTGCATGCCGTCGCCCACGGCGCCGGCTGGCCGACCTACATGGGGGGCCTCGCCTTCACCATCATCCTGAGCGGACTCGGATGGACCGAGTGCGGGAACGACTACTCGCGGTACCTCCCTCGCGACGCCTCGAAGAAAGCGGTCGTCGGGTGGGTCTTCCTGGGCACGGCGGTTCCGGAGATCCTGATCATGATCCTCGGCGCTGTGGTCGGGACATTCCTGGCTTCGGGGTGGACCTCGGCCAACGCCTTCCTCCCCCTCGTCCACCAGAGCGTCATCCCGCCCTGGTTCGTCGTGGCGTTCCTTCTCTTCGCCATGGTCCAGCTCTTCGCCATCAACAGCCTCGACCTCTACTCCTCGGGCGTCACCCTGCAGGCCCTGGGGGTGAGGGTCAAGCGGTACCAGGCCGTCATCGTCGACAGCGTCATCGGCCTGGGCGTCACCATCTACGCCGTCTTCGACTCGTCGTTCAATACCTACTTGAAGGACTTCGTGGACATCGTCATCATCTGGATCGCCCCCTGGGTCGCCATCTACCTCGTCGATTGGGGAATGCGGAGATGGCGCTACGTGCCGAGCGAGCTGCAACGGACGGATCGGGGCAGCCTCTACTGGAGCACGGGAGGTATCCACTGGCCGGCCATCGTGGCCCAAGTCGTCGGCATGGCAGCATCGATGGCGGCGCTCTTCCCGACGTTCAACGTTCCCCGTTGGATGAACCCGATCACCGTCCACACCGGCGGCGCCGACTTCAGCGTCTTCACCGGCATCGTCGCCGGTGGCATCGTCTACGCCGCTCTGGCGTGGAAAAGCGTGAGGCGCCAGACGGAGCGACAGGATGCTCTCCTGGCGACCACCGGTCCGACCGGCGCGTCGTGACAGCGGTGGGCCGGCCGGCGCTACTGGTCCGTCGTCGTGCTGGCCGGGACGATGTCGCGGTCGCTGCTGCCGTTCCAGTCCTCCACCAGCTCTCCCGACGGCTGCCGTCGGAACACGGGAATGCCTCCGAGGGCGTGCACCAGCGCGGCGTCCTCGCCCAGAACTCCCTGCCAGGTGGACGCTTCGGTCAGCATCGCACCGATCACGACCGGGGTGGCACTGACGCGTCGCAGGATGTTGAGCGCGGCCCGCACCGACGCCCCGGTCGAGATGACGTCGTCCACCACGGCCACACGACGTCCGGCGACGACCGATACCCGGGCCCGGTCGAACAGCAGCCGCTGGGGGGTATCGGTCGTGATGGACGTCACCGGCTCGGAAAGGGCGTCCTGCAGGTGGATCTTGGGCGTCTTCTGCAGGATGAGATAGTCGTCGAGGCCGAGGGCCCGGGTGACCTCGATGGCCAGGGGGATGCCCATGGTGGCCACCGACACGACCACCTCCGCTTCGAACGGGGCCAGGAGCGCGGCCAGCTCGGTGCCGGCCTGCTCGGCGAAACGCACTCCGTGGTCCACCGTGATGAGAAGGGCGATGGCCAGATCTTCGGAGATCGGCACGAGCGGGAGTTCGACGTCCTGCGCACCGAGCCGCGTCCTGTACCTGCCCAGCGCGTCGACCACGACAAAGACTCTGACCGCCTCCGTCCCCTTCTGCAAGTGCCGTGACCGCTCCCGAGGACAGCGCCGGCCGACGGCTCGACCGGGTCAGTGGACAGGCTCTGCTCGCCGTCGCCCTCGAGGAAGCCCGACTAGGGCTGGCCGAAGGCGGCATCCCCATCGGTGCCGCGCTCTTCGGTGGCGACGGCACCCTGCTCGGTCGGGGCCACAACCGACGGGTCCAGGACGACGACGCCTCCTGCCATGCCGAAACGTCCGCCTTCAGAAACGCCGGACGACGCCGGCAGTACCGGGACTGCGTCATGGTCACCACGTTGTCCCCCTGCTGGTACTGCAGCGGCCTGGTCCGTCAGTTCCAGATCGGGGCGGTGGTGATCGGTGAATCGCGGAACTTCCTCGGGGGCCACCCGTGGTTGGCCGGCCTCGGCGTCGAGATCCTCGAGCTCGACGATCCCACCTGCACCGACCTGCTGGCCCAATTCATCGAGGCCCAGCCGGAGCTCTGGAACGAGGACATCGGCCGGTGAGGCCCGACGGACGGACCAGGCGCGGCCGGGCCGTGGTCGAGTCCGGCCGTGGTCGAGTCCGGCCGTGGTCGAGTCCGGCCGTGGTCAGTCGGGCGGTCCGAACAGGCGGTCCCCGGCGTCGCCGAGACCGGGGATGATGAACCCCCGCTCGTCGAGCGCCGGGTCCACGGCCACACAGGCCACGTCGACGTCGGGGTGCACGGAGCGGAAGAAGGCAAGACCGGGGACCGAGGCGATGAGCGACAGCACACTGACACTGGACGCCTGCCTCTCCTTCACCATGGTGCAGACCTGGGCCAGAGAACCACCGGTGGCCAGCATGGGATCGCAGACCACCACGCGGCGACCGGTGAGATCTCCCGGAAGCCGGTTGAGGTAGACGTCGGCCAGCAGCGTGCTCTCGTCGCGCCGTAGGCCCACGTGAGCTACGTCGGTGGCGGGGAGGGTCTCTTGGATGGCCGGGACCATTCCGAGCCCGGCCCGCAGGACCGGAACGAGAAGAACCGTCTCCTCCACCCGGCGGCACCACACCCCGGAGGCCACCGGTGTGTCGACCTGCCGATCGACGGTGGCCAGATCACGCAGGGCCTCGTAGGCGACAAAGGTGGACAGCTCCGCCACCAGCAGGCGGAAGGTGGGGCTGTCCGTCGTCGCCTGGCGCAGTCCCGAGAGCCGGTGGGCGGCGAGGGGATGATCGATGACGAGGATCCTCGCCCCGCCCGGCGAATCGCCCGGTGAATCGCCCGTCGCCGCCCGACCGGGCCCGGAGCGCACGTCAGTCACCCGACGCCCCGTCCGGCCGGTAGACGCAGACGTCGGGAAGATTGCGGTACCGCTGGTCGACGTCGAGGCCGTAGCCGATGACGAAGTCGGGCGGGATGGTGAAACCGATATAGCGGAGATCGACCTTCCGGCCCCGGTGGCCTGACTTCACGAGCAGGGCGCAGACCTCCAGGGAGGCCGGTCGGTGGGCCCACATGTACCGCTGCAGGTACGACAAGGTGACGCCACTGTCGATGATGTCCTCCACCACGAGCACGTCGCGTCCCACCAGATCGGTGTCGACGTCCTTCATGATGCGAACGACGCCGCTCGATGTCGTGTCCGCTCCGTACGAGGCGATCGCCATCAGGTCGATCTCCACCGCAAGACTGATGGCGCGGGCCAGGTCCGCCATGAAGATGAAGGCGCCTTTCAGGACGCCGACGAGAAGGGGTGGGTTGTCCGCATAGTCGACGGTAATCTGTCGGCCGAGTTCGGCGACCCGACGGCGAATCTCGTCCTGACTGACGACGACCGGGCCGATGTGGTCGTCGTGGTCCCAGTAGCTGCCCGGGGAGCCGGCGCCGCGTCCGTGACGCAATGACCCCGCCCCCGACATGTCAGGAGCGCCGGCGTGGTCGCTCTGTGACGGCGCCGGAGCGGTAGCCGCGCCCGTCGCTGCGCAGACGGTCCTGGCGAGCGGCGGCACGTCGCATCTCGCGGCTGGGCGGCTCGTCCGGATTCGATAGGAGGCCCGCCTCGAGAGCCTCGGCCCGCTTCTTCTCGGGCAGCCGCGCCAACATCTGCTGCAGGCGGGCGAGCTCGGGCGGTAGAGCCCGGCCCTTGGCCTTCGACTTCTCCATGAAGCGCAGGAGACGGCGGACGTAGAAGTGCCGGAGGAACCCGACGCTCATGATCCGGCGGAACACCGCCGTGCGGATCCGTCGTTTCTTACCTTCGTCTTGGGGGTCAGCAGATCGGTCTCGGGCCATCACCCATTCTGTACCCGATCGGACCGAACCCGTCCACGCCGGGGAGACCGACGGGCCCGCCACCGGATCTAGGGGCCGCCAGGCAGCAGATCCATCTCGCCCAGGGCGCGACGCAGGGCCTCTGACGACTCGAAGAGGACGGTGGACATGCCGAGAACCGACGCCGCCGCCACGTTCTCGGCGTTGTCATCGACGAAGAGAGTGGCGCCGGCGTGGAGGCCGAATCGCCCGAAAAGCAATTCGAAGATCGCCGGATCGGGTTTGGCTAGGCCTTCGAGGCCGGAGACGACGATTCCGTCGAACAGCTCGAAGAAGGCGAACCGCTCCCGCCGCAGCGGGAACGTCTCCGCCTCCATGTTGCTGAGCGCGTAGCAGGCGATCCCGCCCCGGCGCAGCTCGGCCAGGATCTCCACGCTCTCCTCGATCGGCCCGGCCACCATCTCCTCACCACGCGTCAGCCACGCCCAGATCTCATCAGCGTGCTCGGGGTGGGCCTCCGCCAGTCGGGCACACGAATCGGCGGTGCTCGCCCCCCGGTCGTGCGGCTCGTGCCATTCGGGGGTGCAGATCCGTCCGAGGAACCGCTCCATGGCGCCCTCGTCGTCGAACACCTTGCGATAGAGGTGGCGGGGATCCCAATCGAGGAGCACACCGCCGATGTCGAAGACCACCGCGTCGATCGGCGGAGCCTCCGGGGCGCTCACGGTCGGGTGGTCTCTCCCTCAGTCGACGGGAAGTTGGCTGAGCAGCAGCGTCTTCGTGTTCTCGTACGTCTCGAAGTCGATGTCACCGGCATCGAACTGCTGGTGCACCTTCTCGACCTGGTCGAGAAGTTCTTGCGCGCTCGGCTCGTTCCCGGTGGTGGGGGTGGTCCCCGGCGCCCCGTCCTCGTCGCTGGCCGTGGCCCGGCTCTGTCGCCGGTCACGCTTCGCCGCGGCCTTCTCCTGCTTGTCCCGATCCCTCTGGAGCTTGTTGAAACTCGTTCTTTGTGTCGCCATGGTTCTCCCTGCCGGCCTGGGGGCCGGCTACTCATCAGTCGCCTGACTCATCAGTCGCATGACCGCTCGATCAGCGGTGAACCGTTTCGCCCCCGATGCCGGCGGTCCCGGTGCGGGGTCGGTGGACGGTGATCGACCTTCTCAGTCCTGCAATTCGTCGTTCGTGGTGGCATCCGCGTCGACCGAGCCGCCGTCGTCGGGAGCTGTCCCCGCTCCCAGGACGTCGGCGTCGACGGATGCCGTCTCTTCTGATACCGGAATGTCGCTGTCGATGGACACCGCTGCCTCGGCCCCACCTGCCGCTGACGGGGGTCCCGACGGACGGTCCCCCTGGGGTCGCTCTCCGGGTCGGCCCGGACCGCGGCCGCGCCGTCCGGCCGACTTGTCGCCGGCCAAGGTCCGCACCGCGTAGGGGAGCAGTGCCAGCTCCCGGGCGTTCTTGATGGCCAGGGCCACGTCGTGTTGATGCTGCGAGCACGTGCCCGTATTTGCCCGGGACTTGATCTTTCCCCGGTCGCTCATGAAGCGACGGAGAAGGTTCATGTCCTTGTAGTCGACCCACGGAATGTGCTCGGTGCAGAAGATGCACACCTTCGGCCGGCCGCGCCTCACCCGGCCTTTGGGGTCACTGGTCTTGGTCCGACCTCGATCTTTGCGAGACGACGGGGGCACGTCGCGTTCCTCCTCGACTCCGCGCGTCAGTTACGGCAGAAAGTCTCCGATGGAGACCGGTACGGCAGGGCCCGCGCGGCAATGAGCCCGTGCTGCCACACAGCGTACCGTGCCCGGCGCAGGAGTCCGGCTCGCGGCGGCGCGGCCTCCCCCAGGCCCGGGTGGAGACACCGGCAAATGGCCTGTGACCTCGGACAATATCGGCCGGTGGTGGCGGCGGGGCACCCCCGGGGCCGACCCGACCCAGCCCGGGGCCGACGCCTGTGAGTGGCATGCTGGTCCGCCGGTCCACCACCCGGCTGAGCTGGCAGTAGGAAGGGAGCGGGCCATGGCCAAGGCGGGCGAGTTCGGCGGTCGGATAGGCCGGGACTGGCGGGACTCGGAACCCTGGTGGCCCCCGGAACCCTCTCCTCCCGAGGGTGCGCCCAACGTCGTCCTGCTCGTCCTCGACGATGTCGGCTTCGCCCAGCTCGGGTGCTACGGCTCCGACATCGCCACCCCGGCCATCGACCGGCTGGCCGCCGATGGCATCAGGCTGGCCAACTTCCGCACCACGGCCCTGTGCTCCCCCACCCGGGCCTGTCTCCTGACGGGCCGCAACCATCACCGCAGCGGTATGGGCCGCGTGGCCGACCTGGCCTCGGGCTTCCCGGGATACTGGGGGAAGCCGCCACGCGAGAACGGCTACCTGTCAGAGATCCTGCGCTCGCACGGCTATGCCACCTACGCCGTCGGGAAATGGCATCTGAGCCCGGAGGACGAGACCCACATGGCCGCCTCCCGGGCGACCTGGCCCCTCGGCCGCGGCTTCGACCGCTGGTACGGGTTCCACGGGGGCGAGACCCACCAATTCGTCCCCGCCCTCTTCCACGACAACCACTGCGTCCGACCGCCACGTTCCATCGACGACGGCTACCACCTGAGCGCCGACCTGGCCGACCGGGCCGTCGAGTTCCTCGGCGATCTCCGCGCCGTGGACGCCGACCAGCCGTTCTTCCTCTACTTCTGCACGGGCGCGTGCCACTCGCCCCACCAGGCCCCGCGGCCCTGGATCGACCGCTACCGGGAGGCCTTCGACGACGGCTGGGACGCGTGGCGGGAGCGGACCTACGCCCGGCAGCTCGCCCTCGGGGTGATCCCCCCCGGCACAGGCCTCTCGGCCCGGCCGCCGTGGGTGCCGGCGTGGGACGAGCTCGGAGAGCTCCAGCGCACCGTGGCCAGCCGGTTCATGGAGTGCTTCGCCGGATTCCTCTCGCACACCGACGCCCAGATCGGTCGCCTGGTGGCATTCCTCCAAGAGACGGGCGAGCTCGACAACACCATCTTCATCCTGGTCTCGGACAACGGCGCCAGCGCCGAAGGTGGACCTGAGGGATCGATCAACGACATCCGGATGACCAATCTTGACCCCGCCGGTCTCACCGAGATGCACGACCGTTTGGACGAGATCGGTGGACCGCTCACCCACAACAACTACCCGTGGGGATGGACCATGGCGGGCAACACGCCCTTCAAGCGCTGGAAGCGCGAGGTGCACCAGGGCGGTGTCGCCGATCCCTGCATCATCTCGTGGCCGGCCGGACTCTCGGCCGGGACCGGAGGCATCCGCCATCAGTTCGTCCACGCCATCGACGTCATGCCCACCGTGCTCGAACTGGTGGGGATCGAGGCGCCCGACGAGATCGAGTACGTGCCGCAGACGAGCATCGACGGCGTCAGCTTCGGCTACCTGCTCGGCACCGACGGGGCCGCCGCCCCCGAACGTCACGTCACCCAGCATTTCGAGATGTTCGGCTCACGAGCCATCTACCACCAGGGGTGGAAGGCCGTCACCTTTCACGCCGTCGGCCCGCTCTACGGCGACGGCCTCGATCCGAACGCACCGTTCGACGACGACGTCTGGGAGCTCTACCACGTGGCCGAGGACCTCTCCGAGACGCGCGACCTGGCCGCCGAGCACCCCGACCGGGTGGCCGACATGGTGGCGCTGTGGTGGCGCGAGGCAGAACGGAACCAGGTACTGCCCCTCGACAACCGCGTGCTGTGGACCCTCGTCCACCCCAAGCCCGATCGCCGCCGCCAGCGTGCGACGTTCCGGTACTTCCCCGGAGGGGCCCAGGTGCCCGAGCCGGTGGCCGTGAACGTGAGGAACCGCTCCCACGCCATGACGGTGCAGGTGGATCTGCCCGAGGTAAGCGTCGCCTCCGGGGTCCTCCTGGCCCTCGGGTCGGCTCTCGGTGGTTGGTCGTTCCATCTCCTCGAAGGTCGACCCCGGTACGTCCACAACCTCTACGGCAAGGAGCGGCTCGTCCTCGAGGCCCCCGACGTGGTGGCGCCTGGCCCCCACACGCTGTCCTTCACGTTCGAGAAGGACAGCGGCCGGGGTGGAGCGGGGACCCTTCTGGTCGACGGAGAGGTGGTGGCCGAGGGGCCGATCGAGCGCTTCACCCCGTCGGGCTTCAACGGCGTCGGCGTCGGGCTCACCTGTGGCTACGAGTGGGGGCCCGCCGTGGGCGACGGCTACGAGGCACCTTTCCCTTTCACCGGGACCATCACGAGCGCCGTGGTCGAGGTCACCGGCCCGGTGGTGCGCGACCCGCTGGCCGAGTTGGCGGCGATCATGTCCGAGCAATAACTGGATACGCTCGCTCGGGTGGACCTCGGCAAGCTGGGCATCTGGTGGAGCGGCTCGTGGCGGTGGGAGGAGGACGAGTCGGTCTCCGTCGCGGCTGAGCTCGAGGCGCTCGGGTACACGGCGCTGTGGTCCTCCGCCGGTTTCCAACCCGGTCTCCCGGCGCGCTTCGAACGCCTCCTCGCCTCGACCACCGCAGTGGCGGTGGCGAGCGGCATCGCCAGCATCTGGGTGACCCCTCCCGAGGACCTCTCCCGCGACGTCGCCGACCTCGATGCCCGGTACCCGGGCCGCTTCCTCCTCGGCCTCGGTGTCAGCCACGGGCCGGTCGTGGCCGACTACGGCCGTCCCTACGCCCACATGGTGAGCTTTCTCGACGGCCTGGACGCAGCAGGGGTGGTGACGAAGGACCGCCGGATCCTCGCCGCCCTCGGACCGCGCATGTTGACCCTGGCCGGCACCCGGGCGGCCGGCGCCCATCCCTACTTCGTTCCCGTGGAGCACACGGCCCGGGCCCGCCAGATCCTCGGACAGGGGCCGATCCTCGCCCCCGAGGTCACGGTCGTCCTCGAACGTGACCCCTCCCGGGCGCGTGCCGTGGCCCGGACCTTTACCGCCGGCTACCTGACCCTGCCCAATTACGTCAACAATCTGCTGACGCTCGGCTTCGACGACGACGACGTCGCCGGCGGGGGAAGTGACCGGCTCGTCGATGCCATCGTCGGCTGGGGTGATGTCGACGCGGTGGCCGCCCGGGTGGCCGCCCACTACGACGCCGGTGCCGACCATGTGTGCGTCCAGGTCTTCTCCGACGGACGGACCTCGATTCCGTTGACCGAGTACCGCGAGCTCGCCCCGGCCCTGCTCTCGCTGTGACGGCTCTGTCGCTGTGACGGCTCTGTCGCTGTGACGGCTCTGTCGCTGTGACGGCTCTGTCGCTGTGA
>Ga0209415_10007831_pt1 | contig 18580 bp, 16 predicted proteins | sample PeaSoiSIISIP2007_FD_187696 | JGI IMG/M metagenome (GOLD analysis project Ga0209415, IMG submission 187696) | Peat soil microbial communities from Weissenstadt, Germany - SII-SIP-2007 (SPAdes) (version 2) | ecosystem: Environmental > Terrestrial > Soil > Wetlands > Peat | place: Germany...
CGGGGCAAAACAGGCGGCCTTCCGGCAGCTCACGTGATCCGGCGTGTTCGAGAAATACGCGGCCGTCATAATGCGCGTGCGATGCCGCGATGCACTCCGACAGAATCGAACGGTACCGAGGGGTCGGGATCGATACGCGCGATCTCGGTCGCCATGGAAGCCGTGACCATGATGTCGGCCAGGGCGGGCATCTTGGGCGCGCCTTGCAATTGCGGCCTGCCGAGCAGAGCCGGCTCTTCGATCCAGCGGCGGATTTTCCAGAACAGATCGACCGCTTCCGCACGCAACCCCTGATTGTTCACCGCTTTCGAGTATTCGAGCATCCCCAGCATCGCGAATACGGCTGCGTAAGGCTTTCTTTGATACGCGGCGGGGCGACCGTCGCGGGTGAGACTGAAATAATATCGGCCTTCGGCGTCGCGGCCGAAGCGGCGGAGAAAATCGAGGATTAGCGTGGCGGCTTCGAGCCATTCCTGGCGCGCTTCGAGTTCGTTGTAAAGCTTGGAAAACATCCACAGGGCACGCCCCTGGAGCCAGACGTATTTTCGTGTGTCGTAAACCTCGCCCTCGCGTGTGAGGCAAGTGAAATAGCCACCATGCTCGCGATCGAGCGAATGGCGCAGCCAAAATGGAATCACTCGCTCGAGCAGTTCGGCCCGGTAGCGTTGCGCGTATTTCTTAAGGGGATCGATAGAATCACTATAATTGGTCCCGATGCCTCCAGCCGCCATCGGATTCCGGGTCCATTCGGGATGGGCCGCGATGGTGATGGTCGCAGGCTCTCCCGGTTCGCCCGACATTTTGCGCCGCCGCCGTATCGAGATCGCCGAGCGCGCGATTCCCGGGTCGAAGCAGCCGTTTCATCATGCCAAGGAACTGGGGATCGGGAAAGCGCAGGCTTATCTCGATGAATGCTCTGAGGCGTCGGACGCGCTGGCCCGGTCCGCTTTGGAGAAGGCGATTGGCGAAATGCGCGAGTTCAAGATTGCCTCTTGTTCGATCTTGATGTCGTCGGGAAGGCCCGCGGTGAATCTGGAAGCGATCCTGGCATCGCATGCGGCGATTCACTCGGCTGAAGGAGACTTCTTCCGCGAGGCGGTCGCGCATGCGGCTAAATCTTGCAAATTACGGTGTGAAAAATTAAAAGAAAAAGAGTTACTGGCGATCGCGAAGGCAGCTTTCCGCATGGCAGATCTGGAGGAGCGCTTGAATGCGATGGGGAAATCAATTGGTCCTCCCTGGACGCAGGACGAAAAATACGCGGCCCTTGCCGGATGGCTTGCCTTGCAAGCTTGAACATCGATAATGGGTGCATGCTGCAGAAATTAGCCGCGTGTTTTCTGTTGCTGGCTCCGTCGATGCCGGCGCAGCCGATTGCGCTCGGTGCGATCAAGAAAATTTACGTCGACAAGATGCCCAACGGTCTCGACCAGTTCATTCGGACGGAAATCGGCAAGCAATTCAAGGGGCGCGTGACGGTGGTGGAGGATCAGAAAGATGCGGACGCGATTCTCGCGGGCGTCTTCGAGGAAGAAACGGGCAAGGGAGCGAAGATCACCGGACGTTACCTTGGTCTTCACGACGTCGCCACCGGGACCGTCAATGTGCTCGATAAAGACGGCAAAATCCTGCTTTGGTCGGAAGAAGCGGGCGATCGCAGCGTGACGGGCGCATTCAAGGGCGGTGGCGAACGTAAAGTGGCGGAACGGCTGGTGAAGAAGCTCGAAAAAGTCATGCGCTGACAACAGCGTAGACATACGACCCGGCGCAAATCGACACTTAGTACCTACACCAGGTTTGGTCCACAGTCGATCTAACCCACCTAAGGAGAAACGCGCACGACACTCGCTGGAAGCGGGTAAGGCGCTTGGGGGGATTGAGCGTGAATCGGCTCACCATATTCGCGTGCGAATCGCAACCGATCGTACTGGAAGGTCTGGCAAAAGTATTGTCGAATTGCGAAGACCTGGAGTACGTTGGCGCGGCTTCCAGCCTGAACGACGCGTTGGAGGGCCTGCGCGACCGCCATCCCGACGTGATCCTGATCGACCAGGCTCCGGGTTTGAAAGTTGTGTTTCAGTTTATTTCCGATGTGCGCAGCACGTGGGCGCGCTGCCAGCCGGTGCTGTGGGTGAACGATCTGGCGGAAATCGACTGCTTCCGGGCGCTGCAGCTCGGAGCGCGGGGCATCTTGAAGAAGAGCCTGCCGGTCGCTTCCGTGCTCGAATGCCTGCGTTCGGTCGCGCGTGGCAATGTCTGGATCGAAAGCTCGCTGTCGGACCACGTGATGGGATCGCTGGACCGGCGTTCGGCCCCGCGCCTGACGCCACGGGAGAAGGAAATCGTGCATCACGTCTGTGGCGGGATGAAGAACAAGGAGATTGCCGAGGCACTCGCGATCACGGCGGGAACCGTCAAAGTTCATCTGATGCACATATTCGAAAAGACCGGCGTGAAAGATCGATTCGAGCTAGCCGTTCATGGCCGTCGCCTGCTAGGGGTCGAGCACGCCGAGGCCGTCACCCGCGCGGAAGCTTAATCCAGCTATAAAGACCTTTCCTGAATTGGGCGAATAAGTAGGGTGGTGACTACGCCCGCGGTTAGCATCGCCCAACCCCGCGTCCCGAGCATGGACCAGCTCCTGGAACGCCGCTGGGTTCGTTTGCTGACTCCCTCTCTCTCCGACCTGTTCCTGATCGCGATCCTGATGTGGGTCTTCGCGGCCGGGCAATTCGGCTGGAAAGGATTGCTGGCCGACGGCGATGTGGGCTGGCACATTCGCACCGGCGAATACATTCTGGATCATCATTCCGTTCCGCGCCATGACCTGTATTCCTTCTCGAAGCCAGGCGCGGCCTGGTACGCGTGGGAATGGCTGACCGACGTGACCGATGCGGCGCTGTTCCGGTGGGCCGGACTGAAAGGCATCGTGCTTACGGCCGCCGTGTTAATCGCCCTGTTTTGCACCACGCTGATCCGCCGGATGGTCTGGCGGGAAACAAATCTGATGGTGGCGATGATCGTGGCGCTGATGGGGGCAGGCGTGTCGTCCATCCATTTTTTGGCTCGCCCGCATATCTTCACGCTCTTGCTGATTTCGATTTCCGTGTGGATGATCGAAGCCGACCTTCGCGCGCCTTCGAATCGCATCTGGCTGCTGGTCCCGCTCACCGTGGTGTGGACCAATTTGCACGGCGGTTTTCTCGCGCTGATCCTGGTTCTGGGCCTTACCGCGGCGGGTTTGGCGATCGAGGCTTTTCTACGGCCGGCCGGGTGGGCGAAACCTCTGCGTTATACCGGCTTAACCGCGGCTTGCGCCGCTGCGTCGCTGATCAATCCTTATGGATACCAGCTGCACGTCCATGTTCGCGAGTATCTAAGGTCGGATTGGATCCGGAACGTGGTTCAGGAGTTCCAGTCGCCCAGCTTCCGTGGCGAGAGCATGTTTCAGCTCGAAGCGCTGCTCTTCGCCGGCGTGATCGTCGCGGGGTCGCTCTTGCGGCGGAAACAAATTGTCGAAGCTTTGTGGATTCTGTGCTTTGCACACCTGGCCCTGTCGAGCGTGCGGCACGCGCCCGTCTTTATTGCGGTCTGCTCGCCGGTGATCGCTTCGAATCTCAGCGAATGGTATGGCGCCTGGACCGCCGCGGCGTCTAAGGCCTCGCTGCCCGGTATTTTCAACCAGATGGCGGCGGATGCGGCGAAGGGTTTCAGACGCACCAGCCTGTGGCCGGCTGCGGTGATCGTCACTTTGGCATTGATGAATCAGCCCCTGAAGTGGCCCACCGATTTTCCCGAGGAAATGTTCCCGACCCAGATGGTTCACGATCACGCGGCCCAGATTACGGATCCGAATGCACGGGTTCTTACTACCGATCAGTGGGCGGACTATCTGATTTACACAAATCCGAAACAAAAAGTATTCATCGACGGACGAAGCGACTTTTATGGTCCTGAGGTCGGCAACGAATTTATTCGTCTTATTAACGGACAACCGGATTGGACGACAATTCTCAATAAATATGGGTTTACGGTGGCGCTATTGCCTGTCGACGTGCCGCTAACCCAGCTCCTGAAGCTGCGTCCGGAATGGCAGATTGTGGCGGATGACGGTAAGCGAATCCTCTTAGTCCATCGGGCTACCTCAGTACCTCCTACGGGGAATATAGGACCGGAACCAAGGTTCTAAGATTCAGGTGGTTTAGGGGATGGCGGGCTAATGAAAACCTCCGAGGTTGCCGAACTAGTAGTGGGAGCAGACATGAAGCCGTTGAAAACCGGCCGTCGAGGCCATACACCCGTGCGGATTCCCAGGATCCCCATGGAGTGGATGGATCCGATGAGCTGGCGGCTTCCATCGGGTAAGGCTCTGGCGGAGTTTTGGTTGCAATCGGGATTTGTGGCGCCGCTGATGTTGGGTTCGCCGTTCGGTCCGGTGATGAAAGTGAAGAAAGCGAAATCGCCAGTCACGGTAACGCCGGTGGTCGCGCAGGGAGTGACCGCGCGCCAGAAAGTCGAGGACACGCCGGAGCAATCCGGCTCCTTTCGAGAGACCTCATGAGCGCACAAGTGTGGATCGCGATTCTGGTGGGACTGGCGGCGACGATTGACGATCTCGCGCGCCGCCGGATCGCGAACTGGATTCCGGTGGCGGCGCTGGCCGGCGGTTTCGGCTGGCAGATCGGAAGAAACGGCTGGCCGGGAGTGCTGTACGCGACGGGCGGCGCGGTGGTCGGATTCGCGGTTTTTTTGATTTTTTATCTGATGGGTGGAATGGGTGGAGGCGACGTGAAGCTGATGGCCGGATTCGGCGCGCTGCTGGGAACGGGGCGGCTGCTGGAAGCGGCGCTGTGGACGGCGGCGGTGGGGGGAATCCTGGCCGTGTCCGTTCTGGGCGCTCGGGCCATCGGGCGCTGGTTTCGTCGCGGCCCAAGGGAACAGGCCTTAGACGTGGAGCGGCAGGAGTCGATTCCGTACGCGCCGGCGATCGCGCTGGGCGTCTGGTTATCGCTGGTGCCTAAGAATTAGGCGGCCGGCAAGGGGAAGAGGAGAGAATATGGATCGCAGGTTTCTTACAGTATTGGGCGTAAGTCTGGTGTTCGCTCTGGTGGTATCGAGCGTGTTCTACCAGATGACATCGCGCGGCGCGGGCCCCAAACCGGCCGACCTGTCCAGCAAGGACATCGTGGTAGCGACTCGTCCGCTGGCCGTGGGCACGCTGGTGAAGCCGGCTGATGTGAAGCTCGGCAAGATCGGCACGGAATCGTTCCCTAAGGGCGCGTTTTCGAAGGTCGAGGATGTGCTCGACCGGCCGGTGGTCAACAATATTCTTCTGGATGAGCCGATTCTCGAAGGACGCCTGGCGGCCAAGGGAAGCGGTCTCGGTCTGGCCCCGACGATTCCGGTGGGGATGCGCGCCGTTTCGGTGCGTGTAAACGATGTCGCCGGCGTCGCGGGATTCGTGCTTCCCGGCATGCACGTCGACGTGCTGGTCACGGGACGCCCGCCGACCGGCGAAGGCGACGAGACGTCCACTTGTTTACAGAACATCCTGGTGCTCTCCGCCGGGCAGACCATGCAGCCCGATGCGCGCGGCCAGGCGATCCAGGCCCCGACGGTGACTTTGTTAGTCGATCCGGAGCAGGCTGAGACTCTGACCCTGGCCGGTAGCGACGGGAAGATCCAACTGGTGCTGCGGAATTCGAGCGACTCGACCATCGAGAAGACGCCGGGCCGTTTCGTCACTGAACTCTATAACGGCCATCGTCCGGAGCCACCGAAGGCGGAAGCCGCTCCCCGGCCGAGGCCTAAAGTGGTCGCACAAGCGGCGCCGCCTCCGCCTGCGCCCGTTGCTGTCGCTCCGCCTCCTCCTCCGCCCGACCAGGTGGTGGTCATCCGGGGTACGCAACGGACCGTGGAAGTGGTTCCGAACACCGTTAAGAACAACTGAGAAGGAATACGATCATGACCAAATCGAGTTTGATTCACCTCGTTGGGGCCTTCGCGCTGGGCGCGAGCCTTGCGTCCGCGCAGAGCGCGGAAGACCTTCGCATGACCGTCGGGAAGAGCGTCGTCATCGACTATCCGTCGGATGTGCGGCAGATCTCGACCAGCAATCCCGACGTTATCGACGCCAGCCCGGTCACGACGCGCGAGATCCTGCTGCACGGCAAGGCCGTCGGCTCCGCCACGATGATCGTGTGGAGCAAGGCCGGCCAGCGTACCTTCTACAACGTCAATGTGGATCTGAATCTCGATCCGCTGCGCCGCATGCTGCGGGAATCGTTCCCCAACGAGAACATCAACCCGGTCACTTCGCGCGATTCCATCGTGCTGGACGGGCAGGTTTCGAACAAAGATGTGGTGGACCGCGCGGCGGTGATTGCCGCCGCCTTCGCGAAGACTGTCGTCAATAATCTTTCTCTGACTGCCGGTCCGGTTGAAAAACAAATCCTTCTCCGTGTCAAATTTGCGGAACTCGATCGCACCAGAGAGCTACAGTACGGCGTGAATCTTCTGGGTATCGCTGGCCAGACGCAGATCAGCGGCGGCACGGGGCAGTTCAGCGCCGCCGGATTGTCCGGCACTTCCGCGATCAATGGAGGCACCTCGCCGACGGCAGCCACGAATAATGGAACGATAGGCTCCAGCGCGCTCTCCATCACGAAAGCGCTTAGCCTGTTCGCGTTTAATCCGAGCTTGAATTTGGGTGCGTTCATCCAGGCTCTTCAATCGGAGAGCATTCTGGAGGTCCTGACTGAACCGAACCTGGTCACCACTGACGGAAAGGAAGCTACGTTCCTGGTCGGCGGCGAATTTCCGGTACCGATTCTGCAAGGCGGAGCGAATTCGGGCGCCGTCACCATTCAGTTCCGCGAATTCGGCATCAAGCTGATCTTCCTTCCGAAAATTACCGCGAACAATACCATCAAGATGCACCTCCGGCAGGAAGTCTCGACTCTCGATTCCGCTGACGGAGTTACTATCAGCGGTTTCACCATTCCCGCACTGTCGACGCGGCGCGCGGAAACCGATGTCGAACTCTCCGAAGGGCAAAGCTTCGTTATCGCCGGTCTGGTAGACAATCGCGAAACCGACAGCTTTAGCAAGATTCCGATCCTGGGCAGTCTGCCCATCTTCGGAGCCTTGTTCAAGTCCAGGGACGAGAAGAAACAGCGTACGGACCTGGTAGTGCTGGTAACGCCGGAGGTCACGGCGCCGCTGGCCGCCAACGATCCGAAGCCGAGTCTTTACATGCCGAAGGATTTCCTGGTTCGCCTGGATCCGAACAACGCTCCGCCCACTAAGAAGTCCGCCAAGAAGAACTGATTGCGGCCCGATTCAGAGTGACCAGATGAGTGCACGTGTCCACAACGAAGCCCAGATCGCCGCGCTCCTGATCGCGCCCAACCGCGAGCTGGCGCAGCAGTTTCTGGCCACGCTTCCCCAAACGGGCGCATTTCAGATTCTGGCCGACTTGAAGAGCTATCCGCCGCAGCAAACGCTCGAAATTCGCGCGCGGCAATTGAAACCGCAGGTGGTGCTGCTCGATCTTGCGACGGACCTGGCGGCGGCCACGGACCTGGTGCGTTTTGTCACCACACTGACGCCGCCGGTGCAGGTGATCGGCCTGCATACACATAACGACTCGGCCGCCATTCTGCAATCGCTGCGCGCCGGGGCCATCGAGTTTCTGTATTCCCCGTTCGATCTGGGTACCCAGCGCGAGGCTGTCACGCGCCTGCGCCGTATGTGCACGCCGGAGGCGCCAACCGAGGTGGAAGCGGGACATGTGGTCGCCTTCGCCAGCTCGAAACCGGGGTCGGGCGCGTCCACGATCGCCACGCAAACTGCGTTTTCCCTGCAGCGGCTGACCGGGAAGCGGATTCTTCTCACGGATTTCGATCTCACGGGCGGCACCATCGGTTTCTATCTCAAGCTGAGCCACAACTACTCGCTGGTAGACGCGCTGCAGCACGCCGAGCATCTGGATCTGGCGTTGTGGAACTCGCTCACCGTCAACTATGGAGGCGTTGATATTCTTCCGGCTCCGGCCGCGCCCTATGCGGATGGAATCGACGCGGCACGTTTACGGGTTTTGATCGATCATGCGCGACGCCTGTATGACTGGGTGATCCTGGATCTGCCCGCGGTGTTCCATCGCACCGCGCTGATGGCCATCTCGGAGTGCGAGCGCGCCTTCCTGGTTTCAACGGGCGAGCTCCCCAGCCTGCATCTGACGCGGAAAGCCCTGACGCTGGTGGACCAGCTCGGGTTTCCCAAGGATCGTTTTCAGGTGTTGGTGAATCGCATGGACCGCCGCCACGATATCGGAATCGCGGACATGGAAAAGCTGTTCGGCTGCCGTGTGCACGCCAGCCTTCCCAACGATTATTTTTCGCTGCATCGGGTGGTGACTCTCGGCCAGCCGCTCGGCAACGACGGCGAGCTGGGCCGCGCGATCGAAAATGTCGCAACCCATTTGTGCGGCGCTTTAGATGCCCGCAGCAAGCCTATACCGCCGGCGCGCGATATGAAGCCTGTCTTTTCGCAGGCGTGAGTTCTTGACGGAATTATATGTTTTCTACCATCGACAACGGCAATAACAAAAACACCCAGCAGGTTTCCTGGGAGCAGAGGCTGCTGAAGAACTCGGGCACCAAGAAAGCCAGCCTGAAGCCGGAATACCAGGAACTGAAATTCACGCTGCACCGCAAGCTGGTAGACAAGATCAATCTTGAGGCGCTGGCCACCATTGACAACCAGCGCATGCGGTCGGAAGTCCGGCAGGCCCTGATCTCGCTGATCGACGCGGAGCCGACGCTGCTCAGCTCGCTCGAAAAGCAGCAGATCAGCGACGAAGTCCTGGACGAAGTTTTCGGCCTGGGACCCCTGGAGCCGCTGCTGCAAGATCCGGGGATTTCGGATATTTTGGTGAACACCCACAAGCAGGTCTACATCGAACGGCGCGGCCTGCTCGAACTGACCAGCGTCACGTTTAGAGACGATCAGCATCTGCTGCGCATCATCGACAAAATCGTCAGCCAGGTTGGACGCCGCATCGACGAATCGACGCCGATGGTCGACGCGCGCTTGACCGACGGTTCGCGCGTCAACGCCATCATCCCTCCGTTGGCGGTCGACGGACCGCTGCTTTCCATCCGCCGTTTTTCGACCGACAAGCTGATGCCCGCGGATCTGGTGGAACGAAAAGCCATGACGCCGGGAATGATGGAGCTGCTGGAAGCCGCCGTCAAGGCCAAGCTAAACATCATCATCGCGGGTGGAACCGGCGCCGGAAAGACGACGCTGCTGAACGCGATGTCGGCGTTCATCAACGGCAAGGAGCGCATCGTCACCATCGAAGACGCGGCCGAATTGCAGTTGAAACAGCCTCACGTGGCGCGACTCGAAACTCGCCCGCCCAATATTGAAGGGCATGGGGCAGTGCGGCAGCGCGAGCTGCTGGTGAACAGTCTGCGTATGCGTCCCGATCGCATCGTCGTCGGCGAAGTCCGCGGCGAGGAAGCGCTGGACATGTTGCAGGCCATGAACACCGGTCACGACGGATCGCTGACCACGGTTCACGCCAACTCTCCGCGCGACGCCGTGTCGCGTCTGGAAGTCATGGTGTCGCTGGCCAATTCGAACATGCAGCTCACCTCGATTCGCCAGCAGATCGCGAGCGCGGTACACGTCCTGGTGCAGGCTTCGCGCCTGAGCGACGGCTCGCGCCGCGTCGTCTCACTGACCGAAGTGACGGGAATGGAAGGCGACATCGTCACGCTACAGGATTTGTTCGTTTTCGAAAAACGGGGTCTCGATCCAGACGGCAAAGTGGTGGGGCGCTTCGCGGCCACCGGCATCCGTCCGAAATTCTACGAAAAGTTGTTGAGCGCCGGAATCCGTCTGCGCGCCGACCTGTTTGACGAAGTTTTGGAGGTCTGACGCATGGGTTTCCTATTTTTCATCATCGTGATCTGGGGCGTAGCGCTGGCTACCTGGTTCCTGGTTTCGAAGTACGTCAAGTCTTCGGACGTGGACCGGATCAAGGCTCGCCTGGCTGGAACCACCAGGACCAAGAAGAAGCCGAAAGGCGAAAAAGAGCAGGCGTCGGTGATCACCCAGGACGCGGTGACCAAGAACCGCGTCGCGCAGATCGTGGTCGAGAAGTTCGGGCTCGGCCCCAAAATCGGCGAGATGCTCGAGCAGGCGGGCCTCAGTTGGCAGCCTGCGCGGTTCGTCCATCTCAGCTTGGTATGCTTCCTGGCCGGCTTCGCGGTCGGATGGGTGATGCTGCCGGTGGCGAGACCGATCGCGCTGGTCACGGGCGCCGCGGCGGGTGTCGGCCCGTTTCTGTATGTGTACTTCAAGCGCAAGTCGCGCTTGAGACGATTCGAAGAGATCTTTCCGGATGCGCTCGAGTTTGTTTCCCGGTCGATGCGCGCCGGGCACGCTTTCTCGGTTTCGCTCGAAATGATTCATCGCGAATTTCAGGAACCGGTGGCCGGCGAATTCCGCCGCACCTTTGAGGAAGCTAACCTCGGCTTGCCGATGGAAATCGCGTTGCAGAAACTGGCCAAGCGCGTTCCTTCGCTGGACGTACACTTTTTCGTCTCCGCGGTGCTGTTGCAGAAGCGCACCGGCGGCAACCTCGCGGAAATTCTAGACAAATTGGCTTATGTGATCCGGGAACGCTTCAAGCTGCGCGGCCGTATCCGCTCGGTCAGCGCACACGGGCGCATGACGGCCACGGCACTGAGCTGTATTCCGATCGCGGTAGCAGTATTGATGTTCTACACCAATCCGGAGTATGTGAAATTCTTCTTCACCGACGACGTGGGCCAGATCATGATGGGCGCCGCCGTCGCGCTCCAGCTGATCGGCTACGGCGTCATGAAGAAAATCGTGAATATCGAGGTTTAATGCCATGCCATTTCTCGTGACGATCTTCCTTTTTATCGCTCTCGCGGTGGCGGTCGCGTTCGCCGGCATGAAGCTGTATGTCAAGCCGAAGGAAGCCATGGAGCGCGTGGTCGGCGGCATCGATCCGAGCGAGCACATTCCCACCCATCCCAGCCTTGCGTTTCATGACCTGATCAAGAAGCTGGGCAATTTCATTCCGCAATCGCCGAAAGACGTTACGGTGATGCAGCGCCGCCTGATCCGGGCCGGCGTCCGCAACGAAAATGCTCTCAAAATTCTGTACGGCGCCAAGGCGGCCGGCGCCATCGTGCTTCCGTTAATTACCGCTGTCGCCGTCACGCCGTCCTCGGCCGATCCCAGCAATAAGTTCGCGTCCATTCTGATCGCGGCGGCGGTGGGATTTTTCGGGCCGAACGAATATGTGCGGCGCATGGCCGCCAAGCGTGGAAAGGAAATCGCGCGCGGCCTCCCGAACGCCCTCGACCTGCTGGTGGTCTGCGTGGAGAGCGGTCTGGGTCTCGACCAGGCGATTTTGCAGGTTTCTAAAGAACTGGAGCACGCCCATCCCGAGATCAGCGAAGAGTTTGGGCTGGTGAATCTGGAGTTGAAGGCCGGTAAACGGCGCGTGGAAGCGCTGCGTAACCTGGCTGAACGAACCGGCGTCGACGACCTGAAGAAGCTGGTGGCCGTGCTCATTCAGGCCGACCGCTTCGGAACCGGCGTCGCCCAGAGCCTGCGCGCGCACGCCGACTTCATGCGCATCCAGGCCCGCCAGGTGGCCGAGGAAAAGGCCGCCAAGCTCGGCGTCAAGCTGATTTTTCCGATATTTTTCTGTATTTTGCCGTCGCTTTTCGTGGTGACGGTGGGTCCCGTGGCCATGAAGATCATACGGGAACTGATACCGATGATGAACAACATCTAGTACTTGCCTAAAGGTTAGGACTAGAAGCGACGATTTATTTTTGTCAGGAAAGGAGAAAGGACGAATGGACACTTCCACTGTTCGACTCGTTTGTGGCGTCATGGCGGTCTTGTTTCTCGGGATCATCGTACTGCGCCGAAAAAAGAACGTCGATTAATGCGGCTCCGGGCGGGGCATGCGCCGGCGCGGACGGGATGACCCCGGCTGTGCCTCGCCTTAGAGTTCGTCGCGGGAGCAGATAAGGGCCACGGGCGGCACAGGCACGTGACTGGTAAGTGATTTTTAGTCTTGGAGGATGGAGTTTACGTATGTTTCGCAAGCCTTGGATTTTGGCATTGACTGGCATAGTACTGATGGCGGGCGCGACGCTCGGCGGCACGTTCGGAACCGTCGTCTCCATTGGCGGCGAGGCCGCGGACCTCGCGCTCGATGAAACGCGCGGGGTATTGTACATCGCCAACTTCACCGCAAATCAAATCGACGTGATGTCGCTCTCCAACAACGTCGTCCAGACGTCCATCAACGTCAATCCGAATCCGAGCTCGATCTCCATATCGCCGGACGGGCACTGGCTGCTGGTGGCGCACTATGGCAATAACACCGCGCCCGCTACCCAGACCAACGCGCTGACGCTGATCGACCTGACCAACAACTACGCAGAGCAGGTGATCGCGCTAGGCAACCCGCCCCTAGGCGTCGCCTTCGGCATCGACAATAAGGCGCTGGTGGTCACCACCACGGCCTTTATCCTGTTCGATCCGAATCTCGGGACCACGCAGGTTCTGCAGAGCATCGCGCAGGTGGCCACCAACGCGATCCCTCAGCCGACCGGAAGTTTCCCGGGCAACATCGTCCAGGCTTCCATCGCGGCGTCGCGCGACGGCCTGACCATCGCGGGTTTCGGCGGCTCCAGTCCTTATCTCCTGTTTCGCTATAACGTCGGGACCAAAGTGATCACTTCGTCCTTTTATGTCTCGTCGCCCGCGGCCGGCCCGCGCGTGGTAAGCGTGGCCGATGACGGCAGCCTGGTGACCTATGCGTGGTGGGTCGCGGATGCCAATTTCGTCACGACCTCGGAATGGGGCAACCCATCCGGTCTGTTGAACGTCGGCAGCACACTGATCGATTCCTCGCGCAACTTGATCTATGGGCAGATTCCACCGAACGGAACTCCGGCGTCCGCGAATCCCAATCCTCCGCTGCTGCTGGTTACCGACTCCGATAACCTGACCGTGCACGATCAGCTCCAGTTACCTGAAAATCTGGCCGGCAAGAGCATTCTGTCCAGCGACTACAATACGGCTTATGCGATCTCCGATAGCGGCATTACCGTGCTGCCGGTGGGCAATCTGGGCGCGTATCCGCGCCTGGCGGCATCTTCCGAGGATCTGGTTTTCCGCGGGAATTTCTGCAATCGCAGCGTGAACACCCAGTCGTTTACGGTTACCGATCCGGGTGGAAACAGTACGCCGTTTACGGTTTCCACGACCACCAGCGGAGTCACGATTTCACCGTCCAGCGGCGTGACGCCGGCCGTAATCACCGTCTCAGTGGATCCCAACGTGTTCGCTTCGCAGAAGGGCACGGTGACCGCTTCTCTGACGATTTCCTCGAAGAGTGCAGTGAATCTCCCGCAGTCGGTCCGAATGCTGATTAATTCGCAAGATCCGTCCCAGCGTGGGTCTTTTATTGATATCCCGGGCAAGGTCGTCGACGTGGCCGCCGATCCCAAGCGCAACGTCTATTACGTACTGCGCCAGGATAAGAACCAGGTGCTCGTCTTCAACGCCGCCAACAATGCGCAGACAGCGACTTTGCGCACCTGCACGACGCCCACCAGCATGGCCATCACCTTCGATCAGCAGGACCTGCTGGTCGGTTGCGACAACTCGCACTACATGAGCGTGTTCGACCTGGACCTCTTGCAGGCGCAGCCTTCTATCGCCCTGCCATCCGATTACGTCGAATCGGTGGCGGTCTCGTCCAATGCTATTCTGGCGATGATTCGTCCGGGCGGCGGAGGCAATCCTGGAATCGACCAGATCAACATGGTCACTCACCAGGGCACCAACCTGCCGACTCTGGGCGTGTATCAAAACCAACTGGCGCAGGATACGGTGCTCTCGTCTTCGAGCAATGGCTCGCACATTCTGATTTCCGGCTCCGATGGATCCGTGATGCTGTATGACGCGAACGCCGGCACCTTTACCGTCTCGCGCAAGGATTTTTCGAGCCTGGGCGGAGCCTATGCAGCTTCGAACTTCAATCAATATCTGGTCGGGAACAACCTGCTCGATTCCTCCGGCGTGCCGCAGGCGACGCTGCCGCTTTCCACAGGCAACTCTTCGGGATTCGCTTTCGTCAACCAGACCGGTTATTTCGTCACCGCTCCGAATGCAGCGGCGCCTGGCATCATCGAACAGGTCAGCCTGAACAACGGCACCGCGATTCAGCCTACCGCGATGGTGGAAGCGCCGATTCTGGGCGCCGTCACATCGGCCACGCCGACTTCGGTCACCACGTGCCCTCCGGGTGCGATTCTGGTGACCACCACGATTCCGGCCACCGCGACCACCCCGGCTTCGACGACATCGGCATGTCAAGCCTTGTTCCAGCCTTCGATTAACTCGGTTTGGACCAGAAGCATCGCGCCGCTGCCCAACCAGACGGCCATCGTCACTCTGACCACATCCGGCATGACGATCCTGCCGTGGACCTATGCATCCGCAGTCGCGCCTCCGACCATCACTTCGATCGCCAGCGCGGCCGACGGCAGGTCTCCGGTTGCGCCGGGCGGCCTGATCTCGCTCTTCGGCAGCCAGTTGAGCCCGACCAACCTGGCCACGAGCCAGATCCCGCTGCCGACGGCTCTCGCGAATAGCTGCCTGACCGTGAACGGCCAGCCCATGCCGCTGATCTTCGTGTCGCCTTCGCAAATTAACGCGCAGATGCCGACCGAAGCCGTAGGCGACGTCACGGTAGTGGTTCACACCCCGGGCGGCGTCAGCGGCAACTATAACTTGACCTCCTTGCCGACCGCGCCCGCCGTGTTCATGAGCGGCACGGCCGGACCGGAAACGAATATTCCGACCGTGATTCGCACTGACAATAATCTGCTGGTGACGGATTCGAATCCGGTGCACCGCACCGATGCGTTGACCATTTACTTCACAGGCTGCGGGACCACGTCGCCCGCAGTCCCCGACGGCCAGCCGTCGCCTGGAAGTCCGCTGGCGATGACCGTCGCGGCGCCCACAGTTCAATTGGGCGGTATGAATATGAGCGTCAGTTTCAGCGGCCTGGCGCCGGGACAAGTCGGCGTCTGTCAGATCAACGCCACCGTTCCGAGTAACACTCCGGAGGGGCTCAGCGTACCGCTGGTGATTAGCCAGGGCGGCGCAGTGCAAACCATTTCACTGCGCGTCGTCAATTAACGAATCGAAAGCAAGGGAAGGGAAACGATATGAAATTCACTCTGACTCTGGTCGTGTCTCTCGCGATGTGCTGCTCCGTGTTCGCGCCCACCGCGACGGCCCAGAAATGGGAGACCGGTGGCGGCGTTGGCGGAGGTTTCTACACCTCCAACGATGTGAGCGCCCCGGGCGGCTCGGCTTCGGCCAAGATTGCCACCAGTCTGGCCGCCAGCGCCTGGCTCGCCAACAATGGCGTCGGGAAATGGGGTGGCGAGCTTCGCGGCGACTTTCAGCTCGGCTCCCTGGAGTTGAACGGAGGCGGCACGCAGGCTACCTTCGCAGCCCGCTCTTATGCCCTGCATTACGACGTTCTCTGGCACGCGACGCCGAATGGCTCCAGGATTCGCCCGTTCGTCGCGGTCGGCGCCGGCATCAAGGTTTACCAGGGCACGGGCGCCCAGGTCGCCTATCAGCCCTTGAGCAATTTCGCACTGCTCACGCAAGCTCAGGACCTGACACCTCTGGTTAGCGCCGGCGGTGGCGTGAAGGTTCAGCTTGCTCCTCACCTTCAGCTTCGGGCGGAACTTCACGACTATCTGACCCCGTTCCCCAAGCAGGTGATCACGCCGGCCCAAGGAGCCAAAGTCAGTGGCTGGATGCAGGATTTCGTGCCGATGGTCGGCATCAGCTACACGTCGGCGGAAGGTCGCTAAGCCACCGAAATCGAGGAGCCAGCCGCCGGGAGCGGGTCGCACGCGACCTCCCGAAGGCTGGCTCTTTTTCTTTTATCGAATGGTAAAAAAATCGTAAAAAGATGCCCACGGAGGGTTGAGGCGCCCTTCAGGGTGGTTTGATAACTTAAATTTAATCAGTAAGTTATCGCAACTCCACCACTCCGTTGCCCTCGCTTTGGCGTTTCTTACAAACAATCCGCGCTGCGCTACGGTCGGATATAGTGATGCCATGTACTCGCTTCGCGCATTGCTGCTGGCCTGCGCTCTAGCCCCGTCCGCGGCGCTGGCGGCGGACTACGTCGGCAGCAATGTCTGTAAGACTTGCCACCCCGACGTATGGTCGAATTTCTATCGCAATCCTCATTTCAAATCCGTCGCTTCGGGAAAAGAATCGCCTGAAAACAGCGGCTGCGAAAGCTGCCACGGACCAGGGAAGGCCCATGTCGAGGCTCGCGGAGGGAAGGCGACCGTTATCGCTTTCTCCGAACTGGCCCCCGACAAAACCCTGGACGCGTGTCTTCGCTGTCACGGCCAGACAATATCGCGAGCGAACATCCGCCGCAGCACCCACACTGAGCAGGACGTGGTATGTACCAACTGCCATTCGATTCACAAATCCCCCGCGCCGAAATTTCTGCTCGCCAAGACCCAGACCGAGCTTTGTTACACCTGTCATGGCTCGGTTCGAGCTCAGTTCTCCATGCCCTTCAAACATCGGGTGAATGAGGGCGTCATCCAGTGCACGGACTGCCATAATCCTCATGGCGCGTTCGCGCCCACGTGGAAGATGGCGTCCCGGCCACGCATGGTCGATCAGAAACAGGGCAACGAAGAAGCCTGTCTCAACTGCCACACCGACAAGCGTGGCCCTTTCGTCTATGAACACGGCTCGGTGCGCGTCGAAGGCTGCGAGACGTGCCATCAGCCGCATGGGTCGATGAATGCGCGCCTGCTGCGCCGTCCCACCGTGTTCACCATGTGCCTGGAATGCCATAACGGCGAAGGAAGCTTCGGCAACTTCGGACCGAAATTCGGCACCGGAGTGCAGCGTCCCCCGTCCGACCACAATCTGGCCGATCCGCGCTATCGCAATTGCACCACCTGCCATTCGCGCATTCACGGGTCGAACACCAGCGAGTTCTTTTTCCGATAGGAGACAGCGATGAAACCCACATTTTCCATACTGTGTCTCGCTGCTCTTGGCGTTTATGCGCAACCTCCGGTGGCGCCCACCACAGGTGAGCCGGTGGGCAATCCGCGCGGCGACAACACCGAAAACTACAACGTCATGGACTCGTTCGAACTCGGCTATCGCTTTGCGACCGCCGGTGGCGATTTCGATATGTATCGCAGCACGGTGAACTACACCGACGGCGTGCGCCTGTTGTCCAGCTCGCTTTCCATCCAGTCGCGCGATGGGCACGGACACTGGTTTGACCAGATTCAGCTCAACACGCAGGGCTTGGGAAACGATCCCTACGAGTCGGCGACGCTGCGCATCGAGAAAAGCGGCCTGTATCGCTACGACATGATGTGGCGGGAGAACGATTTCTTCGATCCGTCGCTGACGATAGCCAATGGGGCGCATTTTGAAAACACCAGCCGCCGCTGGCAGGATCACGATTTAACTCTATTTCCGCAGGGCAACTTTAAATTTTTTCTGGGTTATTCGAATAACGTGGAGGACGGTCCGGCGCTCACCACTATCCAATTATTCGATTTTCGAGGCGACGAATTTCCTCTTATCGCAAATATTCACCGGCTTCAGAACGAATACCGGCTCGGCGGCGAGATTAAGGTGTTCGGATTTCGCTTGAATGTCCTGCGCGGGTGGGAGGATTTCAAGGAAGACACACCAACCAGCATTCTGGCCGTCGCCGAACCGGGCCTCAGCGGCCTGGCTCCGGCGACGCTGAACGCATTTCAGAGCAGCCAGCCGTATCACGGCACCAGCCCGTACTGGCGCGTCGGATTGTTCCGCGACGAAGGGCGCGTGTGGGCCCTCAATGGACGCTTCAGCTACGTCGCGGGCGAGCGCAATTTCATCGACAATGAATTCTCGGGCGGGATCACTCCCATCGGCGCGGCCATGACGCAGCAGATCCTTGCGATCGGCGACGCCCGCCGTCCGGCCGTCACGGGCAACCTGACCGTCAGCCTGTTTCCCGCTAAATTCCTCACGATTACGAATCAAACCAGCGTCGCAAACATCCGCACGGAGGGGGACGCGGTGTTTGCGGAGCTTCAAAACGGCGTCGCCATCACGCCGTTTATTCCGTACACTTATCTGGGCATCCGGACGATCGCCAACTCGACCGACTCGGAAGTCCGGTTTCGAAGATGGTTCTCGATGCACGCCGGCTACAGCTACTCGGACCGTCGCATCGGCGTGATCGATGGTCAGGAAAACCTGGGCGGTCCGGTCCCGAACGTCACTCCGATCACCCAGACGAATCTGCTGCACGTGGGGACCCTGGGGTTTCGTTTCCGTCCGATGGCGGGGTTAACGCTGCTGGTTGACGGCGAGATCGGCCGTGCCGACATGCCCTATACGCCGATCAGCGATAAGAATTATCAGACATTTC
>Ga0209415_10007832_pt1 | contig 18580 bp, 11 predicted proteins | sample PeaSoiSIISIP2007_FD_187696 | JGI IMG/M metagenome (GOLD analysis project Ga0209415, IMG submission 187696) | Peat soil microbial communities from Weissenstadt, Germany - SII-SIP-2007 (SPAdes) (version 2) | ecosystem: Environmental > Terrestrial > Soil > Wetlands > Peat | place: Germany...
CAGCCCACGCCGAGCCACGGGGTGGATTTGCGCCGACAGCCGGTATCGACTTGAGGTGAACGGCCGGCGGGTGCAGTGGGGACCGGCGCCAAGCGATCCCCGGTGGTCGGAGGCCGACCCTCTGGACCTTCGGGATTATCTCGTGCCCGGCCCCAATGTCCTTGGCGCCACGGTCCTCTTTTACGGCGCCGGCGACGGCACCTGGCCCATCGGCAAGCCGGGTTTCCTGTTCTGGCTCGAGCTCGAGCACGCCGATGGCCGCCTCGAGCATCTCGTCTCGGATGGCTCATGGCAGGCCTTTCTTTGCCGCGCCTGGCCACCAGGGCACTACAAACGCTGGTACTTGCGCGCGCTGCAAGAGGAATTCGACGCCCGGCTTTATCCCTACGATTGGGTTAAGCCCGGCTTCTCCCTCGACCCTCGCTGGCGGGCCGCCATGCCGTTGCCCGGGTCGCCCAACAAGCCCGCGCTTTCAGCCGGCTACGATGAGTACCTCTTGAACGCCGGAGACGGACCGCCCGACGCCGAACTGCGTCCACGGAGCATCCCGATGCTGCGTGAATCCGTAGTCCCGGCGGCCAAACTCGCCGAGTCCTACCGCGTGCGCTGGCGCGTCACGCCGCAAGAGTACTTCGAATTTCGGACTCCCGGAGCGTTCGAGGCCGAGCGGGCGGAGGTTGCCGCCGAGGCTGCCAAAGGCGAGTGGCGGGTCGCCTTGGACGAGGAGCGAGGAACCGCGCTGACTTTCGAATTCGCCGAACAGGTGGTGGGCTGGCCGGGCTTCAGCATCGATGCGCCGGCCGGGACCACCATAGAGCTGCTCGTCCACGAGGCGCATGCGCCCGGCGGTCCGCCGCTGCTCAATACCCACTTCGATTCCTGGGCCCGCTTCATCTGCCGGGCCGGCTTGAACTACTTCGAGACCTTTGATTTTGAAAGCGCGCGCTGGCTTCAACTGCACATCCACAGCGCCGCGGGCCCCGTGCTCATTCGTGACGTCCATATCCGGCGGCGGGTCTTTCCCTGGCCCAACGCCCCTGTCCTCCGCAGCGACGAACCGGGCCTGCAACGCTTGTTCGAGGCCTCGATTAACACGCTCAACAACTGCGCCCAGGAGACCCTCGTCGACGGCATGGCGCGCGAGCGCCAGCAGTACAGCGGCGATGGCGGTCACCAATTGCACGCCGTCCACCTGGCCTTCGGCGAACCGCGGCTCGTCGCCCGCTACCTCGCCACCTGGAGCCAGGGGTTGACCAAGGATGGTTATTTCCTGGACTGCTGGCCCGCTTACGATCGCCTGGCGCGATTGATCGAACGGCAGCTCGACCTGACCAACTGGGGACCCATCCTGGACCACGGAATCGGGTTCAACTTCGATTGCTGGCACCACTACCGCTATACGGGTGACCTTGAGGCCTTGCGAGAGCCCTGGCCGCGCCTGGTTCGGTTCGCCCGGTTTCTGCAAACGCTCGCGGGCGAGGACGGACTGCTCCCGGTCGAGAATATCGGCATCCCCTCCGTCTGGATGGACCATGCCGCTTACCAACGCCAGCGCCACAAGCAGTGCGCCTTCAACCTGTACGCCGCGGCGGCCCTGGAACACGCCCTGGCCCCAATCTGCCGCGCCTTTGGACAGGCCACCCAAGCGGAGGCAGCCGCCGAGTTCGGACGGGCGCTCCGGACGGCTGCCGTCGGCGCGTTCTGGAGCGCGGACCGCGGTCTGTTCGTCAACAACCTGCCCTGGCTCTCCGAGGAGAAAACTCCACGGACCTGCGACCGCTCACTCGCCACAGCGATCCTTTACGACCAATGCCCCGCAGGCCAAACCGCCCCCGCGGTGCGCGCGCTGGCAGAATGCCCGGCGGAGATGGGCCTTTCCTATCCCTGCAACGCCGGATGGCGGTTATGGGCGCTAGCCAAGTGCGGCCGGGCCGACGTCGTCGTCTCGGACTTGCGCCAGCGCTGGGCGACGATGAGTTCGGTCAAAGAGAACAACACCCTGCAGGAGGATTGGCAGGCGAGCCACGACTCCGGCCAACAATGGAGCCACTGCGACGTGGCGCCCGTGTATATCGCCTTCCACGGACTGCTGGGATTGGCTCCCCTCGAGCCGGGTTTCAAACGGTTCGAGGTCCGGCCGCAACTGGCCGACCTCCAAGAACTCGAGCTGGTTGCATTTACGGTGCGCGGCCCGGTGCGGCTGCGCTCGCAAGGAACCCGCGGCCGGCGCGAGCTCACCTTGGAATTGCCGCCAACCGGCCAAGGCGAGTTGGTCCTGCCCCAGGCTGAAGCGGTTGACCTCCCCGCCGCCGCCGGCGCCACCCCGGCCGGCCACCGCCGCTTCCGGCTGCCCGAAGGGGGCACGGTAAAGCTCCATCTGCGCGGTCTCTAACCCGGATTCCTCACATCGTCCGGCTGGCCCGAAGGCGTAGCGCAGGTTTCCAACCTGCTGTATCGCCGACTTCCAGTCGGCAGACCGTCCGACGGACTTGGCACTCAGGGCAGAGGGACGGCCAGCGGATTGGAAATCCGCGATACGGCAGGTTGGAAACCTGCGCTACGCCGGCGGCTGCCTTGCTTTTCGCATTTACCGAGCGCAAGAAGCGCTCCATGCTAGCACTAAAGCAAGCTGATTATGAGGAAAGTCTGGACCTATGCTCCGCATTCGGGAGGCGTGAAGATAAAACCTGCCGAGCAGGGCCGAATTCGGCAGCGCATACTGGCCCATGCGAACAAGCATTACGCCGGCAAATTCACTCGGCTCGACATCCGGTTTCACGGCGCGCTGGTGTATATCGATGCCTACGTTGAACCCAATCCTCCGTCCAAGAAACTGCTGCAGCTTCGGGGCGAGACCAAAGCGCAGCACCTCGAATTCATGAGGAATTTGCCGACGCATCTCTGCCGCTTGCGGCACTTTATGGAGGATAGCTGGAGCGTTGCGTTTTACACTTACAGCCACGAACGCTACGAGCCCTGCGTGCTGCACAACTACAAGTGGACTGGGACAGTCGAGGAGGGCTTCGACGTTGGGGCGACATATCTGGGATGAACCGCCGCGGCGTCGAAGCGGATTCTCTCCGCCGGCTGCGCCGCCGCCGCATCCCGGCAAGGGCTTATTTGGGCTTCCAAAACAGGGCGAGTGGTGACACAAAAAGGATGCGGCGGTAATAAATCGGTAACAATGGCCGGTTAGGTTTGCGCGCATGAAGATAACCTATTCGCTCTCATTTCCCGTGCGCGGGACCAAATTAACATCGCTGCTGGCCATCGTGATTTCGCTGGCGGTTGCGTCACCGGGTTGGGCGGCCTCGGCCTCTGAACTGCTCGAACAGGGGATTTACGCCGAGGAGACCAAGGGCGATTTGGACGCGGCGACCAACGCGTATCGCCAGGCGATCGCCGAGGCGCGGCCCGGGTGGGCGGCGGCGGCGCAGGCGCAATTCCGGCTGGGGGTTTGCTGCTGCAAGAAAAAGGATTTCGCCTCGGGCGCCGCCGCGTTCGACCAGGTCATCAAGAGCTACCCTGAGCAAAAGGAACTCGTGGCCCAGGCCAACGATTACCTCTACCGGGCCTTGCCGCTGCTGCCCGCGCCCTGGGTGGATGGGGAGGATCTGCAGTTCGTGATGAAAGGCCCCCGCGACGAGAAGGGTGGTTTTATCAACTTCGGGGTGAATGCCGGTGAGACCAACGGCCAGAAGTTCTGGCGAATTGAGTTCCTGTGCGGGAATTTCCTCCAGAGCTTGCAGGCCGGCGTGACGGAAGTCGACGCGGCCACCTTCAGGCCGCTCCGAAGCCGCTTTAAAAGCGGGGACCGGGGTTGGGGTACAGACTATCAGCCGGGCCACGCCGAGATGTGGGAAAAGGGCGCGGAGGGGGTCAAGCAACTGGACCTGACAGGAGCGGTCTATGATGACTACTCACTCCTCCACCTGGTCCGTCGGCTGCCACTGGGCACCAACTATAGTGCCAGCGTGACGGTCTCGGACCCGGACCTCGGCACCCGGGAGCGCGTCCCGTACCCGCAGGCGTTTCGAGTGACCGGCGTTGAGAGCGTCACCGTCCCGGCTGGAACCTACGAATGCTACAAAGTGGACTCCAGCCTCGAAGGTCGGGCTCGCAAGGAGACCCACTGGTACTCGACGGACTCACATCGCTACCTGGTCAAGTTGTCCGTGACCAACGCCGCTACTCCCGGCGGGGAAGCGCGGCTCGAGTTGAGCGCCGTCACTCGGCGCCGAGCCGGCGAGCCGGCACTGTTCCGGGACGCCGCCCTGGGCTTTTCCCTGACGGCCCCGGCCGGTTGGCGGATAGTCCGTCATACCGGCGAGGAGATGGCCGCCGCCCTGAGCTCTAAGTATGTGCGGGGCGGCGACCCGTTGCTCAACTCGTTGTGGGGCAACCCCAAGGCTAAAACCGCCCTCTGCATGCTCGACCCGGACGCCGCTTGCATGTGTGTGGCGGATGTGGGGCCGCTGGCCAGCCTCAAGGAGAGCGAGAGGCAATCGCTCCACACCTGGGCCAAGGAGGACATAGCTCGGACCACCCAGGGCCCGCAGTGGAAAGGCCAGACGAACGATTGGCAGGAATTGACGATCGCCGGCCAACCGGCCGTCACCGCTGCCGTCCGGGGACTCCCGGTCGGATCGTCCGACTTTTCCCAGACCTTATACGGGGTCTGGACTTTCGATAGCACGAACGCGGTGAAATTCTATTCCATGATGCCCACCGAGGACTTCGGCAACGTGCGTCCCACGATCGAGGCGCTCGCCCGCTCATACACGCCCGCGCGATGAAGGCGCGGCTCCGCAGCTTCTCCTCTGGCTCTGCCCAGGGCCTCAGCTTCGGCCTGGCGCTGGTGCTGTTGGTGCTGGTGCTGGTGTCTTCGGTGTGCCTGCTCTGGTTCGTGAACCAGGCCGCCCTGAATGAGCGGCTGGCGGCGCGCCAAAAACGGATCGAATCCTACCGCGGCCACCTTGCGCTGGCCCAGCAGCGGCTCGACGCTTACTGGCGGCAAACCGCCGCGGACCTGGACGCGCAAGCTCAGACCCTGGCTCCCGGCTCGCTCTTTGCCCGGCAAGTCCGCGCCGGCCTCGCCGACGCGGTTATATGTTTTGATGCCGCCGGCCACGTGGCTTACCCCGGCCCCAACCTGCCCATCGCCGAGTTGGCGCGCCGCCCGGCGGGCACGGGGCCGGCGCCGCTCCCGGCGGTCGCGGCTGCGGCGTTCCACCTGCTCTCATCGGCGCCGGTGCCCGCCGCCGCGGCCGACACGCCCGCACCGGACTTCGACTCGATGGGGCCGGCAGAGGCCGCGGAGGCTTTCGCGCGCCTGGCCGAGCACGAGGAGAACCTCCAGGCGCGCGCGCGCGCGCTCCAGGCCCAGGCCCGCGGCCTGGTGCAAGCGGGAAAGACCGAGGCCGCGCTCGCGGTGCTCACGGGGCCGCTCGCCGAGGAGCGGTTCGCGCAAGTGACCGACGCCCAGGGAAGGCTCCTGGCGCCCAACGCCCAGTTGTTGGCGTTGGAGTTGACCTCCGCCGCCGGCGCCCTGCGCGCGTTGACTTGGGAGCGTCTGCGAAAGGCAACGCTTGATTACGACAACTCGGCCATGTCCGCGCCACAGCGGCACTTTCTCTTGCGCCAACTCCAGCGACTGCACCCCGACGCGGAAACCCGCACGTTGCTGGCCGCCGAAGACCTGGCCGCCCAATACGTTGAGACCGGGCCCCTCCAGTTCGGCGAACCGGGGTTGCGGGCGACTTCGATGGCCGGCGTCTGGCAGTTCGCCTCCGGTCATGGCCGCGTGCTCGTCTTGCACCGGACCGAAGGATTGCTCGCGCGCGTTCGCACCGGGCCGGTGGCCCAACTCCTCTCGCCGGACTTGAACCTGATCCTGCTCCCGCCGGGCGAGGAAGCCGAGGGGTTCTTTCCCTCGCTGCCCGCGAGTCCCCTGCTGCCGGGTTGGCGGCTGACGCTGGCGTTGAAGGACCAGCGGTTGTTCGATACGGAGGCCGAACACCGCGTCGCGGCTTATGTGTGGACGGGCGCGCTGGTGGTCGGCGCCGTCGTGGTGCTGGCCTCGCTGGCGCTGGGTTTGGTCCGGCGACAGACGGCCCTGACCCAACTGCGCAACGACCTGGTCGCCAACATCACGCACGAACTGAAGACCCCGCTCGCCTCGATGCGCCTGCTGGTGGACACGTTGCTGAACGGCGAGACGCTCCACGCGCCGACCGTGCGCGAATACCTGCAAATGATCGCCCAGGAAAACCTCCGCCTCAGCCGCCTCATCGACAACTTTCTGGCCTTCTCCCGAATGGAACGGAACAAGTACGCCTTCGATTTCAAGGAACTGCCGGCGGCAGCCATTGTGGAAGCCGCCGCCGGCGCCGTGCGCGAACGGTTCCAGGGGCCCGGGTGCCGGTTCGAGGTGGCGCCAGCCCCGGAGTTGCCGCCCGTACTCGCGGATGCCGACGCACTGGTGACGGCGCTCGTGAACTTGCTGGACAACGCCTGCAAATACTCGGGCGACGACAAACGGATCACCCTGGCCGCGGATGCCGGCAACGGCAGCGTGCGCTTCGCGGTCACCGACAACGGCATTGGCTTGGCGCCGCGCGACACCCGGCGCATTTCCAAGCGGTTCTTCCGGGTCGCCCAAGGCCCGGCGCGGGCGAGCGGCGGCTGCGGTCTGGGCTTGAGCATCGTTGAATTCATTGTGAAGGCCCATCTTGGCTCGGTGCGCGTCGAAAGCCAGCTCGGCCGCGGCAGCACTTTTATCATCGCCATCCCGGCGGCCAACGCTCGGCCGAATCCCGCGTTGGACGTTCACTCAGGATGAATTCATGACCCCCAGGAAGATTCTGATTGTCGAAGACGATCCCGTGTTGTTGCGAGGGTTGCGCGACAACTTCGAGGCCCAGGGCTACCAGGTCCGCACCGCCAAAGACGGAGAGCAAGGTCTGGACGCCCTGCTGCGCGAGCCGCCGGACCTGGTGCTGCTGGACCTGATGCTGCCGAAACTCGACGGCTATGAGATCTGCCGGCGAGCGCGCCAGCAAGGGCTAACCCTGCCCATCATCATGCTCACCGCCCGCGGCCAGGAAGAGGACATCCTGCGCGGGCTGGAGCTGGGAGCGGACGACTATGTCACCAAGCCCTTCAGCATCCGGGAATTGCTGGCGCGGGTGAGGGCCTTTCTCCGCCGCCGCGAAGCGGAACCGGCTGGCTATGAATTTGGCGACTGCCGGCTCGACCTGGCGGCCCACAAACTCTTTCGCAAGGACCGCGAGCTCGAACTGACCGCCAAGGAATTCCGGCTGTTGAAGTTTTTTTTAGAGCGCCGCGGCCGCGCGCTGACTCGCGATATGATCCTGGACGGGGTTTGGGGCCATGAGGTCTTCGTGACCGACCGGAGCGTGGACCGCTGCGTGACGACGCTGCGCGGCAAGATAGAGCCGGACCCGCGAAACCCGCGGTTCATCCGCACGATCCGCGACATTGGCTATCGTTTCGAGACGCTCGAGTAAGCCCAACGCCAATCCGCAGTGGTTTTCACTCGGGGTCCTATTTCGGTTGTTCAGCGGGCAGCGGGATGAGCGCGGGGATGCGGTCTTTGAAAGCGGGGATGGCCGGGCCATCGCCTTCCGGGCTGTCCAGGTAGTAGAAGCCGACGGTGGTGTAGTGGTTGGGAAACGGTTTGCGATCTTCATCCCAACCGTTCCGCCCATGCTCGAGGGTGAAACGCAGACTCTGTTCGAACGGCACCGGATCCTGGATATGCCAGCGGTAGCAGGTGTTCAGGATGCCGCGCTTCTCGCCGCCTTTGCTCGCGTTGTCGTAGTAGGGCACGCCAAAGTAGGGGTTCCAGAACGCCCGGCCAAAATCCCAGGCGCCGCAGAAGTAATCCTCGCTGCCAGTGCCGCTAATGTTCGGTTTCTCCGAACCGTCCACGTACCAGTAATCATTGCCTTCGCCCCACCAACCATCGCTGTTGGCCATGACGGAGATGAAGGTGCCCACGAAATGGCCGGCGCCCTTGGTCTCGCAAATCGTCAGCGGCTTGCCCACGGGGGCGGGAAACCAGGTGCGATACTGGGTATGAAAATAGCGCGCATCCGCTTGCGGATTCTGTTCCAACCGATAGTCGATATTGAAATAAAAACTATTCACCCTGCGGTCGCCCTCGTTGGCCACCGTGAGCACGGCATGCTTTTTGAAGGGCATCGGCCAGTAACAGTTCAGGGCGTTGCGAGCGCCGATCACCACGGGCGCGCTCTGGAACTCGACATACTTCCCGTGTCCCTGGGCAAAAAAGTCGCCGACGGGGCACTCGACCGCCGGACGGACGGCGTCGTCCCAAGTCATGCGCAGCACCAATTCCCGCAGGTGTTCCGGCGAAGGCGAAGCGATGGTGAACCAGATGTGCGTGACCCGGCCGCTGCCGTTGACATCCATCAGCGTGAGGGTCTGCCCGGGCTCGATGCGCCGAGCGTCGCCGTTTCGCCCTTTGGGGTCGGTGCTCGAAGCTCTCCCGGCCGAGAAGTCCTTCTTGGACGCAAGATTGGCCGGGACCTGGGCTACGGCCATGCATGGCAGCAGCGTGATCACGGCCGTGCTTAGAATCAGCGTTGTCAGGCGGTTTATTCTGGTAGTCATATCGGGCACCTTAAGGAGTTTTGACGGGGTGTCAAGCATCGCAGCTACTGGTCCACGTCGGTTTTGCCCAGGAACAAGATGACGCGGTATTTGAGCGTCAGCGGTTTGCCGGGCTTTAGCCACACCGGCTCGAGCCCGGGATAGGACACGTTCAACATCGCATAGCTGTGACGCATCAGCCAGCCGTTGCTTGGGTAGCCCGGATTCGCAGGATTGTCTTCGATGCGGATGCCGGCGTCCTGGCCCTTGAAAACGCCGGCGACCTCAGCCCAGGGATGGCGTGACATGATGCCGTCTTTTTGGGAAATGCCCGTATCGGTGCGAATGATGGTCTTGGCGACCCCGCCCTCGCGCGGCGCAGTGCGGAAAGCGAAGCCGCCGTAGCCCTTCTTCTCGTCGGGGGTGCCGGCGATCATCGCGGGCCGGTCGACGGCCTCGAAACGGAGCGTGAAATCCAGCACGCGCCGTTCCTTCGTCGCGGGATGAGTCAGGATCTCGACCTCTTCCTTCACGAACCTCCGGTCCCCGTCATACCAGCCGTTCTCGACGGCCAGGCGCGCTCCGGTGGCGCCGGTTTCACGCGCCTCCCAGCGCACGAACTCCTGCCGGAACCCCTTGACCGTCCACACGTCATTGGTCTTGCCGCCGACCTCGACCACCTCCCACGCCCAGAAAATGCCGCGGTGATGCGGATGATCGCGATTGAAATCGTCGGTCATCACGATGCCGTCCGGGCCATACACCGGGTGCAAGTACGACGAGCGCCGCATGGCCTCAGGAAAACCGCGCGCCAGTATCATGCCGTAATTATAGACAAAGACCGGCTTGCCGTTTTCAGACAACTCGAGCCCCGTCGAGGCGTTGACTTCCCGGAAGGCAAACGGCGAGTCCGCCCCCGCCAGCGGCAGCAGCGATGCGGCCAGCCAGGCGGCCGCCAGTGAAACGAACGACCTGCGGCTTTGGTTCATCATTCTCATGTGCGTGGTGGTGTTGACGGAGAGTTGGCCCCGGCAACTATCAGCGCCCAATTGTGCCGCAGACCGTGTTTGCCGTGCAAGGCCGCAATTGGACCTCAAAACCAGGAGTGATCCGGCCGCGGATTTGGCCAGGCTCGAACGGGAGCGCCCCCGGTGGGGGCAGGCTCACAATCCCAAAAGCGTGAACGGTGCGGAAATCTGTTCAGGAACCCGGTTTTTGGGCACTCATCGCGGCTTGCTGCAGCCATAGACTATATTCGCGAACGCAGTTTGGGTGGGAGATGAGGGTCCAGAGCGCGGGAATGCGGCGCGCTGCATGGGCGTTGCAAGTCTGGCGGCGCGTCTCTGTGTCGCGTCCGGTTCGCCATAGGCCGACAAAGGCGGGGTGCGCCCCCAGCGAATGGTCAAGTCATTTGCGCCTTGCAACCGGCTTGCCGTTGGCGCTAAATGCCCCCAGGTGATGGGGCCATCTTGGATACTCGATCCCGTTATGGCGCGGAACGCAACGATTCGATGGTTGAACGTCCCGGTGTTGGCGGCTCTGCTGAGAGCGGCGACACCGGGCCACGCCGCCGCACCGGCGACGATCTGGGCGGCGCCCCCAGGGGAAAGGCTGTGCGAGGATTACACGCTCCGCGTCAACGGTCAGCCGGCGCCGGTTTACGCCTGCCGGGTTTCGGCCGTGCCGTTCAACCAGGTGTGGCCCGGGTACCAGCGCCCTATTGACCAAACCGAGCTTGCTGGATTCGCCCATTGGGGCATGTCCGGCCCGGTGTCGGTGGAGATCATCTCGAAGCGGTCATTCACCAACGTCGTGGTTCGGCCGGGTGCGCGCGAGATCCGTCCCGCGGTGAACGGCCGGACGATCACGTTTGCGCTTCCGAAGGCCGGGCAGGTGACCGTCGAATTGGACGGTCCGCATCATGCGCTGCACCTGTTCGCCGATGCGCCGGAGGCCGGCGCGCCCAACCGCGACGGGACCGGGGTACGATACTTTGGGCCGGGCGTTCACCGGCCGGGGAAGATCCAGCTCAAGAGCGGCGAGACCCTCTACGTCGCGGGCGGAGCGGTGGTCTATACGGCGGTCGAGGCGCGCGGGGCTTCCGGCGCGCGGATCCTGGGCCGAGGCATCATCGATACGAGCGAATTCGAGCGCGGCCAGGGCGGCGGGTGCATCCGCCTGACGGATTGCTCCGACGTGAAAGTCGAGGGCGTCATCCTGCGCGACCCGGACGTCTGGTGCCTCAGCGCCTTCGGCTGCCGCAACGTCGAGATTGCCAACGTCAAGCTCGTGGGCCTGTGGCGCTACAACGCCGACGGCATCGACCTCTGCAACTGCCAGGACGTCGTCATCCGCGACTCCTTCGTCCGCTCCTTCGACGACGCCATCGTGCTCAAAGGGCTCAACTGGGGCCCGGGCGGGTTCCACGAAAGGCCGGTGCGGAACGTGCGGGTCCACGACCTGGTCGTCTGGTGCGACTGGGGCCGCGCGCTGGAGATCGGGGCCGAGACCTCGGCGCCGGAGATTGCCGACGTTCGCTTCCAGGACTGCGACATCATCCGGACCACGCACATTGGCCTGGACATCCAATGCGGCGACCGGGCGCTGGTCCACGACATCCGGTATGAACAGATCCGGGTGGAGACTGACGATCTCAGTCCCGCTGCGCGCATGCAGGGCAGCCGCAACGAGCGGTACCTGGAGGACCCCACGGCCCAATACGTGCCGGACCTGCTGGTGATCGTGATCCGCAAGAATGCTTACTCGAAGGACGCCGAGCGCGGGAACGTCCGCGACATCACATACACGGACGTGTCCGTCACCGGCAAGCGTGCTCCCCGCTCCTCCTTCAACGGCCTCGATGCCCAGCACGCCGTTCAGGGCGTCACGCTCGACAACCTGCGGATGAACGGCAAGCTCGCCACGACGGCGACCGAAGCGAACTTGGAGGTTGGCCCATACGTGAGCGGCGTGCGCTTCGGCAAGGCAGCGAAATGACCACGGCGCGGATTTCGCGCGCCGAGGCCTCCCCTATTGTATGAGGGGTGGGTTTTCGGAGGGGAGGAATTCTGCTCTTGTGGCGCCTGCCTTTGACGCACTGCGATGGCCTCCCTCAACCCTTGCCCAGGCGGCGTCGCAAAATGCCCTTTGGCGGAAGGGCGCCTCTTGCAATTTGCAGGAGACGAGCTTGGCAATGCTCCCGTTGCGAGGCGAGTCAAAGCCGTTTCCGCGGTTTCGCCGTGCTCAGACGGCGTCACAGAGATGTGGCACGAGACCCGCTTGCGATGCAGCGAAAGGCGGCAGCCTGCGTCTGGCCTTGTGTGGGTTCCTCTGCTATGTTGGCTGGTATGCTGCCGAAGCCGCAGAACGATTCGATGCGCCTCCTGATTATTGACGACGAGGAGAACATTCGCAGAACCACGGCGGTGGTGCTCGAAGCGATGGGGCACGAGGTTTTGGGGGTGGAGAATCGCGCGGGCGCCCTGAAGCACCTTCAAGACGGGCGTTTCGATATCGCATTCCTCGACCTGAAACTGGACGGCGAGAGCGGGCTGGATTTGCTGCCGGACATGCTGAAGCTCGAGCCGGGCTTGGAAGTGGTGGTGTTGACGGCTTATGTTTCGATCGAGACCGCGGTGGAAGCCATGCGCCGCGGCGCCGCCGATTATATCCCGAAACCATTCACCCCCGAGCAAATCCGGCGGGCGGTGGCAAAAATCCTCGAGGCGCGCAAACTCCGGCAACGCGTCGCCGAGCTTGAATCGCGCCTGTTTTCAGATTCCCCTGCCACGGAGCTGGCCTCTTCGGAGCCCGCGATGCAGCGAGTCTTCGAGCTGGTTTCCAAAGCCGCCGCCACCCCCGCCACGATGCTTCTCCTGGGCGAGAGCGGGACCGGCAAGACCGTGATGGCCCGCGCCATCCACGCGAGCAGCCCGCAGCGGGACAATGCCTTCGTGACGGTGAATTGTCCCAGCTTGTCCCGCGAGCTGCTCGAAAGCGAACTCTTCGGACACGTCAAAGGGGCGTTCACGGGTGCGACCGGTGACACCCTCGGGAAAGTCGCCTTGGCGGATGGGGGCACGCTGTTTCTGGATGAAATCGGCGAGTTGCCGCCAGAAATCCAGCCTAAGCTGCTCCGCCTCCTGCAGGAGAAAGAATATGAACGCGTCGGCGAGGCCAGGACGCGGCGAGCCAACGCGCGCGTTATTTCGGCCACCAACCGGAATCTTGAGAAAGCCGTGCAGGAAGGACGCTTCCGGGAAGATTTGTATTATCGGCTCAACGTCCTCTCGATCCAGATGCCGCCGTTGCGAGAGCGGCTGGCCGATTTGAACGGGATTGCCGCGAACTACCTCCAGTTTTTTGCGCGGCAGTGCGGGAAACGCATCACGGGGTTCTCGCCGGAAGCGGAGAAGGCCCTCAGACAGTATGCCTGGCCGGGGAATCTCCGCGAGTTGCGCAACGTGATCGAGCGAGCGGTGATTCTGTCGGGCAGCGACGAGATCGATGTGGCGGACCTTCCCGAGAAGTTTTCCCGAGCGCCCGCGTCGGTCCCGGCGCAGGGAGTGGAGGTCGGCGCCAAGGTTTCCCTCGAAGAATTAGAAAACGAGCACATCGCCCGCATCCTGCGACAAAGCGCCACCGTGGAAGAGGCGGCCAAAGTCCTGGGCATTGACCCCGCCACCATTTATCGCCGGCGCAAGAAGTTTTCTCAATGACGCGACGCCAGGGTTATGCTGCGCCGGCTCTTGTTGCTCAACCTCCTGCCGTTCGTGGCCATGCTGCTGGCCACGGGGGTGTACGCGATCACCCTCTTTTCACGCTTGGCGACCAGCGTTGATGCCGCCGTAGGCGGGAACTACCGCAGCGTGGTCGCGGCGCAGCAGATGCACCTGGCGCTCGCGGGAATGGACCGGGAGGCCTGGGCGGCCGCCGCTTCGCCAAGTGGCGTCGCCAAGAGCTTCGGTGAATACCAAAAGCGGTTTGAGGCCAACCTCGCCCTGCAACTCAAGAGCAACTCGCTCCCCGGAGAGAGAGACCTCAACGGGCGATTGGTCGCGATATACGCGGCCTATTGCCATGGGCTTGCCGAGCTAAGCGCCGTCACCAACCCAAAGATGAAATACCGGGTGTACGATTTGGAAATCGTGCCGCCCGGGCTCGAGATGAGGGCGCTCTTGGACAAGATTCTCAACCTCAACCAACGCGCCATCCTGGCGGCCAGCGAGCGGGTCCGGCAAATAACTCACAATGTGACGCGTCTGATGGTGATCGGTATGATCGTCGCGCTCGCCTTCTCGGCGTACGCCTGTTATCAGCTCACGACGTCGGTGCTTCGGCCCATCAAACTGGTAACCAAAGCGACCCGGGAGTTGGGCGACGGCAACCTGATGCAGCCGGTGCCGGTTCTCTCTCGGGACGAACTGGGGCAACTCGCCTTGGCGTTCAACAAAATGGCTTCGCAACTTCAGGAGTATCGCCAGAGCACGACGGAAGAGGTGGTCCGCTTGCACCGCACCATGGAGACCACCCTGGGCTCGTTTCCAGATCCGATCTTCGTGTTGGATCGCGAGGGTCGCATCGAGCTGGAGAATCCTGCCGCCCAGGACTTGGAGTCCGCCCTCCATTTGCGCGGCCAATTGCCGGCCCGTTTGCAGGCCATTGCTCAGAAGACACTCGCCGACGGCGAGCATTTTCTACCCAACAGCTTCAAGGAGGCCGTGTCGTACCGAGTCAACGGCACGGAGAAATTCTATCTGCCACGGATTTTGACGATGCAAAATCGGGCGGATGCGCTCGTGGGTGTAGCCGTCGTCTTATACGACGTCACTCGCTTTCGGCTATTGGACGCGGCCAAGACGGACCTCGTCGCCACCGCCAGCCACGAACTGAAGACCCCATTGACGAGCGTTCGGATGGTGCTCCATATCTTGTTGGAGCAAACCGCCGGGCCGCTTTCTGCGAAACAAGCGGAGTTGGTCCAAGCGGCCCGCAACGACACGGAACGGTTGTTGCGCATTCTGAACGATTTGTTGGACCTCGCGCGATTGGAGGAAGGAAACCCCGAGCTGCGGCGAGAGAGCGTTCCCTCGACCGAGCTTTTCCGAACGGCAATCGACGAAACCGCCGATAGCGCCGCCGCCAAGGGTCTCAAACTCATTTTTGACGCGGACGAGAATCTCCCCACGGTCTGGGTGGACCGCGCTCGCATTGATTATGTGTTCACCAATCTGATCAGCAACGCCATCAAACACTCGCCCCCCAACGCCGAGATTCTCCTTCGCGCCACCCGCACGGATGCTGATTGGGTTGAATTCAGCGTCAGCGACGCCGGGCCGGGCATCCCCAAAGAGCATCTGCCGCGCATCTTCGATCGCTTTTTCCGGGTCCCGGGCCAAACCAAGAGCGGTGCGGGCCTCGGGCTTTCGATCGCCAGAGAGATCACGGTGGCGCACGGGGGACGGATTGGAGTTAAGAGTTCCCCGGGCGCGGGATCGACTTTTTACCTTTCCTTGCACCCCGCTGATGCGGAATGTGAGGTTTCCGCCCGTCCAGGCTAGCGTCCCCGCCATACCTGACGACGGCGAACGGCGCGCGGCCCGAGTCGAGGCTCAGAATTAGATCCTGGACCGTTCCCAGCCCGTCGCCCGCCTGGCTTACCACTTTCGTCCCGATGATGCGCAAAGTCAGGGCCATTCCCCCCTGACGGGGTTAGACGTCACTGAGGCTGGTTGGGCAAGCGGAAGACGGCCAAGCGAATCCGCTGCACATCCAGTACGATGTTCCCGGGGCTGCCCAGCGCACCGATGGGGGCGTCCAGGTTCAGGTCCTTGTTCATCGTTCGCCAGTGCCAGAGTTCGCCATGGCCGTCGGCGAACGAGAAGACGCAAGATTGGGTATGCCGGCCCCCCGAGGGAGAATTTTGCAAGGCGCTGGGTTCGTTCGCGTAATTGATCGCCATATACCCGTCGTCGATGGTGTTGATGCTCTCGTCGGCGAAGACCATAGCCTCCGCCGGCGAAGGATGCTGGATCTCGGTCTGCAACTGGTATTGCGGGAACACGGTCCCCAACACCCAGTCGGTGTTGTCGACGCCGTACTTGGCAGCCTGTATAGCGGTGGCGCCCCCCATGCGGCCAACCATCGAATAATTGCGCACAATCGGGACGTTCGGAATCAAGTCTGCCGGCCCCTTGGTCGCCGCGGGACATTTGTAAACCCCAATAGCCGGGTTATAGGGCCACAATAAACCGTGCGTGAGAACTATGATGTTGGTGGCCCCCGGGTAAGTATTGACACCTTGGACTCCATCAATCCAGGAGAAAGTGACGCCAAGATAATTGGGCGCCAGTTTCGAGTTGAAATCGTTCGAGTACATGGACCACGATATCAGGAGTTGCCTGAGGTTGCTCACGCACTGGGCGGACTGGGCCTTGGTCTTGGCGCGGGCCAACGCCGGCAGCAACATCGCGGCCAGGATGGCGATGATGGCGATGACCACCAACAATTCGATTAGGGTAAAGGCACCGCGCGCAGAAGACCGGGTCGGTTTGACTTTCATAGCTTTAGGTTATAGGCATTGTGCAAACTAAGTCAACAGCTTTTCGGCTAGCGCCGAGCTTTTTCTCTCAGGGCGATGGACGGCTCCATCCTGGTGGTAACATAGGCACACGTTGTGTATTCCGGGCAATCTCAATGTTAATCGTTTCCCGGCTTTTTGTAAAGTGTGCGTTTGGACGCACATACCCCATCGGGACGGCATCAAGGATGCAAGAGCTCCGATTCCGTGCCTTTGCCGGGACCTTTGTCGGAATCCCGATGCGGAATCGGGACGACAAAGGTTTCCGACAAAGGTTTCCGACAAAGGTTTCCGACAAAGGTTTCCGTTCGCCGGCCTTTTTGGACCGGCTCCTTATTCTCTCACGCCTCAGGACTGCGCAGCACGCGGAAGGGGTGCGCCCAAGGGTCGATGCGGCATATCGAGCGGTAACTGCATTGGTCGCAGGCGGTCGCGGCGCCTTTGCGGTACGGAGCAGCCTCGGCGCGCCCGGCGTAGATCTGGCCGCCCATCTGGCGGAGTTGCTCCTCAACCAGTTCGAGCAGCGCCTCGAATTGGGCCGTGTCCATGGCCTCGCGCGACCTCTTGTCCACCACCCCTTTGCTGGTCAGGCGGTAGTTGAACTGATCGCCCTCGCGGACGTCCGGGCGGGCATCGAGCCGGGGCAGCATCCGGCTGTCGAAGCGTCCCGCATGGCGGTAGGCCAGCCGGCGGGCCCCTTCGGCATCGGCCAGCGCCTCGCGGCGGTTCTGTTCGCGCGGGTATTTGCCGCGCAGGCTGACATAGAAGACGCCGGCCGGGATGAGGCGCTTGGCTCCGAACCGCGCCTCGGGATTAGGCCACTGGCACAACACGTTCAAGTAGGTCAGGAGTTGCAACTGCAGCCCGTGGGCCATGAGCACCGCATCGAGTTGCTTCTGGCCCGATTTGTAGTCCACCACCACGCAGAGTGCCGAATCGGTTCCGGGCTCGCGGTAGAAATCGACCCGGTCGATGCGGCCGTGGAGCTCGAGCCCGTGGCCCTCCCCGAGGTCGATCATCCAGGCTGGCGAGTCCTCCTCCTCACCGAAGGGCAGTTCCACCTTGGCGGGATCGAACTGGTATTGGTGCTGCATCCACCCCACCTGGGTCTCGACAAAGTCCTGGAGCGACTCCGTGAGAATGCGGGCCATGAACCGGCTCTGCTCGCTGGCCTGCAACAGCCCCTCCCGGTAGCTGGCCATGAGGCCCTTCGCAATGCCGCCCACGCGCGCCCGCGCCTCCGCCGGCGTGATGTCGCGCCAGCGCTTGTTCTCCCGGCACAATCCCTCATGGAAGAGCGCCAGCACATCGTGTTGAAAGGTGCCTTGCTCTTTCACATCCAGCTCGAACAGCTTCCGCTCCTCAGCCCGCAGGCCGGAATAGACGAAGAATTTGAACGGGCAGGCGGCAAATTGCTCCATCCGGCTGACCGACGTGCGCAAAACCGCCCCGTGGAGCCGCGCCGCCAGCGCCGGCGAAAGCCGCTCCTCGAGCCGCGGACCCTGGAAATACCGCAGCCGCTCGATCACCGACGCCAGCGCCGGCAAGCCAGCCAGTGCCGTGATCTCGTGGCCCGGCGCGCCCCGGACCGGCTCCGCCAGGGAAGGTGCGGGCAGGACGCCCGTGCCACTCCGCGCCCTGGCCGTGAGCAGCGGCACGACCAACTCGCTGGCGTGCTCGCTGTGGCGCCAGTCGGTCCGCCGGGCTGCGAGCTCGAGCGGCAACGAGGGAAAGAGCTGGCGCACCTGTGCGAGGAACGGCGACGGGTTGAGCGGCGCCCCGTTGGCATTGTGCGAAGCGCCCGTGAGCACGAGCCGTTGCCGGGCCCGGGTGCAGGCAATGTAGGCGTAGTAACGTTCCCGGCCAAGCTGTTGGCGAACCGAGGCGCCGAGGACCACGTTGCGCTTTTCCAGCTCGAGCCGATCCACCTCGGTCAACAGCACCGCGGCCTCCGGCGGGGCCGGGAAGAGGGTTTCGTTGAGCCCCAGCACCAGGGCGAGCTGGATGTCCGGGTTCCGCGACCGATCTACCGCCCCGACGAAGACCTGGTCGAGGGCGGGGGGAATCACCCCGACAGTCAGGTTGGCCAGGCCGGCGTCCAGGATCGGCAGCCATTCGCGCAGCGAAAGCGGCTCGGTTGGAAAGGCCAGTTCCACGTTGTCCAGCCAGGAGTTCATCTGCTCCCAGACCGTGGCATGAACAGAGCTGGGGATGCGGAACCGGGCGCTCGAGATCTCGCCCGAAGCCCATGCTTGGAGTTGCTCCGCAACTTTCAGCGTCGCCCAGAACTCCCGCAGGCCCTCAGCCAGGTGCCGGCCCGTGGGCCGGTTCTGGCGCGCCGCAAACCCGAGGGCCAGCCGTTGG
>Ga0209415_10007837_pt1 | contig 18576 bp, 11 predicted proteins | sample PeaSoiSIISIP2007_FD_187696 | JGI IMG/M metagenome (GOLD analysis project Ga0209415, IMG submission 187696) | Peat soil microbial communities from Weissenstadt, Germany - SII-SIP-2007 (SPAdes) (version 2) | ecosystem: Environmental > Terrestrial > Soil > Wetlands > Peat | place: Germany...
TCACGTCGGCCAGGGTGCCCACCCATCCGGCAATCCCGTCGTCGGCGTCGGGGATGGACTTCGACGTCACCAGGACGATGCGTGGGCGATCATGCCGACGTTGGATTTCGAAGCGGCGACAGATTTCCGACCGGTACATCGTGACACCGGCCAATTCGGAGATGAGGCCGGTCCACTCGTCCGAGGAGACGATGCTGGCCCATGACCGTCCGGCCGCCTCCTCGGCGGGGATGCCGGTTATCTCGGTCCAGCGCGGGTTGGTGTAGATGTACCTGTTTTGCGAGTCGGTCTGGAAGATGCCGATCGGCGCGGCGTCGGCCAACAAGCGCAACTGGTCGACTGACGTCTGGATGTCGCGGGCCTGCGTGGCCAGCCCCTCGGACTTGAGGAAGAGGTTGGCGAAGACCGAGACCTTGGCCCGGAGCTCGTCCGGCGGCACAGGGGCGAAGATGAAGTCGACCGCGCCGGCGGCGTAGCGGTCGGTGCTAGCGATGTCGTCCTCGCCGTATGACGTGATGAAGATGATCGGCGTCGACTCCGACTGCCGCCGCTGGCGGATGAGTGCGGCCGTCTCGAATCCGTCCATGTCCGGCATACAGACATCGAGAAGGATGACGGCGAAGTCCTGAGCCATGACGCAGCGAAGGGCCGCCACTCCCGAGTCGGCTTCGACGATAAGGCAACCGAGCGAGCGGAGAACGGCCTTCAGGCCCTTGCGTTTGGAGGCGTTGTCGTCGACCAGCAAGACGGGGACCTGGACCGGTGGGTCCGCCCCGTTGGTCGACGGTGCATCGGATTCACGGGGGAGGAAGAGCGGCGCCGCCTCGGTCATGAACCTGGGATCCGTGCCGCGTCGAGCCACCATTTCAAGACGGCGACGAGAGCCTCCGTGTCGACCGGCTTGGGGATGTAGTCGGTCGCTCCCGCGTCGATGCAGCGTTGACGCTCGCCCGGCATGACCTTGCCGGTCACGGCGATGATGGGAAGGGTCTTGGCGTGGTCGAGTGACCGGATGGCGCGCATGGTTTCGTAGCCGTCCATGAGCGGCATCATGATGTCCATGAGGACGATGTCGATGTCCGAACTGTGTTCGACGAGGGCGACGGCGTCGGATCCGTTCTCGGCGACGAGAACCTCGGCGTTGCGTCGTTCCAGGAACGCCGTCAGGGCGAAGCTGTTTCGGTAGTCGTCGTCCACCACCAGGACCTTCGTTCCCGTGAAATCGCCCAGATCAGCGGCGCCCGACGCCGGCGCGTGACGGGCGGGAATCACACCGGCTCCGGCCACCGGGTCGTCCACCGCGCTCGATGATCCGTTGGCCGTTCCGTTGGCCGAGGCGGCAACCGGGGCGGCGGCCGTGGTGCTGTCGGCAACGGAGACCCGGGTGGCACCTTCGGTGCCGGCGCGAACGAAGGGGGTGGCCGGACGTTGCTGATCGAGAGGCTCGGCGCCGGCGGTGTCGGCAGACGACAGTGACATCGTCGTGAGACCGACGGGCAGGTAGACGGTGAAGGTGCTGCCGTGACCGGGCTCGCTGCTAACGGTGATCTCGCCGCCCAGGAGGCCGACCAGTTCACGGCTGATGGAGAGACCGAGTCCGGTGCCGCCGTAGAGACGGCCGGTGGTGCCGTCGCCCTGGGCGAACGACTCGAAGATGCGCTGTTGCTGGCGTTTCTCGATGCCGATGCCGGTGTCTCTGACCGACAGGGCGACGACGTCGCGGGCCTCGGCCAGCGAGGCCGTCTCCGGGCTCCATCCGCTGTCGACCAGGCCCACCTGGAGGTGGACCTGGCCGTCCTCGGTGAACTTGAAGGCGTTCGAGAGGAGGTTCATGAGGATCTGGCGGAGCCGTTGGGGATCGGTGACGATGTCGTCGGGGAGGTCGGGGGCGAGGTCGATGGCGAAGTCGAGGCCCTTGCCCTTGGCCACATGCTCGAATTCGCGTAGGAGCAATGCCTGGAGCTGGGCGAAGGAGAGCTCGGCCAGCTCGACGATGACGGTGCCCGATTCCACCTTGGCCAGGTCCAGGATGTTGTTGAGCAGCCGGAGCAGATCGTTGCCCGACGCCCGGATGACGCTGGCGTACTCGACCTGGGTGTCGGTCAGGTTGTGGCCGGGGTTCTCTTCCAGTTGCTGGGCCAGGATGAGGAGGCTGTTGAGCGGGGTGCGGAGCTCGTGCGACATGTTGGCGATGAATTCGGATTTGTATTTCGAGGAGATGGCCAGCTGGCCGGCCTTCTCCTCGACGAGCCGCTTGGACTGCTCCACCTCCTGGTTCTTCTGCTCCGCCTCGATGTTCTGATCGGCGAGGAGCTTGGCTTGTCGTCCGAGGTCCTCGTTGGTCTCGCGGAGCTCCTCTTGTTGGGAACGGAGCTCGTCGGCCAGCGACTGGGCCTGGGTGAGGAGGTTTTCGGTGAGGGTGTTGGCCTCGATGGTGTTCAGGACGAGGCCGATGCTCTCGGTCAGCTGGTCGAGGAACGACTGGTGGGTGACGCTGAAGGGGGAGAAGGAGGCGAGCTCCAAGACGGCGCGGACCGATCCCTCGAAGAGGACGGGGAGGACGATGATGTTGAGGGGAGGGGAGTCGCCCAGTCCCGAGTTGATCCGGACGTAGTCGGCGGGGACGTCGGTGAGGAGGATGCGTTTCTTCTCCTTGGCGCACTGGCCCACGAGGCCTTCGCCGAGGGTGAAGGAGGTGGCCAGGTGTCGCCGTTCCTCGTAGCCGTAGCCGGCTTCGAATTGGAGGACACTCTCACCGGTGTCCGAGGGGCCGGTCATGGTGTAGAAGACGCCGTGCTGGGCCGAGACGAGCGGGGCGAGCTCGGAGAGGATCATGTTCGAAACGGCGGCGAGGTCCCGCTGGCCCTGGAGCATGCGGGTGAACCGCTCCAGGTTCGTCTTCAGCCAGTCCTGTTCGATGTTCTGCCGGGTGGTCTCGCCGAGATTGCGGATCATCTCGTTGAGCTTGTCCTTCAAGACGGCGACCTCACCGCTCGCTTCCACCCGGACCTGTCGGGTGAGGTCGCCCTCGGTGACGGCGGTGGCCACTTCGGCGATGGCGCGGACCTGGCTGGTGAGGTTGGCCGCCAACTGGTTGACGTTATCGGTCAGGTCCTTCCAGACCCCGCCGACCTCCTTCGATTGGGCCTGGCCGCCGAGCTTGCCCTCGACCCCCACCTCACGCGCCACCCGGGTGACCTCGCTGGCGAAGGCGTTCAGCTGGTCGACCATGGCGTTCACGGTGTTCTTGAGTTCGAGGAACTCGCCCTTCACGTCGATCGAGATCTTCTTGGACAGGTCGCCGTTGGCCACCGCGGTGGTGACCTCGGCGATGTTGCGGACCTGTCCGGTGAGGTTGCCGGCCATGAGGTTCACGTTGTCGGTCAGGTCCTTCCAGACCCCGCCGACTTCGATGGTGACGGCCGCCGCCTGACCGAGCTTGCCTTCGGTGCCGACCTCGCGGGCGACGCGTGTGAGTTCGGAGACGAAGCCGTTCAGCTGGTCGACCATGGCGTTGATGGTGTTCTTGAGCTCGAGCATCTCGCCGCGGACATCGACGGAGACTTTCTTCGAGAGGTCGCCGTCGGCGACGGCCCCGATGACGCGCTGCATCTCGCTCGTCGGACGGACGAGCGCCTCGATCAGGTTGTTGACCGACTCGACGCTGCCCGACCAGCTCTGGGTCGACCCTCCCAGAACGACCCGCTGGGAGAGCCTGCCCTGTTCACCCACGACGCGGCTGACCCGGGCCAGCTCCACCTCGAGGGCCTGGTTGGCGATGATGACGTCGTTCACGCCGTCGGCCACCTTGCCGGCCACACCCGTCCACTCGAGTGGCATACGGGCGGTGAAGTCACCCCTCTTGACTTGCGCCAGGACGCTCAGGAGGACGCTGCCGTCGAGCGCATCGGGGAGTGCCACTGCTGAATCCGGCATGAATGCCTCCAGAATGTCCGGGGGGTGTCCGTGTGGCGACAAGCGACATCCGGCCCAGATCTAGAGACGTCCGTGACATATTTCGGCCCTGGCCATCAAAAACTGAACAAGTTTCTCTCTCTGCGCCTCTGCGCCTCTGCGCCTCTGCGCCTCTGCGCCTCTGCGCCGATGGCCCCGATCCGGGGGGACGAGCCGGGTCGGTTCAGGTCCAGGCGGGGTCGCTGCCCACGAAGAGGGCCAGGACCTCGCCGATGGTGCGTTCCCGGCTGGTCGAGTCGTGGAGGGGAAGATGGGCCTGGATGTGGTAGCGGTTGCGGCGGCCGTCCTTCTCCTTCACGACGTAGCCGGCCTCGGTGAGGTCGGCCATGATGCCGTAGGCGGTGCGTTCGGTGACACCGAGCGAGACGGCCAGATCCCGCAGGCGCGCCTCGGGGTCGTGGGCCACGTAGAGCAACGCCCGAGCATGATTGGTCAAGAACCCCCACTCCCCCATGCCTGACAATGGTAGTGCTTTACTAGAAGTAGATTGCGGTAATAGGGAAGGTGAGGATCGGTCCCCCGAGCTGGGCTTCCCGAGGCCCCCAGCAGGCCATCTATGCTGTGGCGCCGCACGTCCCGCCGATCCGCACGATGCCGCCGATCAGCCCACCCGAGGAGCGAAATTCATGGCCGAGTTCACCCTGGTCGCCGAAACCGGTCGGCCCATCGGGTCGCGGCCGGCGCGCCGGCTGCGGGGGGAGGGTCGGATCCCCGCCGTCGTCTACGGCGAGGGGGTCGAGCCCGTATCGGTGTCCGTGGCCGCCCGGGACCTGCGTGCCGCGCTGAACACCGATGCCGGCGTGAACGCCGTTCTGTCCCTGCAGGTGGGCGGGACGACGTTGATGACAATGGCCCGGGAGCTGCAGCGGCACCCGGTGAAGAACACGGTGATCCACGTCGATTTCCAGGTGGTGGACCCCGACCGGGAGATCAGCTCCGAAGTGCCGATCACGCTGGTGGGCGAAGCGATCGAGCTGCACCGGGCCGACGGGATCCTCGACCAGCAGCTGTTCGCGCTGCCCATCCGGAGTCGTCCCTCGGACATCCCGACGCACCTGGAGGCGGACATCAGCGAGTTGATCATCGGATCGGCGGTGCGGGTGTCGGACATCGTGTTGCCCCCCGGGGTGATCACCGATCTCGACCCCGAGGCCGTGGTGGCGGCCGGCCAGGCGCCGCGGGTGCAGGAGGCGGTCGAAGGAGCCGAGGGCGAAGAGGAGGTCGTCGGGGCCGAGGGCGCCGCTCCCGCCGGGGGCGAGCCGGCGGCCGAGTCCGGCGGCGAGGAAGGCTGAGGCTGCGCCGGGTCTTCGGCGCGCCCCGGACGGGGACGAGCGCCGAGCTTTTGGTGGTGGGGCTCGGGAACCCGGGTGCCGAATTCGACAGGACGCGGCACAACCTGGGGGCCGAGACCGCCGTCTTGGTGGCGGACCGTCACGGCGAACGGCTGCGGGCCGAGAAGGGGACGCGGTCCGACGTCGCGCTGCTGCGGCTTCCCGCCGGGCCGGTGGCGGTGGCGGTGCCGCAGACCTACATGAACGAATCGGGGCTGGCCGTGGCCGCCCTGATGCGGCGGTACGGGGTGTCCGATCTGGGTCGGCTGGTGGTCGTGCACGACGAGCTCGACCTGCCCGGCGGGCGGGTGAAGGTGAAGGTGGGGGGCGGGACGGCCGGGAACAACGGGCTCAAGTCGATCCACGCCCATGTGCACGGCGACGGGTACGTGCGGGTGCGGATCGGTATCGGCAAACCACCGGGCCGGCAACCGGGAGCCGACTACGTGTTGCACCGGCCGGGGCGGGCCGAGCGCGAGGCGCTCGACGTGGCCGTGGCCGTGGCCGCCGACGCCGTGGAGATGATCGCCACCGACGGGGCCGACGCGGCGATGTTGCGGTTCAACACCGAGATCAGCACACAACCGGCCGACCGGGCCGACAGTTAGGGACGCCGGCCGCACGCGAGAACGACGCCCGGCGCCGGTAGCCTCGGCGGACGTGAGCCTCCGCTCCCTCCCCCCCCTGCTTCGTCACGAGCCGGCCATGGTCGACGCCCTGTCGGTGGGGTCGACGGCGCTGGCCGTCCCCGAGGCGGCGACAGCATTCGTGATCGCCGGGATGGCCCGGCTGAGCGAGCGGCGGCCGATGCTCGTGGTGACGGCCACCGTGAGAGACGCCGAGCGGCTGACGCACGACCTGACGACCTTCCTGGGTGCCGGCGTGGTGGCGCTCTTCCCGGCCTGGGACACCCTGCCGTTCGAACGGGTGAGCCCCGAGGTCACCACCATGGGCGAGCGGCTGCGGTTGCTGTGGCACCTGGGCGTGAGCGGGGCCGCCGACGGGGCCGACAACGGGGCCGATCCGGCCGAGGCGCCGGCGGTGGTCGTCGCACCCGTCCGGGCCCTGCTGCAGCGGCTCGGGCCGGTCGACGTGGCCGCCTCGCCGGTGATCGTCGCCCGGGGGGCCCGGGTCGATCTCGAGGAGCTGGTGGGCCGGCTCGTGGGCCGGGGCTACCGGCGGGAGTACCAGGTCGAGCACCGGGGCGAGGTGTCGGTCCGGGGCGGGATCGTCGACGTCTTCCCGTCGACCTCCGAGCTGCCCGTGCGGATCGACCTGTGGGGTGACGAGGTCGACCGTCTGACCGAGTTCGACCCCGGCGACCAGCGGTCGGTGTCGAGCCTCGATCGGGTCGAGCTCTTCGGGTGCCGTGAGGTGCTGCCGACAGACGCCGTGCGGGAACGGGCGCGGGAACTGGTCGGGAGCGAGCCGTGGGGGCGGGGGCAGTGGGAGCGGTTGGCCGAGGGGCAGCTGTTCGACGGGATGGAGTCGTGGTTGCCGTGGCTGTGCGACGACGAGCAGGTGCTGCCCGACCTGCTCGGGGCCGGGGCGCGGGTGGTGCTGGTCGATCCGCGGCGGATGCGCGACCGGGCCGTCGAGCTGAACGACGAGGAGGCGGCGCTGGCGGGTGCCCTCGCCGTCACGTGGGGAGTCGTGGAAGGTGCCCACGACGGTGTGGAGGAGATCTTCCCCCGGCTGCACGTGGCCTACGAGCGGCTGCTCGAGCGGTGCCCGGCCCCGGTGTTGCACATGGTGCCGGCGGCGACGTCCTCGGCCACGCCGGTGGTGACGGCCCAGGGGTGGGAGCCGGTCCACGGCGACCGGTCCCGGTTGGCCGGCCGGCTGGGGGCGCTGGCCGAAGAGGGGTACTCGGTCACGGTGTGCGCCGAAGGGGCGGGGTCGGCCGACCGGCTGGCCGCCGTGCTGGCCGAGGAGGGGCTGTCGGTGCCGGTGCTCGACGGGGCCGACAGCGAGGAGCTCGGGCGGCCGGGGATCCGGGTGGTGGTGGCCGCGCTCGACCGGGGCTTCGTAGTGCCCTCGGCCAAGGTGGCGGTGCTGGCCGAGGCCGACCTGACCGGGCGGCGCCGGGCCCATCGTCCGGCCCGGGCCCGGGCCCGGCCCGTGGACGGGTTTTTCGACGACCTGGCCCCGGGCGACTACGTGGTGCACCGGCAGCACGGGGTGGCGCGTTTCAAGGGGATGGTGACGCGGACCGTGAACGGCGCGGCCCGCGACTATCTGCTGCTCGAGTACCGGGGCGACGACAAGCTGTACCTGCCGTCGGACCAGATCGAGGCGCTGACGCCCTACAGCGGGGGGGAAGCGCCGTCGCTCAACCGGCTGGGGGGCTCCGAATGGAGCAAGACGCGGGCGAAGGCCCGCGCCGCGGTGCACGAGGTGGCGGTGGAGCTGGTCGAGCTCTACCGGAAGCGGCTGCAGGTGCGCGGTCACGCCTTCGCTCCCGACACGCCGTGGCAACAGGAGCTGGCCGACGGCTTCGGCTACTCCGAGACGCCCGATCAGGCCCGGGCCATCGAGGATGTCGCCGCCGACATGGAGGCGGAGAGGCCGATGGACCGGCTCGTGTGCGGGGACGTCGGGTTCGGCAAGACCGAGGTGGCGGTGCGGGCCGCCTTCAAGGCGGTGCAGGACGGGAAGCAGGTGGCCGTGCTCGTCCCCACCACCTTGCTCGCCACGCAGCACGCGCAGACCTTCGCCGACCGCTTCGCCGGGTTCCCCGTGCGCGTGGAGATGCTGTCGCGCTTTCTGACGTCGGCCGAGGCGAGGAAGGTGGTGGCCGGGTTGGAGGCGGGGACGGTCGACGTGGTGGTGGGGACGCACCGGTTGCTCGCCGACGACATCCGGTTCAAGGAGCTGGGTCTGCTGGTGGTGGACGAGGAGCAGCGCTTCGGGGTCAGCCACAAGGAGACGATCAAGGCGATGACCGACGGGGTGGATGTGCTGACGTTGACGGCCAGCCCCATTCCCCGGACGCTCGAGATGGCCCTCACCGGCATCCGAGACCTCTCGCTGATCAACACCCCGCCCGCGGCGCGCCAGCCCATCCTCACCTATGTGGGGGAGTACGAGGAAGCGGCCGTGGTGGAGGCCATCCGTCGGGAATTGCTCCGCGAGGGTCAGGTGTTCTTCGTGCACAACTGGGTGCAGGACATCGAAGCGGTGGCGGCGCGGATCCGGTCCCTCGTGCCCGAGGCGCGGGTGGTGATCGCCCACGGGCAGATGGACGAGGGGACCCTCGAGCAGGCGGTGCTCGACTTCTGGGAGAAGCGCTACGACGTGCTCGTGTGCACGACGATCATCGAGTCGGGCATCGACATGCCGACGGTGAACACGCTGGTGGTCGACCGCGCCGATCGACTGGGCCTCGGGCAGTTGCACCAGTTGCGGGGCCGGGTCGGCCGGTCGGGGCACCGGGCCTACGCCTATCTGCTGCACCCGGCGGACAAGGTGCTCTCCGAGGCCGCCTACGAGCGGCTGCGGACCATCGGGGAGCAGACCGAGCTCGGCAGCGGCTTCAAGATCGCCATGCGCGACCTCGAGATCCGGGGGGCGGGCAATCTTCTCGGCCGGGACCAGTCGGGCCACATCGCGGCGGTGGGCTACGACCTCTATGTCCAGATGGTGGCCGAGGCCGTGGCCGACATGAAGGGGGAGCCGGTCCGGCCGGCCGTCGAGGTGAAGATCGACGTCCCCTCCGACGCCCACCTGCCGGCCGAGTACGTCGGTCGGGAGGACCTGCGGCTCGAGGCGTACCGGCGGCTCGCCTCGGTGGTGGCGGAGAGCGAGGTGGACGACGTCCGGGCCGAGTGGCTGGACCGGTTCGGGCCCCTGCCCGTCGCCGCCGAAGGCCTTCTGGCCGTGGCCCGGCTGCGGGTCGAGTGCCTGCGGACCGGGGTGCGGGAGGTGTCGGCCACGGCCCGGCCCGGACAGGCGTCGATGGCCGGCCGGCGGCGGCTGGTGGCCCGGGCGAGTCCGCTCGCGCTCCCGGCCAGCGCCCGGGTGCGGCTGCGGCGGCTGCGGCCCGAGGCGCTGTACAAGGAGGAGGCGCGGCAGTTGACCGTCCCCCTCCGCCCCGACGAGGCCCCGGTGGAGGCCCTGACCGAGTTGCTGCAACTGCTCGTCCCGCAGGAGGCGCCGGGCCCGGCCGCCCCCGTCGGCGCCGACGCGGCCACGGCCCGAAGTGGCCGGGGCCGCGACTCGTCTCGGGCGGGGGCGCGCCGGTAGCATGCCCCTGCCGTGAGACGCCTTCTCCTTGTCGCCGTTCTCGGCGCCGTCGTCGTCGGGGCGACGAGCTGCGACGTGTCGCCGCCGGCGGCCACCGTCGACGGGGTGACGATCTCCCAGTCGATGCTGAATGGCGTGCTGTCGACCGAGATCAACGATCCCCATGCCCAGTGCGCGGCCCAGATCCTGGCCGGGCAGACGAAGTCCCCGGTCGGCATCGGCACCGAGGGCGACGGCACCACCGCCAACGCCGTGTCCCCGGCCTTCGCTGACGCCCAGTTGTTCAGCATGGTGCTGCAGGAGATCGAGACGCAGGCGCTCGCCCGCCGGGGCGTGGCGGTGACGGCGGCCGACGTGGCTGCGGCCAGGATCGACTACCCGGGCCAGCTGCAGCAGCAGCAGTCCCAGACCGGCTCCCCCTCGGGGTGCAGCCTGAACACGGCCACCCCCCTGGCCAAGCAGCTGCCCGCCGGATTCCTCCAGAAGCAGGCCGAGATCCTGGCCGCACAGGAGCAATTCGAGGTGGCGGTGGGTCACGTGAACGTGAGTCCGTCCGCCTTGACGTCGTACTACGACTCGCACCGCTCGCTCGTGACGCAGGAGTGCCTGAACATCATCCTGGCCGACAGCCAGGCCGCGGCCCAGACCCTGCACGACGAGATCGCGGCGGGGACGAGCTTTCCCGCCGCCGCCAAGGCGGCCGGGGCCGACCAGCAGGCGACGCCGCCGAACGGCGAGCTCCAGTGCGGCTACCCGACCGGGCTCAACTCCCAACTGGGGGCGACGCTCGGCGCCACCGTTGACGCCCTTCAGGCAGGACAGCTGTCGGAGCCTCTGACCTGGCAGACGACGAACCCTCAAACAGGGGCACCCACCACGTTCTACCTGGTGGTGCAGATGCGTCAGCACTACCTGGTGCCGTTCGCCACGCTGCGGGACCAGATCCGGCAGGCCATCCTGGCCCAGAACAGCGCCACGGTCGGCGTCCTGCTGCACCAGGCGGTGGCGCGCGCCCAGGTGACGGTGGACCCCCGGTACGGATCCTGGGACCCGGCCCACGGCATCACCGCCCCCACGCCGCCCCCACCGGCTTTCGTGCCCAACGCCAAGGCCAACGTGCCGGCGCCGCTGCTGAATCTGGGGGGACTGACGCTCAATCCCGCATCCGGTTGACGGCTGACGCAGCGTCCTCGGGACCCGCCGCCGGGGGACGTCCCCGGGTGGTCGTGGTGGGGCTCGGCCCGGCCGGTATCGATCTCGTCCCCGAGGCCGCCCTTCAGGCGCTGGCCACGGCGCAACGGAGCTTCGTGCGGACGGTGCGGCACCCCGCCGTGGAGAGCGTGGCGGCGATGGTCCCGGGCGGGCTGGCATCGTTCGACCGGCTCTACGACGGCGCCGGCAGCATCGACGAGGTCTACGCCGGGATCGTGGAGGAGGTCATCGATGCCGCCCGGTCCGTGGCCGCCTCGTGGGCGGGTCCGAGCGCCGCCGGCCGCGCCGGTGACCGGCCGGCCCCCTTCGTCGCCTATGCCGTGCCCGGGTCCCCCTTCGTGGCCGAGCGGACGGTGCTCATGCTCCGCGACGACGGCCGGGTGGCGGTGGAGGTCATTCCCGCCCCCTCCTTCGTCGATCTGGCCTGGGACCGCCTCGGCGTCGACCCGGTGGCGGCCGGGGTCCGGCTGGTGGACGGGTCCTCTTTCGCCGTGGAGGCGGCCGGGGAACGGGGGCCTCTCCTCGTGGCCCAGTGCCACAGCCGACAGGTTCTGTCCGACATCAAGCTGGCCGCCGACGACGCCGGGGGGGACACGGCGCAGCGGTCGGCGGTGCTGCTGCACCACCTGGGACTGGCCGACGAGCAGGTGCTCGCCGTGGCCTGGGCCGATCTCGATCGGACGCTCGAGCCCGACCATCTGACGGCGCTGTGGATCCCCCGGCTGGCGGCGCCCGTGGGGCGGGAGCTGGCCCGGTTGGACGAGCTCGTCCACACGCTGCGGGCGCAGTGCCCGTGGGACGCCGAGCAGACCCACGGGTCCCTGGCCCGGCACCTGCTCGAAGAGACGTACGAGACCCTCGACGCCATCGAGGCCGTGGCCGCGGCGGAACCGGAGGTGGCCCCCGAGGCCGTGGAGCACCTGGTCGAGGAGCTCGGGGACCTGCTCTTCCAGGTGTACTTCCACGCCGTGCTGGGCGCCGAAGAGGGTCGGTTCACCTTGGCCGACGTGGCCCGGGGCGTCCACGACAAGTTGGTGGCCCGACACCCCCACGTCTTCGGCGACACCGTGGCGGCCACCCCCGACGAGGTGGCCGCCAACTGGGAGGTGCTCAAGAAGAAGGAGAAAGGACGCTCCAGCGTGACCGAGGGCATCCCCGCCGCCCTGCCCGCCCTGGCCCTGGCGGCCAAGCTGCAACGCAAGTCGGAGTCGGTCGGGGTGGCGCTGCCCACCCTCTCGGAGCGACGCCGGGAGATCTCCGACGGTCTCGACCGGCTCGGCTCGGCCGGCGGGGAGGACGTGGCCGGCGGGGAGGACGTGGCCGGCGAGCTGCTGTTCGCCCTGGCCGACGTGGTGCGCCGGCTGGGCATCGACCCCGAGACCGTTCTTCGGGCCCGGGCCCAGGCGTTCCGGCGCCAGGTCGAGGCGGGCGAGGCGGGAGGCGCGGTCGGGGTGCAGCCTTCCGCCTGACCGGCGGCACCGTGACCGCCCTGGTCGTGGCTGTCGGTGGCGGCCGTATCCGGCTGGGCGTTCACCGGGCCGGCCGACCGCACCGACGGTCGGCGGCCTGGCTGATTGCGTGGGCGTCGTCGGCGGCGGGCCCGGACAGCGGTCACGGCAACCCTCTACGCTGGCGCTCCGCATCCCGGTGAGGGTCAGCGAGTAACTTCTACAACACCAACCACAGGGGCACCACGGCGCATGAGCAGCATCGAGCAGATCCGGGCACGTGAAGTCCTCGACTCCCGGGGCAACCCCACCGTGGAGGTCGAGGTCCTCCTCGACTCCGGCGCGGGCGGGCGGGCCATCGTCCCCTCGGGGGCGTCGACGGGGACGTACGAGGCCACCGAGTGGCGTGACGGGGGAGAGCGGTACGGGGGCAAGGGGGTGCTCGGGGCCGTCGAGCACGTGAACGGAGAGATCGGCGAGGTCCTGGCCGGCTTCGACGCCACCGACCAACGGGGGGTGGACCTGGCCCTGATCGACCTCGACGGGACACCGACGAAGGGTCGGCTGGGCGCCAACGCCATCCTGGGCGTGTCGCTGGCCGTGGCCCGGTCCGCCGCCGACGAGCTCGGCCTGCCGCTGTACCGGTACGCGGGGGGCGTGAACGCCCACGTGCTGCCGGTGCCGATGATGAACGTGGTGAACGGCGGTGTGCACGCCGACAATTCGATCGACCTGCAGGAGTTCATGGTCGTCCCCGTCGGCGCGGCGTCGTTCTCCGAGGCGCTTCGGTGGGGGGTCGAGACGTACCACACGCTGGCCCGGGTGCTGCGCTCCCGGGGCCTGTCCACGGCCGTGGGGGACGAAGGCGGCTTCGCCCCCGATCTCCCGTCGAACGAGAACGCCGTCGAGGTGCTCGTCGAGGCCATCGAGGCCGCGGGCCGGACGCCGGGCGACGAGATGGCCATCGCCCTCGACCCGGCGACCAGCGAGTTGTGGAAGGACGGGTCCTACCACCTGAACGGCGAGGGCCGGCAGCTCTCGTCGTCCGAGATGGTCGACTACTGGGTCGACCTGTGTGGCCGGTACCCGATCGTCTCCATCGAGGACGGGATGGCCGAAGACGACTGGGACGGCTGGGTGGCGCTGACCGATGCCGTCGGCGACCGGGTGCAGCTGGTGGGTGACGACGTCTTCGTGACCAATCGGGCCCGGCTGGAAAAGGGGATCGCTCTGGGGGTGGCCAACGCCATCTTGGTGAAGGTCAACCAGATCGGGACGATCACGGAAACTCTCGACACCATGGACTGCGCCGGTCGGGCCGGCTACCGCTGCGTGATGTCGCACCGTTCGGGCGAGACCGAGGACACGACCATCGCCGACCTGGCGGTGGCCACCAACTGCGGACTGATCAAGACGGGGGCGCCGGCCCGTTCCGATCGCGTGGCCAAGTACAACCAACTCCTGCGGATCGAGGAGGACCTCGGCGAGTCGGCCACCTATCTCGGCGCCGCCGCGTTGGCCACGGTCAAAGCGGGAGACCGCTCCCGGCCATGACGCTTCTCCCGAGAGCGGGCGCCCACAGGCGTCGGCGTCGGCGCCGGCGGTCGTCGGCCCCCACGCCGACACCGACACGGCCGTTCACGCGGCGATCACTGCGGCCATCGACGCGGCCGTCGTCGAGGTCACTCTCGGTCGTCCGAGCCGTGACGCGCCTTCGACTATTCGGGCGTCATCGTGTCGAACAGAACCCCGTCGAGCGCCGGCGGGCCCGGGCCGTCCTTCTGGCCGCCATGCTGTTCGCCTTTGTCGTCGTCTTCGTCACGCTGCCCTGGTCGGTGCTCGCCTCGCAGCACCAACAGCTGACGTCGGACGCCACTCAGGTGAAGCAGCTCCAAGCCGAGAACCGGGCCCTCGGCGACGAGGCCGGTCAGCTGGCCGATCCCGCCGCCGCAGCCGGCCTGGCCCGGCAGGACTACGGACTGGTGCGTCCCGGCCAGAGGGCCTACGACATCCTGCCGCCGGCGGGATCAGGCTCGTCCGCCGTCTCCGATGCCGGTCACGTCCCGCTCGACCAGGCGCCGGTCGTGCCCGGGTCGCGCCGCAGCGAGGAGCTGCTGGGTGCCGGCAGCGTGATTTCCTCGGCCCCGGCCCGAACGTCGGCGAGCCAGACGTCGGGCGAGCGGTCGCTGTCGGACGGCGGTGCCCCGGCGAGCGCCCCCCGGGGCCCCGGCGGCTTCTGGTCGAGGGTGGGGCACACCCTGGAGTTCTGGAGCTGACCGAACCCGTCGAGGACCCGGTCAGCGCGTCGGACCGGGACGCCGTCACCCGCCTGCTCGGGCGGATCCCCACGGGTGCGTTCGCCGTGGCCGTCCGCGGCCCCGACGGTGGGCCGGCCGTGATCGTGAACGCGCCGCTTCTCGACGACGGCACTCCCATGCCCACGCGTTTCTGGTTGGTCGACGCGCGGCTCCGCGACGCCGTCAGTCGGCTCGAAGCCGCCGGGGGAGTGCGCCAAGCGGAGGCGGCCATTGCGCCCGACGCCATCGCCGCCGCCCACGAGCGCTACGCATCGGCGCGAGATCGGGCCATCGCACCGGGTCACACGGGCCCGCGGCCCTCGGGCGGGGTGGGAGGGACGCGCCAGGGGGTGAAATGCCTTCACGCCCATCTGGCCTGGTTCCTTGTTGGCGGCGACGATCCGGTGGGGCGATGGGTGGTCGACCGGCTGGCCCTCGACACCGCGGCGTATGTGGTAGAGCGGGGGTATGGCCGATGACGCCGATGGACTCGCCGCCCTCGACTGCGGGACGAATTCCACCCGCCTGTTGATCGTCGACGGGCGGGGCGTGCCGCTCGTGCGCGAGATGCGGATCACCCGATTGGGCGAGGGTGTGGACGCCACGCAGAAGCTCTCGGCCGATGCCATGGCGCGGACGGTCTCGGTCCTGCGCGACTACAAGCGCTTGATGGACGACTTCGCGGTGGTGCGGGCCCGGCTGGTCGCCACTTCCGCCGCACGCGATGCCGTGAATGCCGACGAGTTCCTCACGGCCGCCGAGGAGGCCACCGCCGTGCGTCCCGAGTTGCTCAGTGGCCAGGAAGAGGGCCAGCTCTCTTTCGTCGGCGCCACCGCCTCCCTGCCCGAAGGCGACCGGGGGTCCCAGGTGCTGGTGGTGGACATCGGCGGTGGGTCGACCGAGCTGGTGATTGGCCGGACACCGGAGGGACCCGGCCCGGTCACCTCCACGGCCGTGACGGTGAAGGCCGTGTCGCTCGACATCGGCTGCGTGCGTCTGAGCGAGCGGTTCTTCCACCACGACCCGCCCCTGGTGGAGGAACTGGCCGAGGCGCGTGGGGTGGTCGAGGCCGAGGTGGGACGGGCCCGGCAAGAGCTCCCGCCGGCGGAGGCCGACGCCACCCTGATCGGACTGGCGGGAACGGTGTCGACCTTGGCGGCTTTGAACCTTCAGCTCGACCACTACGAACGGGCCCGGATCCACCACGCCCGTCTCACCAGAGACCAGGTGGAGGTGTGGCTCCACACCCTGGCCACGGAAGACCGCCGGGCTCGTCTGCGTCGGCCCGGGATGGTCGAGGGACGGGCGGACGTGATCGTGGGCGGTGTGCTCATGCTCGCCAGCGTGATGGCCGGCTTCGACAAGACGGCGTGCCTGGTGTCGGAGGACGACATCCTCGACGGGATCGTGGCCAGCCTGCGGGCACCCCACAACGGCGCGGACTCAGGTCTTCAGCAGTAGGGCTCCCGGGGCGGCCACGACAGGGAGAAGTCCTCGATATCGAGGGTGAGGTTCGGGTTGTAGGCGGGATCGTGGAGCAAGCTGTCCCCCCAGCGGCCCTTGATGTACTGAATCTCCTTGGCGAACTCGTGTACCCGGAAGCCCACGTCGTCAGGTCCCCGGCTCACCGACTCGTGATGGTAGAGCGCCGCGTGCGGCGTCCATACGATGCGCCAACCGGCCTCTCGCAAACGAAGGCAGAAGTCGACATCGTTGAAGGCGATGGCCAGGTTCTTCTCTTCGAGGCCTCCTACCTCATCCCACGCCTCGCGCCGGACGACCATGCACGCCGCCGTCACCGCAGAGAGGTTCTGGGCCACCAGGAGACGACCGCAATATCCGGGGGCGAGTCGGTCGCTCATGCGATGCGAATGGCCGGCGACGCCACCGAGACCCACGATGACACCGCCGTGTTGGATGCGGCCATCAGGGTAGAAGAGCTTGGCTCCCACGGCTCCCACACCCGGCATGAGAAGGTGTCCCACCATCTCGGTGAGCCAGTCCTCGGCGATCACCTCGGTGTCGTCGTTCAACAGGCACAGCACGCTTCCGGCGACCCGTTGAACGGCTGCGTTGTTGAGAGCCGAATAGTTGAACGGACGATCGTCACGGATCACCGTCATGTGGTGCTCGTTCTCACGCAGATAGTCGAGAGTGGAGAATTCCTGACTCCCGTTGTCGATGACCACGATCTCGAAGTTGGGATACGAGGTGAAGGCCAGAAGGCTGTTGATGCAACGCTCGAGGAGGGATCCGTCTTTGGTGGGGATGATGATGCTCACGAGCGGCGGATCCGCGGGGAGCTGCCATGTGACGCGGTTGTGACCGAGCGACGGGATCCGGGTCACCTCGCCGCGGAGCCCCGACCTTTCCAGATGTTCGACAACGGCCCGCTGTCCGGCGTCCAAGGCATAGGGCTTGGCTTGGACGAGAGACGCGGTCGACGCGTCGTGCAGCCGCCAGTGGTACAGGACGTGGGGGACATGGATGACCTGGGAGGGATCGAGACGTTCGGTCACCCGGAGGACGAGGTCCCAGTCCTGACTTCCTTCGTATCCGAGCCGGTAGCCCCCGGCTGCCATCACCAGGTCCCGACGGAGGAAGAGGAGGTGGGTGAGGTAGTTCTGACCCAAGAGCAGCAAGGGGTCGAAGTCGGACTTGAAATACGGCAGCTGCCGCTGGCCTTGGTCGTCGATCTTGTCTTCGTCGCTGTAGATGACCGCCGCGTCCTCGTGCCCGTGAGCGGCCAGCACGGCGAGCGCCAATGCGTGTTCGGGCAGCACGTCATCGTGGTCAACGGGGGTGATCCACGTCCCGCTGGTCATCTGGAGGGCGGTGTTCGACGCGGCAGAGATGTGACCGTTTTCGGATCGGGTGGTCACCTTGATCCGTGCGTCGCGATCCACATACTGGGCGAGGATCTCCGCCACCTCCGGGTGCGTGGAGCAGTCATCGGCGATGCACAGTTCCCAGTTCGTGTAGATCTGGGCCACTACCGACTCGATCGCGGCCTTCAGGTACTGCGGCGGTGTGTTGTAGACCGGGAAGATGATCGATACGAGGGGTTGTGTGGGTAGCGCATCGAGCTTGTCCCGTATCGCTCGGCGGTCGTCGTCGTCCAGCGTGTCGAACTCCTCCGCCCAACGGGCATATGTCCTTTCGACGACTGCCGGTGGGGGGCCGTGAACGTCCGGAGCATTCGGGATCCTTCGGATCCTGCGGTAGATCTGGCGCAACTTGGCCGTATACCGAAACGTCTTGGTCCGGTGGATCGCCTCAATCTCTGTGTCGCGCGACCTCAGCTGGAGTAGGAGATCGTGATTTGTAGCATTGTGCTCGGAAATCTTCGTTTGAGCGGCATCGAGCTCGGCCTTGCGGCGGCTCTCGAGCTCGGTGAACTCCTGTGAGAGTGAACGTACCTGGTCGGCCACCCGGGAGTACTCAGCAGACAGAGCCGCATTGTCAAACGCCAGCGCGTTATAGCGCTCGGCCAATCTGTCGTGCTCGGCGATCGCATCTTGAAGTTGGACTTCGGCCTGCCGACCTTCTTCCGCGTGAGAAACAAGAGCGGAAAGAGCGCGTTCATATTCGTAAACGACATCTTCGATATCCGTGGTTGCACTGCGAAAGAGGACAGCATGGGGGGCAAGGTACGACGCGTCGTAGTCGACGTCCCTGAGGAATCCCTGTCGGACGAAGAGCTGTCCCCAGTAACCGGTGGGCTCGACATTGAGGTGCGTCGGTTCGTCGAAATCGTCGGGAGTCGACGAAAACAGGACGGCGTCGGTATGTCGGCACATATTGGCAATGGCGTCTTCGACGGCAAAGGTCGGGAGATGCTCGGCAACCTCTATGCACGTGATGAGCTCGTAGGTTCCGATCAGCTCCTCTGTCACCGTTCCTTTTGTGCAATACGGTCGCAAAGATTCGGGGACGCTCTCGATGGCCCAGCTCGAGACATCGATACCCCGAGCGTCGACTCCCTCATTCCTGAGCGCCTCCACCAACATTCCCGTGGCACAACCGACGTCGAGTGCCGAGCGGGGGTGCAGTGTTGCGACCACCTTC